>Ga0335075_10000910_pt1 | contig 50102 bp, 43 predicted proteins | sample Lox_Sample_24_FD_206723 | JGI IMG/M metagenome (GOLD analysis project Ga0335075, IMG submission 206723) | Soil microbial communities from Loxahatchee National Wildlife Refuge, Florida, United States - Lox_Sample_2.4 | ecosystem: Environmental > Terrestrial > Soil > Wetlands | place: USA... | reverse complement strand
GGGTGCGCGACCGAGCATCAATTCGATGTATGGCATGTCTTTGTCAAGGCGGCATTGGTACTGCCCGACGAAAGCTGGTCGCATAATGCCGCCGAACTGGCCGAAACGATCTGGGAAGTGCTGTACGACCCGGCGCGACGGCGCTTCTATCAGGGGTACGAAACGGGCTCAGGACCGGACGCCGGCGATCCGCTCGACATGCATTCGTGGGCGGCCATCTGGGCGAACCGATGCGGGCGGCCGGACGTCGCCCGCGCGGTCCTCAGCCAGGCCGCGCTCCGGCCCTTCGAGGTGACCCAGGAGGGCATCGCGGGCTACCAGCCTGAGTACGCGTCGGACCCCTCGGGCGACTACCCGGGGGCCACGCCGACGATATGGAGCGAGGGAACGTTCTTCACCGCCTACGCTTTCCGACAGCTCGGACAGGTCGCCGCGGCCGAGGCCATCATCGCGGGCATCGACCCGGCGCAGCGGCCGGACGGCTCGTTCGCCTACTGCAGTGTCCACGATCCCGCCTATGAGCTGACCCCGAGTCAGTGCGTCATCGGCCCGGCCTGGGCGATCCTGGCCAACCGCGGAAGCGGGATCTGGGACGAGCCGCCCGGACTGGTTTAGGCTCATAAGCCGTGATGGCCCCCATGCCAGCCGCGACGTCCGACGGCCGTGAGGTGGCGCGGCGCCTGGCCGACGACGGCTACGTGGTCGTTTCCGGCCTGCTGAGCCCGGCGGGGGTGCGCCGCGCCGCGGCGGATCTGCACCGGGTGCTCGAAGCGGTCCCGCAGGGGCGCAATGCGTTCGAGGGGCTGTCCACGCAGCGGATTTACGCGCTGTTCGCCAAGACCCGGACGTTCGACCAGGCCGCCATCCACCCGCTGGTGCTCGAGGTGCTCGATCACGTGCTGGGCCATTATCAGCTGAGCGCGCCGGTGGGCATCAGCATCGGCCCGGGCGAGCAGGCCCAGATCCTGCACCGGGACGATGCGGTCTACCCGCTGCCGCAGCCCGGCCCGCCGGTGGTGGTCAACACGATGTGGCCGCTGGACGAGTTCACCAGCGACAACGGCGCCACCCGGTTCATTCCCGGCAGCCATCGCTGGGAGCCAGGGCGCGTGCCCGCGCCCGGCGACGAGGTCGACACGGCCACGCTGTCGCCGGGTTCGGTCATGTTCTACCTCGGCAGCCTCTGGCACGGCGGCGGCGCCAACCGCACCGGCCGGCCGCGGCTCGGCGTGATCCTGGAATACGCCGCCGCGTGGCTGAGGCCGCAGGAGAACCACTGCCTGGCCGTGCCGCGCTCCGTGGTCCGCCAGCTCCCGGAACGGCTCCAGGAACTGCTCGGCTACAACATCTACCCGCCGTTTCTCGGCTACGTCGACGGCACCCACCCCCGCAAGGTTCTGTCCTCAGGCGATTAGCCGGCGTCGTCGCTACGCTGAAGGGAACATGGCCCGCGACCGGCGGGAGTGCGGGGCCTGGGAGATGAACGCCATGGATCCCGGCGAACGGCGGCTGCTGGCCACCATGCCGCTGCACGCGATCACCGCCCTGCACGGCGAGCCCGGACTGCGCGAGCGTTTCGCCATCGAGACCGAGGGATGGCCCCCGGCCGACCGGGCCCGGGCCGGCCAGGCGCTGGATCTCGCCGCCCGGCTGCACGCGGGCGACCGGCGCCAGCGCGAGCCCTACGTCAACCACCTGCTCCGGGTCGCCATCCGGATCATGACCTACTACCGGGTCACCGACGCCGACGTGACCTGCGCGGCGCTGCTGCATGACGCGGTGGAGGATCACGCCGCCGACCTCGCCTCGGGCGGTGGCCAGCGCGAGGCGCTCGACGCCATCGCCGCGCGGTTCGGGCCCCGGGTGGCCGAACTGGTCGAGGCGGTCACCAACCCTCCGTTCGCGCCGGGGCCGGACCGCCATGGCCGGTACCGCGAGCACGTGGCGCAGAGCCTGGAGGCCAGCCCCTGGGCGCGGGTCATCAAGGCCTCCGACTTCACCGACAACGGCGTCGGGCTGATCCACACCTCCGGACCGGCCCTGACCCGGCTGGCGGGCAAGTACGCGCCGTTGGTCCCGGTCCTCGCCGAACTGGTCGCCCGCCCCGACACACCGCTGTCAGACGAGGTCAAGGCCCGCATCCTCGGCCAGCTCGACGCCGCACGGCAGCGGTTCGCGGCGATCATGGCCTAGCCCAGAAGCGCGGATCCCGGATCGCCCTCGCCGACGGCCTCGCGGTACCGGCCGACCACCGCGTCGGTGAACTCCGGGTGGGTGAGGATCCAGAACCGGCCGTTCACGATGGCGTCCCTGACCGCCTCGGCGATCACGGCCGGATCCACACCGGACTCGATCGCCGCGGCGATGGCCTGCCGCATCTCGCCGGCGCCCGGCTGATCGTCGGTGACGGGGGGCGGGCCGTACCTGGCCGGCCAGTTGCGGTCGGCCTCGGCGATCCGGGTACGCACGAACCCGGGACACAGCACGGAAACCCCGACCGGCGACCCGACGGCGGCGAGGTCGTGGGCGAGCGTCTCCGACAGGCCGACCACGGCGTGCTTGGTGGCGCAGTACGGGCCGAGCCCGGGCGACCCCAGCAGCCCGGCCACCGAGGCCGTGTTGACCACGTGGCCCTCTCCCTGCGCGATGAGGTGCGGCACGAACGAGCGGATGCCGTGCACCACGCCGTACAGGTTCACGCCCACGATCCAGTCCCAGACCGGCGCCGGGACCTGCCAGCTCAGGCCGCCGCCGGCCACGCCGGCGTTGTTGCAGACCACATGCACCGCGCCGAACCGGTCGAGGGTCGCGCGGGCCAGGGCGTCGACCGCGCCGGCGTCGCTGACGTCGGTCACCGCCGTGGCCGTCTCGATGCCCTCATCCGCCAGGCTCCGGGCGGCGGCCGCGAGGGCCGGCTCCTCCACATCGGCCATCATCACCCGCATGCCGTCCGCCCCGAGCCGCCTGCTCAGGGCGAGGCCGATCCCGCTCGCCGCGCCGGTGACCACCGCGACCTTGCCCGGCAGATCATGCATCGCCTCTCCCTTCGGCGCCCGGCCGCGGACCCATGGGCCGAGATCTCCCGATATGACCGGGACGGTACCGCACCGGCCCGGCCGCGTCATGACGCCTGGATGTCGAAATCGGCGGCCCGGCCGTGTCCTCTGGCTGAACGCGCCGCCGGGCGCGGCGAACAGAAAGGAGAGCCGTCATGGACTGGAAGTGGTGGTCGTGCCGGTCAGCGACGTGGACCGGGCCAAGCGTTTCTACGTGGACACGCTCGGATTCCGTCTCGACGCGGACACCAGGCCTACCCCGGAATTCCGGGTGGTGCATATGACGCCGCCGGGCTCGGCCTGCTCGGTGGTGGTCGGGCCGGCCGTGTTCGGCGCGGGCGCGGACCCGGGGCCGCAGGCCAGACTGCAACTGGTGGTGACCGACATCGAGGCCGCCCGGTCGCAACTGAGCGCGGCGTCGAGGTCTCGCCGGTCCAGACCCTGGACTCCCGCGACGGCAGCAAGTTCGTCTTCTTCGCCGACCCCGACGGCAACAACTGGGCCGTCCAGGAGGTCAGGGAGCGGGTGGGCGCGCCGCTGGCCTAGCCGGAGCCGGAGTTTGACCGGGCGCGGCGAGGAGCAGGTCAAGGACGTGAGACTTGCAGCGCGGCTGGCGGTCAGCGGCCGTACGTCCGGCTGGTTCGAGACGCAGATCCTGCACACCGGGCGGCTGCCGCTGTTCTTCTTCTTCGTCGCGTTCCTGGTCAGCTTCATCTTCATCCGCATCTCGGTACGGCTGATCCGGGCCCAGGTCCGCTGGTGGCCGGGCAACGTGACGAGCGGCGACACCCATGTGCACCACATGGTGTTCGGCGTCGTGTTCATGGTCGTCGGCGGAGTGGGCGGGTTCGCGGTTCCGGCGCACTCGACGCCCTGGCGGGCCGCGGCGGCCGCGCTGTTCGGGGTCGGCACCGCCCTGGTCCTCGACGAGTTCGCGCTCATCTTGCATCTGCGCGACGTGTACTGGACCAGCGCGGGCCGGGTATCGATCGACGCCGTGTTCGTCGCCGCCGCGGTCACCGCGCTCCTGCTGGTCGGCGTCACGCCGGCCGGCGTCTCGGATGTACGCGATTTTCTGAGCTTTCCCGGGAGCGGGTCGGCGCTGGCCAGCCTGCTGGTGACGTTGGCGCTGCTGTTCGGGCTGGCCACGATCACGCTGCTGAAGGGGAAGATATGGACCGGGCTATTCGGCCTGTTCCTGCCCTTCCTGTTCCTGATCGGGGCTTTGCGGCTGGCTCGCCCCCATTCGCCCTGGGCTCGGTGGCGATACGTGAGAAAGCCCGGCAAGCTCGATCGCGCCCGGCGCCGGGAGCAACGTTTCCGCGAGCCGGCGATCCGGACCAAGACCAGGGTCCAGGACCTCGTCGCGGGCTACCGCCCGGACCGACGCACCACCAGCGCCCCGCAGAAGCGCGAGGGGCCGTTAACCTGGGGCGTCGCCGGGCCGCTCAGCCCGGCATTGATTCCAGGAGCAGCTCGTGCAACCTGAGGCTGGTCGGTGCGGAGAACACCGGATCATCGCCGACCAGCCACGATCGGTACAGGGCAAGGTAGTGAGCTTCACGGCGCGGCGTGGTGCCGTCGCTGCCGAAGATCTCGCGGACCTCTCCCTTCAGCAGGAGGTACGCCACGACCGCGTGATGATCCATGACGATTTCCGCGCCGGAGGCGTATCTGATCCGGGTGGTGCGGGTCGGGGCCGTCGCGTGCCAGCTTGTCCATACGGTCGCATTCAGCCGGCTGCCACTGGTCTCGCAGGTGAAACGGCCCTCGAACACGGAGTGGGCTGGTGAACCGATGCGCCGCAGCGAGTCCCGGCCGACAAGCGTGGCAAAGCCCTCGATAACGCTCAGGGCGTTGATGCCGCTGTCGATCCAGCTTGATCCGAGCCTGGCGCGAGCGGAGTCCAGTTCTAGCTGATAGGGGTCCGCGTGTCCCGCCTCGATCGCAACCAGGGCGCCTAGTTCCCCGGCCCATTCCTTAGCCCGCCCGATGGCCCATTCAACCTCGGGCGAGAACGCCAGATGATAGGCGACGACCACGCGCTGCCTGGCTCCGACTCCTTCGAGTATCCGCAGCGCGTCATCGAGATTATCGGCGGCGGGCTTCTCCACCAGGATCGTAGCCTCGGGAAAATGCGACGAGACATCCTCGCAGACCGCTGCGTGCGAGCCTGTGGGCGTAGCCACGACAAAGATATCGGGATTGGCCTGGCGACCAAGATTGCTTCGGGCGTCGAAAGCTGAGACGAAGACCGGGCGGTCCTGTTCACGGAACGTGACTGTGCGCGACTTGTCTGTGTCGATGCCGGCGACGACCTCGGCATCGGAGATGGCCTCAAGGGCCTTCACGTGATCTCGGCCCGCATTCCCGAGACCACCATTATTACTCTCTTAGGCGGCTATTACTCTCTTAGGCGGCAACGGCACCGGCGCTCCGATTCGCTGCGCAGGCCGGTACGCAATAGCGGCGCCCGCGACCAGAACCTAAGCGTCGATATCGGCGTCTGTGCTGGCCAGGCGCAGGCCTGCAGATGCACGCGAGTCTACTAGCGCAACGGCGCCTCGGGTCGCATCTCGCGGTGACCCGGCCGGCCGCCGCGGCCGCCCGCCCGGTTCCAGGCTGTCCAGGTCCCCGGTCGCGTGCGGCCGCGGTGCCAGGTGCTGCCAGGCATCGCCATCGCCACGAGCATGAGCGAGTTCCTGCGAACGCATGGCCACTGGACGCAGATGCGGGTCATGCACCTCACCGCGCTTGAGACCGCCCGGCAGGCCGGCTACCCGGACGGGGAGGCAGGGGCGCTGACGAACCTGGGGCTGGTCCAGCGGCTCATCGGCGACTACGCCACCGCGGCCAAAACCCTGACCAGCGCCCTGGACGTATGCGTGGGGCTGGACGATCGGCGCGGCCTGGCCAAGGTGCTCGTCGTCCTCGGCGTGCTGCAGCGGCTGACCGTGGGTTATCCCACCGCCACCGCCACGCTCAGCAATGCGCTCGAGCTTTACCGCTCGCACGGCGACGGGCTCGGTCAAGCGGATGCGCTCAACGAACTCGGGATCATCCAGCAGCTCATCGGAGACTACGCGGCCGCGACGTCAAGCCACCGGGCGGCATTCCGGCTGTACCAGGAGCTTGGCGACAAACTCGGTCAGGCTGACTCGCTGCGATATCTCGGCCGAGTACGCCAGGAGACGGGCGACTACACCGCCGTGGCCTCGAGCTACGCGACGGCTCTCAGTCTGTACCGCGCCCTCAACGACCGCCTGGGCCAGGCGCATGCCCTCAACTATCTCGGCATCGCCCAGCACCCCTCCGCGGACTACATGGCCGCGGAGGCGACCCAGAAGGAAGCGCTGGAGCTCTACCGAGGTCTAGGCCACCGCCTCGGCCAAGCCGAGGTGCTCAACAACCTGGGCGAGCTGCTGGCGGTATCCGATCCCGGGCAGGCACGTGATTGCTATGAGCAGGCGCTGGGGATCGCCCGTAGCATCACGGCGTTGCTGGAGGAAGCTCGCGCGCTCGAAGGGATCGGCACCTGTGACATCCGTGACGCGGACGCCGGGCACGGCAGCGTCCGTCTGCGCCGCGCGCTGGAGATCTATCAGCAGATCGGATCCCCGTTCGCGGAACGGGTCGACCGGACGCTCCGGTTCCATCGCCTCTGACGGGCACGTCTGTCACTTTGCCGGCACCATCGCGCGGACGCATGTCGTTAAGTAGTTATCGATGATCCAGCCGAGGATGACGGCGCCGATCAAGCCCAGGCCGATGAACGTGATGATCGCGACCCCGACGATGATGCCGATGAACAACACGAACAGGCCCGTGAAGAACATGCCGGGCATCGCTCGTTCCGCGCCACGGCTCATCGCCTCGTAGAGGGCTCCCGCCACCACGGGACCGGCCAGCAGAATGATGATGACGGCAATGATGATCAGGATGATGACGAAGGCGCGGAGCGAGAACCAGGGCGCGGCGTGCCGGGCCTGACTGGCAGGCATGCTGAGCGTGCCGGCGAGTTGTCCGGGCAAGGGTCCGTCCTCGAGGCGCGTTGCAGGTAGTTCCGGGCTGAACGCTCACGACCTGCCGCCCTGGCCTGGGCACCCCCTTGCGTGCGGCAGTCTCGATGACGTGCCGAACTGGTCAGAACGACCGAAAACTCGCCGGATTCACGGCTGCCGAATCCCCCCGCCGAGCAAAGAGAGAGCAATCAACTTCCTTGATCATCGCGTCTTTTCACGGTTTCGGTGCATTTGATCACCCATTTTGTCCGGTCTGTCCCCACCGAACCAATGAGAAGCCGGAATGATCATGGGCCGCTGGGGCGAACGAGGCAGGTGGGGCACGCGTGAGCCGGGCCAGGACGGGGGGCCGGGAAGGCGGGGCGGCACGAGGCCAGGAAGGCGGGGCGGCACGAGGGCCGGGAAGGCGGGGCGGCGCGCGGGCCGGGGAGGCGGGCGGAGGGCCGGGCGGTGCGCGGGGCGGAGGGCCGGGCGGGTGGCGGGAGACTACGGCCGGGCGGGCGGGCCCGTGAGGTGTCTCAGGGGGCGGGGGTCAGGGCGGGCTCGGTCAGCAGGGCCACGATCCCGGGAATGGCCTGCCGGGCGCGCTCGCTGACGCCGTCCGGGGTCAGGTTGGCGACCGGATGCGGGGTGGTCACGTACCGGTAGCCGGGCGCGCCGCGCAGGTCCGCCATCGCGTCGGCGCTGACCATGAACGCGTCGCTGCAGATGACCACGGCCGGCACCCCGGAGCGCTCCAGCAGCAGCCCGTCGGCGACCGCGGACGCGCTGCACGACCCGCAGTCACCCACCCCGGTAACCACGACATCGCACGAAGCGCGCAGCTGCTCCAGCGTCGCCTCCGGCGCGGTGTCGACGATGTTGGGCTTCTTGGTCGCCACGACGGTCGTCATCCCGTACTGCTCGGCGAGCAGCCGGCCAACCTGGTCCAGGAACTGCTCGGCGTTGCGCTTGGTGTTGGCCAGCAGCCCGAGCCGCAGCCCGGACAGGCTGACCGGACGCTCGGCCAGCGCGGCCTGGTCCTGGTTCGAGTCGGCGGCCGGGCCGATGGTGGGGTCGATGATGCTGTCGAACACGGCGGTCTCCTCGGACGCTGCGGCGCGCATGTCTGAACGCCCCGCTGCAACCGACGTTACGACCGCCGGCCACCAGCAGGCCAGACCAATTCCGCGACGCGGAACGCACGAGGCTCCGCCCGGCGACACCGTGATGGCGCCCCGATCGGGGGGGAGCCGGGGCGTTCAATACTGTGAAAGAGCGGCGAGTGCCGCGTTCACGATGGAGCCTGCGTCAAGGTCGTGCGCACGGTAGAGGTCGGCGACGCTGCCGGACTGGCCGAACGAGTCCACGCCGAGGCTGACCGCGGGCACGCCGAGCGCCGACCCGAGCCAGCTCAGGGTGTGTGAGGCCGCGTCGTGCACGGTCACGATCGGCGCACGGCCGGCGAAGACCGTGCGCAGCGCGCCGGGGATCGACGGCGTGGTCGCGGTGCGAACGCCCTGCCGCAGCGTCCGCTGCCAGGCCCGGTACAGCCGGTCGGCCGACGTGACGTCGACGACGTGCGCGGCGACGCCCTCGTCGCCGAGCTCGGCGGCCGCGGCGAGCACCTCGGGCAGGACCGCGCCCGAGGCGGCCAGGTAGACCACGGGCGCCCCCTCGGCCGCGGCCTGCGACGCGTCGACCAGCTGGTAGGCGCCGGCCAGGACCTGACGGCGCAGGATCGCGTCGCCCAGGCGGTCCCGGGCCCGCGCGAACGGATCCTGGTCGATCGAGCGGGTGCTGAGCCGGAAGTAGTACGAGCCGCCCTCGGTGACGGCCCGGCCCGGCGGCGCCGAGTCCGATGCGGCGATCGACTGCAGCGCGCCGCAGAGCAGCCAGTCGAGCGCGGCGGCGTAGGCGGGCTCGATGAACGTGACGTTGGGCAGCTCCAGGCCGACGGACGCGGTGATCGTGGACTGGTGCGCGCCGCCCTCGGGGGCCAGGGTGACGCCGGACGGGGTCCCGGCCACCACGAAGCGCGCGCCGGAGTACACCGAGTAGATGAACGCGTCGAGGCCGCGCAGCACGAACGGGTCGTACACCGTGCCGACCGGCAGCAGCGGCTGGCTGGACAGGTCGGAGGCCAGGCCAAGCTGGCCGAGCAGCAGGAACAGGTTCATCTCGCTGATGCCGAGCTCGATGTGCTGGCCGTCGGGGCCCTCCGACCACTTCAGCGCCGGATCCTCGCTCCACGAGCGCCGGACGGAGGGGCTGAACACGCCCATGCGGTTGATGAAGCCGGCCAGATTGGTGGAGGTGGCCACGTCGGGCGCGGCGGTGACCAGGTAGGGCGCCACGCCCTCGTCGCGGGACAGGCCGACCAGGATCCGGCCCAGCGCCTCCTGGGTGGATATCGGCCGGCCGGCCCGCAGGCCGGAGGTGTCGGGCACGGCCAGTTCCGGCGAGGCGGCGCGCGGCTCGCGGACCAGGTGCTCGCGGCGGGCGGCCACCCACTGCCCGGCGCGGGTCATCGGGTCGAGCCGGTCCCACTCGGTGGCCGGGGTCAGCCCCAGCCGCTCGCGCATCGCGTCGATCTGGGCCGTCGACAGCAGCTGAGAGTGGTTGCGCGGGTTCCCGGCCAGCGGCAGGCCCCAGCCCTTGACCGTGTAGGCGAACACGACGCTGGGCCGGTCCTTCTCCCGGTCGCACTCGGCGAAGACCTCCAGCAGCGAGCCGAAGTCGTGGCCGGCCAGGTCGGTGACCAGCCCGGCCAGCTCGCCGTCATCCTCGATCGTGGCGCAGAACCGGCGGACGTCGTCCGGGGCACCGTCGAGGAACCGGTCCGCTGCCGCCTCCGGCGCCAGCCCGAACAGCGACTGGTAGTGCTCGTTGGGCATCTCGTCGATCCAGGCGCGCAGCGCCTCGCCGCCCGGGCGGGCGAACGCGGCCTGCAGCCGGTGCCCGTACTTGGCCTCGACCACGTGCCAGCCGGCCGCGGCGAACTGCTGCTTCCACTGGGCGATCCGGACCCCGGGCACCACCCGGTCCAGCGACTGCCGGTTGAAGTCGACGATCCACATCACGTCGCCGAGGCCGTCGGTGGCCGGGTCGGCGACCGCCTCCCAGATGTTGCCCTCGTCCAGCTCGGCGTCGCCGATCAGGGCCACGAACCGGCTGCGCGGCCGGGGGCCGAAATGGGCGTCCACGTAGCGGCGGGTGGCCGCGGCGAACAGCGGGGCGGCCGCGCCCAGCCCCACCGAGCCGGTGGAGAAGTCGACCACGTCCGGGTCCTTGGTCCGGCTCGGGTAGGACTGCAGCCCGCCGAACGCCCGCAGCGTCGGCAGGTAGCCGCGGTCGAGGTTGCCGAGCAGGTACTGGATGGCGTGGAACACCGGGGAGGCGTGCGGCTTCACGCTCACCCGGTCCGGGGCGTCCAGGTAGGCGAAGTACAGCGCGGTCATGACCGTGACCAGGCTGGCGCTGGAGGCCTGGTGGCCGCCCACCTTGAGTCCGTCGCCGGTGTCGCGATCGTGGTTGGCGGCGTCGACGATGCGGGTCGCCAGCCACAGCACCCGCTCCTGGATCGTGTCCAGGACGGCCAGATCGGCGCCGGTCCCGGTCTCGGCCATGCTGCAACTCCCTCTCACCCGCGGCGGGGGGGGCACCGCCGGACCCGGCGGCGACCTCGCTCGTCACCCGCATGCTAACCGGGGTGGCCTGGTGACCTGCGTCACGAGGTGCCGGGGGCGAGCCTGGCGCGCTGGGCGTCGGTGAACGGGACGGGCTTGCGCAGCGCGGCGTCCCAGCGGACCGAGACCACCCGCGCCCGGGCGGCGACATCGCCGGACCGGGTGAGGATCGTCTCGCGCGTGGTCAGGCTGGTGGTTCCGATGCGTTCCGGCTCGATGTGCACGGTCACCGCCCGGTCGGCGTACCTGACCTCGGCGCGCAGGTCGAGCTCGATCCTGACCACCACGTAGTGCGGGTCGCCGCCGAGGACCCGCGAGTAGAACGCGTCCCGGCCCTCTTCGAGGTAGGTCAGGAACACCGCGTGGTTGACGTGCCCCAGCCCGTCCACGTCCCGCCACCGGACATCGACGTGATGCTCAAACCGTGCGCCCACCCGCTCGCTCCTCACCGAGAACATTTCAGGCCGCCGGGCCGGCCGGCGGCGCGCGCCGCCCGGCCGGGCGTTGGCGTACCGCGGCCTACCGGCATGATGCCAGCCCCGGGACGGGCGGTTCGGTCCGCCTTTACATCATGATGATGTCAATAAGAACGCCGAAACCCCACGATGGCAGGCGGAGAAACCGCGATATCGCCACGCGCATTCGCCTTTGCCGGGACCGCCGATACTTCCCGGGGAACCGGGAATACATCACCGGATTCAGCGGCCGCGGCGACGGCGAGCGGCCCGCTCTTGCCGGGTCCTTCCGCGGCGCCGACGCCGTCAGCGGGAGACCGAGAACATTGACCGCTACGCGATCTCGGCGCACTTCGATACAAGGCGCCGGATTATGGTCACTCTTGATGACCAGCGGGATGCGCTGAGCAGCGGCAGGCCGGGCGCGTTCATGACGTCATGAATGCGCCCGGCTTGACGTTGCGCCAGGCTAGTGCGCCGCGTCGTATTGCCGCATGATGTCAGCGCTGACCCGGCCGCGCTCGGAGACCTTCAATCCCCGCTCCCTGGCCCAGGCCCGCACGGCACCCCGGTCGACCGATGAGCCGCTCTGGCGGCCCGCGCGCCGGGCCACGGCGCGCGGAGCCTTGCGCCCTGCCTCGATGAACGGGGCGAGCGCCTTTTCCAGTTTGGCCCGGTTCTTCGCGGCGAGATCGACTTCGTACGTCACACCGTCGAAGCCGAACGAGACCGTCTCGGCGTTCTCTGACCCGTCAAGATCGTCGGTGACGATCACCGATACGCTTTTCGACATGACACCGATAATCGGGGTCGAATAAGCCGCTGTCAAATGGGGCACGCCGCGAAAAGGGTGGCGAGGTATGAATCCCAAGAAGAGTGCCGTCTGCGGCTGACTCGGATGCGGCCGCGGATGCCGACTCCGATGCCGACTCGGATGCGGTCACCGGCCGGCAGAGATGCCGACTAGGATGCCGACTCGGATGCGGTCACCGGCCGGCAGAGATGGGGACTAGGATGCCGACTCGGATGGCCGTCAGCTCCCTGCCCGGCTTGCCCGTTAATTAATACCCATCGCGGCGCAGACCTGGAAATCGCTGTGCGCCGCTACCACATGTCGCCGGTCAGCGGAAGGCGGGCGCGACCTCCTGGATAAACAGGTCGCAGGTGTCCTTCGAACGAGCCAGCGAACGAATCGTGAAGTCCGGGATGATGAGCTCGTCCGCCCCCGCGTCGCGATAGCGGGCCACGATGTCGGCCACCTCGTCGGGAGTTCCGACGATCCTCGGCGGGCCCGGCTGGCCCGGCTGGCCCGGCTCGGCCTGCCGCTTGTCGGCCAGCCATTCCTTGTCGGTCGACAGGAACAACAGCGCCTGGGTGGAGACGCGGATCTCGTCCGGGTCGCGCCCGACCTCCTCGCAATGCCCGCGCAGCACGCAGACCTTGTGCTCCAGCAATTCCGGCGTGGTCCAGGCGTTCCACTCGTCGGCATACCGGGCCGCGATCCGCAGCGTGCGCCGCTCGCCGCCGCCCCCGACCAGCAGCGGCATCGGATCCTGGACCGGGGCGGGCTGGTTCGGCGCGTCCTGTAGCTGGAAGTACCGGCCGGAGAAGCTGGTCCGCGGCCGGCCCAGCAGAGAGCGCAGGATCTGCGTCGCCTCCTCGAACCGGTCCATCCGCTCGCGCAGGCTGCCGAGCGTGATGCCGTAGGCCGCGTGCTCGTTCTGCTGCCAGCCGGCCCCGATGCCGAGCGTGAGCCGCCCGTGGCTGATCTGGTCGACGGCGGCCGCGATGTTGGCCAGCACCGCCGGGTGCCGGTAGGTCACGCTGGTCACCAGGGAGGTGAGCCGCACCCGCGGGACCGACGCCGCCAGCGCCGCGATCACCGACCAGCACTCCAGCACGGCCCCGTCCAGCGGCTCGGGGCCGGGGCCGTTCGGCATGAAGTGATCGGCGAAGTACACCCCGTCCCAGCCGGTCTGCTCGCAGTGCGAGGCGATGTCGAGGACGTCTTCCCAGGAGCGGCTCGGCGAGGGCCAGATGCTGAAGCGCATGCCGGGAATCCTAGAGGTGCGCCGTCAGCCGCCCCGAAGGCGGCGGCGCCACCAGGCCCGGCGCGCGGGCGGCCCGGCGGCGCCGGGACCGGCCTGCTCCGCATCGGCGGACGCCGACGGGGTGGCGGGGTGCGCGTCCCGCCACCGGCCGACCATCTCGTCCTCGTTCACCAGCGGCACGAAGATCGGCGGCCCGACCGGGATCCGGCGCCAGTCCATGATCGCCTGGTTGAGCGCGGCCACGGCGTCGCGGACGTCCTGCTCGGACCGCATGCCGGGCGCCTGCTGGGCGAGCAGCTCGCGCTGCTTGCGCAGCTTCAGCGGGGGCGGCAGCATCTCGTCGATCGACACGCCTTCGCGCTGGACCCACTGCCGCAGCCAGGACTGGCCGAAGTCCTCGTCGCCGCGGTCGGGCAGCGGCTGGCCCGCTCCGGCCAGGTTGTCGAACGCACCGCGCTCCTTGGCCTCGTCGATCTGCTGATCGATCCACGAGGTCCAGCTCATGCCCTGCGGCTTGCGCTCGGTCATGCCGGCCGCCCCGGCTGGCCGACGACCGCGGCCTGCCGGTCCCGGTAGCGGCGCACCTTGGCGATCGTGCCGCACGCCCGGCCCTGCGGCCCGCCCGCGTACATGAGGCACCAGCGCTTGCTGGCGTTGCGGGTGTTGTCGTAGAAGACCCAGCGGCAGTCCGGGCACGCCTTCAGCCTCGGCCAGGTCCCGGCGCCGATCGCGGCGACGACGACCGCGAGGATGTCACCGGCCGGGCCGCCGCGGTGCCGGTAGTTCACCGCGCCGGCGGCGATGGCCGGCCGCATCCCGAGCCGCCCGATCCAGCGATTCAGGCCGTCGTCGTCCACCTGGCCGCGCTCCACCTGGCGCCTTAGGTCATCGCGCAGCTCGCGCACCACAAACGCGTCCTTTTCGGTCCACGCTCGCTGACGGGCCAGCTGATCGAAGCGCTCGTCCGGACGCCGGGAGTCGTTCGGGATCAGCCAGCTGTTCAGCAGCTCCCGCACCGGCTCCAGCGCGCCGGGCGCGATCTGGCCCGCCGAATCCTGGACCGTAACCATCTAACGATTATACCGGTTGCACGGCGGCACCCACGGCTTGTAACTTGCTATTTAGTTAACCGGTTACGATCCGATCAGGAGGCTGCGGGATGCCGACGGACCTGGGGTGGGCGGCGCTGGAGTGGACCGGAACGGAGCACGTGATCGCCTCGAGCGACGCCGCGGGCTTCCGGGCCGACAGCCAGCTGATCCTGGCCGAGCAGGAGCTGGTCAGGGTCGGCTACCGGCTCGAGTGCGACGCCGGCTGGCGGCTCACCGGCCTGACCATCAGCTTGGCGGCCGCCGGGACCGACCGGACCCTGGTCCTGGCCGCCGACGGCGCCGGGCGCTGGCGGGCCGGCGGACGGCCGCTGCCCGCCCTGGACGGGTGCATCGACGTCGACATCGACTGCACGCCGCTGACCAACACGCTGCCGATCCGGCGCCTGGCCTGGTCACCGGGAACCTCGCGTGACCTGGACATCGCGTACGTGAGCGTCCCCGGGCTGACCGTCCGGCCGGCCCGCCAGCGCTACACGCTGCTGGAGCGCGACGAGGCACGGGGCACCGCGCGGTACCGGTACGAGTCGGGCTCGTTCCGCGCGGACCTGCTCGTCGACGCCGATGGCTTCGTGATCGACTACCCGGGCCTGTGGCGCCGGATCGGCGCCGGGCCCGAGGTGCCCGCGTGAGCGGGGACATCGCCGCCCCGGGTTTCCCGATCCTCGACGGGCTGCGAGCCGACGGGCCCGATCCGCGGCGGCGCGACGACCTGATGACGTTCGGCCAGTTCGTCGGCGTGTGGGCGATGGATGTCCGGTACTTCGACGAGACGGGTGAGACCTACCACGGGCGGTGGGAGTGGTCGTTCGCCTGGGTCCTCGGCGGCCTGGCGATCCAGGACGTCATCGTCGTCCTGGGCTCAGCGGACCGGCCGGGCCGGCGCCCCGGAGGCACCACGATCCGCTACCTGCACGCCGATTCCGGCGAGTGGACGGTGTTCTACCTCGGCGTGCAGTCCGGCAACACCGCCCACCTCCGCGCCCGGCCCGTCGATGACGGGATCCTCATCGACGGACCCGATCCGGACGGGACGCTCAACCGGTGGACGTTCAGCGACATCACGCCGCGTTCGTTCACCTGGACCGGGCGCGAGTCCCGGGACGGCGGCCAGACCTGGCTCGTCAACCAGCGCATGCTGGCCACCCGGCTGCGCTAACGCGTTACGGCGCGCCGCGACGACGGCCGGGCCGATGCCGCCGCGCTGGCCTATCGTGGAACGAGCCCGGTTCGGGCCGACGGCAGCGAGGGAGGGGCCGTGCCGCGACTTACCCGCGACGACTTCGAGCACCTGCTGGCCTTCCGCACCAGCCTGCGCAGGTTCCAGCACTGGAGCGAGGAGCAGGCCCAGGCCGTCGGGCTCACGCACGTTCAGCATCAGCTTCTGGTCGCGGTCAAGGGCCACCCGGGCGACCGGCCCCCGACCGTCGGCGAGCTCGCGGACTACCTGCTGCTGCGCCATCACAGCGCCGTCGAACTCGTCGACCGCGCGGCCACGGCCGGCCTGGTCCGCCGGGTCTCCGATCCCAGCGACGGCCGGATCGTCCGGGTCGAGCTCACCCCGCTGGGCGAGCAGCGGCTGGCCGAGCTCACCCCGGCCCACCTGGACGAGCTGCACCGCCTGGCCGAGGTACTCAACCAGCTCACCACCGGCTGGAACGGCCGGGGCGGCCGTAACGGCGGCAGCGGAAGCGGCGGCGCGGACGGCCGCGCCGCGCGCGGGGCCTGACCGGCGGCGGCTCAGACGCGCTGGTCGGTCGCCGGGTCGGGCCGGCCGTCGAAGAACCGGTTCAGCACGGCCCCGAACACCGGCTCCTGCGGCGCCGCGCGGTGGAACAGCGTGGCGCAGGAACGCAGCTTCAGCGCGTCCACGCCGCCGAAGACCTGCTCGGCGGTCCGGTCCGGCGTCTGCGCCACGATCGTCGCGCACTCGATCAGCCGCGGGCCGAGCACCGGGTGGGCCAGATAGGCCCGGGCCTCGTCCAGCGATGAGATCGCGTATGTCCGCGACACCGGGCTGTACCCGAGCCCGGCGATCTGCGGGAAGACGAACCACATCCAGTGGCTCGTCTTGCGGCCGCGGCGCAGCTCGTCGACGGCCTCCTGGTACGTCCCGCCCGCATCCTGGGCGGCCACGAAACGGTTCAGATCGTATGGGTCGTCCATCGCCCTCAGAATAGGGGTCTAGGGCCCCGAGGGCCGGGGAAGGGAGGCTCGATGCCGGACGCCGACGCGGGCGCGCCGATCCGGGAGGTGCAGCGACGGCTGCGCGCCGAGCAGGGCCCGTTCGTGCCCAAGCCCGTGCTGCCGGTCATCGACGAGATCGTGGCCACGGTGCTGTCGCAGCACACGTCGGACATCAACTCCGAGCGCGCCTTCGCCCAGCTGAAGAGATCGTTCCCGACCTGGGACGAGGTCGCCGACGCGCCCGTCACCCTGGTCGCGGACGCCATCCGCTGCGGCGGCATCGCCGACCAGAAGGCGCGCCGCATCCAGGAGATCCTGGCCGCGATCGAAAAACACGAGGGCCGGATCAGCCTGGACCGCCTGAACGATCTCGACGACGAGGCGGTGGCCGCCTACCTCGAATCCCTGCCCGGGGTCGGCCCGAAGACCGCCGCGTGCGTGCTCACCTTCGCCATGGGCCGCGACGCGTTCCCGGTCGACACGCACGTCCACCGCGAGGCCATCAGGCTCGGCTGGATCCCGGCCAAGACCACCGCCGACAAGGCGCACCGGCTGCTCACCGCGATGATCCCGCCCGGCATCCGGTACGACCTGCACGTCGCGCTCATCACCCACGGGCGCACGGTGTGCAAGGCACAGCGCCCGCGCTGCGACGCGTGCGTGCTACGCGACCTGTGCCCGTCCGCCCCGGACGAGCAGACAACCGTCCATTACGCCCCGTCTCGTCGCCAGGCCGCGCGTCAAGCCTGAATCTGACCGGGTGCCAGCGGCTGCGCCGCGGGGTCAGGCCCGCGGGGCCAGGACCCGGCGGCCACGGCCGGGGGCGGAACTCGCCGGGCGGGAACTGCGCGTCCCCGCGCTCGCTCTCGAGGTCCAGGCCGAGCCACAGCCGCCACCGCTCGAACCCGACGACGTCGGCGATCGCGGCCAGTCCGGGGTCGGCCGGCACGACGTCGGCCGCGAGATGCCCGGCGAACCCGTCCGCTTCCGCGTTGCCGCCCGGCCGGCCCGGGCCTGCCGTACGCCAGCGCTCGTACTCCTCGTCCAGGCGCGGGCCGAGAAGCGCCGCGGTCGCCGGCATGTGCCGCCTGACGATGGCCAGCACGCGCGACGTGGCGGGGCGCCCCGCGTGCGGCCGGCGGGCGGCGGCGTCCTCCAAGAGGGAGCTCTCCAGGCACGCGAACGGATAGCCGGCCACCGGGTCGTTGAGGATCAGCACGGCCGAGGCCCGGGGCACCCCGGCCGCGACGTCGGCGGGGCCGGTCAGGACGCGGCGGCCTCGCTCGCCGGCCGCAGCGGGCGCAGCGCCGCCGCGGTCCGCACGAGCTCGTCGAGCATCGCGTCAGCGGCCTGGTCCAGGACCTCATTGGCGTGGAACGTGCCGTCGGAGTCCAGGAACTGGGTGTGGAACGGGATGTTGACGCTCTCGAACACCGGCAGCATCTTCAGCGTGGTCACCACCTGCTTGAGCTGCTGCACCGCGCGGGTGCCCGCGGCCACTCCGCCATAGGAGACGAAGCCGACGGGCTTGTGCTGCCACTCGTGGTGCAGGTAGTCGATGGCGTTCTTCAGCGACGCCGGATAGCCGTAGTTGTACTCGGGCGTGACGAACACGAACGCGTCGGCCGCGTCCACGATCGCGCTCCAGTCCTTGGTGTGCTGCCGGGTGTACGTGCGCAGCCGCGGGTGGTTCGGCTCATCGAGCAGGGGCAGGCCAAGCTCGGCCAGGTCAGCGACGTTGACGTCGAATCCACCGTGGTCCTTGGCCCGCGCCGTGAACCATTGCGCGATGGGCGCGCCCGCGCGCCCGGGCCGGGTCGAGCCCACGATGATGGTCAGGTTCGGCATCGGTCTACCCTTCGGCTCTGGAGTCCGGCGCCGCCGGCTGGGGGAGCCCGTCGCGCCCAGAAGTAGTTGAGCAATCAAGCACCTGAACAAAAGCGGCCCCCGATTGCTTCCCCGTCGCCGGGATCGGCTGCAGCCGACGCGGATCGTGAGGTTCGCGGTCAGGCCCGGGCCGGTGAGCCCTCCGGGGCCACCGGCGATTGGACGTCGTCGTAGACGCGCGCCGCCGCCAGCAGGCCGCCGGGGCCGCGCTCGTAGACCCCGAGCCCGGCCTGGGGCGGCAGGTCGTGGCGGCCCCACCGGACGAAGTTGTACTCCAGGACGCAGCGCACGCCGTCGTCGGTCACGGCGCAGTGCTGCAGGCCGAAGCCGCCTCCGGCGCCGAAGACCCGGGAATACAGCGAGCGCAGCTCGCGGGTGCCCCGGTGTTCGTAGGCCGGGCCGCTCGCGTCGCGGAAGTAGCCGTCCGGCGCGAACGTGCGCACGATCGCCTCGGTGTCACCGGCAGCCAGAGCGGCGTGGTACCGGCCGCAGACGTCGCCGGGGTCGGCCGGCGCGGGCTGGAGCACCGGCGGTCTGATCTCATGGCGTCCGTAGAGCGGCCACTGACTGCAGTAGGTGCGGAAGACCATGGAGCGGTCGTCGGGGGATTCGGCCACGACCGCCACCGGCCAGGCCACATCCTTCCCGTCGTGGGTCAGGTACGCCAGCAGTTCCACCACGGCCCGCGAGCCGACGGTCGTGCTGGCCACGGTCTCGGTCCGGGCCCGCAGGCCGACCAACCAGGACTCGTTGCCGCGGATGAAATGCCGTAGCTGCCGGTGGCCGCGGACCTCGCCGCCGCGCGGATCGTAGATCACCACCTGGCCCGGCCAGGTCATTTCCAGGCGGCCAGGGTCACGTTCGCTCAGCGCGGTCAGGTACTGGGCGACCGGATCGGCCTGCCCGGCCGCGCGGGTCTGCCTGCGGGCCAGCTCCGCCGCAGCGACCATGTCCGGAAACCACGGCATATCAACCCCTCGCTCCGTAGCCTGACGGTCTGTGCATGCTGCCATCCTCGGGCACGGCTCCGGTCTCGCCCATCCGGGGGAGGCGAACTCACCGGAATCTAGGACCACAGCAGCCGCCCTGGGCCGGAGGATGGCTGGATGGCCATCTGGCCACTCCGCCGATGAACCTAGGCAATAGGACCCGATATGACAGCTCTGCGAGGATCGCGAAAGGGACGCGGGCGGCGGCCGCGAATCTGGGCATGCCCACATCAGCCGACGTGCCCGGACGCGTGCGCGGCCGACCGCGATCGCGCCAGGATCATGGCCAGCCGTCCGGACCAGGGATGGAGCCTGCTCTGCAACGGGGTGGTCTTGTTCGATGACGGCGGCGCGCTGCTCCCGGGCGGCGGGGCCGTGCCCCCCGGCCACGACGTACGGCTGGTCAGCGGTCGTTGCCGGATACCGGCGACGTCCCGCTGACGGCGCGCCCGGTCAGCGGGCGAGGGTGGCGCCCGCGCCGGCCTCGCGTGCCGCGGGCCAGTCCGCGGCCGCGCCCTCGGTGCTGCCCCGCAGCAGCAGTTCGGTGGGCAGGACCTCGCGGGTGGGGCCATCGCTGGCGCTGTCGGCCAGCTGACGCAGCAGGATCCGCACCGCCAGCCGGCCCATCTGGTCGATGTGCTGGTCGACGGTGGTCAGGTCGAAGACGCGTGACGCGGCCAGCTGGACGCCGTCGAACCCGGCCAGCGCGACATCCCGCGGGACGCGCAGCCCCCGGGCGGTCAGGGCCTCCAGGGCGCCGAGCGCCACCGAGTCGTTGATCGCGATGATCGCGCTGGGACCGGACATCGCGTCCATCCAGGCGTGCACCGCCCGGCCCCCGTCGTCAACGGCGAAGTCGCCCTGGGCGATGAGCGGCACGGCGTCGGGGACCTCGGCCATGGCCGCGGTGAACCCGTCCAGGCGCTCGGTCGCGTTGCGGGCGAACGACGGGCCGCCGATGAAGCCGATCCTGCGGTGCTCGAGGGACAGCAGGTGCCGGGTCAGCTCGATCGCGCCGCCGCGGTTGTCCGACACGACGTAGCTCACCGCGTCGCTGGTCGGACGGCGGTTGGTGAAGACGACCCGGCGCGGATCCTCGATCAGCGAGAGGAGGACCTTCTCGTCGCGGGCCGCGGAGGCGTGGATCACGCCGTCCAGGCCCTGGCGCAGGAGTCGTTCTACGTAGCGGCGGGTCTCGGCGGTGCGGTCCTCGGTGTTGCAGATGATGACCGTGTAGTCGTCGCGCTTGGCGGCCTGCTCCACGCTCTTGGCCAGCTGCGGGTAGAACGGGTTGGCGATGTCGCTGACCAGCAGCGCAAGCAGCCGGGTCTGCCCGGAAACCAGGGCGCGCGCGATCGGCGAGGGCCGGTACCCGAGCCGGTCGATCGCCTCGTGTACCCGGGCCCTGGTCTGCTCGCCGACGTCGGGGTGGTCGCGGACCACGCGCGACACGGTGGACACGGAGACTCCCGCCGCCCGCGCGACGTCGACGATCGTGGGCCCCCGGCCCAGAGGCGGTCTGGCCACAGCGCCATTATCCCCTCTGCGCGAGCGCGAGGCGCACGCCCGCGCCGGGTGACCCGGGCCGGCTAGCCATCCGCGCCCTTCCGGACCCTGACCAGGTCCTCGACGTCCTCGGCGACCCGGGCTGCCGAGAGCCGGTATTTGTCCAGAAGCTGCGCGCTGGGCCCGCTCTCGCCGAAGCAGTCCCTGATGCCGAGCCGCTTGACCGGGACCGGGCAGCGGTCGCCGAGCACCTCGGCCACCGTTCCGCCCAGGCCGCCGAGCACGCTCTGCTCCTCGACGGTGATGACCAGGCCGGTGGCCCGCGCCGCCGCGACGACGGCCGCCTCATCCATCGGCTTGATGGTCGGCACGTGCAGGACCAGGGCCTGGATGCCGCGGCCGGCCAGGATCTGCGCGGCCTGGTACACGCGCGTCGTCTGCACGCCGGTGGTGATGATCGTGACGTCGCCGCCCTCGTGCACGGTGACCGCCTGGCCCAGGCGGAACCGGTAGTCCGGGCCGAACAGGACGTCGGAGGGCTCGCGGGTGATCTGCATGTAGGCCGGGTCTTCGACGCCCGCCAGGGCCCGGATCGCCTGGCTGGCCTCGATCTCGTCGGCGGGCGCGAGCACCAGCATGTGCGGCAGGGTGCGCATGATGGCCACGTCGTCGAACATCTGGTGTGTCTTGCCGGTCATGCCGGTCAGCAGGCCCGCGTACCCTCCCATGATCTTCACGTTGAGCCCGGGCTGGGCGATGAGAACCCGGATCGAGTCGAGCGCCCGGCCCACCGCGAAGCAGGAGAACGTGCTGATGTAGGGCCGGAAGCCCACGGTGGCCAGCCCGGCCGCCATGGCCAGCATGTTCTGCTCGGCGATGCCGGCCTGGATGTATTGAGACGGGTGCGCGTCCTCGAAGATGCTTCCGCCCGTTGAGCTGCCCAGGTCACCGTCGAGCAGCAGGATGCGCGGATCCTCCCCGGCCAGCTCGGCCAGGGTCTGGCCGAACACCTGCCGCAGGGCCGCGCCGGGCGCCAGCGCCACCGTCAGCTCCTTCCGTCCGCCGTCGCCGGCGCGGCCAGCTGGGACGCCGGCCCGGGCGGGGCGGCGGGCCCGGGCGCCGGCGGCGCCGGGTCGGCCAGCTCCTCGAGTGCCAGGCGCAGCTCGTCCGGGGTCGGCACCCGGCTATGCCAGAGGTACTCGTTCTCCATGAACGACACGCCCTTGCCCTTCACGGTCCGGGCCAGGACCACCACCGGACGGCCCCGGGTCGCGCGCGCCTCCTCCAGGACACCGGTCACCGCGGCGATGTCGTGCCCGTCCACCTCCAGGACGCGCCACCCGAACGCGGCCCACCGGTCGTGCAACTGGCGGCCCGGGTAGGGCGGCAGCCGGCGGCCCGACCCCGGTTCCCGCCAGCCGACCTGCTGCAGCCGGTTGTGATCGACGACGACGATCAGGTTGTCCAGCGCGTAGCGCTCGGCCACGTGCGCGCTCTCCCACACCACGCCCTCGTTGCACTCACCGTCGCCGACCATGACGAACGTGCGGAACTCGTGCCCGGCCAGCCGGGCGCCGAGCGCCACCCCGACCCCGGCCGCCAGCCCGAGCCCCAGCGATCCGGTGGACATGTCCAGGCCCGGCAGCAGGTTCATGTCGGGATGGCCCTGCAGGCGGGAGTCGATCGCGTCGAACGTGCTCAGCTCGGCGGCCGGGAAGAAGCCGCGCAGGGCCAGCACGGCATACAGCCCGATGGCGCTGTGTCCCTTGGACAGGATGAAGCGGTCGCGATCCGGCCAGCCCGGTTCCCCGGGGCGGATCCGCAGCACCCGGAAGTAGAGCGCGGCGAGTATCTCGACCGCGGACAGCGGCCCGCCCAGGTGCCCTCCGCCGGCGTGCGCGACCGCCCGCACGATCTCACGTCGCGCCGCGCGGGCCACCGCCTCCAGATCGCTCGGGTCCAGGTCAGCCCCGGTCACGGTAGCTGGCCTCGTACGAGCCCGGCACCACAGGGGGCGAGAACGAGCAGACGAGTTCCAGCGGCCCCGGCCCGGTGGAGACGGTCGCGTGGTGCAGGCCGGCCGGTATGTAGACCGTCGTCCCGGGCTCGAGTTCGACCGTTCCCTGTGGCGTGACCAGCTGGCCGTGCCCGGTGCTGACGTGGATGACCTCTTCCTGCGTCTCGTGTACGTGCCCGGCCGGGGCCGAGCCCTCCGGGAAGACGGCCACGCCCACGGTGATGTTCGCCGCCGCGGAATTCTGCGGCCCGATGCACAGGAACCAGTCCCGGCCAGGGAGCTCATAACGGGTCGTTTCTTCCCGGCCGACGCCCTTGAGCATGTCCATCTCCTTAGATCCGGCCTTCCTGCGCCGCGCCGCACGGGCGCCCGCCCTGGCCAGCGTCGCCAGTCCCCGTATGCTAGTAACGCTTCCGGTAACGTTACCAACAAGCGTAAGCTCGGCCCGGAGGGCAGTCAAGGACGCCCCGCGGTCGCCGCCTCGGCCCGCCCGCGGCGGAGGCAGACCGCATGATCGTTACGCTCGGTGCGGCGCCGCGCCGGTGATCAGGACCACGCGGCCGGTGAATTCCGCGGTCATGCGGGCGGCTTCCATTCCCTGGCCACGGCCGCTAGCGCCCGCTCGTAGGCCTGCGCCGCCCGGTCGATGTCGGCGTCGGCGAGCGCCGTGGAGAGGTTCAGCATGCCGCGGGGCGCGGCGTAGACGCCGTGGTTGAGCAGGGCCAGGTGCAGCAGGGCCCCGGGGCGCCGGTCGGCCCGTTCCGCGCTCTCGTGGTCGGCGGGCGCGGCGGCGAGGAAATGGACGTGCATGATCGAGCCGGCCCGGGTGACCGTCACCTCCAGGCCCGCCAGCTTCCCGGCCCGGGTGATCTCCTCCGCCAGCCGGGCCGCCATCGCGTTCAGCCGCGCGATCTGCGCGGCGGTGAGCAGCTCCATGCTGACCGTCCCGGCCGCCATGGACAGGACGTTGCCGTTGAACGTGCCGGAGTGCGGCAGCTGGCGCGGGGCCGACGTCGCGAGCTGCGCGATCAGGTCGGCCCGGCCGCCGACCGCGCCGACCGGCAGCCCCCCACCGATGATCTTTCCCATCAGGATGAGGTCCGGCGACAGGCCCAGCGCGGCATGCGTGCCGTGATAGTGGTTGCGCAGGCCCTGCACCTCATCCAGGACGAACAGCGCGCCCGCGCCGCGGGCCGACTCCTGCGCCGCGCGCAGGAAGTCCTCGCGGGCCGGCACCACGCCGCCGCTGCCGAGAAACGGCTCGGCGAACACCGCGCCCACGGACTCGTCGACGGCGGCCCGCAGCGCGGCGGTGTCGTTGTACGGCAGCCGGATCACGGTCGGCCACGCATCGGCGAACCGCTCCCCGGTGCCGTGGTACCCGCCGGTGAAGTGCACGATCCGGTCCCGGCCGGTGACGTGCCGGGCCAGCCGGGCCGCGAGCACCGCCGCCTCGCTGCCCGAGTTGGTGAACCGGGTCAGGTCCACCGCCGGGAGCCGTCCGGCCAGCAGCCCCGCCAGCCGCCCCTGGGCCGGGTGCGGCGCCGGGAAGACCGTCCCGCCCGGCAGCGCGGCCGCCACCGCGGCCGTGATCCGCGGATGGCTGTGCCCGTGCACCAGGCTGGTGTAGTTGTTCAGCAGGTCCAAATACTCGTTGCCGTCGAGGTCGCGCACCGTGTTCCCGGCCCCGCGGACCAGCACGACCGGATAGGGCGCGTAACCCGCCACCGACCGGGTCTCGCCGCCCGGCAGGGAAGCGGCCAGCCGCGCGTGCTCCGCCTTCGACATCGCGGTCCGGCGGCTAAAGGCCTCCTCGACCGATGCCAACGGACTGCCTCCCCGCTGAGAGCGTTTCCGGTAACGTTCCCAGAACGTAACCCGCCTCCGGTCAGGGTGTCAACGACCCGCCGACCGCGCAACCGCGCTGCCCTGGCCCGACGCCCGAACGATGCTCGCGCTCCGGGTATCGCCGGGACTGCGGACCGGCCCGCGGAGTGGTCCGTGGTTATTCCCTGCCGGGCCCTGACCCGCGTCCGCCCACAGCGTGATCCGCCTCGATTCGCTCCGCGGGTGCCCCGCATTTATTCCCTCCCGGGGCGTCATCGCCGCTATTCCCTCCGGCGGTGTGACGCGCGTCTATTCCCTGAGGCACTGTGATCAGCGTCATAGTTTGTTTTGCGAATTGCCGGCATGACACGGCCGGGTTTTTAGCGTTAGACGTGCTGACCGAATTCACCCAGGCATGATGGTTGCCCCCCGCAACACGTCGCCCTGCCCCCGCGTCAACATCTTGCGCCGCCCTGGCCTGGTGCAACGTCACCAGCTGGCGGCATCCTTGGGTGACCGCCGAGCGCTCCCCCGCGCCCGACCGAAGGCCTCACTTGACCCCCCGATTCCATTCATTCCTGCATGCGTTCCGCGCTTACTGCGATTCGTGCCTGCGCGCGATCCGCGCTTACTACCACTCATCGATGCGCGCATTGCGCCCCCGTTATGACACGGGCGCGCGTGAATTCAGGGCGCGCTATGACGCGGTCCTGCGTGCGCTGCGCCCGCATTTCGATGCCCTCATGCGCACGGTGCGCCCGCGCTATGCGGCGGCCGTCCGGGCGGTGCGCCCGCACTATGAGGCAACCGCTCGCGTGGTGCGCCCGCGCTACGACGCCGCGGTGCGCGTGCTGCGCCCGCGTTACGACGCATCCATGCGCGCGATCCGCGCGTCGTCGGCCCGTCTCCCGGGCCGTCTCTCCAGCCGGTCTCCGTGGCTGACGCTCGGCGTCGCCGCCGCGCTCGTGGCGGCCGTGGCCGGCCTCACCGTCGGCCTGACCGCCGGCGGCGGAGCGCCCGCGGTGAGCCGCCCCGCCGCGATCGGGCCGCCCGCCGGGCACACCACCGGCACGGCCTCCGGCCCGAACCGGTGGACATGGCGGTCCGCCGCCGCCGCGAACCCGCAGTCGCGGGACCATCTCGCGGCCAAGGACCAGGTGCAGTCGCAGGCCGCCGCGCAGAAGCCGGCCGCGGCACAGCACCCCGCCGCCGCGCAGAAGCCGGCCGCCCCGCGGCAGCCGGCCGCGCCGGCGCACGCCGCCGCCCCGGCCGCGCCCGCCCGCCCGGCCGCGCCCGCACACACGGCCGCGCCCCCGGCGCCGCCCGCTCCGCCCGCGAAGCCGTGGACCTTCTACGACTCGGTGGAGCCCGGCGCGATCCCGGCCGGCCAGCAGGTCGCCACGTACGCCACCGGCCCCTACGCCGCCTCGCCGTCGGAACTGACCGGACGGGGCAAGATCATGTGGATCGACGTGACCGGCACGGACTACAACGCGACCGCGCTCGACACCGAGCCGAGCGACGCCACGCCGACCGAGGCGGCCGACTGGGCGTACCACCGCCTGCTCGAGCACCCGCACGGCCTCGCGCACATCTACACGATGATCTCGGAGTGGCCGGCCGTGAAGCAGGCCTGCGCGTGGCTCCCGGCGTCGATGCAGGACCGGATCCGCTGGTGGATCGCGGACCCGACCGGCGTCCCGCACATCGTGCCCGGCGCCCAGGCCACGCAGTGGTACTGGGGGTCGACGTACGACATCTCGACCGCGGCCCCGGACTTCTGATCCGGGAACTGACGCCGGGCCGGCCGGCCCGCCGTCCGGGCGCCGCGGGCTCAGGCCCGCGGCGCCCGTGGTGGTGGCACGCCGCTCAAGGGTTGGAGGCACGTCGTCGCCGACGATGGGCCCAATCCAAGGCCAGCTTGAGCAGGGCCACCTTGCCGCCCGCCGAGTTGAACACGGTACGTCGGCTCATGTGTGCGGCCTCCGCGATCCCGTCGATCGTCGTGACCGCATGACCCTGGATCAAGAACAGGTCGTGAGCCGGGGTGACGATCACCCGCCGTGACTCGGGGGGAGCCGCCTGGCCGGCTAGCTGCTATTGCCGACGAGCAGAGCGCGCGCGTTGAGTTCGCTGGCGACGGCGTCCGCTTCTGCAGCGCCGATGCGGGTGAGTATGTCACGGGCCTGTTGCAGGAGGGCTAGCGCGTTGATGTGGTCGCCGGTGCTGAGCGCGCACCGGCCTAGGCCTGCCAGAGCGCGGCCTTCTTCCAGCGGCATGGACAGATGGCGACTGCGTCGCAGTGCGCTTTGGTGGCAGGCCCGCGCGTTTTCCGGGTCGCCGCGGCTGTGGTGCAGCGATCCGGTGCAGTTCAAGATCTCGGCCTCCATGCCGGCGGCGCCGAGGTTCCGGCTCACGGCGAGCGCATCGGCGAGGGCTTGCTCGCTGGCCGGGTAGTCACCGGTCAGCCGCCGCAGGTTCCCGAGCGCCACGAGGGTGCTGCCATGCGATATCGGCTCGCCGCAGTCGCCGAAGATGGACGCCGCCTGATCCAGGTGCCGGACCGCGGTGTCGTAGTCCCCGACTGCGGTTAGGGTCTCGCCGAGGCGCAGTAGCGTTACCGCCTCTTCCCGCCTGGCGCCCAGGCCGCGGAAGATGTCATAGGCGGCCTCCAGGTTGCGCTGGCCGTTTCCGTGGTCGCCGGATGCGGACTGCGCCTCGCCTAAGAGCTGGAGAGCATTGCCTTGGCCCATTCGGCTATCGGCTGCGCGGTGGATGCTGAGAGCCTCGGCGAAACTCTCAGCCGCGGCCGGATAGCCGTCGGATACGCTCTGCACTAGCCCGAGGCGAAGCAAAGCGTTCGCACGCCCGGTCCTGTCGCCAAGCTGACTGAACATTTCGACCGCTCTGGCGGCCGCTGCAGCTGCTTCGGCGAAGCTCCCGCTTATCCTTTGTAGCTCGCCAAGCTTCATCAGAGTGCCGGCCACGCCGCGCCGGTCATCCAGGCGGCGGAAGATTTCATTGGCCTCGGTCAGCGCGCTGGTTGCTTGCCGATGGTCGCCTGCCAGCTCCAGATACCAACTCAGCGCATCGAGCGCGCTGGCCACGCCTAGGTCGTCGCCCAGATCGCGGAAGATCTCTCGTGACTGGACCAGGCCCTGGGTGGCGGCCTCTCGGTCTCCGGTGTGCCCGTAAGCATCGCCCAGGCACAGTAGCGCATGCGCCTCAGCAAGCCGGTCGCCCAGTTCACGCGCCGCCTGCGCGGCGGCAGCGTGCCGGGTGCGCGCCTCAGCCCAGGAGCCATCGGTGCGCAAGACATGGGCCAGCCCGGCCGTCAGCCCGACCACCCGGGCGTGCTGGCCTTCTGCTGTGACCTGATCCAGGCAGGCCAGCAGTGTCGGCCGTTCCGCGCGTAGCCAGGCGCGCGCCTGATCACCATCGGTGAGCTGCGGCGCGACGTGATCACCTGGCAAGTACCGGGCGATGGCGGTGCTCCGGGTCAACCGCTGGCACAACGCTTCGGCTCGGATGGCGGTGTCCTGCAGGTAGTCCAGCAGGCGTGCGCGTGCCTGATCTTGGTCCCCGATGGTCACGGCGCGGGCTGCGGCATAGCGCCGCAGCAGGTCGTGCATCCTGTACCGGCCTGGGGACGTGGGTTGCAGCAGATGCGCGCGGGCAAGCCGGGCAAGCCGCCGGCCGGCCTCTTCCGGCATGGTGGCGGTTAGCGCGGCCATGGCGTACGCGTCGGCGTCCGGGCCCGGGTGCAGGCTCAGGAGCCGGAACGCGCGTGCATCTGCCGGGTTGAGCTGCTGGTCGGACCAGGAGAAGACGGTATGGACAGCAGTGGCCTGGTCCCCGCCGGCATCGAGCAGGTCGAGCTGCCGCTGCTGATCTGCCAACTCGGCCGCCAAGTCGGCCAGCGAGACCTGAGGACGGGCGATAGCCAGCTCGGCCGCGATGCGCAATGCGAGCGGCAGCCGGCAGCAGAGCTCGGCCAGCACACTGGCCGAGCCCGGATCTGCCTGGGCCCTTCCGCCGATCAGCTCGCGCAGCAGGGTGATCGCGTCCGGTAAGGGCAGCGCGTCCAGCTCGATCCGCCGCGCACCATCGCGCGCCACCAGCCCGGCCAGCGAGTCCCGGCTGGTGACGATGGTCAGGCAGCCTGGGGTGCCGGGCAACAGCGGGCGGACCTGGCCAGCGTCCCTGGCGTTGTCGAGCAGGATCAGGATCCGCCGGCCCGCCAGCAGGCTGCGGTACCTGGCGGCCAGTTCGCCGATCTCGGCCGGGATAGCCCGGCCGGGCGTGCCCAGAGAGCGAAGGAACGCAGCCAGCGCATCGGCCGGATCTACCGGCGGGCCCGGATCGTAACCGCGCAGGTCGACGTACAACTGCCCGTCAGGGAATTGGGAAGCCACCTGATGCGCCCAGTGCGTCGCCAGCCCGGTCTTGCCCACTCCCGCGGTGCCCGCGATCGCGGAGATCACCACGGCTCCGCCATGACCACGGCAATCCTCGACCAAGCCAGTCAGGGCAGCCAACTCGTCCGCACGCCCGGCGAAGCAGGCAACTGCGGGCGGAAGCTGACGCGGCACAGGTAGGGCTGCCGGAGGCCCGGGCTTGCTGCCGTCTGCCGGAACTGAGCGTGACTCCCTGACCAGCAGCTCGCGCTGAGGCCCTTTAAGGCCCAGCGCATCGGCGACAACCTGCACACTGCGGCGGTAAGGCCGCCTGGTGCGGCCACGTTCCATGTCCGCGATAGCCCGTGCGCTCAATCCTGACCGCTCCGCCAGCTCCTCCTGCGTCATCCCGGCGCCGAGCCGGTATTCCCGAAGAAGGCTGCCGAAACCTGCACCAGTCAGCGCCAACCCCACGTGTCCCTCCAGCCCGAACGGTACCGAGCCGCATCCGCCAGCCTCGCCGCGGTTACCACGCAGAACTCTTCCGGCAAGTCTTCCGGTCAGACTTCCTGGCCTGATGCCGACATGCACGACATGATCACGTCATGTTAAATGTAGCCGTCTATAGGTAGGAAAGGGAGGATAATATGAGACGAACTGCCGGCATCCTGCTGACGGCGGCCGTACTTGGGGGGTCGACTCTCGCTCTGACCGCCGCTCCAGCTGTGGCGGCGACCTGCGACAAAGGCTATGTGTGCCTAAATGCAACCGGCTCGTACAGCGGGAAACAAGAAAATATACCCGTAAACTATTACACGACAGGCATAAATTATAACTTGACTCAATTCTGGGCGGACAACACAATCCTCGGATCGATCCGAAACAGATATGCCTATCGCGTATGGCTCAAGGGTAACCAGGATCCCTCCAGTGAGGGCGGCGCAAATCTCTGTTACCCCGGTGTAGTCGGCCAGGCCGCCGTGGGCCGGTATGTGGGACATCCGGCCGCGCAGAGCGGACTGAACTGGATCGAATTTTCCGGTGTTGACGTAAAGTGCTAGTAAGGAACTAGCGCAGGAAACCGCAATGCGCGGGTGTTAGTCCAGCGACCGCCTCACAGCCAGCCTGCGACCGGTGACCGTGAGGTGGTCGCTGAGTTATTCCGAATGAAACTGTTTCTTAGGCAGAACGAAAGCAACAAGAGAGCTCATGATTATCAGCGGCCGACGAAATACAGGCGATGGAAACGGTCCCCTGACGGTATCGCCGACGGCCGTAAACAAGGCCCCCCGTCGACGCACCTGGACGGTCAGCACGGTGACGAGCCTTGCCGCTGCCTGCCTGCTGATCGGAATTGTTACCCTCATCAAGGGCCACTCTCACACACCTGCGCCCCAGCCCCCGTTCATCGTTGGGCTGCACACGACTCCTAATCGGGCGGACCTCACAGTAGTTAGCACGGCCACCGGGGAGCCTCTGACAATAGTGCAACCACCCAAAGGTATGTATTTCCGCGACACGGCCGCGACGTCAGATGGCAGGACTTTCATTATCGCTGCCGAGTCGGCAAGTAACTCATGCGACACCTGGCTCTACAAGCTACGACTGACAGCGCAAGGTGCCGTGAGCACGCTGACCCCGTATAAAATCCCGAAGCTCAGTGGCCTGATACTGTCTTCGAACGACTTGTCGGTGAGCGCGGACGGGCGCCGCATAGCCTATTCGGCCTCGCTCTGCACTGATAAGGAGTCCGGGGTCATTGCCGTGGCCAATGCCGCTACCGGCCAGGTACGCACATCCCCGTTGAATTCTCAAAGCGCCTGGAGCGTATCATCGTCATCGGACGGCCGGGTCATCGGATTTGTTAACACCGTGGTCTATGGAGGCGACGGAAGTATCCGGCTGCTAAGAGCCGATGCCGCGGGCCGACTGACCGCAGTCCGTATACCTGTCGTTATGCCATCCGGATACAGTGTAGACGTCAATGGATCCATCGCAATGAGCCCCGACGGCGCGACGCTGCTCACGTGCGCCGAAGGGCAGAAGACCGCCGTACTCGCAGCTTACAATGCCCGGACCGGCAAGCTGCTCCGCGTAGTACATACCTGGCCTAACGTCACTGCCGCGCCGTGCGACCTGGCATATTCCTCTTCGGGTCAATATGTGCTCGTGTACGATATAGATACTGCCGGCACCATTACGAAAATCAACGTTTCCACTGGCCAGGTCATTACCTTCGCGAAGCCCAAGAAGTATCCCGCCGTGCTTGGCGTCTCCTGGTAATGGGCTTCGGTTGATCCTTGGTTCTCTACTCCGATGATCCCCTCCAGCGAGTAGTCCTAGACCCGCAGCACCAGCGTGCGCATCTCAGTTGTCCGTGCCCAGGAACGCGGTGAGGTTGTCCAGCATCCAGGCGGTGCCTTCGGCCCGCTCGTCGGGCTTATCGATGCCGTCAAGGAAGGCGCCCTGCTCGGTGTAGGTCAGCTTGGTGCCGTCGTGGCCGGGAACGATCTCCACGGTGGCCAGGGACACCGACGTGCGGTCGTCCCCGGAGTACATCTCGTAGCTGTAGACGATGCGCTGCCCGGGCACGATGTCGTAGTACGTGGCGTCGTAGCGGTACGACACGCCCTCCGGGGTCAGCCCGCCGAACCGCTCGTGGCCGCCCACCCTGAAGTCCAGCTCGTACGGCGTGCCGTCCGACTTGTAGTCCGGGTCGTCCATCCAGACGCTCTTGGCCGCCGCGTCGGCCCAGGCGCCGAACACCTTGGCCGGGTGGGCCGGGTAGGTGCGCTCGATGACGAAGGTGGTGTGGTTCACGAAACGCTCGGTCACGGGTTCTCCTCGGGCTGGCGGTGTTCGTGGGCGGAGCCGGGCGACGGCCCGCCGTCGGCCTCGTCGCTGAGGTAGTCGCCGAGCCGGTCGAGACGGCGCTCCCAGAGGGTGCGGCGCTCGGAGATCCAGGACTCGGCCGACCGGAGCGCCTCGGCGTTGATGCGGCAGGTACGGGTCCGGCCGGTCTTGTGCGACCTGATCAGCCCGCTGGCCTCCAGCACCTGAACGTGCTGGACCACCGCGGCCAGCGACATGGCCAGCGGCCGGCCGAGCTCGCTCACCGACGCCGGGCCCCGGGTCAGCCGGTCCACCATGAGCCGCCGGCCCGGGTCGGCCAGCGCCTGAAATACCCGGTCCAGGCCGGCGCCGGCCGTCCCGCCCGGCCCGCCGGCGATCACTTGGTCAAGCATGTCCTTAAGTATCGGATCCCGGGCCTCAATAGTCAAGTGGATGCTTAACTGCTCGCGGCAGCAAGATTCCGTACACGGGCGGGCGCGGCGGCGGACAGGGCGGCGAGGGACATCCCGGCGATCCGGCCGAGCGCGATGCCCGCCTTGTCTCCAGCCGAATCGGAACTCGTTCGTCATTATGGCAAAGGTTGTATAGGGCGGAAAGGACAATACCGGGTCATCGGCGCCGGCGGGCGCGCAAGCAGCTTTGGCTCAGTATTGGCCGGATGATGAATTTTAGTGGTAAAAGACCACCGGCGCTTTGTTGAAATTCCGTGCTTAAAGACACAACCTACGGCGTACGTTGGTTGCGTTTATACGGGCGCACGGTCGTTGCGCTTGTACGTGCACCCAGGGAGGGCTGGCAATGAGGCTAACTGGGCTGGTCAGTACCCGAACCGGTCATGGAACGCGGCGCGCCGGGCGGGGCAGGCTGCTGGCCGCGGCGGCCGCCTTAGCCGCGGCGGCGTCCGCCGGCGGCATGATCGCGGGCGTCCCGGCGGCGTCGGCGAGCTCCAGCGAAACCGTCATCGTCACCTCGAGCGGGCCGCTGAGTCCGGTCTCCGCCGTGCTGGACGTGTTAGGAACCGTCCTGGCGCAGTTTCAGATCATCAACGGGGTCGAGGCGTCGATTCCCGCCGTACTCGAGCCGGTGCTGGCCGCACTGCCGGGGATAACCGTAACCCCGGACGTGTCGGTCAGCGTGGAGTCGGCCGTCGAGTCGACGGGACCGCACACGCCCTCGGATGAGTTCCTGCAGCAGACCGGCGCCACCCGGCTGGCCGCGGCCGGTGACACCGGCCAGGGCGTCACCGTCGCCGTGATCGACACCGGCATCGACAACCTGCCCGACTTCGCCGGGCGGCTGATCGGCGGGGTCGACCTGACCGGCGGGAACAGCCCGTTCCAGGACAACTACGGCCACGGCACGTTCGTCGCGGGCCTGATCGCCGGTGACGGGGCCTCGTCGGGCGGCGCGTACAGCGGCGAGGCGCCCGGCGCCGCCCTGGTGTCGATCAAGGTGGCCGGGGCCAGCGGCACGACGGACCTGGTCCGGCTGATCCTCGGCCTGCAGTGGGCGGTCGCCAACCGGGTCGCCGACAACATCAGGGTCCTCAACATGTCGCTGGGCTTTCAGCCGTTCGAGTCCACGGACCTCAACCCGCTGGACCAGGCCGTGGAGGCGGCGTGGAACGCGGGCATCGCGGTGGTGACCTCGGCCGGCAACGCCGGGCCGTCCAACGGGACGATCCTGTCCCCGGGAGACGACCCGCTGGCCATTACCGTCGGGGCCCTGGACGACCTGGCCCAGCCCGCGGTCGCCGACGATGAGATGACCAACTTCAGCAGCGCCGGCCCCACGTCGCCGGATGGCTGGGCCAAGCCCGACCTGGTCACCTCCGGTCGCTCGGTCGTCAGCCTGGCCGCGCCCGGCTCGACCGTCTACCACCAGAACCCCTCGGCCCGCGTCGGCTCGGCCAACTTCGTCGGCTCCGGCACCTCGTTCAGCTCGGCCATCACCAGCGGCGCCGCGGCGCTGGTCCTGGCGGCCAACCCGGGCCTTACCCCGGACGAGCTCAAGGCCCGGCTGCTCGCCACCGCCGGTCCCGGGCCGGTCGGCAACCCGTTCGTCGACGGGCACGGCGCCCTGAACGCCTACGCCGCGGCCACCGCGGGCCCGATGAACCTCAGCCAGTCCACCTTCGGCCTGCTCCCGGCCCTGCCCGGGGTGACGGTGTCGCTCTCGCCCGCGGGCAGCCCGGCCGACAGCTGGAACGCGGGGCTCTGGTCGGGTGTCTCGTGGCCGCAGGCCTCGTCCGGCGGCCCGGCCTGGGGCGGCACGGCGTGGAACGGCACGGCCTGGAACGGCTTTGCCTGGACCAGCCGCGCCTGGAACGACGGCGGCTGGCAGGGTGCGGCCTGGAACGGCCAGGCCTGGGACGGCTCGGCCTGGGACGGCTCCGCCTGGGCGGGATCGGCCTGGAACGGCGCCGCCTGGAGCAGCGGTGCCTGGGACGCATCGGAGTGGAACTAGTGATCGCCGCGGCCTAGGTAGCCATGAAACTGCCGCGCCCGGTCCGGGCGATCGTGGCCGCCTCGATCGCGGGCGGCCTCGTCGCCCTGGTCGCATCGACCCAATGCCCGTCGGCCCGCACGCCCGTGGGCGAAAACCAGTGGATCGTGGCCGTGGCCGTGGGCGTGCTGCTGCTGGCGAGCTGGCTGTGGCCGCTCGTCGTGTTCCGCGGCGGCGAGTCCGAGGCCGCGCACGTCGACGAGTGCTTCTTCGCCATCCTCGCCCTGGCCGTGCCGCCGGCGCTCACGCTGGGCACGCTGGCGACGGCCATCACGCTGGCTCAGGTGATCCGCCGCCGCCCGGCCGTCAAGTCCGCCTTTAACACCGGGCAGGTTCTCCTGGCGGCCGGGCTGGGGCTGGCCGTGAGCCGGGGCGTCGCCGTGCCGTCGGCCTCGCTCGGCATCGCGGCGGTCGCCGCCGTCGCGACGGGCGTGGCGGTATTTCAGGTCGTCAATACCGCGCTCGTCGGCGGCGTTATGGCCGCCATGGGCATGACCAGGAAGGAATTCACCAGCGATCTGCGGATCCAGCTCACGCTGGCGGGCGCGGGCGCGTTAGCCGGAATCGTATTCGCGATGGCCATACGCGCACATATATGGGCGATAGCCCTCGCCATTCCCGGGCTGCTGCTCGGGCGCTGGCTCATCAGCGCCCGGTACGCGGCGCTGTATGACCGGGCCAGGATGGAGGGGCTCTACGAGGCCACGCTGGAGGCCCACCGGCAGCTGCGGCAGCAGCCGGTGCTGGACACGATCCTGGGGTCCGTCCGGCAGCTGCTGCGCAGCCCGCAGGCGACCCTGACGCCGGCCGAGCCGGCGCCGGGGGACCTGTCGGCCGACATGACCGTCAACGGCCGGCGGCACTGGCTGGTGGCGGCGGGCCGCCGGCGCGACGAGCCCTTCGACGATGCCGATCGCGGCCTGCTCCGGGCCCTGGCCGCCGTGGGCGAGGGCGCGCTCAGCAACGCCGAGCTCTATCAGCAGGTCCATTTCGAACGCGAACGACTCTCCTCGATCACCCTCAACATCGGAGAGGGCGTCTGCGCCGTGGCCGCCGACGGGCGGCTCACGTTCGCCAACCCCGCCGCCGCCGGCCTGATCGACCTGCCGCCGGTCAATGTCACCGGCGACCGGGCGGCGGCGCCCGCCATCCCGGCACCGGACTTCCTGCTCGCCGCGGCCCGCGAGGCGATGCGCACACGCGGCACCATCCGCGAGGATGATGCCCGCTTCCGCGTCAAAGACGGCGGAACCATCCCGGTGGCCTACACGGCGTCGGCGGTCGTCACGGACGGCGAGTCAGCGGGCGCCGTGATCGCCTTCCGGGACATCACCGAGCGCAAGGCCTTCGAGGACGAGCTTCACCACCGCGCCTTCTACGACAGCCTGACCGGCCTGGCCAATCGCAGGCTGCTGGTCGAGCGGCTCGACGACGCCTTGCGGCGGTCGGCTCGGGACCGCAAGACCCACGCGCTGATCTTCATCGACGTAGACCGGTTCAAGACCATCAATGACAGCCTCGGGCACGTGACCGGTGACGAGTTCCTGGTCGCGATCGCCGGCCGGATGAAGAGCGTCGTCCGCGGCCGCGACCTGCTCGCGCGCTTCGGCGGCGACGAGTTCGTGGTGCTGCTCGAGGACGTGTCGGGCCAGGACGACGCGGTGATCGCGGCGCACCGGATCTGCAGCGCGGTGCGCCAGCCCATGATGCTGCCGGGCAGCTACGAGCTGGTCGCCACGGTCTCGGTCGGCATCGCGCTGACCGGGCCCGCCAAGACCACCGATGACGTGCTGCGCGACGCCGACGTCGCCATGTACGAGGCCAAGGCCAAGGGCGGGGGCGGCGTCTACCGGGTCTTTGACGAGGCCTCGATGGGGACCCGGTCGGCCCGGCGGCTCAAGCTCGAGGCCGATCTGCGCAAGGGCCTCGACCGGGATGAGCTCGAGGTGCATTACCAGCCCTTCTATTCGCTGGACGGAAAGCAGATCGTGGGCGCCGAGGCGCTGGTGCGGTGGCGTCACCCCCGGAACGGCCTGATCGGCCCCACGGGATTCATCCCGATCGCGGAGGAGACCGGGCTGATCCTTCCGCTCGGCCGGTACGTCCTCGATCAAGCCTGCCGCCAGGTCCGCTCGATCAGGGACCGGCTCGGCGTGGACCTCCCGGTCAGCGTCAACCTCTCGCCCCGCCAGTTCCAGGAGAGCGGGCTCCTGGCCCAGGTCGCGGCCGCCCTCGACGCCAGCGGCCTGCCATCGGCCTCGCTGATCTTCGAGATCACCGAGTCGATGGTCATGGAGGACCTCTCCGGCGCCCGCGACATCATGAAGAAGCTCAGCCAGCTGGGGGTGCGCCTGGCCATCGACGACTTCGGCACCGGCCATTCCTCGCTGGCCTACCTCAAGCAGTTCCCGGTGCACGAGGTCAAGGTCGACCGCGCGTTCGTCAAGGGCCTGGGCCGGAGCCGGGTCGACCTGGCCATCGTGCGCGCCGTCATCGACATGGCCAACGCCATCGGCATTTCGGCGGTGGCCGAGGGTGTGGAGACCGTCGACCAGGTGGCCGGCCTCCGGACGCTCGGCTACCGGATCGCGCAGGGCTACTTCTTCTCGCACCCGCTGCCGGCCAAGGAGTTCGAGGAACTGCTCGCCGGGCACTTCGCGGCGGCCGCGGTTCCCGTCCCCTGTGATTCCCGGGCGACCCCGTGCCGCCGCCACCCGAGGATCTCGTCGACGGCCCGGCGCTGCGACGCCTGACCGCCGCGACCGGATTTGCCGGATTGGGGACCAGTTCCGGGCGCGCCGGGGCGTTACATATGTGCTTTTAAACGGTTAAGGGCGCGCCGGCGGTGACCCAGAGTAGTTGGTTATTGACGGGACCGCTTAGCACGCTTATGTTCCGTTTGGACCACGATCGCGGACCTGCCCACCAGCCCTCACCCCAGGACACCCGCAGCAAGGAAAGAGCCGGCACGGGCTCTGATGCGACGCTGCCGCGTGCCCTGGCGCCCTCAAGGAGGACGGATCTTGCGATTCATTCACGCCCGGCAACGTCGACGGGCACGAGCGGTCTACGGCCGCAGCTGGACGGTTCTGATCTCATCCATCGGCCTCGTCATCGGGGGCCTCCTGTTCGCCGCGACCGCATCGGCCCAGCCGGCGGCGCCGCGGACGTTAGCGCACACCGCCAGCACCGCACAGGCCGGGATCACCGTGTCGGGCACGCCCGACTACCGGCGCGCCTGCGCGGTCACCACGGTGCCGGGCAAAGATGCCTGCATGGTGCTGATCCGCACCAACGTGGCCCAGCGCACGCAGGCATCGATCGGCCCGGACGCGGCGCCGTCCGGCGACGGTTACGGGCCATCGAGCCTGCAGAGCGCCTACAGCCTCCCGTCCTCCACCGCGGGCAGCGGTGAGACGGTCGCGGTCGTGGACGCCTACAACGACCCGGATGCCGCTTCCGACCTGGCCACCTATCGCTCGGACTGGGGCCTGCCCGCCTGCGGCAGCGGTTGCTTCGAGCAGGTCAACGAGAACGGCCAGACCAGCCCGCTGCCGTCCGCGGCGGGCAGCACCGGCTGGGACGTCGAGGAATCGCTCGACATCGACATGGTGTCGGCGATCTGCCCGCTCTGCCACATCATCCTGGTCGAGGCGAACAGCGCCGACACCGCCGACCTGGGCGCCGGAGTGAACGCCGCAGTGTCGCTGGGCGCCGACTTCGTGTCCAACAGCTACGGCGGCTCGGAGTCGTCCTCCGACAACACCTACGACAGCGAGTACTACAACCACCCGGGCGTGGCGGTCACCGCCTCGGCCGGTGACGACGGGTACGGCGTCTCGTACCCGGCGGCGTCGGCGGACGTCACCGCGGTGGGCGGCACCTCGCTCAGCACCGCGTCGAACTCGCGCGGCTGGACCGAGACCGTGTGGGGCAGCAGCTCCGGCGGCGAAGGCACCGGCTCCGGCTGCTCGGCCGACAGCTCCAAGCCGTCCTGGCAGACCGACACCGGCTGCTCCAAGCGGACCGACAACGACGTGGCGGCGGTCGCGAACCCCAACACCGGGGTCGCGGTCTACGACACCTACAGCGAGGGCGGATGGCTCGAGGTCGGCGGCACCAGCGCCTCCTCGCCGATCATCGCCTCGACGTTCGCGCTGGCCGGGACGCCGGCCGCGGGCACCTACCCGTCCTCCTACATCTATAAGCACACCTCCAACCTGTACGACGTCACGTCGGGCGCCAACGGCAGCTGCAGCCCCGCTTACCTGTGCACGGGTGAGGTGGGCTACGACGGGCCGACCGGCTGGGGCACGCCGGACGGGGTGACCGCGTTCAGCAACGGCACCACCACAACCAACACGGTCACGGTGACCAACCCCGGCAGCCAGACCGGGACCGTGGGCACCGCGGCCAGCCTGCAGATCAGCGCCACCGACTCGGCGAGCGGCCAGACGCTGACCTACAGCGCCACCGGCCTGCCCGCCGGGCTGTCCATCAACGCATCCACCGGCCTGATCTCGGGCACCCCCACCACCGCGGGCACCTCCAGTGTCACGGTGACGGCCAAGGACACGACCGGCGCGACCGGGTCGGCCTCGTTCACCTGGACGATCAGTGCCTCCGGCGGCGGCTGCACCGCGCAGCAGCTCCTGGGCAACCCGGGCTTCGCGACCGGCAGCCTCTCGCCCTGGACGGCCACGTCGGGCGTGCTCGCCAACACCGACGAGGGCGTCCCCTCGTACCCGACGAGCGACCCGTACCTGGCCTGGCTCGACGGTTATGGCGGGGCGCACACCGACACCCTGGCCCAGACCGTCACGATCCCGGCCACCTGCAAGAACGCGACCCTGTCGTTCTGGCTGTACATCAACTCCGATGACCCGGCCGGAAAGGCGTACGACACCTTCACCATTCAGGTGCTGAACTCCAGCGGCACCGTGCTCGCCACGCTGGGCACGCTGTCCAACCAGAACGAGGGCACCGGCTACGTCCAGCACTCGTACTCGGTGGCCCCCTACATCGGGCAGAAGATCACGATCAAGTTCACCGGGAAGGAGACCCTCGGCGGCGGCTACGACACCAACTTCTTCGAAGACGACAACGCGCTGAACGTCTCCTGACGCCGGCGCGCACCGCGAGGGCGGCCCGGGTAACGGGCCGCCCTCCGCGCGCCGCTTTCAGGCGCACATCTCGTCAAGAAAGTCATCTAGAACGCCCAGGTAGACATCGACATCGCGGTCCTCATGGGCGAATCCCGGGTGCGGGCCGGATGAGGAGATCGCGTCCCACACGCCGCGGTTGGCGAAGAACACCCGCCGGGTGTCACAGAACTGCGGGTCCAGGCTGACGTGCGCCTCGCGCGCGGTGCGCGGAAGCTCCGGCCGCAGGCAGTAGCCGGTCCGCGCGCCAAACCGGTGGGCGCGCCAGTCGAGCCCGCGGCCTCGCGCGGCCGACTCGATGCCGTCGGCCAGGCGGCCGCCCAGCGCGACCATGCGGTCGTAGTCGGCCGGGCGCATCAGCTCGGTGAGCACGACCTCGGTGCACGCGAGCGACAGCGCGTTCCCGAACAGGGTGCCGCCCAGGGCGAGCCCCTCGACGGTGCCGAGCTCGTCGGCGACCTTCGACCCGACCAGGGCGCCAAGCTCGTCCGTCAGGCCGTAAACCCCGATCGGAATCCCGCCCGCGATGCCCTTGCCGCCGGTCACGATGTCGGGCGTCAGGGCGTAGTGGGCGACGGCGCCGCCGTAGAGGTCGAACTGGGTGTGCGTCTCATCGATGATGAGCAGCGCGCCGTGCCTGGTGCAGGCCTCGCGCAGCCCGGCCAGGAAGCCGGGCTCCGGCAGCACCGTGCCGCAGTTGGTCAGCACGCCCTCGATGAGCACCGCGGCGGTCCGGCCGCGGTGCAGCACCCGCTGCGCCGCCTCCAGGTCGTTGAAGTCGACGATCGCCTGGTCCGGGGGCGGGGTCGCGCCGACGCCCAGTTCCTCGGGCACCAGTCCGGTGCCGTCGCCGTCCTCGTCGGCGGACCACAGCGTCTCGTCGAGCTGGCCGTGGTACTTGCCGGCGAACAGCAGGACGCCCTGGCGCCCGGTCGCGACCCGGGCCACCCGCAGCGCCTCCGCGTTGGCCGTGGAGGCGGAGATCGTGAACTGCCACTGCGGCAGCCCGAAGCGCAGCCTCAGCTGTTCGCAGACGCCGACGGCCGGCTCGGCGGGCAGAAACATCTGCACGCCCCGGGCGGCCTGCGCGCTGATCGCCTCGGTCAGCCGCGGATGGGCGTAGCCGAGTACGGCCGACATGTCGCACACGTTGAAGTCGACATAGCTGTTGCCGTCGATGTCGGTAAACGTCGCCCCGCTGGCATGCGAGACCCACAGCGGCGGCGTCCGGTAGAAGCCCGCCATCCAGGCCATCGGCACCCCGGCCGGCATGACCCGGCGCGCCGTTGACCCCAGGGCCAGCGACTTCGGCACCCGCGACCGGAAGTCGTCGTCCTCGCGCTGGCGGATCCGCTGCAGGTTGTCGCGATGCCGCTGCGTCAATCCGGCGCCCGCGTCCATGTGTTGCCTCCCTCTGGTTGCTTCCAGCCTTCCCCGTGGCGCCGCGTGCCATCACGGATCACCCGTTGCGGGCGATGTGAAGTTGGATGCGGGCTCCTTACGATCCCCGGCCATGAAGCAGGCGGGAACAGCCGTGAAGCAGGCGGGAAAGGCCAGGGAGCGCGCGATGCCGAAAGCGATGCCGAAAGGACGGGCCGGCTCGGTTGCGGGCGCAGCCGATCCGGTGACCCAGTTTTTTGCGGCGCTTGACCAACAGGGCCACCTGGCGACGTTCGAGGGCGCGTCGGCGAGGGTGCGTTTGGATGTCGTCGACGGCAAGAAGGCCGAGCGCTGGCTGATCTCGATAACAAGAGGCGATGTGGCCGTGACCCACAGCGGCGGCCCGGCCGACGCCACGGTGCGGATCGATCGCCCGCACCTCGAGGCGTTGATCACCGGCCGGATGAACGCTCAGGCCGCGTTCCTGCGCAACCTGTTCGCGTGCGAGGGCAGCGTGGGCGCGCTGATGATGTTCCAGCGCTGCCTGCCCGGGCCGCCCGGCTCGACCGGCCGGGTCAAACCCCTGTCGTCGAAGGCGGTCATGGCGCAGCGGGGGATGAAATGAGCGCGGGCCTGGTGCAGATCCTCGAGGGCAACACCTTCGTGGTCAGCGACGACCGGGGCGACATCGAATCGTCGTCCTCCGACCCGACCGGGCTTTTCTCGTTCGATACCCGCTTCCTGTCCCGGTGGGTGCTCACGGTCAATGGCCAGCGGCTGAACGCCCTTTCCACCGACGACCTGCAATACTTCCAGACTCGCTTCTTCCTGGTCCCCGGCAGCGGAAGCGTGTACGTGGATGCCAAGCTCACGGTTATCCGGCAGCGCGAGGTGGCCGACGGCTTCCGCGAGGAACTGCGGGTCCTCAATCACGAGAATGAGCCGGTCGACCTGCGGATACGCATCGACGCGGCGTGCGACTTCGCCGACCTGTTCGAGGTCAAGGACGCGCTGAAGAAGAAGGGCCATTACCGGGCCCGGGTCGCGGACCGGCACCTGGTGCTCGAGTATCAGCGCGAGACCTACGTCCGGGAGACCTGGATCTCGTCGTCGTCGCCGTGCGATATCGACGCGAAGGGGCTCTCGTTCCGGGTCACCGTGCCCGCGCACGGCGAGTGGAAGACCGCTCTCGACGTCGTGGTGTCGAGCGGGTCGCCCGCGGGCGCCGCCGCCGGGCACGGCCCGGCCCGGATCAGGGGCCAGCGCCGGGTGCGCCGGGACATGGAGCGCGGCCTCGAGAAATGGCTGCGGCAGGCGCCGCGCCTGGAGTGCGACTGGGAGCCGCTCGGGCGGATCTACCGGCGTTGCCTCACCGATCTCGCGGCGCTTCGTTTCTCGACGCTGACCATGCCCGACCGGTCGCTGCCCGCGGCCGGCCTGCCGTGGTTCATGACGATCTTCGGCCGGGACAGCATCTTCACCAGCCTGCAGGCGCTTCCGTTTGTCCCGGAGCTGGCCGCGACCACCCTGCTGGCCCTGGCCGAGCGCCAGGGCACCAGGATCGACGATTTCCGCGACGAGGACCCGGGCCGGATCCTGCACGAGATGCGCTACGGGGAACTGACGGCGTTCGAGGAACGCCCGCACTCCCCTTACTTCGGCAACGCGGACGCCACGCCGCTGTTCGTCGTGCTGCTCGATGAGTACGAACGCTGGACCGGCGACACCAAGCTGGTCCGCGACCTTGAGCACGCGGCCAGGGCCGCACTGGCCTGGATCGACGACTACGCCGACCTTCAGGACAACGGCTACGTCTCCTACCAGCGCCGCAACAAGCAGACCGGGCTGGAAAACCAGTGCTGGAAGGACTCGTGGGACTCGATCTCCTACCGGAACGGCGACCTGCCCGGATTCCCCCGGGCCACCTGTGAGCTGCAGGGTTATGCCTACGACGCCAAGGTGCGCGGGGCCCGCCTGGCCCGGCTGGCCTGGCGCGATCCCGGCCTGGCCGACCGGCTCGAGAAGGAGGCCGCCGACCTGAAGCGCCGCTTCAACCGGGACTTCTGGGTCGAGGACGGCGAGTACTTCGCCGTCGCGCTCGACGGCGACGGACGCCAGGTGGACTCGCTCACCTCGAACATCGGGCACCTGCTGTGGAGCGGCATCGTCGACAAGCCGAAGGCGCGCGCCGTGGCGCGGCACCTGCTCGGCCCGCGGATGTTCTCCGGCTGGGGCGTGCGGACGATGGCCGAGGGGGAGGCCCGCTACAACCCCATCGGGTACCACGTCGGCACCGTGTGGCCGTTCGACAACTCGTTCATCGCCTGGGGCCTGCGCCGGTACGGCTTCAGCGACGAGGCGGCCTGCGTGGTGGCCGGCATCATGGAGGCGGCCGAGGTGTTCAAGGGCAGGCTGCCGGAGGCGTTCGGCGGCTACCCGCGCATGACCACCAGGTACCCGGTGCAGTACCCGACCGCGTGCAGTCCGCAGGCCTGGTCGACCGGGGCGCCGCTGCTTCTGCTGCGGGTCGCGCTCGGTCTCGAGCCGGAGGGCGACAAGCTGGTCGTCGACCCGGCGCTGCCCGTGCGCATGGGCAACCTCGAGCTCCTCGACCTGCCCGGGCGCTGGAAGCGGATGGACGCCTTCGGCCGGGGCCGCGTCGACACCGATCGCGTCACCCGTCGCTAATCGGCATAGCTAGCCGGTATAACCGCCGTATGGGCACGGTGGCATTACGCGCGGCCGGGCTGACCAAGCGCTATGGCCGCGTGGTCGCGCTGGACGGGCTCGACCTCGAGGTGCGCGCCGGCGAGGTGCATGCCTTCCTCGGGCCGAACGGCGCCGGCAAGACGACGACCATCCGGATCCTGCTCGGCCTGTTGCGCAAGGACGGCGGCGAGGTCAGCCTGCTCGGCGGCGACCCGTGGCGCGACGCCGTCGAGCTGCACCGCCGGCTGGCCTACGTGCCCGGCGACGTGACGCTCTGGCCGGGCCTGACCGGCGGGGAGATCATCGACCTGCTGGGCGACCTGCGCGGCGGCGTCGACAACGCACGGCGGCAGGCGCTCACCGAGCGGTTCGACCTGGATACGTCCAAGCGGGCGCGCGCGTACTCCCGTGGCAACCGGCAGAAGGTCGCCCTCGTCGCGGCGCTGGCCAGCCCGGCCCAGCTGCTGCTGCTCGACGAGCCGACGGCGGGCCTGGATCCGCTGATGGAGGCGACCTTCCGCGAGTGCATCAACGAGGAGCGGCGCGAGGGCCGTACCATCCTGCTGTCCAGTCACCTGCTGGCCGAGGCCGAGGCGCTGGCCGACCGGGTGACGATCATCCGCGATGGCAAGACGGTGGAAACCGGCACGCTCGCGCAGATGCGGCACCTGACCAGGATCTCGGTCGAGGCCGAGCTGGCCGGGCCGGCCGCGCTGGACGGGATGCCGGGCGTCCGCGAGCTGAGCGTCACCGGGATGACGGTGCGCTGCCAGGTCGACCGGGCCGCCCTGGACGAGGTGGTCGGCCGCCTGCACCAGGCCGGTATCCGCTCGCTGACCTGTCGGCCGCCGACCCTCGAAGAACTTTTCCTGCGTCATTACGCACCGGAGCGACCCGTGGCCGGGAGCCAGTAGTGGCCGCGGTCCCGGGGTCTTCGCCGGTCACGGGGTCCTCCGGGTTCGCCGGCACCGGGCAGCTCGTCAAGCTCGCCTTCCGCCGCGACGGCGTCATCCTGCCCGTGTGCGTCCTCGGGATCGCCGCGCTGCTCGCGATCACGGCCCGCGATCTGCGGGCGGTGTACCCGACCGCAGCCAGCCGGGTCGCCGTGGCCACCAGGGCGGGCGCGAATCCGGCGCTGCGATTCCTGCTGGGCCGGCTGAACGGGACCTCGGTCGGCGCGTTCCTCGCGGCGCGGTGGGGCGTGTGGGGCGCGGCCGTCACCGCCCTGCTGGCGATCCTCGTCGTGGTCCGGCACACCAGGGCCGACGAGGAGGCCGGCCGGCTCGAGCTGGTCGGCGCGGGAGCGGTGGGACGCCGGGCGCCGCTCACCGCGGCGCTGCTCGTGGCCGCGACGGCCAACCTGGTCCTGGCCCTGCTGACGCTGCTCTGGCTGCCGGCCCTGGGGTTGCCGGTGGCGGGCTCGGCCGCGCTGGCGTTGTCCATCGGCGGGTGCGGGCTGGTGTTCGCCGGCGTGGCCGCCGCCGGCGCCCAGCTGGCCGTGACCGCGCGCAGCGCCCGCGGCATCGCGATCGGCTCGCTCGGCGCCGCGTACATGCTGCGCGCGGTGGGCGATTCCGGCTCGGCCGGCGTGTCCTGGCTGTCCTGGGCGTCGCCGCTGGGCTGGACGGAATCCGCCCGCGCGTTCGGGTCGGCCGGCGAGCGCTGGTGGGTGCTGGCGCTGCCGCTGGCCGCGTCCGCGGCCCTGATGACCGCCGCGTTCGCGCTGGCCGCCTGGCGTGACCAGGGCGCGGGGCTGCTGCCCGGCCGGCCGGGGCCGCGGAGCGCCTCCGGCCTGCTTCGCGGCCCGTTCGGCCTGGCCTGGCGGGTGCAGCGGCCGGTGCTGGCCGGCTGGCTGACGGCGTACGTTTTCGTCTTCGCCGCGTCCGGTGCGGGCGCCCGCGGGATCGGCTCGATTCTCGGCGGCAGCGCCGTGCTGAAGCGCTACCTGCTGCGGGCCGGCTACCAGGCCACCGTCACCGACTCGTACCTGTCCGCGCTCATGCTGCTCGCGGGCCTGGCCACCGCCGCCTATGCGACGTCGGCCGTGCTGCGCCTGCGAGCCGAAGAGACGGGGAACCTGGCCGACCCCGTGCTGGCCGCGCCGACCGGGCGGATCCGGTGGGGGCTCAGCCACATCAGCGTCGCGGTGGGCGGCGCATGCTTGCTGCTGGTCACCGCGGGCCTGTCGGCGGGCCTCGGCGACGGGATCGCGACCGGCTCGGTGAGCACGCAGGTGCCGAGCCTGCTCGGCGCCGCGCTGGCCCGGCTGCCCGCGACCCTGGTGCTGGCGGCGGTGGCGATCATGGCGTTCGGGCTGCTGCCGTGGGCGTCGGTCGCGCTCGCGTGGACCGCGGTCGCCCTCGTGGGGGTCATCGCGGTGTTCGGCCCGTCGCTGCAGTGGCCGGGCTGGATGATAGACATCTCGCCGTTCACCCAGGCGCCCAAGCTGCCGGGCGCCGCGGCCCTGTCGGCCGGGCCGCTGATCTGGCTGTGCGGGATCGCCCTGGCACTCAGCGCGGCCGGCCTGGCGGGCCTGCGGCGGCGTGACCTCGGCGACCTTGGTCCGGCCGGGCTGGCCGCCCCGGTCCGCGACTGGCTCGCGGACTACGTCAGGGAAAGCAATGAAATATCCCGGCCGGCCGCCTCCGCCGCGCCCGCCCGGCCGCCGGACCCGATGCCGTAACCTCTGCGTGTGGCACGGGATGAACGCGGAGTGACTCCGCAGAGCGAAGACTTCTCGGCCTGGTACAACGAGGTCGTCTTCAAGGCCGAGCTCGTGGACCGGGGACCGGTCAGGGGCACGATGGTGATCCGTCCCTACGGCTACCGCATCTGGGAACTGCTCCAGGCCGACATCGACCGGCGGATCAAGGAAACCGGTCACGACAACGCCTACTTCCCGCTGCTGATCCCGCAGAGCTACCTGCAGCGCGAGGCGGAGCACGTCGAGGGCTTCTCCCCTGAGCTCGCCGTGGTCACCCACGCGGGCGGCAAGGAGCTCGAGGAGCCGCTGGTCGTCCGGCCCACGTCGGAGACGGTCATCGGCGAGATGATGGCCAAGTGGATCAGCTCGCACCGGGACCTGCCGATGCTGCTGAACCAGTGGGCGAACGTGGTCCGCTGGGAGATGCGGCCGCGGATGTTCCTGCGCACGACCGAGTTCCTGTGGCAGGAGGGTCACACCGCGCACGCCGACGAGGCCGACGCGATGCGGGAGACGCTGCTCGCGCTTGATCTTTACGCGAAGGTGGCCCGCGATATCGCCGCCATGCCGGTGGTCGAGGGCGAGAAGACCGCGGGAGAACGGTTCCCCGGTGCCCAGCGGACGTACACGGTCGAGGGCATGATGCGCGACGGGCGCGCGCTTCAGTCCGGCACCTCGCACTACATGGGCACGAACTTCGCCCGGGCCTTCGACATCCAGTACGCGCCGCAGAGCGGCGAACTGGAGTACTGCCACACGACGTCGTGGGGCATGAGCGCCCGGATGGTGGGCGGCGTGATCATGACCCACGGCGACGACAAGGGCCTGGTCCTCCCGCCGCTGCTCGCCCCGTACCAGGTGGTGATCGTGCCGATTGGCCGCGGCGAGCAGGCCGAGCAGGTGCTGCCGCCGGCCCGGGACCTGGCCGAGAGGCTGCGCCGGGCGGGCATCCGCGCCCACCTGGACGACCGGGCCCAGCTCTCCCCCGGCTTCAAGTTCAACGACTGGGAGCTGCGCGGCGTGCCGGTCCGGCTGGAGCTTGGCCCCCGCGACCTGGCCGCGGGCTCGGCGCTGATGTCCACGCGGCTCGGCGAGGGCAAGTCGCCGGTTTCCCTGGACTCGGCGCCCGCACGGCTGGAGTTTGAGCTGCACGCGATGCAGAGCCAGCTGCTGCAGCGCGCGACCGAGTTCAGGGACGGCCGCACGGCCACGGTGAACTCGTGGCCGGAGTTCGCCGACGCGGTCAAGACCGGGTGGGCGCTGGCGTTCCATTGCGGCCAGCCCGAGTGCGAGGACGAGATAAAGGCCGCGACGTCGGCCACCCCGCGATGCATCCCGGCCGAGGGCCCGGCCGAAGCGGGCAAGTGCGTAAAATGTGGAGAAAGGTCCGCTTACCGGAAGCGGCTGATCTTCGGACGCGCGTACTAGGCCCGGAATGCCGGTGAGCCTGCCCGGCGACGTGGCCCGCGGCTGCGTTCAGCGGCGGCCATGCGCCGTACATCAAACCGTTTGCGGCCGTCGATAGCATGGCCGGGTGATCGGGCGGGGAGTGTTCCGATCTGCCGGGATCCGTCGACGAGATCACGACGATGACGCAAAAGGGGAGTTGTGAGCGACAGGCGCGGCTACACGGCCGACACAGGGGACCGCCAGGCCGGCGGTGGGCAGGACCGCCCGGGGCGAAAGCGCAAGAAGATCCAGGTCACATCGGACGGGGGACCATTCGGCCGGCTCGGGGAAGCGGTCGTGCGCCACCCCTGGCGGGTGATCGCGCTCTGGCTCGTGGCCGCCGTCGCCGTGATCGCCACCGCGCCCGCGCTGCCGACGACCAGCAACGAAAGCAGTTTCCTGCCCAAGAACTACGAGTCCATCCGCGCCGCTGACCTGCAGGACAAGGCGTTTCCGCAGGCCGGCCACGTGACCGCCGCCGCGGCGATCATCGTGTTCTCCCGCCCCGACCGCGGGAAGCTGACCGCCGCCGACTCGGCCAAGGTGGCGTCGATCGCCAAGGCCCTGAACGACAAGCACATCACCAACATCGTCGGCGTCACGGCCGGGCCGCCGTCGCCCAACCACCTGGTGCAGACCGCGCTCGTCGCCATGCCCAACAGCGTGGTCAACGGCACCGGGACGGCCTCGGCGGACGCGGCCAAGGCCCTGCGGGCCGACATAAAACCGCTCGTGGCCGGGACCGGGCTGGCCGAGGGCGTTACCGGGACCGCGGCGCAACAACTCGACAGCCAGCAATCCGGCAACAAAGCCGATCAGATCGTGCTGCTCGCGACGTTGCTGCTGATCCTGATCCTGCTGCTGGTGATCTTCCGCAGCCCGATCATCGCGATCTTGCCGCTGATCGTCATCGCCATCGTCTCCCAGGTCGCGACCGGCCTGATCAGCGACGTCAACAAGGCCCTGAACCTGAACGCCGACAGCTCGATCTCCACGATCCTGATCGTGGTGCTGTTCGGCATCGGCACCGACTACATCCTGTTCCTGATGTTCCGCTACCGGGAGCGGCTGCGCGACGGCGCGAACCCCAAGCAGGCCATGGTCGACGCGGTCGAGCGGGTCGGCGAGGTCATCGCCTCGGCGGCGGGCGTGGTCATCGTCGCGTTCCTGGCGCTGTTGCTGTCGACGCTGAGCGTGCTGCGGTCCATCGGCCCGGCGCTCGCGATCGCCGTGGCGGTCACGCTGATCGCCGGGCTGACCCTGATCCCCGCGGTGGTTTCGCTGCTCGGCCCGCGGGTGTTCTGGCCGTCCAAGTCGTGGAAGCAGGCTCCGAAGGGGGCCCGCTTCGCGGCCATCGGCCGGGCGCTCGGGCGCCGGCCCGCCGTCTTCGCCGGAGTCTCCGGACTGGTGCTGATCGCGCTGGCCATCGGGGCGTTCAGCTACAAGCCCACGTTCGACCTGTCGTCAGCGGGCATCCCGGCCAACGCCGAGTCGGAGACGGCGCTGAAGACGCTGGAAGAGGGCCTGCCGCCGGGCGCGACCGACCCGACCGACATCCTGCTGCACACCAGCTCCGGCCAGGCGCTGACCACCGCCGAGCTCACGACGTACGCGGCCAAGCTGAAGACGCTGCCGGGCGTCGGGGCGGTGGCGGCGCCGAGACTCAGCGCGGACCGGGCCACGGCCGACTACACGGTGACGTTGTCCTACAACCCTGTGTCCACCGCCGCGGTGAACGTGATGAAGAACGGGCTGCGGCCCGGAGCCCACGCGGCCGCGCCGGCCGGGACCTACGCCCTGGTCGGCGGCACGACCGCGGTGTTCGCCGACATCCAGCGGGCGGTCAACCACGACTACGCGGTGGTGTTCCCGACGGCGGCGATCATCATCCTGCTGATCCTGGCGCTGCTGCTGCGCAGCGTGGTCGCGCCCTGGTACCTGCTGGTGTCGGTGGGCCTGGGCTTCGGCGCGACCCTCGGGGCCAGCGTGCTGGTGTTCCAGGTGTTCGCCGGCCAGCCGGGCCTGGTGTTCCTGCTGCCGGTGTACATGTACCTGTTCGTGGTGGCGCTGGGCACCGACTACAACATCCTGATGATCGCGCGATTGCGAGAACAGGCGCGGCTCGGCATGCCGCCGGGCGAGGGCGCGGCCGAGGCGTTCCGGCACGCC
>Ga0335075_10000909_pt1 | contig 50105 bp, 48 predicted proteins | sample Lox_Sample_24_FD_206723 | JGI IMG/M metagenome (GOLD analysis project Ga0335075, IMG submission 206723) | Soil microbial communities from Loxahatchee National Wildlife Refuge, Florida, United States - Lox_Sample_2.4 | ecosystem: Environmental > Terrestrial > Soil > Wetlands | place: USA... | reverse complement strand
AATAAAACTTGTCAATTGGGCCTAACTATGACAAGCTTGCTTTGCTTTTTGAGCAGTTTGCATTGCAATAGGAGCGAGCAGGAGAGCGCAATGACGAACAAGGTCTTCGGAAACTTCGGCCGGCGCCCCTTGTGGCTGCTACCGATCGTCCTCGTGGTCGCCGCTGTCGCTCTCGCGATGCCCTGGGCAAAGCGAGTCGGTCCTCTGGTGGCCACGGCCCTCGGCGAAGCCGGGGTGATGCTGGTGGCGGGCTATTGTGTTGCCGCGGTGCTGAAACGGCAGCGGCGCATGGACGAGGTACATCTTGCGGCCCAGGGATTCGCCAACTCCTACGGCTGGATCTGGGGAGGTCTGGCCGCCTCGTTGCTGCTGATGCTGCCGCCGGTCATGAACTGGATGGTGCACCTGGTGCATGCGATGGTGAGAGTGCGCGGCACCGGTCCGTCCGGCACGCCCGACGGCCTCGCCGTGCAGCTGGCGTTCTTCTATGGCGTGGCGCTGGTCATGGTGGTGCAGGCGCTGGGGGTCTGCGTCGCCTCCATCGTCTGGTGGCGGCGTATGGGGGGCTTTCGGGTGTTGCCTCGATGGCGCATCGGGGGATCATGAAAAACCGCATCCGGGTGCTGCGCGCCGAGAGGGACTGGAGCCAGGCCGAGCTTGCCGAACGGGTGCGTGTCTCGCGCAATTCGATCAATGCCATCGAAAATGGCAAGTTCGATCCATCGCTGCCACTGGCCTTCCGCATTGCGGACTGCTTCGGCCTGAGCGTCGAGGAAGTGTTCGACAAGACCGGTGCCTGAGGACTACCCGAGTTGCGCGGGCATCGGGATTTTCGTCAGGTCCACCGTCGACAGGGGCAGGCGGCGCACCCGTTTGCCGGTGGCGGCGAATACCGCGTTACATACGGCGGCCGGCGTCGGCCCCACGCCTGGCTCGCCGACGCCGCCCCAGCGCGGTCCGCCCGTCAGGTGCAGGTAGGTCTCGATCCGCGGCGTCTCGAACATCCGTACGACCTGGTAGTCGTGGTAGTTGCTCTGCTGGGCGGCGCCGTCCTTGAACGTAATGTGTCCGAACAGCGCCTGGCCGAGTCCGAACAGCGCTCCACCCTCCATCTGCTGATGGATCGTGTTCGGATTGGCGGCGTGATAGCAGTCAAGCACCGCCACCAGGCGATCGACCTTCACCTTGCCCCTTGAGTCGACGGTCACCTCGGCGACCTGGCCGGTGACCGAGCCATAACACTCCATGATGGCGATGCCCCGTCCGCGGCCGGCTGCCATGGGCGTGCCCCAGTTCGATTTCTCGGCCAGCATGTCGAGCACGCCGATCCAGTCGGCCCGGTCCAGGTGTGCCCGACGGAACTTATAGGGGTCCTGCCCCGCGGCGTGCGCCAGTTCATCGATGAACCCTTCGATCATGAAGCCATTCTGCGAGGAGCCCACGCCACGGCAGAAGGACACCGGCACATGGGTATTGATCAGGTTGGCCCCGACGCTGAGGTTGGGGATCTTGTAGGCGGTTTCCGCGATGCATTCGACCGCCATGGGTTCGACGCCCGGAAAGCGCAATCCGCCCGCGCCCGCGCCCTTCAGCAGGGAAGGTACGGCGACCTTCACGTCGAGGGCATTGATCCTGCCGGCCTCATCCAGACGGGCCTTCCATCGCGTGGCCGCCTGGGGCCGATAGCGGTCATGGCGGATATCCTCCTCTCGGGTCCAGATCAGCTTGACCGGTTTGCCCACCGCCTTGGCGATGGCGACGCACTGCGGTGCCTCATCGGAAGAGCCGCGCCGGCCGAAGCCGCCGCCGACGAAGTTGACGTGGACGAAGGTTTTTTCGGGTGCGATCCCGGCGGCGGAGGCCACGCTGGCCAGCACCGCCATCGGCGCCTGGGTGGAGATCCACACATCGAGGCGGTCCTGTTGCAGCCAGACGGTGCAGTTCAGCGGCTCCATGGCAGCGTGGGATTGATAGGGTGCCTCGTACATGGCTTCGAGGAGCTTGCCCCCCGATTTCCCCAAAGCCCCCTGCACGTCGCCGTCCTTGCGGGCGGACGCCATCGGGCCGTCCAGTCCATCGCGGTAGATCCTGTCGAGGTCGGCCTGCTGCACATTGCCGGCGGCGCCGACATCCCACTCGATCTTCAGGGCATCCACCGCCTTCTTGGCATGCCAGAACTGATCGGCGGCCACGGCCACCGCGTTGTCCAGCTTCACCACCTGCAGGATTCCCGGAGCCCCCCGCACGGCGCCGTCATCCACCGTCTTCAGTTTGCCGCCCGGTACCGGGCACTGGATGATGGCGGCGTAGACCATGCCCGGCACCTGGGCGTCGATGCCGAACCGGGCCGAGCCGTCGATCTTGGGCTGCGTGTCGAGCCGCGGCATGGACTTGCCGACCAGGGTGAACTGATCGGGTGTCTTGATCTTCGGTTCCTTGTCGAGCCTGACGGCCACGGCCTCGCTGCAGACCTGACCGTAGGTGAGCCTGCGGCCCGTCGGCATGTGCTCGATGACGCTGTTCTCAACCCTGCAGTCGGCGGGGGAGCACTTCCATCGACGCGCGGCGGCCCCGACCAGCCGATCGCGGGCGCTGGCGCCGGCCTTCTGCATCATGGCAACCGAGGTGCGCAGTCCCTGGCTCCCCACGGTGAACATGGCGCCATAGACGTTCTTCTCACGAAGGTTACGGTTCGCCGATCCGTACTCGCACTTCACCTTCGACCAGTCACAGTACAGCTCCTCGGCGACGAGCATCGCGAGCGCCGTGGTGGTGCCCTGGCCGAGCTCGTTGTGCGGCAGGCGCACCGTGACGGTGTCGTCCGGATCGATCACCAGGAATGCCGAGAGTTCGTGTGGCGGGATCGTCTCCGGGCTCTGCAGCAGGCCCATGGGCCGGGGTTGTCTCGGTTCGACGGCGGCGAAGGCGGGACCCGGCAGGGTGAACGCGATGGCAAGACCGCCGGCGGCGGTGGCCATGGCGGTGATCGCCTGGCGGCGCGACAGGCCGCGGTGGAGTCTCTTTGCGACGGGGGCGCTCATCTTCCTTCTCCTTACTTGCCGGAAGCCATCAGCTTAGGACGCGAAACCGGCCGTGACCAGCCGTAGGGACGGGGGTGCCACTGGTTTCGGCGCTTCGACATACGGCGAACACGGGGACGCTGCGCCGCAGTACCGCGCGAGCTGCCCGACCATGGCGATGCTTACGTTCGAGTGACCGGCAACCCGAACGAGGCTAACCTGGATCCCAATCTATTCAACACGAAGATCAGGTTGTAGTCGTGTTCAGCGGCAAGCCACGGTTGGCACGCAGTCGCTCGCTGGCCCATCAACTTCGATGAAATTCAGATTCCTCGGCACGGGCTCATCGGCCGACCGTCGCGCAGTGCGGGCATTGATGATGTTTGAACGTAATGCGCTCAACCACGGTCAGTGCTCCGCACTCCTCGCAGTTGGCCAATATCAGCTCCTGGCCTTCCGCAAGTGCGGACACCAGGAACATGAAGTGCTCGAAGCTGATCCGCGGGTCGGTGACCGTCTCGCGATAGACCTCAAATGCCTGGCACAGCAGTTCGCCACGCGCAAGGCTGATCAGCGCCTGACGGCTGACCGGTACGCCCGTGCGCGGCAGTGCGCCGAGCAGGCTGCAGACACTCCCCAGCAGTGAGCTTTCGTCCTTCAGTTGCGCCGAGCGCGTGAAGAAAGCGCTTTGCCGGGGAGATTTGCCCCGGGGTCGGGATACGGCATTGCCAGGTTCCCGGCTATAGGTTCTGTACAGTTTCCGGATCCTGTCGTCGGACAGACCCGTCCAGGCGCGGATGGTCTGTGTCCGGGCTTCGTGGCGGATGAACCGGAATGCCAGATCGAGGCGTGACCGGTCACGGCTGTAGCGGTTGTCGGAAATGCGCATGGAGGCAAGCCTGCTGTGCGGTTGGGACGATGACGATGGTGCTGCACTCGTTGCTATAAAAATAGCAATGCGATAAAAATAGCAAAACTTTGGGTCCGTCGGTGCAGCCCGACGCGTGAAAAATTCCCGTCTAGGCGGAGAAATGCGATGAACACCTGGGAGCAGCGGTCCTGGCTCGGCGCGGCGACGCTGGAAACGGTTGCCGAACTCAATGCGCAGATAGTCGCGCTGCTGCGAGCGCAATGCAGCGCGAACGGCGTGCAGTCACGATTGATTCAGGACGTCAGCCACTTGTTGCCGAATCTGGATGCGGCCTCTGCGAAACGCCTGGCCGACTGCGGGGTGCTGTTGGCCGATGCCGGATTCGCCTGCGCATCGCGCTGGACGGACGCCATCGTCGGCGGCGTCAACGACGGACGCCTGGAGCCGCAACCCTTCTTCACCGTGGACGGGGCGGTCGGCGTCATGCGGCAGGTCATGACTCACGCCTGGCACCTGGCCCGCAGTGAACCGGCCGCGGCGCGTCTGCTCCTGGGGCTGTCGCCGGCCAGCGCCGCGCTCATCGGCGGCTGCACGCTGCACCGGGTGACGCTGCTGGCGGAGACGCGCGCCGGCTGGCTGCGGCCGCGCTGGGAGCAGCGGCCGAGCGTCTGGCCCGATCTGCTGCGCATGGCCGCGCAGGGTGATGCTGCTGCGCTGGAGCGGCTCAGGGTCCGCAGTCTGCAGCTGCTGGCTGCCGATGCCCGGGCCTCAGGTCCATAGGGCCTGCAGCATGACCGTGCGCTCGGGCGCGAGGATCGCGCCGCGGTGCTGGATGACCTCGCCCGCCAGGCGGTTCGCGCCGCGGGCGGCCGTGGCCGGTGGCAGGCCCGCGATGCGGCCGGCGAGATAGGCGGCATTGAAGGCATCCCCGGCACCGGTCGTGTCCACGGCCGTCACCGTCGCCGCCGCGATCCTTGCCGTCCCGGTGGACGCCGCCACCAGGCATCCCTGGGCGCCGCATTTCACGACGACTTCGGCGGCTCCCGCCTCCCGCCAGCGCGCCGCGGTCTGCTCCGGGTCCGTATCCTCGAACAGCAGGGCTTCATCGGCATGGGTGGGCAGGGCGAGGCTGACATGCGACGCCAGCGATGCGAACGCATCGCGCGCCCGTTGTGGATCATCCCACAGGGCCCGCCGGTAATTCGGATCGAAGACCACCTGGCCACCGGCCGCGCGCACCGCAGCCGCGGTCGCGATCAGCCGTGCCCGCTCCGGGGGCGTGAAAATGGCAAGCGTTATGCCGGAGAGATAGAACCACTTGGCCTCGCGCGCCCGCGCCAGGGCTGCATCGATGCCGGGCAGCGTGAACAGTGCGCGCGCCGCCGAGCGCTCGCGCCAGTAATGGAAATGACGCTCGCCGTCGGCGTCGTTGCGGATGGCGTACAGCCCCGGCAGGCGCGAGGCGTGCGTGAGCACGAGCGAGGTGTCGATGCCCTCGCGCGCCCACGCCGAGCGCATGTCCTGGCTGAAGGGATCGCAGCCCAGTGCCGTGAGATAGGCCACCGGCACCTGCAGGCGGGCCAGATAGAGCGTGGTGTTGAACGTATCGCCGGCGAAGCCCAGCTGCCAGCCGTCGGGGGAGCCGTCCGCACGGGCCGCCAGCTCGAGCATGCACTCTCCCACCACGACGACTTCAGCCGGCATAGTCGCGCACCCACGCCCGCAGCCGCACCAGAGTCTCGGCGGAGGCCACCCACGATGCGGCGAAGCGGCCCGCCGGTCCGAACAGGGCCTCGGCAATGCCTTCGGCGCCGCAGCTGCGCCACAGCGCCGCCAGTTCCGCGGCCAGCGGGTCCACGACCTCGAAGCGGTCGCCCCGCACATAGGCGATCCACGCGCCGAGCGCCTGCAGCAGCGCGCCGCACTCCTGTCCGCCGGCGCTGAGCTGGCGCAGCGTGGGCAGCCAGCGCTGCGGGATCTTCTGCGAACCGTCCATGGCGATCTGCCTGAGACTGTGCGGGCGGGCGCCGTTGCCGAACCGTCGCAGCAGCGCATCGGCGTATTGCGGCAGGGACTGGTCGGCGGCGGGCGTGAAACTGCGTGCCGCCTCCGCACGCATCAGGCGGTCGACCAGCTGCCGCAGTGGGGGGTCGGCGACGGCCTGGTGCACGTAGGTGTGGCCGCGGTAGAGGCCCACGTAGGCCAGCGCCGAATGCGCCCCGTTCAGCATGCGCAGCTTGGCGGTCTCGTACGGCGCGGTGTCCCGGACCCACTGTGCGCCGCCTGCCTGCCAGCGCGGCCGCGGGCCGGCAAAGCGTTCCTCGATCACCCACTGGCTGAAGGGCTCGGTGAACACCGCTGCCTCGTCACGCAGCCCAAGCCGGGCCTCCAGCCCATCGAGGTCCTGCGCCGTGGCCGCCGGAACGATGCGATCGACCATGGTCGAGGGGCAGCCACAGTGCGTCCGGAACCACGCCGCGGTTGCCGGGTCCCGGCGCTCGAGGAACTGCTCGAGCAGCGCCTGCAGCTGGCGGCCATTGGCCGCCAGGTTGTCGCAACTCAGGAGCGTCAGGCCAGGCAAGCCCGCCCGGCGCCGCTGGGCCAGGCCGGATGCCAGCAGGCCATACACGGTGCGGGGTGCCTGATCCGGATCGATGTCGTTGGCGACGTCGTCCGCTGCGAAATCCAGCAGTTCATCGGCCGCGCGCCAGTACCCTTTTTCGGTGATGGTGATGCTGACCAGGTGAGTGTGCGGGGCTGCCACGGCGGCGCTGACTGCCGCGGATTGCCAGGTGGCATCGAGCACTTCGCGCACGGCCCCCACCACCCGCGTTGCGTGACCGGTGCCGGCGGACTCGGTCAGGGTGTACAGCCCGGCCTGCGGCGCCAGCTGCCCGCGCACCTGTCCCGAGCGCAGCGACACCCCCGTGATCGCCCAGTCGCGGTCGCCCGCCGCCATGGCCGCATCCGTGTACGCCGCCTGGTGCGCACGGTGGAAGGCACCGATGCCGAAATGCACGATGCCGCGATGCTGGGCGTCCCGGTCATATCCGGGCCTGCCGATCTCCGCGGGCAGCCGGTCCAGGTTTAGCGGCGAAAGCCTCATTGGGCTATGGTAGCGGTAACTTGCAATGGCCGCCGATTTGAGGAGTCAACCGATGCCCGTCATCCAGGACGCGCGCGTGATCATCACCTGTCCGGGCCGCAACTTCGTCACCCTGAAACTGCTGACGGATGACGGTGTCCATGGCCTCGGCGATGCCACCCTCAATGGACGTGAGCTGGCGGTCGCGAGCTACCTGACCGATCACGTGCTGCCCTGTCTCATCGGCCGGGATGCGCACCGGATCGAGGATATCTGGCAGTTCCTGTACCGCGGCGCGTACTGGCGCCGCGGCCCGGTCACGATGAGCGCGATCGCCGCGGTCGACACCGCGTTGTGGGACATCAAGGCGAAGATCGCCGGACTGCCGTTGTACCAGCTGCTGGGCGGCGCCTGCCGCGGCGGCTGCCTGGTGTACGGCCATGCCAACGGCGAGACCCTCGAGGCGACCATCGCCCATGCGCTGGAACATCGCGCCGCGGGTTACCGGGCGATCCGGCTGCAGTCCGCAGTGCCGGGCCTTGCCAGTACCTATGGGGTGGCCCATGGCGCGCGCTCCTACGAACCGGCCGATGCCGACCTGCCGCGCGAAAACGCGTGGTCGACGGCCAAATACCTGCGTGCCGTGGCGCCGCTGTTCGCCGCGGCCCGCGAGGCCCTGGGCTGGGAAGTGCACCTGCTGCACGACGTGCACCACCGCCTGACGCCCATCGAGGCGGCGCGGCTGTGCCAGGACCTGGAACCCTATCGTCCGTTCTGGATCGAAGACGCCGTCCCCGCCGACAACCAGGCGAGCTTCCGCCTGATCCGCGAGCACACCACGACGCCGCTCGCGGTCGGCGAGATCTTCAACAGCATCTGGGACTGCAAACAGCTGATCGAGGAGCAGCTCATCGACTACATCCGTGCGACGGTGGTCCATGCCGGGGGCATCAGTCACCTGCGGCGCCTGGCTTCCTTCGCCGATCTGCACAACGTGCGCACCGGCTGCCACGGGGCGACCGACCTGTCGCCGGTGTGCATGGCCGCGGCCCTGCATTTCGGGCTGTCCGTTTCCAACTTCGGTATCCAGGAACACATGCCCCATACCGCGGCAACGGACCAGGTGTTCCCGCATCACTACCGGTTCCAGGACGGCTACATGCATCCCGGCGATGCGCCCGGACTGGGCGTCGAGATCGACGAGGGGCTCGCCGCGACGCATCCTTACCGGCGCGCATACCTGCCGGTGAACCGCCTCGAGGACGGTTCCATGCACAACTGGTGAGCGTGCCGTGAACCTCGCCAAGCCCGCAGGCCGGGTGCGCTGGGTGATCTGCGCACTGCTGTTCGCCGCCATCGCCCTGAGCTACGTCGACCGGCTGGTGATCAGCGTGCTCAAGCCCACCCTGCAGCAGCAGTATCACTGGAGCGAGCAGGGGTACGGCGATGTGGTGTTCTGGTTCCAGGCGAGCTACGGCCTGGGGCTGCTGCTCTCCGGACGGCTGCTGGACCGCATCGGTCCGCGACTCGGCTACCTGCTGGCGATGGGACTGTGGACGGCGGCCCACATGGGGCACGCGCTGGTGCGCAGCACCTTCGGTTTTGCCTGGATGCGCATTCCGCTGGCACTGGGGGAATCGGGCACGCTGCCGGCGGCGCTGGCAGCGGCGGCCGAATGGTTCCCGCAGTCCGAGCGGGCCTTCGCCATTGGCGTGTTCAATGCCGGGGCCAACGTCGGCGCCATCGTCACGCCGCTGGTGGTGCCCCTGCTGACCCTGAGCCTCGGGTGGCAGAGCGCCTTCATCGTCACGGGCCTTGCGAACCTGGTCTGGCTCGTCCTGTGGTGGGGGTACTACCGCACGCCGCGCCAGCACCGTTCCGTAAGTGCCGCGGAGCTGGCCTACATCGAATCCGATCAGCCCGGGCGGCAGCCGCAGCCGCGGGCGCCCTGGCGCAGGCTGCTCCGACAGCGGCAGACCTGGGCCTACCTGGGCGGACGGTTCCTCATCGACCCGGTGTGGTGGACGTTCCTGTTCTGGCTCCCGGATTTCTTCCACCGCGCGCGGGGCATAGACCTCGCGGACTTCGGACCGCCGCTGGTGGTGATCTATCTCACCTCGGATGTGGGATCGGTATACGGCGGCTGGCTGTCCTCGCGCCTGCTGCGCTCCGGGGCAACGGTGAACGGCGCGCGCAAGCGGGCGATGTTCTGCTGTGCATTGCTGGCGGTGCCCGTGATCGGCGCGCAGTACACCGCCGGATTGTGGACGACGGTGGCGCTGATCGGCCTGGCCTGCGCCGCGCACCAGGGATTTTCGGCTAATCTGTACAGCATGCCGGCCGACCTGTTCCCGCGCTGGGCCCAGGGCTCGGTGGTCGGCCTGGGCGGATTTGCCGGTGCGGTGGGCGGCATGCTGATGGCCAAGGTCGCATCCTTGACGCTGGCGAGCACCGGCAGCTACGCGCCGGTATTCGTGTTCGCCGCCGTGGCCTACCTGCTCGCCCTGGGGCTGACGCATTTGATCAATCCGCAATACCGGGCGGTGGAGCCATGACGACACCCCTGCACCTGAACCCCGACCGACTGCTGCCCGCCGAGGCGGGCGTGCGCTCGGTCGCGCGCCGCCTGTATCAGCACGTCCAGGGACTGCCGATCATCAGTCCCCACGGCCACACGGATCCGGCCTGGTTTGCGACCGACGCGCCGTTCGCGGATGCGACGCAGCTGTTGCTGCATCCCGATCACTACCTGCTGCGCATGCTGTACAGCCAGGGGCTGGCGCTCGAGGCCCTGGGTCTGGCCCGGCGGCCGGGCGAAGCGCAGCCCGGCGCCGACCTGCGGGCCGCATGGCGGCTGTTCGGCGCGCACTATCACCTGTTCCGCGGCACGCCCTCGCGGCTGTGGCTGGACTATGTGTTCGCGCAAATCTTCGGCCTGCGCGTGCGGTTGTCGGCGGACACCGCTGACGAGTACTACGACCGCATCAACGCGCAGCTGGCGACGGCGCCGTTCCGGCCCCGGGCGCTGTTCGAACGGTTCAACATCGAGGTGCTCGCCACCACCGAATCGCCCACCGATCCGCTCGTCCACCATCGGGCCCTGCGTTCGAGCGGCTGGGGCGGGCGGGTGATCACCGCATTCCGGCCCGATCCGGTGGTGGATCCGCAGTACGAAGGTTTTCGCGACGGGCTCGCGCAGCTCGGCGCGCTCACGGGCGAGGACACCGGCCGCTACCGCGGGTATCTGGCGGCACTGCGCCAGCGCCGGGCGTATTTCGCCTCGCTGGGGGCCACTGCCACCGATCACGGGCATCCCACCGCCGCCACGGCGGACCTGGGAGAGGGCGAGGCGGCGGCGCTTTTCGGCCGCGTTACCGGCGATGACTTCACGCCGCAGGAGGCCGAGCTGTTCCGTGCGCACATGCTCACGGTGATGGCCGGCATGAGCCTCGAGGACGGCCTGGTGATGCAGCTGCATCCGGGTTCCTTCCGCAATCACAACCAGCCGCTGTTCGAGCGCTTCGGACGCGACCGCGGCGCCGACATTCCGTATGCCATCGACTACGTGCGCGCGCTGCGGCCGCTGCTGAACCGTTACGGCAACGAGCCGCGGCTGACGCTGATCCTGTTCACGCTGGATGAGTCCACCTACGCCCGGGAACTGGCGCCGCTCGCCGGGCACTATCCGGCGCTGCGGCTGGGGCCTGCCTGGTGGTTCCACGACAGCCCCGAAGGCATGCGGCGCTACCGCGCGCAGGTGACGGAGACCGCGGGCTTCTACAACACCGTCGGCTTCAACGATGACACCCGGGCGTTCCTGTCCATTCCGGCGCGGCACGACGTGGCGCGGCGCATCGACTCCGGCGTGCTGGCGCAGCTGGTGGTCGAGCACCAGCTGGAGGAGGCCGAGGCGGCGCAACTCGCGGTGGAACTGGCGCACGGGCTGGTCAAGCGCGCCTACCGGCTCTGAAATGGTTTCGCCTACGCTGCCGGAATCGTCCTAGAATCGGTTCGGTCCGGGGTTTCGACGGTTACGGCCCCTGGGTGGCCGTGAAGGCCCGTTCAGGCGTAATGTGAAGCTTCGGCCTGTAGCCGAAACGACTGTCGCTTCGGGGCGACGTCTGTCTGGCATCGCACCAGACCCGGTATAACTGGGAGTCTGTGTCTTTGCTAATGCAACGAGGAGAACTGACCCATGGCGCTCTGGAAAGAACCCAACGCACCGACGAGTCCGACACCGCCTCCGTCGATGCCCACCGGCACCCCCACACCCCGGGAGACCCCCATGTCCGCGACCCCGCCTGCGAATACCGAAACACTGCGCCGGCCCCAGGGCGTGCGCGGCGAACTCAAGGAGTCCCTGATCTCCGCTGACCTCACCATCGAGGGCAAGATCGAGGGCTCCGGCCATGTGCGCATCGCGGGTTCCTTCAAGGGCGATGTGAATGTCCAGGGCAACCTGACCATCGAGGCCGGTGCCCGGGTCAACGGCCAGGTGCGTGCCAGCACGGTGGTCGTGGCCGGCGAGCTGCATGGCAACATCGAGGCGGCCGTGCGCGTCGAACTGCTGGAGACGGGCATGGTGGTGGGCGATGTGAAGGCGGGTTCCCTCACGGTGGCCGCGGGCTCCCGGATGCGCGGCCAGGTCGAGTTCGGCTGGACCGACAAGAGTGTGAGCTCGCTGTCTTCGGCGAAGGTGGACGCGGCGGCTTCCTGATCCTCCTCCCTCAGGGACCGTCTCATCGATGTCACCCGCCAAGACCCGCACCTGTCCGCACTGCAAGGCCACGATCCTTGAAAGTGCGACAGTGTGTCCGGGTTGCCAGCACCATCTGAAGTTCGATCCGGCGGCGCTGCGCATGGTGCCCGCCGCGACGCCCCTGACGGTGGAGGGCACGGTCCGGCACCCGAAGGGGTCGGACACCTGGGAGTACAGCATCGTCCTGTCCGTCCGCAACGGGCGCGGCGAGGAAATCACGCGCCAGGTCGTGGGCGTGGGCGTGCTGGCGCCCGATGACGTGCGCACCTTCAGTCTGGCGGTGGAGATGTTCGCCCCGCAGATCCTGCCGCGCGATGCGCGCCTCGACCAGCAGGACACGGCGTTCGTCTCGCGGGCCGCCCAGCCGGCAGCGGCCCGTTCGCCGTTCCGGGATCCGCGCGATCCGCGGACCCGCCCGCCACAGGCCGCCGAGACCGGGGGCCGGGGCGGTCCGCCACCCCTGCCGCGCGATCCGCGGCCCCCCGCGCCGCCGAATGCGGTGCGGACCCTGCCCGCCGGCGCCCAGCCGGTGGTGAAGGATCGCACCAAGCAGTGACGGCGGGCCCGCGCCCGTCGGCGGGGCAGGCTTGTGATAACCTCCGCGCCCATCCCGCCGCCAACATCGCACCGCCATGCACGCGCTCGCAGTCCACGGACTCACCAAGACCTACAAGAACGGCGTCCAGGCCCTCAAGGGCGTCGACCTGGAGGTCGAGCAGGGCGATTTCTTTGCGCTGCTGGGGCCCAACGGCGCCGGCAAGACCACCCTGATCGGCATCACCACCTCGCTGGTCACCAAGTCGGGCGGCACGGTGCAGGTCTTCGGCCACGACATCGACCGTGAGCTCGAGGCCGCCAAGTCCTGCATCGGCGTCGTGCCGCAGGAGCTGAACTTCAACATGTGGGAGTCGCCGTTGACCATCGTCGTCAACCAGGCCGGCTTCTATGGCATCAACCGCCGCACGGCGCGCCAGCGCGCCGAGAAGTACCTGAAGCAGCTGCAGCTGTGGGACAAGCGCAACGGCATGGCCCGCGGACTCTCCGGCGGCATGAAGCGGCGGCTGATGATCGCGCGGGCATTGATGCACGAGCCGAAGCTGCTGATCCTGGATGAGCCGACGGCCGGCGTCGACATCGAGATCCGCCGCTCGATGTGGGACTTCCTGCGCGAGATCAACGCCAGCGGCACGACCATCATCCTGACCACCCACTATCTGGAGGAGGCGGAGACCCTGTGCCGCAACATCGCCATCATCGACGGCGGCCGCATCGCCGAGCGTGACCGCATGAGCAGCCTGCTGCGCCGGCTGAACACCGAGGTGTTCGTGCTGAACCTGCGCGAGGCGCTCGCCGCGGCTCCGGAAGTCGCGGGCTACCCCGTCACGCTGGTCGATCCGAACACGCTCGAGGTGGAGGTGTCCCGGGAGCAGTCGCTGAACGACATCTTCATGCGCCTGACCCAGATGGGCATCCACGTCGTGAGCATGCGCAACAAGGTGAACCGGCTCGAGGAGATCTTCATGCGCCTGGTCGAGGGCAAGGCGCCCGTGGCAGGGAGCACCTGATGGACGCACTGGTGAAGGCCGAGGCTTCCCCGCCGGTGAACCTGGCCAGGGTCAACTGGTGCGGTTTCAAGACCATCGTCATCCGCGAGTACGGCCGCATCATCCGCATCTGGGGCCAGACGCTGGTGCCGCCGGCGGTCCAGACGACCCTGTACTTCGCCATCTTCGGCGGCCTCATCGGCCGGCGCGTCGGCCAGATGGGCGGCTTCAGCTACATGGAGTTCATGGCCCCGGGCCTCATCATGCTCGCCGTGATCCAGAACTCCTACGGCAACGTGGTGGCCTCGTTCTTCGGCGCCAAGTTCGGCAAGCACATCGAGGAGCTGCTGGTCTCGCCGCTGCCGAACTGGCTGATCGTCGCCGGCTACGCGGCCGGCGGCCTGCTGCGCGGCCTGCTGGTGGGCAGCGTCGTCACGGTGGTGGCGCTGGTGTTCACCCGACTCCAGGTACAGCATCCGTTCCTCATCGTCGCCGCGGGCTTCTGCACCTCCACGGTGTTCTCCCTGGGTGGGTTCATCAACGCGCTGCTGGCGAAGAACTTCGACCAGGTGAACTGGGTCCCGACCTTCGTGCTGACGCCGTTGACATATTTCGGCGGCATCTTCTATTCGATCCACATCCTGCCGCAGTGGGCCCAGACGGCCTCCTACGCCAATCCCATCATGTACATGGTGAATGCGTTCCGCTTCGGGTTCTTCGGCGTCTCCGACGTGAGCGTGCGCCTCGCCTTCGGCATCACGATCGGCCTTGCAGCCCTCCTGTTCGCCACCGCCGTGACCATGATGAACCGCGGGCGCGGCATCCGGGACTGAGCCACAAAACCTTCACACGGCGGTCATTGAACCGCCTTGCGGCACTGCGATGCTGTCGGCCCCATGAAGGCCGGGAGCCTGAGCACATTCGTCGCGCGCGTGGACGCGGCCGAGTTCGGCATCTGCCGGACGCTGAACGCCCTGAGCGGCCGCGCCGCCGTCCGCTGCGCATTCCAGCTGATCAGCCGTCTCGGGAACGGGGTCATCTGGTACGTACTGCTGCTGGCGATGCCGCTGGTGCTCGGCCGGGCGGCGCTGCGGCCGGCCCTGATCATGGCCCTGGTGGGCATCGTCGGGGTCGTGCTCTACAAGCTGCTCAAGCAGACGTTCGTGCGCGAACGGCCGTTCATCACCCATCGGGGCATCTGCCTGCAGGCGGCGCCGCTGGACCGCTACAGTTTTCCTTCCGGCCATACTCTCCACGCCGTGGCCTTCACCTGGCAGGCCGTGGCCCACTACCCGGCGCTGGCCTGGGTACTGGTGCCCTTCACCTCGCTGGTGGCGGCCTCGCGCGTGGTACTCGGCCTGCACTATCCCACCGACGTGCTGGTCGGCGCGGCCATCGGCGGCGCCCTGGCCCAATTGGGGCTCGCGCTGGGCTGATACCCGCGGCCATCCGTCGGCGATTCGCGACGCTTGCGATTGCAGGTGCAGTGCGCCAAGTAGGCTACACTGGGTCCTTCTACAGGCGGCCGGCGGCGAAGGAAATCCGCGGCGGAGCTGAAGGGTGGCCAAGCGCGCATTGATCGTAGACGACTCGAAGTCGGCACGACTGTCTCTGGCCCGTACTCTCGAGAAGCATGCCATCGAGGTCGACACCGCCGAATCGGCGGAACAGGCCCTCGAATATCTGTGGACGCATCGCCCCGACGCGATCTTCATGGATCACAACATGCCCGGGATGGACGGTCTGCAGGCGGTCCAGGCCATCAAGAACAATCCCCGCACGGCGACCATCCCGATCATGATGTACACCTCCCAGGAAGGTGAGCTGTACGTGGGTCAGGCACGCGCCCTCGGCGCGATCGGCGTATTGCCCAAGCAGACCAAGTCGACCGATGTCACCAAGGTGCTGTACCAGCTGAACCTGGCGGTGGATCGGCGCAGCAACGATTCGGGCAGCCTGCGGGCGGTGCCCGAAACCATCACCGTCGGCAATGATCCGCCGCACGGCGGGTTCGATCCCGCATTCGGCGGCGGCGCGCTGCGCGAACAGCTCACCGACCTGCGGCGCACCGTGCTCTCCGGCTTCGATACCCAGGGTGACCGGCTGATCGCCGACATGCGCTCGGCATTGCAGGACCTGCAGCTGCACCCCCCGGCGCCCGCCGCCGCGGCCGGGAGGCCCTGGCAGCCCTGGGTGCCGGCGCTGCTGACCGGCGCGTTCGTGGTGCTGGTCGGATTGCTCTGGTACCAGGGCTCGCAGCTGTCGGCCGTGCAGGAAGAGCTGGCGGCGCTGAAGGCGTCGGTGCCGGTCGCCGAGGGGCCCAGGGAGGATCCGGTACCGGCGGCAGCGAGCGCCGCGCCGGCCGATGCCGTCGCACCGGGCGCCGGCGGCGCCGAGGCGGCCACGGCGCCGCGCATCAATCCGCGGCCCATCGTGCAGCAGGTGCCGTACGGCGCCGACCCCTTCAGCGGTCCGCGCCTGGATGCCCTGCGGCAGCTCTTCGACCGGCTCACGGCCCAGGGATACCAGGGCACGGTCGACATCAGGAGTTACGGCGGCCGGTTCTGCCTGGTCGGCAACAGCAGTGACGGCTATTCCCTCGCCCCGGATGATCTGCCCTACGCGCGCTGCGACCTGGTCTCGGGCCGCGACGACTCGGGCGCGGTGCGCCTGCCGGTGGCGATGGCGGACCTGGTGGGCAGCGTGCGGGCGGGTTCGCACGAGCAGATCCGGGTGAACGTCACCGCGGGTGACACCGCCGCGGTTGCCTATCCCATGGTCGCGGACGGACTGACGGCCGGCGAATGGAATCGCGCCGCCGCCGCCAACAACCGGCTCGAGATCCGGCTGCGCTGAGGCGTGGACGCGGGCGCGGCAGACCTGGGCTTCGCGCCGCCATGGTGGCTGCGCAACGCGCACGTCCAGTCGATCGTCCCCAGCCTGCCGCTGCGGCGGGTGCTGGTGATGCGCCGCTGCGCCCGGCTGCGCACCCTCAGCCGTGCCGTGGTGCTGGACTGTGGCGATGGCGTGCGGCTGCTCGCGCACCACACCCCGGCGTCGCAGCCGCGGCCGGCCGGCGCGGTGCTGATGCTGCATGGCTGGGAGGGGGACGCCAATGCCCTGTACATGCTGTCGCTGGCGCGGCGCCTGCTGGCGCGGGGCTTCGAGGTCCTGCGCCTGAACCTGCGCGACCATGGCGGCACGCAGCAGCTGAATCCGGGACTGTTCCATTCGTGCCTGCTGCCGGAAGTCATCGGCGCGGTACGCCAGGCGCAGCGCATGTTCGCGGGGCTGCCGCTGCATCTGGCCGGATTCTCCCTGGGGGGCAACTTCCTGCTGCGGGTAAGCGCGGATGCGGCGCCGGCCGGCCTCGACATCGCCAGCTGCGTGGCGATCTCGCCGGTGCTCGAGCCGCGCGCGACGCTCGCCGCCATCGAGTCGGGCGCCACCATCTATCACCGCTACTTCGTCAACAAATGGAGCGGCTCGCTGCGCGCCAAGCAGCGCGCCTGGCCCCACCTGTACCGGTTCGAGTCCCTCGGACGACGCGCGAGCCTGCGGGCGATGACGGCGGAGCTGGTGGCCCGGTACACCGCATTCAAAAGCCTCGAGGAGTATCTCGACGGCTATGCGATCACCGGCGCGCGGCTGGCGCGCCTGGCAGTCCCGGCCACCATCATCACCGCCGCGGACGATCCGATCGTTCCGGTCGCGGACCTGGAGCGGGTGGCGGTCGGCGGCAGGCTGCGGGCCATCGTCACCGCGCGCGGCGGCCACTGCGGTTTCCTCACGGGGCTGCTCGGGGACACCTGGGCGGAGAACGCGGTGGTCGCGCAGCTCACGCGCTGAAGGGCCGCGCGGCCGCGAACGCGGCGCGGACTTCAGCGTTTGCGCTTTTCCTCGAAACTGACGATGGGCTCGCCGCTGGTGACGGTGACCTCGCCTTCGATGACGGCGCCCTTGGCGATCGCGATGCTGCGCGCGATGACGCGACCGCGGATCACGGCACTCGCGCGGATCTCCAGCTTCTCATCGACGCGCACCGTGCCGCTGAGGCGGCCGGCGATGACACCGCTGCGGGCCCGCACCTCGCCGTCCCACTGCGCATCGACGGCGAGGCTGAAGGCGCCCTTGATGTCGCCATCACCGCGCACCTGGCCGCACATCACCAGCGCGCCGGGTGCTTCCACGTCCCCGGTGATGCGCGAGCCGGCCGCGACGTAGGTCGGCGCGACACCGAGGTGATCGAGGAGCCGTCGTCTGGGTGTCTCAGCCATGCCTTATGTTGCCGGACCGCAGAGGCCGTCGTGGAGGGGGGTGCGCGCAACTGTGACGCGTGCACGGCCGCAGGGACTTGCTGCGCAAGCGGGGCAGTTCTGGGCCGTTCGTGACGCATTACGTCACATGTCACGGCACAGCTGTAGCTGCGAACGTTGAAAAAACAATCACTTCGCTCATTGGCACGGCCCTTGCTTTGACAATGTCAAGAGGCGGACAACTCCCCCGGTGTCCGCCTTCCGAACTGGCCGCGATGTGCCCCTCGGCGCTCGCGGCCTTTTTTTCACTACAGCTCGGCAGTGCGGCGCCCAAATCCCTAATTTGCAAGGAAATGCCGGAAATCCGGCCATTTCCGAGCGGTTTTCGGTGAACAAACTTTAACCGAAGGGGTCCACCATGATGAGCAAGGCGGGTGGGCCGGGGGGTTAACATTGATCTCCCCGCAGGCACCCCAGCCTGCCCCCCACCTGTCGAAGGAACCCAAGATGAGGCCAGGCTCCCCGCCGCTGCCCCGCCGTGTGTCGGCCCCCGCCGCCAAGGGCGCTGCCGTAGTGCCCGGGCAAAACGCGGTGCGCTCGCTGGTGCTCGACAACGGTCTGAAGATCATCGTCTGGTCCGATCACGGCATCCCGAGCGTGGCGCTTCACAACTGGGTACGGGTCGGCAGCCGCAACGAGGTCGAGGGACTCACCGGGCTCGCGCATTTCTTCGAGCACATGATGTTCAACGGCACCGCGCGCTACGGCGCCGGCGAGTTCGATGCGCTGATGGAAGCGCAGGGCGGTTCGAACAACGCCTTCACCTGCGACGACGTGACCGTCTACCAGGACTGGTTCCCGCGCGGTGCGCTGGACCTGGTGTTCGAGCTGGAGGCCGATCGGATCCAGGGCCTGAGCCTCGATCCGCAGGTCATCGAGAGCGAGCGCGGCGTGGTCCATTCCGAGCGGCTGCTGCGGGTCGAGGACAACAACCAGGGGTACCTGAGCGAGCAGGTCCAGGCCCGCGCGTTCGTCGCGCATCCCTACCGGTTCCCGACCATCGGCCTGCCCGACGACATCCGCGGCTGGATGGCGCATGACCTGCGGCAGTTCTACCGGACCTACTACGCACCGAACAACCAGACCGTGGTGCTGGTCGGCGACGTGACGCACGAGGAGGCCTTCGCGCTGGCCCGGCGGCATCTGGCGCGCCTGCCCCGGCAGCCGGACCCGCCGGCGGTGCAGGTCCGCGAGCCCGAGCAGTTCGGCGAGCGGCGGGTGATCGTGCGCCGCCCGGCGCAGATGGCATTGCTGCAGTATGCATACAAGGCGCCGCCCGCCAACGATCCGCTCGGACCGGCGCTGAACCTGCTGCTGACGGCACTGGTCGACGGCAACGCCTCGCGGCTGCACCGGCTGCTGGTGGAACAGCGGATGCTCGCGCAGGAGGTGGCCGCGGACTGGCACCAGGGCTTCGATCCGTCGCTGTGCTGGTTCTGGTTCACGCTGGCCGAGGGCGTGGATCCGCACGCCGCGCGCGACGTCATCGACGCGGAGCTCGCGGGCATCGCCGCCGACGGCCTCGCCGAGGCGGACCTCGCCCGGGCCCGCAACATCATCGCCGCGAATTTCTGGAAGCAGCTCGCGACGATCGATGGCAAGGCGCATCTGCTGGGCGAGTACGACGCGCTGCGGGGCGGCTGGCGCAACCTGTTCCAGGCCCCGGACCGCCATGCCGCCGTGACCGGCGGTGAGGTCCGTGCCGCCGCGAACCTGCTGCTGAATCCGCGCCGTCGCACCGTGGGCATGCTGCTGCCATGCTGAAACCGGCGCGCCTCATCGAGCTCAACGCCCGGGGGTTCGGCGTGCCCGACCACGAGCGATTGGTATTGCCGAATGGCCTGACGCTGCTCGTCGTGCCGCGACGCGAAGTGCCGCTGGTCGCCTTCCAGATGCTGCTGCGGGGTGGCGCCCTGGGCGATCCGCCGGGGGGCGCCGGCGTCGCGGCACTCACCGCCGGGCTGCTCGACAAGGGCGCCGCCGGGCGCAATGCCGCGCAGTTCGCCGAGAGCGTCGAAGGCGCGGGGGGCAGCTTCACCGCCAGCGCCGCGCCCGACTGCATCAGCATCAGCGGCCAGTTCCTCGCCGCGGACCAGGAGCGCATGCTGGCGCTGCTGGCCGATGCGCTGATGGAGCCGGCCTTCGCGCCGGAGGAGTTCGCCCGCCAGCAGCTGCGCCAGATGGGTCACATCCGCTCGCTCAAGGACTCCGATCCATACGAGCTGCTGCCCCAGTACGGGCGCGCGCTGCTGTTCGGCACGCACCCCTACGGCCAACCGGCCGCGGGCTGCGAGGCATCGCTGCAGGCCGTCACCCTGCAGGATGTCCGCGACTACCACCGCGCGCATATCGGCGCCGATCGGGCGGTGCTGGTCATCGCAGGCGACGTCGATGTGGCCTGGCTGAAGGCGGCCGTCGCCCTGCGGTTCGGCAGGTGGCGGCGGGCCGCGGCGGCGCTGCCGCCGATCCCCCCGACGGTGAAGCTGCGCCGCCGGCGGGTGCTGCTGGTGGACTCGCCGGGCTCGGCGCAATCCTATTTCTGGCTGGGCGCGACCGGGGTGGACCGGGCCTATCCACGCCGCGCCGCCCTTGATCTGGTGAACTCGCTGTTCGGCGGGCGCTTCACGTCGCTCCTGAACTCGGAGCTGCGCATCAGGACGGGTCTGTCGTATGGCGCCGGCTCCGGGTTCACCCGCGGGCGGGTGGCCGGTGAGTTCGCCATCCGCAGTTTCGCGGAAACCCGCCACACCGGGCGAGCCATCGATCTGGCGTTGCGCACCCTCTCGCGCCTGAAGCGCGAGGGCATCACGCAGGCCATGCTCGATTCGGCGCGCGCCTACGTCATCGGCCAGTATCCGATGAACCTCGAAACCGCCGCGGACTGGGCGGCGCAGCTCGCGGAACTGGAGCTGTACGGCCTCGAGCCCGCCTCCATCGAACGCTATGGTCCGGCGCTGCGGGGCACCCGGCTCGAGGAGGCGCGCCAGGTCATTCGCGAGGCCTTCCCGGTCGGAAGGCAGCTGGCGCTGGTGGTGATCGGGGATGCGCAGCAGTTGCGCGGGCGCCTGGAGCGCTATGGTCCGGTGCAGCAGCTACCGCTGGCGGCGGCGCGGTTCAGTGAAACGGCGCGCCCCTGACGGGGCGCGCCGCTCGCCCGGATCCCCTATTGGTCTCATTGCTGTTGCTCTTGCGGGCAGGCCCGCTCATTCGCCCGCGAGTTTATCGAGCACCGCGCGGTTGGCGTAGGCGATGGCCACCGCGTTGTCGTGGGCCAGATGGTCCGCGAGCGTGGCCCCGGGCATGTCCCGGCGCGCCGTGGCGACGGCCTCGTCGCAGGCCGGATGGGCCTCCTGCAGCCGGCCCGCGGCGACGTAGGCCACGCACAGGTTGGTGCTGGCGGCGACCTGGTCGGCATCGAACGCGGCGGCATGCGGTGCCAGCCGGTCGATGACCGCCGCATAGTGTCCTGCCATCAGCGCATCGCCCGCGGCGGCGTCGGTGAACCCCGCGAGAACGAGCTTGTCGGGTTCACCGGCCGCAAGTGCCGCCGATCCCATCAGCAGCGCCGCGAGCGCGGCGCCGAGCGTCCTGCAGCCGGACCTGTTCAGCGTTTGCATCTTCATCGAAGGACTCCTTGTGTCACTGTTACTGCGCACCTGCATCGGCAGCGTGCGGGATCAGCGTAGGAATCCTGCTGCACTGAAACAAACGAAAAGAATTGCGGCTATGCGTGACTGGAGCTCATCGCCGGATGGGTGATGCCCCGGGCCTCATCGATCAGCCAGCGCGTCATCGCGCGGATCTCCGGCTTTGCCGCATCCCGCGGCCGGGTCGCAAGGTAGTAGGTGTCGGTGGTGTCGAGGTGCAGCGGGAAGATGCGCACCAGCGAACCTGTGTCGAACCAGCTGCCGCAGAGGGCCTCGGGCACCAGTGCCACCCCGACCCCGCGCTCCGCGGCGCGCACCACCGCCGACATGGTGTCCAGTTCGATGACGTTCTTCGGCTCGGGTGCGGAAAGCCCCAGTTCCTCCGCCCAGCTGTTCCAGGCGAACGGGCGCGACTTGTGGACGATCAGCGCCATTTCGTGGAACACGTTCGCACCGAGGCGCCTGACGGTGTCGGCATGTTCGCGCGCGCATGCGGCGACCAGGGCCAGGCTGAACAGCGGCGTCACCTCCACGCCCTGGGGCACCGTGTCGGAAAGCAGAACGGAAATGTCCGCCGTCAGCGGATGCGCCGCGGGCCGCGGCTCGCGGGTGTCCACCTGGATGTCGATGTCGGGCCATGCGTTGCAGAACTTCGCCATGCGCGGCACGAAGATCTCGGTCGCGAAGAACGGCGGCAGCAGCATGCGCAGCGTGGCGCGGTTGTTGCGGCGGGCGATGCGCGTGAGGCTGCGGTCGATCGCATCCAGCAGCGGTGCGACCTCATCGAGCAGGGTATGGCCGGCGGCGGTGAGTTCGACGGCGCGGATCTTCCTCTCGAACAGCCGTACACCGAGGGAATCCTCCAGTTCCTTCATCTGGTGGCTGACCGCCGACGGGGTCAGGAACAGCTCGTCGGCGGCGATCTTGAAGCTGCGATGATGGGCCGCCACGCAGAAGGCGCGGAGATTCCGCAGATGGGGTGGCCGGGACAGGCGCATCAGCATCTTCGCGGCAGGTTCGGGCAGGTGCTCATGCCGGAGGGGGTGCAATTTCGGTGCCACTGCCGCGCAGCCCGGGCCGTGGCTGCGAGCCGGCACCGGGCCCAGGGTGACCTGAAATGGTGAAGGCCCGCGGCCGCCGCACCGCCGGGGCGCAGGCCGACCGCGGCAAGGGATTGAAAGCGACGGGTCCTCGTCCCCAATATGGTTCAATACTTTATCGCCTGAGGCCCCGACACCAAGCAAGCCATGGAATTCCGCGATTACTACCAGACCCTGGGGCTGCAGCGCAGTGCCTCGGCGGACGAGATCCGCAAGGCCTACCGGCGCCTCGCCCGCAAGTACCACCCCGACGTCAGCAAGGAGGCGGACGCGCTCGAGCGCTTCAAGCAGGTACAGGAGGCATACGAGGTCCTCAAGGATCCCAAGAAGCGTCAGGCCTACGACCAGCTGGGTGCGAACTGGAAGCAGGGTGAACAGTTCCGGCCGCCGCCGGACTTCGGCGCGGGCTTCGATTTCGGACAGGCGCGACGCCGCGGACAGGCGGCCGGCCACGGCAGCGGCGAGGGTTTCGAGTTCGAAGGCGGGGAGTTCAGCGACTTCTTCTCCTCCCTGTTCGGCGGGGCCGCGCAGCCCTTCGGCGGCGGCGGAGCGCGTCGGCGCAGCGGCCGCGACCAGCACGCGAGCATCGACATCGATCTGGAGGAAGCGCATCGGGGCGCGGTCCGCAACGTGACCCTGCAGGCGGCACCCACCGTGGGTCCGACACCGCCCGAGCGGACGCTACGGGTCACGGTGCCTCCGGGCGTCACCGACGGACAGTCGCTGCGCCTGGCCGGACAGGGCGAGCCGGCGCCAGGCAAGGGCGCGAAGGCGGGGGACCTGTACCTGACCGTTCACATCCGGCCGCATCGCAACCTCGAGCTCGATGGGCGGGACGTGAAACTGACCCTGCCGGTGGCGCCGTGGGAAGCGGCACTCGGCGCCACCCTCACCGTGCCCACGCTCGGCGGTCCGGTGGACCTGCGCATCCCCCCCCAGTCGCAATCGGGCAGCCGGCTGCGGTTGCGGGGCCGGGGCCTGGCGGGGGATCCGCCGGGAGATCAGTACGTGGTGCTCAAGGTGGTGCTGCCGCCGGCGGACACGCCGGCCGCCCGCAAGCTCTACGAGCAGATGCAGAGCGAACTCGCGTTCGATCCGCGCGCCCATCTCTAGGCGCGCGGGATCGGCTCAAGCTACTCGCAGAGGCTTTCCATGTACCCCTGCGCGACCGGGGACAGGCGCTTGCGGGCCAGCTCGCGGGCCTTGGGCGCATCCACGATGTACTCCAGAGGTCCTGCGACCAGGATGTGGCGTATCTGTGGATTGGCGGCCGAGGCGCGCGCCATTTTGTTGAGGACGGTGAAGCCGCGCGCGATCTTGCCGGGAGAGGCCCGGTTGGTCTCGATGACGCGGGCGAGGTACTGCCCGAAACGGGAGTAGAGGAAAAAATCATCATCCCCGACCTGGAAGCGCGCTTCCGCAAAAAAGTCGGGAAAGTTCTTCTCTAGATATTGAGAAACTCGTTGAAGACGGGGCCCAGGGTCGCTGTTCGACGCTTTGCGGTTCTTCATCACTGTTCTCGCTACACCTCCAAGGGTCCAAACAACCATTTCTGGGCGTCACGAGCGGTACCACACCTCGCAACGCGGGGCGGAAGTTACGGCAGTTGGTCGGGTGGTGCAATAGGTTTTATGGAGAACTTCGTTGCGATTTTGCAATGAACCTCCGTCGGAGCGAGCGCCGGCATGGGTGGCGCCGCTTCGGCCTGCGGTCGTAGTGCCATAATCCGCGGTGTTGCTCGCCATTGCGTCGCGCCGACCATGCACAGCTCCGCCTTCAATCCGTGCGCCATCGTCCCGGTCTACGATCACGAGCACGCCGTCGCGCGCGTGGTGGCGGCGGTGCGCGCGGCGGGATTGCCGTGCCTGCTGGTGGACGATGGCTCGGGCGAAACCTGCGCCCGCGAACTGGCCCGCCTCGCGGCGAGCGTGCCGCAGACCAGCCTGCTGCGCCTGCCGGTCAACCGCGGCAAGGGCGCGGCGATGGCTGCCGGCTTCGGGGCGGCCTGCGAGCGCGGCTACAGTCATGGCCTGCAGGTGGACGCCGACGGACAGCACGCGCTCGGCGACATCCCCGCCTTCATCGACGCCGCGCGGCGCGAGCCTTCGGCGCTGATCTGCGGCCGGCCGGTATTCGATCGCAGCATGCCGGCGGGCCGCCGCTACGGCCGCTACCTCACGCATGGCCTGGTGTGGCTGAACACCCTGTCCTTCGCGATCCCGGATTCGCTGTGCGGCTTCCGGGTCTATCCGCTCGCGACCGTGCTGCAGCTGATGGCGGAGGAGTACATTGGCCGGCGCATGGACTTCGACGTGGAGATCATCGTGCGGCTGTACTGGCGCGGGGTGCCCATGCGCTGGCTGCCGACGGCTGTCACCTATCCGCTGGACGGGGTCTCCCACTTCCGCATGATCCGCGACAATGCCCGGATGGTGGCGCTGCAGGCGCGGCTGTTCGGCGGCATGCTCGCCCGGTTGCCGCGGCTGCTGGGGCGGAGGGTCTCCTGAACAGCGCCCCCTCACCGGCCGCACCCCATGGTGGCGAGCACCGCCCGCGCCCGCCGGCCTCCTGGGCGGTGACGCGCGAGCGCGGCGCACTGTTCATGATGCGGCTCATGTTCCATACGGTGAAGCTGCTGTCCGGGCCGCTCGCGATGCCGTTCGTGTACCTGTCCACGGCCTACTTCTTCGTCGCCAGCCGGCGCGCCCGGGCCGCATCGCGGGATTACCTGGCGCGGGTCGCCGCGGCCGCGCCGGGGCGCGGCGTGAACGCCGGTCCGCTCGGCGTCTATCGTCATTTCCTGAGCTTCGCGCGCTCCATCGTCGACAAGCAGGACGCCTGGCTCGGGCGCATCGACTACTCGACGGTCGGCATCGAGGACCACGCGAAGATGCGGGTCATGGCGCAGGACGCACGCGGCGTGCTGCTGATCGGCTCGCATCTGGGAAACCTTGAGCTGTGCCGAGCCCTGGCGACGCTCAACCGGCGGGTGCGGCTGAACGTGCTGGTACATACGCGGCACTCACGCAGTTTCAACCAGGTGCTGCGCATGGCCGGCGCCACCCAGGTGGAACTGCTGCAGGTCACCGAGCTGTCCGCGGCCACGGCGCTGATGCTCAAGACCCGGATCGACCAGGGCGAGTGGGTGGTCATCGCCGGGGACCGGGTTCCGGTGCATGGCGGCCGCACGGTCGATGTCCAGCTGCTGGGCGCCCCGGCGCCGATGCCGGTGGGACCGTACGTGCTGGCCTCGGTGCTGGAATGCCCGGTGCACCTGCTGTTCTGCCTGCGCCAGCCCACCGGCTACCGGGTGTTCTTCGAGCCGTTCTGCCAGCAGGTGCGCTGGCAGCGCTCGCAGCGGGATGCAATCATTGCCGATCTCGCGCAGCGCTTCGCGGCGCGCCTGGAGCACTACCTGCTGATGGAGCCCCTGCAGTGGTTCAACTTCTATCCGTTCTGGCGCGGCGATGCCGCGCCGCGGGACGCTAAGGCCGGGCCGTGACCGATACCGTCCTGGTCACCGGCGCCAGCCGCGGCATCGGCCGCGCCATCGCGCTGCGCCTGGCCAACGATGGCTACGACGTGGTCGTGCACTGCCGCTCGCGGCGCACCGATGCCGACCAGGTCGCCGAGGGCGTCCGCCACATGGGACGCCGTGCGCGGGTGCTGCAGTTCGACCTCGCCGATCGCATCAGCTGCGCCAGTGCACTGGCCGCGGACATCGAGAGCCACGGGACCTACTATGGCGTGGTCTGCAACGCCGGCCATGCCCGCGATGACGCCTTTCCGGCGATGACCGGCGAGACCTGGGACAACGTCGTCCACGGCAACCTGGACGGATTCTTCAATGTCCTGCGGCCGCTGGTCATGGCCATGGTGCGGCGGCGCGCTCCCGGCCGCATCGTCACGCTGTCCTCGGCGTCCGGGGTGATGGGCAACCGCGGCCAGACCAACTACAGCGCCGCGAAGGCCGGCATCATCGGCGCCACCAAGGCCCTGGCGCTGGAACTGGCGAAGCGCCAGATCACGGTCAACTGCGTGGCACCCGGGCTCATCGAAACCGACATGCTGCAGGGCCAGCCACTCGAGGACATGGTCAAGGCCATTCCCATGCAGCGCACCGGTACCGTCGAGGAGGTCGCCGCCGTCGTGAGCTTCCTGATCTCCCCGGAGGCGTCCTACATCACGCGGCAGGTGATCGACGTCAACGGCGGCCTGTACTGAAGCGAATCGAAGCGTGCCATCCCCGCTGCCCCTGATCGCCGGCTTCGACGCCGCGGCGCCGCTGGTGTGGCGCCATGGGCAACCGGTCACGGCCGGCCGGTTCCTCGCCCAGGTGCTGCAACTGGCGTCGGCCCTGCCGGATCCGGCGTGCGCGGTGAACCTGTGCGAGCAGCGCGCCAATTTCCTCATCGCCTGGTGCGCGGCGGTGGTGCGCGGCCAGATCAACCTGCTGCCGGCCTCGCGCGCACCGCAGGTCATCGCCGACGTGCGCGCAGCCTTCCCCGACAACCACCTGATCGATGATGAAGTCGTGGCGCGGGTGCTGGCGCAGGCACTGCCGGCGAGTCTGCCAGCGCTGCCACAGATCCCCACGGGACAGGTGGTGCAGATCGGTTTCACCTCCGGCTCCACGGGCACGCCGTCGGCCCATGCCAAGCGCTGGGGCAGCCTGCACTTCAACACCCGCTTCAACGGCGAACGCATCCGCGAATGTCTGGGCGCCGGGGCGGCCACCGCCAATCTCGTCGCCACGGTGCCCCCCCAGCACATGTACGGCACGGAAACCACGGTGCTGCTGCCGCTGCTGGCCGGCATGGCGGTGCACGGCGGGCGGCCGCTGTTCCCCCGCGACGCCGCGGAGGCGCTGGCCGAGGTACCGGCGCCGCGGGTGCTGGTCACGACTCCGGTGCACCTGCGCACGCTTCTGGCCTCGACCCAGGAATTTCCGCCCATCGCGGTGGTGCTGTCGGCGACCGCTCCTCTCGATGCGGCGCTCGCCCGGCAGGTCGCCGTGCGGCTGGGGGCGCCGCTGCTGGAGATGTTCGGTTCCACCGAAACCTGCGTCATCGCCACCCGCCTGACCGCCCACGAGAGCGGCTGGCGGCTGTATCCGGGAGTGAGCGTGGAACCGGCGGCGGACCACGCCTGGGTGCGTGCCGCGTGGTTCGACCAGCCGATGCGCCTGCAGGATGTCGTGGAGCTCTCCGCCGAAGGCCGCATGCTGGTGCGCGGCCGGAACGTGGACATGGTCGAGATCGCCGGCAAGCGAGCCTCGCTTTCGGACCTGACGCGGCGGCTGCTCGAGATACCCGGAGTGCGCGATGCGGTGGTGTTCCAGCCCTCGGATGCCGAGGCGGCGGCGCAGGGCGTCGGCCGCGTGCACCGGATCGCGGCGGCGGTGGTCGCCCCGACGCTGACGGCGGCGCAGATCCTGCTCGCCCTGGGGCGCAGCGTGGACCCGGTGTTCCTGCCCCGGCCACTGCTGCTGATGGAGGCGCTGCCGCGCAACGAGCTGGGCAAGACCGCCCGCGCGCAGCTGCTGCAGCTACTGCGGCACGCCCCGCAGTGAGATCAGGCCGCGGGCCCGAAATGGGCCGCGTCGATTTCCACCAGCAGCTCCCGCCGGCAGATGTCCGCGCCCAGCACCACCAGCTGCACCTGGGAGGGCAGCTGCTCGCGCAGGTAGCCGCTCACGAATCCGGCCGCCGAGGCGTCCCGCAGGTAGACCTTGAGCAAAGTGCCGCGTCCCGAGACCAGGACGGCCGGGCCGCCGCTGGCCTGGCGCACGCTCGCGAGGTTGCGCAGGATTTCGTCCAGCTGCGCCTGCAGGTCCCCGGGGTGGCGCGACGCGTGCCCGAGGATGCTGCCGGTCCCCGAGACCAGCAGGCCGGCGGTGGTGAGCATGGCGCGCGAGAAGCTCGGCGGCGAAGGTCCGTACTGGCGCGGGTAGTTGAAGGCGCTGACCTGGCGCGGATTCTCGATGGCCTTGCCGGGCTCGTCGGCCGCGATCCAGTACACCTGCAGCAGCGGCCGGTGGTCCTGTCGCCCCACGGCCGTCGCCGCCGGCAGCGGTCCGGCGCGCCGCTCGCGCAGGCCCCGGGCCCGTCCGCTGCAGAAGAGCTTGTAGCGCTCCGCATCGCCGTCGCCGACGTTGATGTCGGAGAGATTGTTGTACATGCGCAGCAGGTGCCGGTGATCGCTGCGGGCGGTGAAGCGGGCGATGGCGGCATAGGCTTCGGCCGCGGCCGCCTCGAGCCCGCCTGCCGCCTGCTCCTCGATTTCGATCCGCCCGGCCAGGAGGTGCGGACTGCTGGCGTAGTGGAGGGGACCCTCGTGGCCGAGACCGACCGGTCCCGCCGCGTGCCACAGTTCCGTGAGGCCCGTGCCCACCAGTGCCGGCAGGCCCAGGCACACGGCCAGGGAGCGCTCCGGCGTCATGGCGCGTGGCTGCGGCCCGAAGCTGATGGCGCACAGCGTCGTCGGCGGCAGCGCCTCCCCGGCGGCGAGCCGCCGGTACTCCATGAGCGGCGGGTCGCCCGGCAGGAGACTTGCCGCCTGCAGGCTGCTCAAACGAGATCCTCGCCTTCGAACGTCATGCCGCTCTGGCGCCGGCGGTTGCGCAGGTTGCGCCACGAGCGCCGCCACAGGCTCAGCCAGGTCCCCAGGTAGATGAGCTTGAACAGCTGCAGCCGCCACCACACCCGCGGGCTGTCGAAGACATCCCCGGCGAGCATCGAGATCATGGCCTGCTCGACCTGCAGCGTATCGCGCGGGTGCGAGAACAGCCGCGCCATCGCCGGGGAGGTGAACCGGAATACGAACCAGGACATGCGGTCGAGACCGCGGCGCACGAAGCGCGCATAGCGGCGCTGCAGGGCCGCCTCGCGGCGCGGCTCGCGCAGCGCGCCGGCCACCATCTCGGCGGCGCGCTCGGCGCTGTTCATGGCGAGGTAGACACCGCTGGAGAAGATCGGGTCGAGGAAGGCGAAGGCATCGCCCACCATGATCCAGCGCGGGCCGGCCATGCGGGTGCACTGGTAGGAGTAGTTACCGGTGGCATGCAGGTGCCCGATCATGCGCGCGCCACGCATGCGCTCGCGGGCGCCGGGAATGCGCTGCAGGGTCGCCCACAGGAACTCCGCGTTGTTGCCGCGGCGCTCCTTGAGGTACTCCGGATAGCACACGACACCGACGCTGGTGCAGTCACCGGGCAGCGGAATCACCCAGACCCAGCCCGAGGGGAAGCGGTAGATGCTGATGTTGCCGGCATCCTCTCCGGGCCGGCGCTCGACGCCCGCGAAATGGGCGAACAGCGCCGCGCTCTGGTGCTGCGCGTACTTGCGCTTCAGGCGCAGCGCGGAGCCCAGCAGGGTGCTGCGGCCGGTGGCATCGACCACATAGTCGGCCACGAGATCGGACTCGACGCCGTCGGGGCCGCGCAGCCGGGCCTTGGCGGTATTGCCGGCGAGCTGCACCGCGAGGACCTCGGTCTGCTGCAGCGTCTCGGCGCCGCAGGCCGCGGCGTGGTTGAACAGCAGCAGATCCAGCTCGGCCCGCTGCAGCTGGACGGCGTAACCGGTGCCGGGGTTCAGGGTGCGGTCGAACCGGAACACGCTGTAGCCGCAGTCATTGGCCGCCGGAAAGTCGGCCCCCAGCTTCCGGGTGCCCATTTCCAGCACCTGGTCCAGCAGGCCCAGGCGCTCGAAAATCGGCATGTTCATCGGCAGCAGGGATTCGCCGATGTGGAACCGGGGGTGACGGTCCTTCTCGACGAGGGTCACGCGCAGCCCCTTGCGCGCCAGCAACGCTGCCGTCGTCGAGCCCCCGGGTCCCCCGCCCATCACCAGGACATGTGCACGGTCAGCGTCTTGTGCCAAGTAAAGGTCGGGCTCCATGTTAGGATTTGCAGCAATTGCCCGCCGGCGAAGCGGGCCGACCGAGCCGACATATTTTATCTTGCGATCTGCCATGCCTGCCACACAGACCACAGCCGAAACCGAACTTGCCGAACTCATCATCGCTGCCGTGAACCTCGAGGGCGTGAGGCCGGCGGATATCGATCCGGAGGCGCCCCTGTTCGGTGCCGGCCTGGGACTGGATTCCATCGATGCACTGGAGATCGCCCTGGAGGTCTCGCGGCGGTACGGATTGCAGCTGCGCTCGGACGATGCGGACAATCGCCGCATTTTTGCCTCGCTGCGCTCCCTCGCCGGCTACATCCAGCAGCATAGCAAGCAGCCGGGTGCCCAGGCCGGCCAGGCCCTGTCGCCTCCCCAGTGACCCCGCCGCCCGGCGACCGGCCGATGCTGCCACTGGCCATCACCGCCTACTCCGTGGTGTGCGCCACGGGCTATGGCCACGCGGCGCTGCTTGCCGCGCTGCGGGACCGGCGCGGTCCGCTGCGGCCCAATGATTTCACCGCGCAGGCGCTGCCGACCTGGATCGGGCGGGTTCCGGACCTGGAGTGCGCCGACTGGGATCTGCCGGCGCCGCTGACGGCCTTCCGCTGCCGCAACAACCGGCTGGCCTGGGCGGGACTGAACACGGATGGCTTCACGGATGCCGTGGCGGCTGCAGTGCAGCGCTACGGGGCCCGTCGCGTCGCGCTGGTGATGGGCACCTCCACCGCCGCGATCGATGCGACCGAGGCGTTCTACCGTCACCTCGGTGACCCGCAGGGCGGGCCGCCGCATCTGCGACAGCCGCAGCTGCATACGCCGCACTCGATCGGCGATTTCGTGCAGCGGGCCCTCGGCCTGGGCGGACCGTGCTTCACCATCGCCACCGCCTGCTCCTCGAGCGCGAAGGTGTTCTGCCAGGCCGAGCGGCTGCTGCGGATGGGACTGTGCGACGCCGTCGTGGTCGGCGGCGTCGATTCGCTCTGCAACAGCGTGCTCTACGGGTTCGGGTCCCTTGAACTGCTGTCGCCGGATCCCTGCCGGCCCTTCGCCGTGGACCGGCGGGGGCTGAACATCGGCGAGGCCGCGGCCTTCGTGCTGCTGGAGCGCGGCGGCCGCTCGGACCTGGCCCTGCTGGGGTACGGGGAGAGCAGCGACGCCCATCACATGTCGGCGCCGCATCCCGAAGGGCTCGGTGCCCGGCTCGCCATCGAACAGGCGCTGCTGCGGGCGGGGCGCGCAGCGCAGGACATCCAGTACATCAACCTGCACGGTACGGCCACCCCGAAGAACGATGCGGTCGAAGCGCAGGTCGTGGCCAGCCTGTTCCCGGCCAGCACGCGCGCCAGTTCCACCAAGGGCTGGACCGGCCACACGCTGGGCGCGGCGGGGAGCCTCGAGGCGATCATCACCTTCCTGGCGCTGCGTTCCGACCTGGTGCCCGGCACGCTCAACACCACGCAGCTCGCCGCCGAGTGTGGTCCTCAGGTGCGGCTCGAGAACGTCACCGCGCGGATCCGCTGCGCACTGAGCAATTCCTTCGGCTTCGGCGGCAGCAACTGCGTGCTGCTGTTCGGCAGGGAGGCGGCGTGAGCGCGGAGCTGGAAGTGGCCGTGGCCGGCTTCGCCGCCTGGAATCCGCGCGCCGCGGAGCGCCCGCAACCGACGATCCTGCCGCCCAACGAGCGGCGCCGGGCCCCGGACACCGTAGCCATCGCGCTGCAGGTCGCCCAGGCGGCCTGCGCGAACGCGAACCGCGAGCCTGCGCAGCTGCCGATGGTGTTCGCCAGCACGTACGGCGATCTGGCCATCACCGACTACATGTGCAGCACGCTGGCGAGCGCTCCGACGACGCTCTCCCCGACGCGCTTCCACAACTCGGTGCACAACGCGGCCGCCGGCTACTGGAGCATCGCGACGGGGTGCCGCCAGCCCTACTGCGCTCTCGGCGCGGGTGCCTATACCTTCGCCAACGGGCTGTTCACGGCGGCGCTTCAGGCCTGCGCCGACGGCACGGACGTGCTGTACGTGGCCTACGACAGTGAGGCCCGAGGGGTGCAGACGCGCATCGCGCACAGCCACGGCATGCTGGGACTGGCGCTGGTGCTCACCCGTGCCGGCGGCCCCTGCACCCTCAGGCTGGGCATTCTCGAGCAGCAGGCGACGCCGCAGACCGCGGGCGACGACGCCAACGCCATGGCCGACTGCCTGCCGCTCCTCGTCGCGCTCGAGCGGCGCGCCGACGATCGCCTGCGGCTGCCGCTCGGACCCGACTCGGTGCTGCAGGTGCAGGTGCGGCCGGACTCAGGGCGCGGGCTGCGCAAAGATTGAGTGCAGTTCCTTGCCGGAGGCGGCCCTGCCCGTATAGCCGAAAGTGCCCGCGGCGATGATCTCCCGGGCCGCCTCGAGCATCGCGCCGTAGGCCGCGCGCGCCAGGGTGCCCCCGACGCTGATCCGGGTCACACCCAGGTCCTGCAGCTCGGCGACCGTGAGCTCCATGCCCGGCATGCCGGCCAGCACGTTCAGCGGCCGGTCGATCGATTTCACCACCGCGCGGATGTCCTCGCGGGTCTTGAGGCCGGGCGCGAACAGCACATCGGCGCCCGCGTCCTGGTAGGCCTGCAGCCGCCGGATGGTCTGCGCCAGGTCCGTGTGCCCATGGAGATAATTCTCCGCCCGCGCGGTCAGCGTGAACTTGAAATCGAGGGACTTGAGTCCCTGGGCCGCATGGCGGATGCGTTCCGCGGCCAGTTCCAGCGGGTACACGGAGCCATCGGCCGTGGCATCCTCGATCGAGGCGCCCACGACACCGCTGCGGGCCGCCTGCAGCACCGTGACCACGACATCCTCGGGATCGTTGCCGAAGCCGTTCTGCAGGTCGGCGCTGATCGGCAACGGGGTGGCCTGGCTCAGCGCCGCGAGATGGCTCATCAGGCTCGCCTTGGTGATGGCGAGGTCACTTCGGCCCTGCGAGAAGGCGAAGCCGGCGCTGGTGGTCGCCAGGGCCCTGAAGCCCAGGTGCTCGAGCAGGCGCGCCGAGCCGAGATCCCAGGGATTGGGGATCACGAAACAGCAGCCTGCGGCGTGCAGCTGCCGGAAGGCTTCGGCCTTTTCCTTCGAATTGCTCACGGCTTTCTCCCGTTGCTGCTCTTGCGCCTGCCGGCCCTGGAAATCGCGCGGGCCGCAGTGCGCGTCATCGACCGCACCGGTTCGAAGCCGCGGCGACGTGCCGTCAGTGTCGCTCAGAGGACCAGCGTCATGAAAGCGCTGTGCGGATCCGGGCGGTAGTCGCCGAAGGGCCCGCAGCGCGTGAAGCCGGCGCTCGCATACAGCGCCAGCGCCGGCGCGAATGCTGCCGTGGCCCCGGTCTCGAGGCTCAGGCGCCGGTAGCCCCGGTCGCGGGCGACCGCGATGATATGGCCGAGCACGGCGCGGCCCGCGCCGCGCCGGCGCCGGGTCTCGGGTGTGCGCATGGACTTCACTTCGCCATGCCGCGCATCCAGTTCCTTGAGGGCGCCGCAGCCGGCGAGCTCGGGTCCGTCCCAGACCGACCAGAAGGTGATCTCCGGTGCGCGCAGCCGCGCGAGATCCAGGGCATGCACGCTTTCGCGCGGCGTGATGGCGTACATGTTCTGCAGGTGCTCGTTCAGCAGCGCATGGATCTGCGGGCGGGTGAGGTCGTCGACTTCGATTCGCAGCGGCATCGGTCAGGTCACCTGCGGCGGATGATGGCCAGGCGTCCGCTGGCCAGTGTCGCATCCTCGTGGCCCACCGCAAACCGGTATTGCCAGCTGTCGCTGTCCTGCAGCAGCAGCTCGGCGCGGATCGCAAGCTCGCCGGCCAGGTCATCGATGCGGCGGCGGGCGAAGGTCACGTCGCGCAGCGACACGAGGTATCCCGGTGCCGCCGTGGCGCCGGCGGCGCGCGCGAGCAGGCCGCCATGCACGGCAGCCGCCTGGGCGCCGTACTCGCACAGATGCACGGCACGCAGCTCCCCGTGCGCCCGCAACGGGTTGGTCGCACTGCGGTGCGAGGTCGCCAGGGCCTCGATGCTGGTGCCGTCCCAGCGCAGCACCCGGTCCAGGAGCGACATCGCGCCTTGGTGGGGAATCAGCCCGCAAATCACCTCACGGTCGATGACGCTCACGGCGACTGCCTGCGGATCAGCAGCTGCGCGAGCACGAAGTTGCTCGCGACCCCGAGCACCACGGTGATGCCGATCGAGCGCAGGACCGGCAGGGTGGAGCTGCCGAGCACCGCGAATACCACGCAGGCGGCGGTGGCGCAGATGGTGACGGCGTGCACGGCCCGCCGGTGCGCCGCGGGTTCGCGCCCGGCGCGCTCGAGGAACAGGCCGTAGTCGAGCCCCAGGCCCGCCGCGAGCACCAGGGCGATGAGATGGAACAGGTTCAGTGCCACGCCCGCCGCGTGCAGGATGGCCAGCGTCGTCAGCGCCGACAGCGCCATGGGCGTGACCACCCGCACCATGCGCCGCAGCGACCGGCAGGTCACCGCGACCACGACCACCAGCAGCACGAACGCGACGGCCATGCTCCCGAGGATGCGCTGGCGCTGGTTGGCGACCAGATCCTCGGCGGCCTGCTTGAGATCCAGCAGCTCGATCGCGCCGGCGGAGCCGGTGGCCAGCGCCGCGAGCGCCCGTGGCTGCCGGACATCGGTGAAGGTCACCAGGCCCGTCCAGCCGCCGTCACGTTCCTGCAGCAGCGCTCCCACCGTGAGGGCCAGCGGTGTGCCCGCCACGGTCTGCACCGTCAGCGGCGGCAGGGTCCGGGCCCGTGCGACATCGGCCAGGAAGGGCCCGAACAGGTCCGCCCGGAAGGCCATGCCGGAGGCGGCCTTCGCCAGGTCCGCCTTGAGTGTCGCCGCATCCGGCAGCGCGGCCTGGCGGCGCCGCTGCACCGCGGCGCTCGGCAGGTAGCGCGAGGCGAGGTCGTAGCCACCGATCACATGCCGGCCGATGAGACCGTCCAGTTGTTTCGACAGCGCCTCCTCCCGGGTCAGCAGCGCATCGGGCGTCGGCGCCCGCAGCGCCAGCAGGTAGCGCACGTCCGGCGAGCCCAGGTCCTGCTGCAGGGTCTCGTACTGGCGCAGCAGCGGTTCGGGCACCGGCGTCAGGTGTCCGAGGTCGTTGTCCCACCAGGGGGTGCGCAGGCCGATGACGACTCCGAGGCCGATCACGGCTATCGCCGGCGCGAGCCATGGCATCGGCGGCAACCGGCCCACGACATTCACCAGCGCGCTCGGCAGCAGGCCCGTGCCGTGATCGCGGGTCCCGACGGGCAGCAGCCGCGGCAGCAGGTAGCGGGCGCACAGTCCCGCCGCCGCCAGGCCCGCGATGTTGAAGGTGGCCAGCTGCGCCAGGCCCAGGACGCCGGAGAACAGGAATGCGAGGTAGGCGATGCACACCGCGGCCACCGCGGTCGCCAGGGTGGGCCACACCGTCCGCGCCACCACCAGGGGCCTGACCCCCGGCTGTTCGTTGCTGAAGAGATAGATCGGGTAGTCGAGCGCGACGCCGGTGAGCGTGAAGCCGAAGGCGATGGTGATGCCGTGGACAGTGCTGAACAGCGCGGCCACGGCGCCCAGGCCGCACACGCCCGCGGTGGCGAGCGGCAGGGCCCCGAGGAACACCCGCCGCGGGCTGCGGTAGGCCAGCAGCATCAGCAGCACCATGCCCACGGAATCGCAGACCGCCGCCACCCGGGCGTCCGCTTCGCTGCGGCCCTGCATGATGACGGCGAAGGCACCCGGGCCGGTCACGGTCAGCTGCATGGCGGACGTGCCGCGGACCGCGTCGAAGCGCCGGCGCAGTGTCGCAATGGCCAGCTGCTGGCCCGCCGGATCGAAGCCCGCGCCCCGGGTCTGCACGATCAGCAGTGCCGCGTTCCCCGCCGGGTTGAACCAGACATCGAACAGCTGCTGTGCCTGGTGCGCGGGCTCCCAGGATTCCAGCACCTTCAGCAGTTCCAGTGTCGGATCGCGCGGCAGCAGCGGCGTCAGCAGCGTGCCGGCCGGCGAGGCGAGGTCCTGTTCGCGCTCCTGCAGCTGCTCGCGCAGGTAGGACGCATCGAGGTGATTCGTGTCCAGGGTGGGCGAGAGCAGGTAGCGGTAAGGCAGCAGCGCGTCGGGCACCATGTCGAGCCGCTGCTCGCCATTGCTGACGAACCCGAAGGCAGGATCGGCGCGCAGCGCGGCGGCAAGCTTCTGCGAGGTCGCCGCCAGCGCCTCGGGCGCGGCTCCCTGGATCGACAGCAGCAGCAGCTTGGCCGCCGGGCCTTCGCTCACTTCCTGCAGCAGCAGTCGCCCCACCGCATCGCGCGGCGTGGGCATGAAGAGGCGCAGGTCGCCGCTGATGCGCAGGCTGTGATGGATGATGAGACCGGCGCCGGCCAGCAGGGCCAGCCACAGCAGCGCCGTGAGGCGGGCGGATCCGCGCATGGAGTGGATCAGCGGCACACCTTTGCGAGTGCGGCGCGATCGATGTCGCGCGGCAGGTCGCTTTGGGCGGCCGCCTCCATCAGCATTACCGTGACGCTGCCGTCCGGTGCGTCGGTCGTCATGCAGCGGGGACTGCCGCCCTCGCCGGTGACGGTGATCCGGGTCACCCGCTCACTGATGCGCTTGTCGCGCGGCGTCAGTCCCAGGCCCCAGTGGGCGTCATCGCCGCTGACGCTGAGGGTGAAGTCCTGCTCCAGCTGCTCGCGGTTGCCGCCCAGCAGCGCCGTGAAGCTGCTCAGCAGCGTCTTCAGTTCCGGCGCGCGCTGCAGGGAAAAGGTGCGCGGCTTGCCGTTGCCGCGGACGACGCTTACCTGATCGCCCTTGATCTCGGTATGTTCCGAATAGGGTTTGTCCACGGTGCGGCCCAGGGCATCGGGTCCGGAATACGTCAGTTCCCCCGAAACGATCAGCGGTCGGCTCAGGAGCGGTGAAAAATGGACCTCCACGAAGGGCGTGGTGGCCGGCGCCGCGCGGGCCAGGTGCTGCAGCAGCACGCCGATGTCGGGTGGGTCGGCGGCGGATGCCACGACGGCCAGCGCGCCCGCGGCTCCCGCGGCCAGGATGGGCGCCATCCGTCGCACGCTGCTCATGCCGGTACCTCCAGTTCGAATACGCCCAGCGCCAGCGTGCGCTCCTGGCATCGCAGTTCGAACCGCAGCTGTCCCTGGTCGCACTCGAGGTCCGCCCGCACCTGCATGCCCGGCAGCCAGGGCGATGGGAACTTCGCCTGGCGCAGCCGCCCGGGTCGGATCGCGACGCCCAGCCAGCCCTCGGCGACATCCAGAATCATCGACAGCAGCAGCACGGCCGGCACCACCGGCGCATCGGGAAAGTGGCCGGCGAAGACCGGATGGTCGGGTGCAATGCAGAGGGGTTGCTGGTGGCGTTTCACCGGCGAACATTAGCACCCCGGGGCGGGCTGTCGCCCCATAGCCGTGCAGTGCATTGACCCGGGCGCGCGCATATGTCAAGGATGGGCGGGCCGGGCGGGCATGGTTTGTCCCCAGGATCTCCGCCAGGGATGCTATGGTTAGGGGTTCCACCCGGTCCTCCCCTTGGGGAGCGTATGAGCGCCACGCGGCGCTGCGTCGGGCCGGGAGTTAAACGTGGGCAAGAGTGGCAGGAATGCGCCGGGGCCAGGTACCGGTGCTCAAAAGGTGTCGGCAATGAACAAGGGTGCACCGCACATGCGGCCGGGCAAGCAGGGTCTGTACGACCCTCAATTCGAACATGATGCCTGCGGAGTAGGCTTCGTTGTCGACATTAAGGGCCGCAAATCCCACAAGATCCTGCAACACGCCATCGAGGTCCTGCGCAACCTGGACCATCGCGGCGCGAGCGGTGCGGAGACCAATACGGGCGATGGCGCGGGCGTGCTGCTGCAGATGCCCCATGCCTTCTTCAAGGAGGTCGCCCGCAAGGCGCGCCTGAACCTGCCGCCCCCGGGGGCCTATGGCAGCGGCATCATCTTCCTGCCGCGCAACCCCATGAGCCGCCGTCGTCTCGAGGAGCACTTCGAGCAGATCGTGCAGTCCGAGGGCCAGACCCTGATCGGCTGGCGCACGGTGCCGACCGACAACTCCTCGCTCGGCGAGACGGCCCGCAACAGCGAGCCGTTCATGCGGCAGGTGTTCATCGGCCGGGATCCGGCGCTGACCGACGAGTCAGTGTTCGAGCGCAAGCTGTACGTCATCCGCAAGCGCGCCTACAGCGAGATCCGGGCCTCCACCATGGGCGGCGCCGAGTACTGGTACGTGCCGAGCCTGTCGCACAAGACCTTCGTCTACAAGGGCATGCTGCTGACCGGGCAGCTGCCGGAATATTTCAAGGACCTCAAGGATCCGGCGATGGAGACGGCGCTGGCGCTGGTGCATTCGCGCTTCAGCACCAACACCTTCCCGAGCTGGGACCGCTCGCACCCCTACCGCTACATCGCCCACAACGGCGAGATCAACACCCTGCGCGGCAACATCAACTGGATGAAGGCCCGCGAGGCGCTGTTCGAGTCCGACGTGTTCGGCGAGGACGTGAAGAAGATCCTGCCGATCGTCAATCCCAACGGCAGCGACTCGGCGATGTTCGACAACGTGCTGGAGCTGCTGGTCATGGCCGGGCGCTCGCTGCCCCATGCCGTGATGATGATGATCCCGGAGCCGTGGTCGAACCATGAGCACATGGACGATTCGCTGCGCGCCTTCTACGAGTACCACTCGAGCCTCATGGAGCCGTGGGACGGACCGGCCAGCATCGCCTTCACGGATGGCCACAAGATCGGGGCGGTACTGGACCGCAACGGCCTGCGTCCGTCGCGCTACTACGTGACCAAGGACGACATGGTCGTCATGGCCTCCGAGGCAGGCGTGCTCGACCTGCCGCCCGAGGACGTGCTCATCAAGGGCCGGTTGCAGCCGGGCCGCATGTTCCTGGTGGACACCGAGGCCGGGCGGATCGTCGACGACGAGGAGATCAAGCGCCAGGTGGCCGGCGAGCGGCCGTACCGGCAGTGGCTCGACGAGCACCTGCTGCGGCTGGAGAACCTGCCGGCGGCACCCGAGGTGCCCGTGCCGGATCACGACACGCTGGTGCAGCGGCAGATCGCCTTCGGCTACACCTTCGAGGACCAGCGCGTGCTGCTCGCGCCCATGGCGAAGAGCGGCGTCGAGGCCGTCGGCTCCATGGGGAACGACGCGGCGCTCGCCGCGCTGTCGTCCAAGCCGCGGCTGCTGTTCGACTATTTCAAGCAGCTGTTCGCACAGGTCACCAACCCGCCGATCGACTGCATCCGCGAGGAACTGATCACGGCCTCCGAGGTGTGGCTGGGGTCGGAAGGCAACCTGCTGATGCCCCAGCGCGCCGATTGCCGGCGCCTGGAACTCGCCGGCCCCATCCTCACCAACGAGGAGTTCGCGCGGATCCGGCGCCTGCACGAGCCGGGGCTCAAGGTCGGGGTGCTCTCGATCCTGTTCCGCGCCACGCGCGGCGAGCGCGGCCTGATCAAGTCCATCGAGGAGCTGCGGCATGCGGCGCGGCGCATGGTCGAGGACGAGGAGGTCAACATCCTGGTGCTGAGTGACCGCGGCGTGAACCGCGAGTTCGCCGCCGTGCCTTCGCTCCTGGCCGTGTCGGCGCTGCATCACTACCTGATCCGCGAAGGCCTGCGCACCCGCGTGAGCCTGGTGCTGGAAACCGGCGAGGCGCGCGAGGTGCATCACTTCTCGCTGCTCATCGGCTACGGCTGCAGCGCCATCAACCCGTACCTGGCGTTCGAGACCCTCGACGGCATGATCCGCGACGAGTTCCTGCAGGACATCGATCACGCCAAGGCCTGCAGCAATTTCTCCAAGGCCGCGACCAAGGGCGTCATCAAGGTCATGTCCAAGATGGGCATCTCCGCGGTGCAGAGCTACCACGGGGCCCAGGTATTCGAGGCCGTGGGCCTGCGCCAGGACGTGATCGACGAGTACTTCACGTGGACGCCCTCGCGCATCGGTGGCATCGGCATGGAAGTCGTCGCGCAGGAGATCATGATGCGGCACCGCGCGGCCTTCCCGGCCCGCGGCACGCACATCGCCGCCCTCGGCGCGGGCGGCCAGTACCAGTGGCGCAGCGATGGCGAGACCCACCTGTTCAGCCCCGAGTCCATCCATCGGCTGCAGAAGGCGGTGCGCACCGGCAGCTTCGAGACCTACCGCTCCTACGCGCAGCTGATCGACGACCAGTCGACGAACCTGTGCACGCTGCGCGGGCTGCTGGAGTTCAAGTCGGGTGATTCCGTTCCGCTCGAGGAAGTGGAGTCGGTCGAGAGCATCGTGCGGCGGTTCAAGACCGGCGCCATGTCCTACGGCTCGATCAGCAAGGAGGCGCACGAGACCCTGGCCATCGCCATGAACCGCATCGGCGGCAAGAGCAATACCGGTGAGGGCGGCGAGGATCCGGAGCGCTACCAGCCGTTGCCGAACGGGGACTCGCGCAACTCCGCCATCAAGCAGGTGGCCTCGGGCCGCTTCGGCGTCACCAGCGAATACCTGATCAACGCGCGCGAGCTGCAGATCAAGATGGCGCAGGGCGCGAAGCCCGGCGAGGGCGGACAGCTGCCCGGCTCGAAGGTGTACCCCTGGGTCGCCAAGACGCGGCACACCACCGCCGGCGTCGGCCTGATTTCGCCCCCGCCGCACCATGACATCTACTCGATCGAGGACCTGGCCGAGCTGATCCACGATTTGAAGAATGGCAACCGCGACGCGCGCATCAGCGTGAAGCTGGTGGCCGAGGTCGGCGTGGGTACGATCGCGGCGGGCGTCGCCAAGGCGCACGCGGAAGTGGTGCTGATCAGCGGCTACGATGGCGGCACCGGCGCTTCGCCCCAGACCTCCATCACCCATGCGGGACTGCCGTGGGAACTCGGCCTGGCCGAGACCCACCAGACGCTGGTGCTGAACAACCTGCGCAGCCGCATCACCGTCGAGACCGACGGTCAGCTGAAGACCGGCCGCGACGTGGCGATCGCCGCGCTGCTGGGCGCCGAGGAGTTCGGCTTCGCGACCGCGCCACTGGTGTCCATGGGCTGCATCATGATGCGCGTGTGTCACCTGAACACCTGCCCGGCCGGGGTCGCGACCCAGGATCCGAAGCTGCGCGAGCGGTTCGCGGGCACGCCCGAGCACGTGGTGAACTTCATGCAGTTCATCGCGCGGGACCTGCGCCAGATCATGGCGCAGCTCGGCTTCCGCACCATCAACGAAATGGTGGGCCGCGTCGATCGGCTCGAGCCGCGCAAGGCCATCGCCCACTGGAAGGCGCGCGGCTTCGACTTCTCGAACATCCTGTACCAGCCGGACCTGGGTCCGGAGATCGGCCGCTACTGCACCGATACCCAGGACCACAGCCTCGACAAGTCCCTGGACGTGACGACGCTGCTGGAGCTGTGCAAGCCGGCCATCGAGCAGGGCAAGGCCGTGTCCGCGGATGTCGCGATCCGTAACGTCCATCGGGTCGTGGGCACCATCACCGGCAGCGCGATCACGCGCCGCTGGGGCGCCCGGGGCCTGCCCGAGGATACGGTCCAGCTGCGCTTCAAGGGCTCGGCGGGCCAGAGCTTCGGCGCCTTCATTCCGCCGGGCATGACGTTCCGGCTCGAGGGTGACGCCAACGACTACGTCGGAAAGGGACTCTCGGGTGGGCGGATCATCGTCAGCCCGTCCCCGGCGGCGACCTTCGTGGCCGAGGAGAACATCATCATCGGCAACGTGGCGCTGTACGGCGCGACTTCCGGCGAGGCGTACTTCCGGGGCATGGCCGGCGAGCGCTTCGCGGTCCGCAACAGCGGCGTGCGCACCGTCGTCGAGGGCGTCGGCGATCACGGCTGCGAGTACATGACGGGCGGCCGGGTCGTGGTGCTCGGCGCCACCGGGCGCAACTTCGCGGCCGGCATGTCCGGTGGCGTGGCCTACGTGCTGGATGAGGCGGGCGATGGCCGCAGCCGCATCAACAAGCAGATGGTCGCGATCACCGGGGTGACCGACGCGGAGGACATCGCCGAGCTGCGCGAGCTCATCGAGCGGCACTGGCAGCACACGCGCAGCGCACTGGCGCGGCGGCTGCTGGATGCGTGGGATGCGAACGTCGGCAAGTTCGTGAAGATCATGCCCAAGGACTACCAGCGCGTGCTCGCCTGCATCAAGAAGGCACACGACCAGGGTTTGACGGGCGACGAGGCCATCATGGCCGCGTTCGAGGAAAACGCGCGCGATCTGGCGCGCGTGGGCGGGAACTGAGTTTCATCATGGGAAAGCCGACCGGATTCATCGAGTATCTGCGGGAACTGCCCGTCGACCGCACGCCGCTGGAGCGCATCCAGGACTGGCGCGAGTTCCACTTCCACATGGAGGATCGCCGCCTGCGCCACCAGGGCGCGCGCTGCATGGACTGCGGCGTGCCCTTCTGCCACACCGGCAAGCTCCTCAACGGCGGCGCCTCCGGCTGCCCGGTCAACAACCTGATCCCGGAATGGAACGACCTGGTGTACCGCGGGCTGTGGCGCGAGGCGCTGGAACGGCTGCACAAGACCAACAATTTCCCGGAGTTCACCGGACGGGTGTGCCCGGCGCCCTGCGAGGGATCCTGCGTGCTCGGCATCAACGCCCCGCCGGTGACCATCAAGAACATCGAGAACTCCATCATCGACCGCGGCTGGGAAGAGGGTTGGGTTTTCCCCGTGCCGCCCGCCGAGCGCACCGGCAAGAGCGTCGCGGTCATCGGCTCGGGCCCGGCGGGACTCGCGGCGGCGGCGCAGTTGAACCAGGCCGGTCATCAGGTGACGGTCTTCGAGCGCGCCGACCGACCGGGCGGCCTGCTGATGTACGGCATCCCGAACATGAAGCTCGACAAGCAGGCAGTGGTGCTGCGCCGGATCAAGCTCATGGAGGATTCGGGCATCAGGTTCCACTGCGGCGCCAATGTCGGCACCAACGTCGACCCGCAAATGCTTCTCAAGGAGTTTGATGCTGCCGTGCTGTGTACCGGCGCGACCGTGCCGCGGGATCTGAACGTCGACGGCCGCCAGCTCGCCGGTGTGCATTTCGCCATGGACTACCTCACCGCGAGCACCAAGGCGCTGCTGAACGGCGGGCCCGATCATTCGCCCATTCACGCCCGCGACAAGGACGTGATCGTGATCGGCGGCGGCGACACCGGGACCGACTGCGTGGGTACGGCCATGCGCCAGGGCTGCCGCAGCATCACCCAGTTCGAGATCCTGCCCGAGCCGCCGCAGGACCGCGCCGCCGACAATCCCTGGCCGGAGTGGCCGAAGATCTATCGCATGGACTACGGCCAGGAAGAGGCGGCCGCGCGCTTCGGCTCCGACCCGCGGGTGTTCCTGACCACCGTCAGGAAGTTCACCGGCGATTCGCAGGGCGTGGCGCAGCTCGCCACCGTGAAGATCGGCTGGGAGCAGGGCACCGACGGGCGCCTGCGCCCGGTCGAGGTCGCGGGCAGCGAGGAAACGCGGCCCGCGCAGCTGGTGCTGCTGGCCATGGGCTTCCTCGGTCCCGAATCGCAGCTCATCAGCGATCTGGGACTGCAGCTCGATGCGCGCACCAACGTCGAGGCCGAATACGGCAAGTTCGCCACCAGCGTGCCGGGCGTATTCGCCGCCGGCGATTGCCGCCGCGGACAGAGTCTGGTCGTGTGGGCGATCAACGAGGGTCGCGGCGCCGCGCGCGAATGCGACCGGTACCTGATGGGAAGTACGGATCTGCCGTAGGGCGATCATGCCTGCCAGCGCCGCCGCCGTCCTGAACTACGCCGCGCCGGGGGCCGCCGTCTATCGCCGTTTCGTCGCCTCCGGGGTCGAGGTGGATACCTTCAGCACCGACCCCCGGAGCGTCGAGGTCTGCAATGCGCGCTCGCGGGAGGCGCCGCTGACCCTGGATGGCGCGGGCATCACCCTGGTGGAACATCGCAGCGCGGTCCGGGATTTCTTCGATGCGGCGGAGGTCGCGGCACGCTACCCCGCGGAGGTCGAGGAGACCGTCAGGGCATTGACCGGCGCATCCCGCGCAGCCTCTTCGGGCTGGATGATCCGCACCGCGGATGAGCAGGACCGGGAGCGACGCCGGACCGGCCGGTACCTCGCCGGCAAAGGCGGCGTGCAGCCGCCGGGCAACCAGGTCCACGTCGACCAGGATCCCGCGCGGGCACCGCGCGCAGCGGGGCTGCTGTACGCGAAGACCTTCCCGCACGGTCCGGGCTATTCGCGCTTCATCAGCTGCAGTTTCTGGAGGGCCTTTTCGGCGCCGCCGCAGGACTGGCCGCTGGCGTTATGCGATGCCGCGAGCGTCGCCGCGGAGGAGGGCATCTTCAATCCGATCATCTTCGGCGATTCGATCCCGGATGAGGCCGCGCGCCAGGGTCCGCTGAGCGCCGAAGACAACCTGCCGGCGGGCTCGGTGTTCACCTTCAGTCCGTCACACCGCTGGTATTACTATCCCGACATGGGCCGCGACGAAGCGGTCCTGTTCAAGTTCTACGACTCCGATCACTCGGTCGCCTGGCGCGTACCGCACACGGCATTCAAGGACGAAGCGGCCGGCGGCGCTGCGCCGCGGACCAGCATCGAGTTCCGGGTCACGGCCTATTTCGATTGATTGAGGGGGTTCCGATGCGTATCGCCCATGGCGTCACTACTCTTTCCGCACTCGCCCTGGTGGCGGTCGGTGGCTGTGCCACCGTGGAAGGCCTGTACGGCAAGTCGTCGTCGGACATTCCGTTCATCCTGCGGCCGCCGACGTCCGAGTCGAGGATCCTCGAGGTCCAGGGTGCCGGTGTGCAGATCTACGCCTGTTCGCAGAAAGCGGGCCAGGTGGCGACGTACGAGTGGACCTTGAGCGCGCCGGATGCGCAGCTGAAGGACGCCTCGGGCCACGTGGTGGGCAGGCACTTCGCCGGCCCCACCTGGCAGTTCGACGACGGCAGCACGGTGATCGCCGACGTGACGGCCCGCGTCGACAGCCCCACCAAGTCCATTCCCTGGTTGCTGCTCACCACCCGACGCACCACGGGGTCCGGCAAACTGGCGGCGACGGGCAGTGTCCTGCGGCTTCATACCGTCGGCGGCGTTGCGCCGGCTGAGGGCTGCGATGCCGCCAATGCCGGCAAGGAGGTGCGCGTGCCCTACAGCGCCACCTACGAATTCTACGGAACGCGGCTGTGACAGGCGTCGTCGTCCGGTCCGTCGAGGATTCGGAGTACGACGACTGGCTGCCATTGTGGACCGGCTACAATGCCTTCTATGGCCGCAAGGATGCGACCGCACTGCCCGTGGCCATCACCGGGACGACCTGGCGGCGGTTCCTGGATCCCGATGAGCCGGTGTTCGGGCTGGTGGCCGAAGCGCAGGGTCGCCTCGTGGGGCTGTCCCATTACCTGTTCCATCGCAGTACCAACCGCATCGAGCCCGTCTGCTACCTGCAGGACCTCTTCACCGTGCCCGAGGCGCGGGGCCGAGGCGTCGGGCGTGGCTTGATCGAGGCGGTGTACGATCGCGCCCGGGTGCATGGTGCGAGGCGCATCTACTGGCAGACCCAGGCTGACAACTCGATGGCGCGAGTGCTGTACGAAAAGGTGGCCAGGCATCACGGATTCCTGGTGTACGTCAAGGATCTGCCTAACGACGACTGAGTTCGCGGACCAGTCTCAGCCGCCAGTCATCCTTCTGCAGTTTCAGCCCCGGCGGCAACAGCTGCTGCGCAATTTCCGGTTTGAGCTTCAGGCGCTCCTGGAACGCCGCGTAATCGGTGCTGAACTGCTGGTTGGCGCGCAGCGCCGCATCCGGGTTCAGGCGCGCCCAAAACGTCCACCACTGCTTGAGCTGCAGCATCGCGACATCGGTCGAGACCGTGTCGCTCCGGCATACCGCGGGATTCGGCGCGTTGTCCGGCACGTCGTGGGTCGTCTTCCACCGGCACAGGAACAGCGAGCGTTCCAGGGTCTGCCGGTCGGTGGGATCGGTCGTCGGGTCATCGGCGGACGCGGCCTGCGCGAGCAGAGCCAGCGCCGCGAGCGAAGCGAACGCCGCCGATCGCCGCGTGACGGCGCGCGCGCTCATTCGACGCGCGTCCAGGTCTGGGTGCGGAAGAAGGGACCGAGGTAACCGCGCACTTCGAGTTTCGTGCCGCCCTCGATCGGCTTCAGCCGCACGCCGTAGACCTTGCCGTTCTCCGGATCGAGGATCTTGCCGCCGTCCCAGACGGCGCCGTGCTGCCGCACTCCGCTGATGATCGTGAGGCCGGTGATGGGTTTGCCGCGGCGCGCGTCGGTGCACTTGTCACACAGCGGATCGGGTCTGCTCGGGTGCAGCAGCTTCTCGACCTTTCCCGTCAGCATCCCACCTGCTTCGGTGATGCGCACCAGCGACTTGTCCTGCCCGGTGCTGTCGTCGACCGTCTTCCACAGACCCGCAGGCGCGCCCTGTGCATGCACGGCTGAGGTCGCGGTCAGGAGCAGCAGCGCGGCCGCAGGTCCTACGGCGTGCCGGATCATGCTAAAGCCGCCTCCCGGGGTGTGGATGCGGACATCCTATATAACGCAACCGATGACATCAAAGGGACTGACAGCGGCCATTTCACGCCACAATATTCCTGCAACGTCCGCTGCTCCGGCTGGTTCCGCAAGCGTTTTGACTGTCACGTACACGAGACGACCTGGATGATTTGAATCCGGCGCATCGCGAGAACCTGGACTACCTCGCCTCGAGGCTCGGCAGCAAGCCATACCTGACCGATACGAGCGATGTCGTGGCATTACTCTTCTTTGAGCATCGCCCGAGCATCTACCGCAACCTGATCACACCGCGGATCGAACCGTGGCCGCAGGCACCCACTGAGTCTTTGGTGCAGGCGATGCCGTTCGCAGACGCGTGACCGCTCTGGCCTGTCTGTGGGGGTCCCAACCTGCAGACCCAAACCGCAGTTCGCACACCAAGTCGCTGCGCGGACACGCAGAACCGCGCGCTGGAATTCCGTTCCACATCGCGGCTCGCGCCGCTCCCAATGAGTCAAGGTTCACGGCTGCCCGGGTAGTAATAGTCGAGGCAGACCGGGCATAGTCCGTGGCTGGTTTTTGGCGGACTGGTGCGGATCCAGTCCGGAACGTAATGCCACTGCCTATCATCCTGGTCGAATCGAACGCGCCGGCAATTCGAGCACTGCAAGGTCAGCCCGCTCTGGTTCGTATAGCCGTGCCCGGGCACCGTTTCCCGCTCCTCGGAACTCCATGGCCTCTCCACCCGCACGGAATGAACCAGAAGCAGTCCCTCGCCCTTTTTCAGCGAGTAGATTCCCAGGGTGCAGTGCCGATGGCGTTCAGGCGAGGAGCACTCGTAATGATGAAGCAGCGGATGCAATTCGGTCTCCGGATTCAAGGCAAATGCCCTGGCAAACAGGTTTGCGAAATAGCCCTGCAATGGAGCTGGAATCGCGCTCCAGAGGCTACTCCCAAGACCCCAATGCTCCGCAATGGCAGGCTCGCCGCCGTTCTCCGCCGCGAACCGGAACCAGCCATCGTTCAGGTACCCGATGCTCAGCGCTCTGTCGACAGCCAGCACTGAACTCGCATGCCGATCAAGCGCTGTAAGGTCAAAGTCAGCGAGCAGAGCGCTGAATCGATCCGTTATCATCGCCATCGGCGCCCCCTGCACATCCTGGGTACTGTACGGGGTTGCAGGTGCCGCATTCCATGCGTAGTTCTCGCAGTCCATTGCCCTGCGTCGAGCGGCCCGGGATCACTCGGGATTGGGGACCCAGTTACTGTACGCGTAACTGCCTATTCCCGTTGATCCGCAGGAATCGCGCGCGGGCCGCGCGATCCAGGCCCACGACTATCTCCGCATATCCTGTCCATTCCAGGCAGCAAACGCTGCATACTGACACGGAGCCTGTACCGATCATCCATGGCTGCCTGGCAGCAGCTGAAAGTTGGACACTGATGGCCCCGAGCCGATGGGCGTGGATACTGCAAGCACTTCGCGACCGGTCGGAAAGCTCTTCAGCGGATTAAGCGTGATGTCATATCTCAAGACAACACCCCCGACCGTCCGATCTGCCAGAACGCGGCAGCGATTGCCCATCTGGGCCTGGAGAATTGCATCGTTCAAGCGCCTGTGGCACGGGTCATTCCACCTCCCCAGCCACAGCAGTGGTCTTTCGGGTTTCCGGGCCAACGCCCATTCCCTGCAGGCAGCGGGATTCTGGTAAATCACAAATCCGCTAAGATCAATCCACTCGACGCAAACCGGCAGGACATCTAATATCTTTCTCCTCACATCGTCGCGGCCGTACGTCTCTGGCGCACACAACAGCAGTACGCCGGATGCCGCTCCATGCGGCGCCGCAGTCCCACCAGAGGTTGATTCTCGTCTCATGCATGCTCCAATATTCCGGCCGCACGATATCAACCTCAGGCGTTAGACGACATTGCCCGTTGTGCCAACCTTTGGCGTTAAGCGCCAGATCGGGGTCATGGTGGCCGTCGTCCGCCGCGGTATGGCGGGAACTGCCAGAACATGGCCGTCCATGCCAGTTGGCGGTCGCTTGATTGCACGGATTCGGTATGCCTCTACCTGAGATACCCATGGCCGATGAGCCGGCCTTTGCTGCCTCGACGGTCGCCGATCTCGTCTCGTGCGTCGAGTCCTATCTGGGCGCGGTGTGCATGGAGGCCCCTACCGAACGTCGCGTGAACGTGCTTGCGAATCGGCATCGCCTGCCCGGCGGGGAACTATGGTTCTGCTCTTACGGCGAACCGGTCCAGATTAGGTTTGCCGAAACCGATTACCTCCGGGTGCAGTTTCCCCGGTCGGGTCGGGGAACGACGCTGTTGGGACATCACCGGATCGATGTCGTCGGCCATCAGGGCTGCATGTCCGCCGCCGATGCCACTCTGAGCTTCGGCCGACACTTCAAGCAGCTCGTGTGGCGTGTGGATCGCTCCGCCCTCAGCCGCAAGTTCGCAGCCATCACCGGGCACGCCCCGCCACGCCAGCTTGAGTTCGATCCGCGGCTCGACCTGACGCTACCGGCCGCGCGTCCCCTGTTGGGCATACTTCACGACCTGGTGCACTGCGTCTCCGGTCCCGCGCCCCATCGCTTCGTGGAAACAGAGCTCGAGCAGGCGCTGATGGTGACGCTGCTCACCCACGCCGGCCACAACGCCCGGCATCTATTCGAGCGCGACACAGCCATCGCGGCACCTTGGCAGGTGCTGAGGGTTGAGGAGTACATCGCCGCCAACCTGCACAAACCTTTCATGATCGAGGAAGTCGCCGCACTCACAGGCTGCAGCGCGCGAACCCTCTACCGGACATTTCGCAAATACAGGGGCTACTCACCGGCTGAGTTCTCAAAACAGCGGCGTCTGTGCAGGGCACGGGACCTGCTGCGGGAGGGTCCGCCGTTCCGCGCTGTCGGGGAGGTGGCCGCGATGTGCGGCTTTGCCGATCTGAGTCACTTCAGCCGGGACTTCAGAACGTTGTGGGGTCAATGGCCGTCGGCGTCTCGACAGCCACCTAAATAAGCCGACGCTGCCTCTTGTAATAGGGTGACGCCGGCAACCGTGCCTCAATGACCAGCGCACCGGTGATGATGACGCAAAAATTGTCAGTGGGAGTACCGCGGCCTGCGCGTGACGCTCGCAGGCCGCATCGGCGCTCCGTCATAAATCCGCGAACCGTACACAATCAGGTCAACCCCTAGGCCCGCGCCGGCAAGCACCGTGCAAAGCCGCTCCTGAGACGCGCCTCACACATTTTGGCGTCTACGTAGAAATGCGTACGCGCCACGCTCGCCC
>Ga0335075_10000908_pt1 | contig 50112 bp, 43 predicted proteins | sample Lox_Sample_24_FD_206723 | JGI IMG/M metagenome (GOLD analysis project Ga0335075, IMG submission 206723) | Soil microbial communities from Loxahatchee National Wildlife Refuge, Florida, United States - Lox_Sample_2.4 | ecosystem: Environmental > Terrestrial > Soil > Wetlands | place: USA... | reverse complement strand
AGCGATCTATTTCCGCATATTAGGTACTGAGGGCGGCGGCCGGATATTGTGGCGTAGACCGCTGGGGCACGTTGCCAAGGTTGGGGTCGAGGGTTCGAATCCCTTCGCCCGCTCCAGTTTCTCTCAGAGAAATCAGAGCGTTATGAAAAGGCCGCCGCGAGGCGGCCTTTCGCTTTTCCGACGTGGTGTCCACATGGTGTCCACCATAGCGAACGTGGACATCTACATGCGCGCTTGCACTGCCAGCCGCGCGTCATTGAAGTTCGGGCGTTTCCCATATATATTCTGACGTATCGGAAGATTTTTATGGAGACCGTCATGGACTCTGCTGCGGTCATGCTGAAGCCGTCCGAGGCTGCGGTCGTCGCTCGCGTCGCGCTTCGGGACGTCAATCGGGTCATTGACGAGCACCTCCTGCCCGAGGGGTTCTTCTCCATCGATGACGGCCGGCGCATCGCGGCGACCGCCTGCACGCTCATCGCCTTCTACTTCGATAGCGCCAAGCGCCTCACCTCGGAAGAACGCCTGTTCGCGATCCGGGAGGCCGGAGCGCGCCTCTATAGGTTCCGCGCTCGCGCCCTTGCCTCGCTGATTGAAGAGGATTGGACCGTGCGGGACGAATTCCTCACCATCGACTTGGCGCCTTTCGTTCGGCGGACCAAGGAGCGGATGGAGCGTTTGGTGGCCGCCCGCGAGATCGTCGTGTCCGATCCGGACGTGCTCGGGGGCACGCCGGTCGTGCGTGGCACGCGCGTTTCCGTCCATGACGTCGCCGCCTCCGTGTCGGCCGGCCTTCCGGTTGAACGCATCCTCGCGGCCTATCCCTCACTCGACGGGGATAAGATCGAACTCGCAGCGATCTACGCGGAGGCAAATCCTGCGCGGGGCCGACCTAGAGCGAGTGAGGACCCTCCCAAAGGCGCGATCATCGTCGCCGACCGGCGGGTTCCTCTCCGCAGGAAGGGGGGATGAAGTTCTTGATCGATGAGTGCCTGAGCCCGGAACTGACCAAAATCGCGCACGTCAAAGGACATGGCGAGTCGTCCCACGTCGTCTGGCTCGGCCGGGCCGGCCTGAAGGACTGGGAGCTGAAGCCTATCATTCTCGATGGGGACTGGACCTTCGTGACCAAGAACTCCGTCGACTTCCGCGGTCCGGCGGAACGACCGGGTACAAAAGGCCAGTATGCCGAGGTCGCCCTTCACGCCGGACTTATCTGTTTCAACGGACCACCAAGCATGGATCTAGACATGCAAATCGACCTCTTCGAGCAGGCGCTCGATGAACTTGAGCTCGAGGCTGATCTGACAAATCAGGTGCTGGAAATCACGTGTGAGGAGGACAGCTTACACGTGCGACGCTACCATCTCCCGGCATCTTAGTGCTCGACCTCCGATCCTACCGGATTGTGGAAAATCAGCAGGATGTCGATGCATTGACCGATTTCAAAACCTTCATGGCGACCGATGCCGGCGCATCAGCCCGATATCAGCAGCGTCGCCGACGGCGCATCCATATCAGTATCGACGATATTGATCCTCAATCGAAAAAGATGTCCCCCGCCGATCGAGCTGCTTTCCAGTCTTCAGTGGCCGAACAACTCAGCGAGGTTAAACGCAGCACCTTCAGGGGTGACATTGCGTTGAAATTAGACCTCGCGACTGCAAGCAAGTCACCGCCACACGCACACACCATCGCCAAGAACCTCCTGGATCTCCTTGGCAAGAGGATGGAGGGTGTCGGCTAGCCCAAGAAGAGCCTCCTGTATGCCGACGATAGCCAGATCCAGGCGCTATCAGTGATGTGCCGTCACGGCGAACACCAGCCCAACATCCGTATCGAAGCTAGGCCCTTTGCCGCGATGCTCGACGACCTGGAGCTGGCAGCCGAAGCGCTTCGTGCTGCGGAGAGTATGGATTCTTACTATGAGCGTGAGCGCGAAGGTGAGTGGATCGATACCTTCCGTGACCTCATTCGAGACGAGACGCGGCAGCGCCAAGCCCTCGGTGACAGTCTGTACGAAGCCTATCGCACGATGGTCCGCTGGAGCGCTCAACGCGCTTTGCTCGGTCGCAGCGGCGTAGACATCCCCATTTTGGCTTGGATGTACGGCTTACCTCGCGGCATCCCCACCGGGTTCGAAAAGAATCAATGGGCCAGCTTGGTTGAGGAATCGAAGCTCCGGCTTCAGGTCGGCGAGTTGCCGATCTCGACTGGTGGATCGTCCGCATTCAGGCAGAAGGTGGCGGACGAGACCGCTGCCTTCAAAACGCGCTGGGATTGGATCATCAGTCCATTGGTGGTGGCTGTCGCACTTGAAGTCGTGGTTCGACCAAATCGGAAAACCCCGCCGGCGGTTTTGTACGACCTCGACAATATCGTCCGGGATTACCTCATTCCCGGTATTGTTCCCGCTTTTGGCACCGTTTCGGACCATCGTTGGACGATTGACTTCGACGAATTGCGTGCGCGCGACCCAGAACTTGCTGACCGCTGGGGTTCTAACCCGACACCACCAACCGGGACGAGGAACGGGGTCACGCGATACGAGGTCTGGCGCCTGCCGGCTGTCGAGAAAGAGCCGGGCTTCGTGGGTGTAGCTCTTGTCGCCGACATGGACGCCAAGGGCGACCTGATGGGCCAGATGGACGATTGCATTCGCGATTGGCGAGAAAATCTGACCGACGATCGCAGACATCCATGGCGGCGGCGCCGCCGCAGATAGACCCGGCCGCTGCAGCCCGGTCCTACGACTGCTTCCGATCTACGCAAATGGCACGGTTCATCCTGCTCCTGGCTCAACGCCGTGAAAGGGTATTTCGCCAAGCTCATCAAGCAGCGTCTGAAGCGCGGCGTCTTCCGCTCCGTCGTCGAGCCCCAGTCCGCCATCGAGCGCTTCATCGAGGCCACAAACCAGGTGCCAACGCCTTTCGTTTGGACCGCCAACCTCGATAAAATCGTCGCAGCCGTTAAACGTGGGCACCAAGTGTTAGATTCGATCCACTAGGTGGAAAGCGCCGGCCCCAGGGCCGGCGCTTGAGAGTCAGGCCGCAGCTTGCTGGCGCTTCAGAGCGTCCAGAACCGGGAAAATGTCTGACGGCTCCGGACGCCGCGTGTAGTCGGGATTGACCTCGGCGTACACGATGAGCCCATCCTGGCCGATCACGTACCGCGCCGGCATCGGCAGGGTCCAACTGTCGTCTCCGTTGAATCGCGTCAGATCGGCGCCGAGCGCCTTGTGTGTCTCGCGCAAGTATTCGGGAGCCGTCCAGCGGACCCTGAACTCGGCGCCGACCTTCCCACCCGGGTCGCTGAGGATCGGGAAGCCGAGATGGTTCTGGCGCTGCGACTTCCGGCTGTTCGCGGGTGTCTGTTGCGAAATCGCAACCAGGCTGGCACCGCGGGCCTCGATTTCCGCGCGCGCCGCCTCCAGGGCGGAGAGATCGAAGTTGCAATAGGGGCACCAGACACCGCGGTAGAAGGTGACGACCAGCGGTCCCTTTGCGAGCAGCGTCCTGGAGGAGACCGCATTCCCGTCGGCGTCCTGCAGCGTGAACTCAGGGGCCTTGTCACCCGCTTTCAGCGCGCGCGCGGCGGCGCCGGAGGTGATCAGTTCGTTGGTCGTCCGATGGAGAACCTCGACCACCGCCGGCGGGGCGAGGTTGGTCTCGAACTCCTTCTTCAGGGCGTCAAGCTTGCCTTGCAGGGGCAGGCCGGACCTGGCGATCGAATCAAGCGTCTCTTGAAGCGACATCGGTGTTCTCCTCGGTTGAGCCTCAGGCCGTGCAATAGCCATGGCCACAAGATCGACTTTTCCATCTTAATGCGGTAGCCAAGTGGAATGGCTTTGAGTTATCCAGTTTTGCTATGAATGATCGCCTCTCCGCACTGCGTCTGTTTGCGCGTGTTGCGCGCAAAGGCAGTTTCTCGGCAGCCGCGCGCGAGCGCGGGGTGCCGCAATCGACAGCTTCGCGCACGATCGCCGCGCTTGAACGCGACATCGGGGCCGCCCTTCTCGTGCGAACGACACGCGCGGTGACACTCACCGATGCAGGGTCGGACTTCCTGGCGCGGATCGAGCCGATCCTGGCCGCCTTGGATGAGGCGGAACATGCGGCCCGGGGAACCGGCGAGCTTCGGGGCATGCTGCGAGTGGCAATGGGATCCAGCCTCGCGGTCAGGGAAGTGATCCCGCGCCTGCCCCCGTTTATGGACAAGCACCCCAATCTGCAGATGGACCTCATTATGGAGGACCAGCGGCAGGACCTCGTCACGGAGGGCGTCGATGTCGCTTTGCGCTTCGGAAGCTTGGCGGACTCCACCGCCACGGCGAAGCGCATCCGGGCATGGCCTCGCGTGGTCGTCGCCTCGCCCGTTTACCTGGCTAAGGCCGGAACGCCAGAAATCCCTGCTGATCTGACCCGCCACACCGTCATCGTCGGGCCTCAGAGAGCAGGGACCGCCTGGTCGTTCCAGCGCGGCGGCGCGGCCTCTTCGATCCAGGTGGAGGGCCGACTGGCAGTGCGCGTCAACGAGGGAGCCGTCGCAGCAGCAGCGGCAGGCCTTGGCATCGTTATGACGACCAGCGGAGGTTGCCAGAGCGAAGTGGCGAGCGGCGCCCTCGTTCGCGTGCTCGAAGATTGGGATGCGGGGACCGTCGACCTTAGCGCGGTATTTGCGAGCGGCAGGGCTGCGAAACCAGCTGCTCGAGCATTCGCGGACTACCTGATCGGTGCACTTCGGGATGCCTAAGTCCTTCCGTTCATAAATACGATGACGTATTGCGTGGTTTCGGGGATGCCCGCAAGCGCAGGCGCTGCTCCCTGCCTCCTACCCGCGGCCGACCGATTTATGTCGAGCACGAATACGTGCGCTGTGGCACTTGGGCCTATATCGCCGCATGGGACGTCCATCGTGCGAAAGTATTCGGCCGATCGGTATCGCTCCGCTCGGCGCGTCTTCCGGGTCGTCGATAACGGCTCCTCCCATCGCGGCCAGCCGGTGATCGGCGGGCTCGAGGCCAAGTGGTCGAGCCTCGTCCTGGTTCACACGCCGCGACCTTCACGTCCTGCTCGGCAAGTTGATCGAAACACCCCTGGCTCGCGCCGCTCGAACTCGCCCGCGCCATACGTCAGCGTAATTGCGAATCGGTGGACTTAGACCCGTGTTGGGCTGCACAGTCAGCCCAACACGGGTCTAGCGGTTTATTCAAGCCCGCGATTCACGCCCTCCGACGATTCCGCCTCGGGCGATCGCGGGCTAACTCCGATTCCCGACACACCTATTGGACGATGAGACGGTCGGCGCCTGTCGCAAGCGGCGCACCCGCCTGAGACAGGCGCCCCCCAGTTGCCAGATCGCCCATATCGATTGTCTTGAAGCCGAAGCTCTGGATAAGGGAAACGACCAGCTTCTTCGCGCTTGTGTCGTCGCCCGACAACAGGAGCGCGCGATATGCATCGCCCCTTCTCGGTCCCTGCTCGAAATTGTGCATCGTGATGGAGTTGAATGCCTTTACGAGCCGAGCTCCTGGGGCGTGGGCCGCCACTATTTCGCTGGCGCTCTTGTCGCCCAGATCAGCCAGAACCAGCTTCGGACTCGTCTCCACAAAGGGATTGGTCGTGTCCACCAGGATCTTGCCGGACCAATCCGGGACCCCGGCAAGTGCGTCGGCGACATTCGGCCACGGAACCGCCAAGAATACCAGGTCGCTGTCCGCCACCTCTGTCAGGGAGCCGGCCGAAGCGCCCTTTCCGAGTTTCGAGACGAGCGCGGCAACCTTCTCGGGATGGCGACTCGTCAGTATCACTTCATGTCCGGCAGCAGTGGCGTAGCGTGCGATGGCACCTGCAACCGCGCCTGCTCCGATGAACCCGAGTTTCATAGTCGTGACCTTTCGAAAAGCGGCGTAGCGCCCCGTTGGCGCCACAGCGGCGAGGTGTGAGCTCAGACCTGTGCCGTGCCGCCGTCCACGAACAGTTCGATGCCGGTGATGAAGCTCGCCTCTTTCGACGCCAGGAAGAGAACAGCTCCCGCGATTTCGTCCGCTTCGCCGAGCCGGCCCATAGGGATGTCGGCGAGGAGCGCTGCGGTCAGCGCCTCCTGAGCGGCAGGGTCTGGTGGGGCCAGGCCGTAGAGCCCCGGGGTTTTGGTCGCGCCCGGGCTCACGACATTGACGCGGATACCGCGGTCCTTCAGGTCCAGGGTCCAGGTCCGTGCAAAGCTCCGCACAGCGGCCTTGGAAGCACTGTATACGCTCAGGGCCGTCGTGCCGATGCTGCCCGCCGTCGAGCCGGTAAGGATGATGGAGCCTCCGTTGACGAGTAGCGGGAGCGCCTTCTGAACCGTGAAGAGTACGCCTTTCACGTTTCGACCAAAGATATCGTCGAAGTGCGCTTCTGTGATTGCGCCGAGGGGCAACATCTCGCCGCCACCAGCATTCACGAACACGACGTCGATCGTTCCCGCGTCCTTGCCCACCTGTTCAAAGAGCCGGTCGAGATCAGCAATCCTGTTGGAGTCTGCGGTGATCGCAGTTGCGCTTGGGCCGATCGCTTCCGCCGCTGCCTTTAACTCAGCCTCACGCCGCCCCGTGATGAATACGCGCGCCCCCTCGGCCGCGAAGCGCTTTGCGGTGGCGAAGCCAATTCCGGTCGCGCCGCCCGTGATGACAGCGATTTTCCCTTCAAACCTGCGGGTCACAGGAATTCTCCTCGAGCGATGAGTCGATGGGGTTCATAAGCAGAGTTCAGGGTTTGAGCAGGATGAGGCCGTCCTTGCCGGCCTGCTCGACGTGGCGCGCAGCCCTGGCGATATCCTCGAACCGGTACTCGGCCGCGACCAGGAACAGCTCGGGTCGCGTCCGAGCCAGGTCGAGGGCAAGAGCAACGTCTTGCGCGCGCGCCTCTGCCGGGAAAGAGGGCCATTTTGTAACGACCAAGCCGCGCACATGGGTGTCGCGCAGGGTAAACGACAGAGCATTCGCCTGCAACGGCTCTCCTGACAGGTCGCCGTAAGTGATCAGCGTCCCGCCTTCTGCGAGGCGGTCCAGAATCGCGGAACCGACAGAGCCGCCGACCGCGTCGAGGCCGACGAAAAGTCCGCCTGGTGGCGCCGCCAGGTCGAGCCGGTCGAGCCAATCAACGCTGTCGGTCGCAATGGCGGTGATGTCGGGAAACAACTCCACAAGTCGCTTTGCCGCGTCGGCACGTCGGACAATGCTGATAACCGGGATGTTCCGACGTCGGGCCAAAGCGGCGACAAACTTTGCGACTGAGGCTCCTCCGGCATCGAGAACGATGGCCCGATCGCCGCCCGCAGCAATACCCACGTCGATTGCTGCATTGAGCAGCATCACAGCAGTCAATGGGTTGATGTGAAGCTGCGCCGCGATGGCGTCGGGGATGTCCGCGTCCACAGGCGTCACGAAGGTCGCTGGGACGACGACCTTCTCGCTCCAGGCTCCGAGAGCCGGGAAGAAGGACACACGGCGTCCAGCCACAAGTCTCTGATCCGAACCAACGCCTGGCCCGACCGCCTCAATGACGCCGGTACCCTCATAGCCCTGGCGACCGTCGCTCGGCGGCACCGTGGAGCTATCGCGTACACCCCGATAGCGTCCCCGTACCGCAAGCAGACTGCCATGCAGGAACGGCGTGGCGTTGACGCCTATCAGCACCTCTCCCGTGCCTGGGATCGGTTCGTCGATGTTGTCCTCGACGCGGAGGACCTCCGCCGGCTCGCCGTAGTGCTGATAAACGATACTGCGCATGGTCAGTCCTCTTGGCCAGCTGTCGCCTGACGCTGGCCCTCTCCAGCACATAAATTTTCCAATGGAATGCGGTAGGGAACGAGAATGGCTTTGTGTTATCCATTTTCGCTATAAGTCTTCCGTGGTTCAGCGCAGGGACGTCTGCCAGCCTTGGCCGTAGGCGCCATCAAGGTACTCATCACCGAATGAAGGGCCGAGTGCCGCGACCCAGCGTCGCCAGCTTCGCGCCGAAAATGAACGTCGGTTATGCAGTTCATTCTCCTTGGTCATCGTGACCTGATGGTCTCGCGGAGTGGTACGACTTCTTACTTCGGCCCCGTGGTGTCGCCGGTAATCCGGCAAAGCGACGATCATCGGCTCAGTCCACAACGACCAGGCATGATCCGTCGGCCACGGCCGCACCTCAGCGCGCGTATCGCCCTTTACGTGAATTTGACGAGATCCTGGAAAACAAGCTGCGTCCAGGTACGTCCACGCGCCTGGACCAGCGCACCCCTCTCCGCGAGTCTTCCCAGCCCGACTGGCGCAAAGCCGAGTTGTTCAGCCAGGGCCGCCACCGGGTCTGTTGCACTTCCGTCGTCGCTCGACAGGAAGAGAACCCGCCGCCCGCCCTTGATGTTCGGGTCTCCGCCCAGGACCCCTGCGGGCAGATGATTGAAGCCCTTCACCAATCTTGCGCCAGGCAGGGCCCTGGAGATCACGACAGAGGAAGGAAGGCCATCCAACTCTTCCACAGGGACGCCGAACGCGTTTGTCGCGTCGATCACGATCTTTCCCTGCCAGCTCGCAGCGGCCTTAGCGACCTCTTGGTGCTCCCAGAAGGGGATAGCCAAGATAACGATCTCGGCTTCAACCGCGTCCTGCAAGGATTTCGGGATGATCGTCGGCCCGATCTCTCTCGCGAGCGGCGCGAGCGCTGCGGGCGGCCGCCTGCTTACAACGGCCACTTCGATATTCTTGCGGGCGAACGCGCGGGCGAGAGCCTGGCCGACCGCGCCGAAACCTATAATCGAGCAGCTCACGGAATCTCTCCTGTTCAGTGTTGGAGCCAGATTTATTCAAACGAACGCCCGTGCTCAGCGGAGCCGCCGAACGAAGTGGAGATCGATTCCGGAGAGCGGTGCGCCGACCTCATGCATCGCACCTCCAACGGCGAGCGATCCGAGATCGATGGCAACGAAGCCGAGGCTGTTGATCAGCTCGATGACCATGCGCTTCGCTTCTTCATCGTCGCCGGAGGTGAAGATGACGGTGCGGGGCTTCTGCGGCGAGAAATCCTGTATCCATGCCATGGGCAAGGTGCTGATCGATTTCACGAGCCGCGCCCCCGGTGCCATTTCGGCGACGATCGCGCTCGATGTCCGCCCCTTGAGCGCGGCGCGCGACCGAGTGACGCCGGCCAAGCTGATGTCGGGCTCGGGGTCCATGTGGGCGTTGGTCGCGTCGATCAGAATCCGGCCCCGCCAATCGATATCTTTCAAGGCCGCAGGCACGTTGACCCAATTCGTCGCGAGGATCACGATGTCGCATCCGGCCGCCTGCTGTTTCGTTCCGGCCGTGGCATCCGGGCCAAGAGCGGCGACGAACTCGGTGAGTGTTTCCGGGCCGCGCGAATTTGAAACGACTATCCTGTGGCCCGCATTGATCAGGTGCCGGCCGAAGGTCCTGGTCACGTTTCCGGCGCCGATAAAGCCGACATTCATGGCGACGCTCCTGCCTTGATAGGTTCTGTGTGCGCGTGATTGCACCGAGATTTCGCGGTCTCTCGATAAGCGAATTGCCGGAGCACGCTCCTGTCACTGCGCCGTTCGGCGCCGAAAGTGCCAGGTTTCTGCTGCGAGCGGACATAGATGGCTGTGTTTGCGACCGCATCGGTTGTCATGAAGCGTTGCGGGAGCGCAGGTGGCCATATCGTCTTCAAGAAACAACCGACGTCAGCGTGGCAGCGATCGCCGATTGCGCCACGTGGGACCGTCCGCCGGCGCGAATGTGGTGATACTCGCGCCGGCGAACGGCACGTCGGCCTGGCGATGGGCGGTGGCGGCGTGGTCGCGAAGTGTGGCGCGATCTGCGTTCTTCGTGATGTCGGGGCCACCGATCAAGATTGACCGACGTCGTGTGCCCGGATGACTTTCGTCAGACGTTGCTGACGCCGCCGTCGACGACCATGTCCGAGCCCGTCATGAACGAGCTTTCATCCGAGGCAAGGAAGAGGGCGGCGTTGGCGAGTTCCTCGGGCTGCGCGAGTCTGAGCATGGGCGTGTACTTGGCATAGCCCTCGCGAATCGCGGCGGCCTCTGCGGGTGTGGTCGCCTGGGAGTCCAGCATCGGCGTGTCGACGACGCCCGGACTCAACGTGTTCGCACGGATTCCGCTGTCCTTGAACTCGGCCGCCCAAGTCCGGGAGTACGAACGCAGCGCCGCCTTGGCAGCGGCGTAGGTCGAGTGGTTCGCAAGTCCCATATAGTGCATGGCCGAGGCCACGAGGATGATCGATCCCCCTCGCCCCATCATCGGCAGCATCTTCTGCACGAGGAACAGGGGCGCTTTGGCGTTCAGGCCGAACGTTCGATCGTAGTGGTCCTCTGTGATTTCGGGAAGCGGCACCTGCTCGACAAGCGCGGCGTTGGACACGACCACGTCCACCTTGCCCTTCGTGCTCCGGACGGCGCCAGCGACGCGGTCGAGGTCTTCAAGCCTGGACGCGTCCGCCCGGATCGCGGTGACGTTGGCGCCGATGAGCTTCACCGCCTCGTCGAGCGCTTCCTGGCGCCGACCGAAGATGAACACGTGTGCGCCCTCCTTTGCGAATCGCCGGGCGATGGCGAGACCGATGCCGCTGTTTCCGCCGCTGACAACGGCGACCTTGCCTTCCAATCTCGACATAACACGTCCTTCAGTCTGCGTATTGCGTTGAACGAAAGCAGTGGAGGGTGTTCGACCGGCTCTTCTGCCTTCGAGGACGTCGAGATAGGTGCGTCGTGCCAGGCGTTCAGTGCGGAAGTTCGCACATCCGTGGTGCGGAATTGCACCATATGATCGACTGGGACGATGTTCGCTCCTTTCTTGCCGTCGCCGAGCGCCTCGAGGTGAACCACTCCACCGTGCTGCGACGCATTGCCCAGTTGGAGGAGCGCTTTGGAGCGCGGATGTTCGACAAGCTGCCTTCGGGCTACCGGCTGACGGACGCGGGGGAGGAGATCCTCGAATTCGCGGAGCAGATGGAAGCGTCGTCGACCCGATTGGAGACGCGCATCTTCGCGCGCGACCAGAGCGTACGCGGGCTTCTGCGGTTGACGCTGGCGCCAACCCTCGCGACGCATCTGCTCATGCCGGACTTCGCCGAATTCGCGCATCGACACCCCGAGGTCGAGATGGAGATACTTTCGTCCGACGAGCGGGTGAACCTGACCAACCGAGAGGCCGACATCGCGATCCGTGTCGTCCACGACCGCAACACCCTGCCGCCCAATCTTCACGGCCTGAAGGGGCCGGAGCTGCTCGAGGGTGTTTACGTGTCGCGCGGCGACATTATCCGATGTCCCAGAGGGATCGATCAGAGAATGGCCACTTTTTGGGGCTGCTACCGCGCAGGCGGCCAGGCCGCAATCGGCCTGGGGCGGCTATGCAGCGAGCCGCGGTATCGCGCTTTCGATCAGGTGCGAGAATCGAGGTGTCGTGAGTCCACGAGGGAAGGGCCAGGTTTCTGATCCGCGAGCACGTGCCGGCGGCCGAACGGCTGATCGAAGGGGCGAGAAGCTGGGCCGACAGCCTGAACCCATCCATGCGGACAACCGCAACCTCCCTTCATACGTAGCTTGCCGAATCCTGATTTCGTCCAGCCAACCGTAACGTCCAGATCTGTTTGGCATCGCCAGGGGCATAGAAATCAGGGAGCACCGCCTCGAGAGAAAAACCGACAGCCTGATAAAAGTGGCGTGTTGGAGCGTAAAGCGCTCGACCTGCCGTTTCGGCATAAAGGATCCGGCCGCCGACCTCGACCGCCTCGGCCGCCGCGGCCTCCACCAGTCGCCGGCCGATCCCCGAGCCTTGAGCTGCGGGAAGAACCACGATCCAATAAAGGTCCCACGCCCCGGCGCTCGCGGGGACGGGACCGAAGCACGCATAGCCGAGCAGGAGCCCGTGCGGTTGTTCGGCCAGCAGGAAGCGGTAGCCGCTCCGCTCGCCCTCTACGAGGGCAGCACGAGCAAGCTCTTCGGCGACGGCAATTTCGGCCTCGTTGAAGAAGCCACTTGCGCTGCAGAGCGCGCAGATTGCCCTCACGTCGTCAGCCAAAAGCCTGCGGCGGAAAACGACCTTCGGAGATCGAGGCTTGGGTGGGGGCGCTGATCGAAGTGTGACGTCAGGCACCACAAGCGCAGCTTCAGCGATGCGGGCGATCAAATCCCGATACGCGATCCCGCCCTCGCCGGCCGCGGCGGCGAAGCCGGCATCAGGCGCCAGCGCTGGATTGGCATTCACCTCGAGCACATACGGAACGCCGCTCGCGTCGAGGCGGATATCGATGCGCCCATAGCCCCCAAGTCCGAGCGCGGCGAAGGCACGGCGAGCGAGGTTCGCCAATCGTACTGCAAGCTCGCTTTCGATGCCCGTGAAAGACCGATGAGTGGCAGAGAATAGGGGATGATCCTCGAGCCACTTGCCGGAATAATCGAGAATCCGCGGCATCCCTTCCGGCGCGCCGGCGGGCGGCCAGGTGTTTTCGTAGACGAGTTCGGCCGGCGGCAGTACCAAAATGCCGTCCTTGCCGGCGAGCAACGAGACGTTGAACTCCCGTCCCGGCAGGAAGGCTTCTGCGAACCAGCCTGCGGGCAAGGGTTTGCCAAGGTTGGGTACCACGGAGTGTTGTCCAAGCCCGAATGAAGCGTGCTCGGTCCGGTGTTTGACGATGAAGGGCCCCGGCCATCCCTCGGAAACCCGTGGCGGTACCGGAATTCCGGCGGTTCGCAGCACATGTTTGGCCGCCGTCTTGTCAGAAGAAAGGGACAGGGCGGCGAGGCTGCTGCCGGAAAACGGCAGCCCAAGTCCCTCGAGCATGGCCGCGACCGCGAGCCCGGCAGGCCCAGGGAACGGCACGCCCGGCAGGCTCTCGACGAGGTTGAAGACGAGTGCCGGCGGCTTCTCGCGAAGCCGCGCTGCGGCCGGGGAAAGATCGAGCCCGACCGCCAGCCGTTCCACTTCCCAACCTGACCCAGCGAGCGCTGCGGCGACCGAAGCTGCTGCATTGAGCGTGTCCTGCTCGTCCGCTCCGGCCCCATCCGGGACGTCCTGATGCAGCAGAACGCACCGCTTCATACCTGGGACAGCATCCTCCCGAGAGGCCGCCCGCCGAAGATGTGAACGTGGAAGTGCGCCACCTCCTGGTGGGAATCCGAGCCCATGTTGGCGAGTAACCGATAGCCCGTTGCCTCCAGCCCGAGCTGTCGAGCCACCGTGCCGACTGCGCGGAAGAAGCCCGCGATGTCGCTGTCGGAAGCGCGATCAGAAAAATCCGAGAACGAAACGTACTCGCCCTTTGGGATCACCAAAACATGCACCGGCGCCTGCGGACGGAGATCGCGAAAAGCCAGCGCGTGTGCGTCTTCGTACACTTTCTCGCAAGGGATCTCTCCCCGCAGGATGCGGGCAAATACGTTGCTTCTGTCGTACGGGGGAAGGCCGGTCACCGCCATCAAGAACTCTCCTGGCTTGACCCGTACATGAAGAGAACAGCGTCGCGGCATTGGCAAGACGGGGTCGACACCGCGCGGTGCGACTCTCCTTTCCCGCACCTTGCGCAGGCATGGCGGGATCGTTGATCGACCCGGCATCACAGACCCACCGCCATCTGTGTGCTCTTCGCCAGGCCCGTCCAGGCAGAAAAGCGGCGATGCTTCCTGCCACCCAGACGCACGAAGGGCGATCAAATCGTATGAGATCAATTTCCGCGCCATCCGGGCAAATGCCTGCAATTCTGCTATGAAGGCTCATGCCCTCCGATCCATTGGCGTTCGATCCGCATCGCTTTCGCACCGCCGCGGCACATTATCGCGCCGGCCGGGCTCCCTATCCGCCTGCGCTCATCCGCCGCGTCGCGGAGGAGGTGATGCTTGGCGGGGACAGCCGTGTACTCGATCTTGGCTGCGGCCCTGGGCAGCTTGCGATCGGATTCGCCTACTTCGCCGGTGAAGTCGTTGGCCTGGACCCGGAGCCTCGGATGCTCACCGCTGCTGCCGAAGCAGCGCTCTGCCTCACACCAAACGCACATTTCAGGCAAGGAAGTTCATACGACCTCAGCCCCGATCTCGGCCGATTTCGCCTGGTGGTGATGGGGCGCAGCTTCCACTGGATGGATCGTCCTGCCACGCTCGATCGTCTCGACAGGATGATCGAGACCGGTGGAGCCGTTGCGTTATTCCATGACGCTCATCTCGACGTTCCGGAGAATGCGTGGCGAAAGAGATGGAAGGAGATTATTGAGCACTATGCTTCCGGCGATCCGGCGCGCGAACAGCGCAATACGATTACCTGGGTATCTCACAAGGCCGTGCTGCTAAGCTCCCCGTTCTGCCGCCTTGAAAAATTTTCGCTGATTGCGCGGCAGATCAGCACAACCGAGAGCCTGATCGAACGAGCGCTTTCGATGTCCAGCACGTCGCGTGCGCGAATTGGGGAGCGGGCCGACGATATGACAGCGGATCTCTCTGCTTTGATGGCGGAGATAGCACCCAACGGCATGACAACCGAAGTGCTCGAATGGACCGCGCTGATTGCTCGCCGCCCTTGACGCTCGAGCCTTGCCGCCGTCGGGCCTCATGCCTGCTATCAATGATGAGTGACGCACACGAGCGGTCGTTGCGAGCGGGGCCTTCAGCCGCGAGGCCCGAAGGGCCGTGGCGGGAAGCCATCCACAGCCTCCGGATGGTCTGGATCGCCGCGGCCGCTCTCTGGCCTCGCGATGGCGATCGCCATGGATCAGCCCATGGATCAGGCAAGTACGATTCAGGGGACTAGTACAGCGTTTCTTTGGTTCGAATCGCATGGACTGACCGGGTTGGCCACTGGTGCAGGCAACGGAGGGGATCGCCACGTCACGCCGCGCGCTGGAGGCGCGCGGCGTTCCTCGCGATGACATTGAAGAAAAGGACTGTGAGTCCGGCAGTGCAGTATTGTGCAGAAAGGTTCGGCCGCCGGCTTGTACGCAACGCGCACTGTGCTTGACCGGCGCTCACATGGCGGCACACTTCCCCCTCATCACAGCCGCTCACCATCTGAGTTGATTGTCATGTGTGATGACAAAGTGATCGATCTCCGCCTCCAGGAACGGTACTTTATCCAATGCTCTCACAGTGGTTACGTATCCGGAATCGATTAGGACCTGGGGAAACGTTCTTTCATCCTTTAGGTACGCTGTCGCGATCCAGTAACCCATGCCGGTTTCAGGTTGGCGGCTGGCTCACGCCGCCGGGACGGGCGCCGGCAGGATAGTGACCTCCTCGCCAGCGTGGACCGGAAGCCTGCCGCCGGAGGTCGGCGCCTCGTCGATCTTTACGAGTTGGCTTCCGGCATCCCTCCGATCAGTGACGCGGCCCCCCGCGGTACGCGCCATCTCGCTCCAAGCGTGCAGGTGGTCTATACCGTGCCTATGGAGGGCGAAAAACTCGGCAAGTACGAGATCCGCCGTACCCTCGGTCGCGGCGCCATGGGGGTGGTCTACGAAGGCTGGGACCCGGCGATCGCCCGGAAAGTGGCGATCAAGACGGTTGCCCTGGCCAGCGAGGAGGATGCCGAGGCGCGTGAGGGCCTGGCTCGCTTCCAGCGCGAGGCCCAGGCGGCGGGGCGGCTGCAGCATCCGAACATCGTCGGCGTGTTCGACTACGGCGAGACCGCGACCCTTGCCTACATCGTGATGGAGTTTGTTGACGGCGAGTCGCTCAAAGCCGTGCTCGACCGTGGCGAACGGTTTCCATTGGCCGAAACCGTGCGCATCCTCGAGGAGCTGCTGAACGGTCTTGGTTTCAGCCATGAACGCGGGGTGGTGCACCGCGACATCAAGCCAGCGAACATCATGCTGACCCGCTCCGGCGGCGTGAAGATCGCCGATTTCGGCATTGCCCGGATCGAAAGCAGCAGCATGACGCAGGCAGGCACGGTACTCGGCACGCCGGCCTACATGTCCCCGGAGCAGTTCAAGGGTGAGCCCGTCGACGCCCGCACCGACATCTACTCGACAGGAGTGGTGCTGTACCAACTCCTGACCGGGGAGAAGCCGTTCGAAGGCAGTATGAGCGCGATCATGCACAAGGTGCTGACGACGACTCCGCCCAGGCCTTCCGAACTGGCCGTGACGGCGACGCCGCCCTTCGACGCCGTGGTGGCGCAGGCGATGGCCAAGCGGCCGGACGAGCGTTTCGCCACTGCTGCGGCCTTTGCAGAGGCCGTTCGCAGCGCCTTTGCGGGCGCCAAGCCGGTCGTGCCCGACGCCCCCCCCGACGAAGGGACGGTCATCGCTGCTGCAACGACCGGCGGGCAGCCCGCCTTGACGCCGACCACACTTCTTCCCACCGCTGCGGCGGCGCGACGGAGCCGGTTTCCAGTCTGGATCGGCGCTGCCGCCGTCGCCGTTATCGTGGTGATCGGTGGCCTCTGGTTCCTGGTACTCAAGCCTGCGCCGAAGCCAACCTTGGTTGCGGCGGCAAAGACAACCCCCGCCGTCGGGGCCAGCCAAACGCCGGAACCGGCGGGGGCTTCTCATCCCGCAGCGCCACGGATCAGCACGGCCGCGGAGCCCGCGCATCCCCCGCAGCCAAGTTCGGCGCCGATCCGGACCAGCGAGCCCAGCACGCCTCACGCGACGACGACGCCCACAGCCCCAACACACGGGGCAACGCCGGCCGGGACTGCGGCACCTCCGGCAGCAACAGCCTCGCCGCCGGCCACGGTGCCCGCTTCACCGACGCCTTCAACGCCCGCACCCCCGCCTCAAGCTCCGTCGGCAGCGAGCGCGGGACAGCCGGCGGCGACGACGCCCGCCGCCGTCGCCCCCGCTCCATCTGCGGCCACCGCTCAGCCAGTCAGCCCGGCTCTGCCTCCGCCGGCCCCGCCACCACCTGCGACCAAACCAACTGCGCCGACAGAGTCGGCGAGCCAGCCCACGCACGTCGTTGCGAATGTGGCTGCCTCCCCGGAGGCTGTCGCGAAGGCGGTCGCCGCCGCGATCGCACCCGTTCCCTGCTCACTGGTCAGCGGGTCGGTGGCAACCGCAGGCAGTATCTCGTTGGCCGGTCTGGCCGGCAACGGCGCGCCGGCGGCACTCCACCAGGCGCTCTCCGACGCGGCTCCGGCAGCGGCGGTCAACTGGGAGATCACAACTTTCCGCGGCGGCGCTGCCGCCACCTATTGCCAGGCATTGGACCTGCTGCGCCCCGTTGCGGCTCCGTTCGGCGCGTCGGCCGGCGACTTCACACTTGGCCTGCAGAATGGACAAACCGTTCTCGGCGACGGCGATCCGATCACATTCCGCCTCTCAATGCCCGGTTTTCCTGCCTGGCTGACGGTGGATTATTTCGCGAGCGACGGCTCGGTCGCCCATCTCGACCCCGGGCCGGGCAATCCTGCCCACCTCCAGGATGCCGGGGCCGAGATCCTGCTCCACGGCACGCCGGCCTGGACCGTGGGCCCACCCTTCGGGCGTGACATGATCGTCGCCATTGCCTCCTCAAAGCCGCTCTTTACCACGGCCCGGCCGGAGAGCGAGCAGGCAAGTGCCTACCTGCCTGCGCTGGAAGCAGCGCTCAACGCGGCGCAAGGCGCGGGCGAGCGCCTTGATGCGACCGCCTTTCTTCTCGAGACGCACGAGACGCCCAAACACTGAGGAAGCCGCCTTCGGCGCCTGGGCTTGGCCGCCGCTTCGGCTCCGCCCGGAGAAACCGGGGCATCCGCGGGCAGGAATCGCTTCAGCCATTCGACTGGAATGCCCGGACGGAAGGCCGCGCGCAGCTTCTCTATCCGCGCCGGTGGCAAGCCGGCGACGGCCGGGCTGAAGAAGCGGGGATCGGGCGTGAACATCAGATATGCCAGAGTTTCATTGACGATGAGGTCGTTGATCCCCGTGTCGTAGCCTTCGCCGGCCAGGAACTGGCGGAACGCGGCGCGGTCCTTGGCGTCGAGGACATCGTGGTAGAAACGATGCACATAGACGTCATAGGCCGGGATGGTGAAATAGGCTCCGTGTGACAGCTCGTGCTCGAGGATCGTCGCGCGACCCGAAGCATCGAGACCAGCGGCCTTGCCGGGGCCCGGCAACGTGATGATGGCACCGTCCGCACCCGGGGCGAACCAATGAAGGAAGCCCAGCAGCGCACGCAGCCGCCGTTCCTCAGGGTTGGGCGCCACGTGGTCGAGGGCCAGGAGGTGGAAGAACCGCACCAGATCGGCGGCTCGGTAATCGTGTCCATAATAATAGTCGTCGGGAGAGGAACCGCTGGCCTTGATCGCATCTGAAAGTTCGGCGTCCGTCAGCACCCGGTCGTGCGGAATGCCCGCCTTCTCGACGAAAGCGGCGACGCGGTTCAGCATTTGCCCTTGCTGGTGCAAGCTTGGAAAATCGAGCACGACGATGTGCGGATCATTACGATATCGGAAGATCAATAGATGCTGTGGATCGGCGGCCAGGATCTCGGCGCGATCCCCGGTCCGGATGTGAAAAGGCGGCGGCAACAAAAACGCGTAGTAGACCGCCGCCAGCACGACCACGACCGCGGCGACGGCCGCCCAAAGCAACATCCGCCGCTCAGGACCGGAAGATGGCGGCGTCCCCACCCCCCGCCCCGGGGCGGCGTGGATGGTTTTTTCCGGCTCCTCGCCCGCCACCCGGGCGCCTCCTTCAGGTGCCGAGATTGATGACCTGCACCCGGCGGTTCTTCGGTTCGTCCGTATTCGGCGGCGTCGGCACCAGCAATCCCTTCTCGCCCATTCCGATCGTCTCCAGCCGCGAGGACGAAATACCGAACTTCTGTTCGAGATAGGTCGCGACCGCGTCGGCCCGTTGCTGTGACAGCGTCAGGTTGTACGCGGGGGCGCCAACGGTATCCGTATGGCCCGCGATGCGGAAGCGGTAGGCGGCGAGTTGCTGGCTGCTCAGCGCTTCGCCAAGCGAATCGAGAGTTTGCCGGGCCGCCGGGGTCAGCGTGGCGGAATCGGTGGCGAATTCGACATTCAGATTGACCGACGGCGCCGCGGGGGTCGTCGCAGCCTGGGTGGCCGCCGGAGCCGGCGCCGGCTGAGGCGCCGGGGCGGCGTTCGTCGCCGGCGTCGCCATAGCGGGTGCGGCTGGAGCGGGGGTTGGTGCTGCTGCGGCGGCGGGAACCGCCGGGGTCGCCGGCGCCGGGGTCGCTGGGGCCGGGGCGAGGCGAATACCGCGTGTCGTACCCAGGTTGCCCGTGGGTGTCAGCGACTGGATGATCTGCTGGGTCGTCGGATTGCTTTCCTGGGCCCGCCCGGTCGGGGTCAGGGCAAGCAGCGTAGCTGCTGCTGCGGCAGCGGCGAGACCGGTGCGCATGACGTTCCTTTCTTCTCCACGACGCTTCCGGCGCTGCCGGCTGCGCCTTGTTCAATTCAACTCGAACTGCCCGCCCATTCTGGCGGATTCTCTACGGTCGCGCGGGCGCGCTCACCCGAGCAATGAGCACTTTAGCACGAACCTTTGTCTGCGGCAGGTCAAACCACGCCGGCAAGCCGCCAAATCTGCGTGCGCTCCTCGAGGATAGAGGCAATGTCCTTGGCGAGCGCCTCTGCTTGCCCGTCTTCGATCTCGGGAGCAATCAGCCGCGCCCAAATCAAAGGCTCCGCCGCGCCCTCGTTGAGCAGGCGGCTCAGAACCAACAGCTCGAGCGCAGGCACGATGAGGCCGGAGCCAAGGCGGTGGCTCGCCAGCGCAATCGGCCGCCCGAACTTGTCGAATCGGCCGGCCCGCCGGGCGGCGGCGGCGTGAAAGCGATTGAGCTCGGGCAGTGGACCACAGGGCGGACGGAGCGCCACCATGGCCTGGCCAGAGCCGACCAGCATCGCCGCCACCTCCGCAGGGGTTGCCCGGCCCCGTTCAGGCTCACCGAGCGCCAGCAATGCGCCGATGGTCTCCGGTGCCGCGGTGAGAGCCTCCACCATCGGGCCGTAGGCGTCACGGTTCATTGTCGCCTTGCCCACGGCAACTTCGATTTCGTAGGCGAAGCGGCTTGGTTGCGCCGTCAGCACGAGTGTCAACTCGGAGAGGATGCGATTGCGCTCGTTCTCGCCAAGCCGACGGGCGCCGCGGACATAGACATCATGGCGCAGTGCCGGGCCGCCGCTGATATCTTTGATCAGCTCAAACAGCAGCGGATCATCGAAGCGTGCCGCTTCTTTCCGTTGCGCTTCGTTCATCGCGAGGTCTGGGAAGTTCTCGTAAAGTCGCGCCGAACCGACGTAGGAGAGCTTGGCCTCTGCCAGGGCGGTTGCCACGTCGGCGTGAAAGACCGGCTGCCAATCCCTGTTCATGAACTCGTGCGCGAGATAACCGTGCGACGCCTCGCCGAGTCGCTCGAGCAACTTCTTGGAAAAGGCGTCGGTCCCGACATGGCGCGCACCCGACGCAACGAGTGCCCGCGCCACGTCCAATCCTGCGGCCGCCTGCCGGTCGCTCCGCCCGGCGAGCTTCCGCCCCGCCTCGCGCACCAGTCGCTGCATGCCAAGCGCGCCCTGCCAAGCGGGAAGCGCGTTGTAGCTGACATGGACGAGCCCGCCCGCCCGGAGCTTTGCGGCAAGCAGCTTCACGATCCCGGCCCGGGTCGCTTCCGAAACCCAGCTCCAGACGCCGTGCAGGCTGACGACGTCCGCTTCCGGCACCAAGGCCGCCAGGGGCGAATCGGCGAGGGTTGCGAGGTCGGCCTCGAGGAATGTCACGTTCGCCACGCCGGCGTCCTCGGCGAACAGGCGACTCTCCGCGATGTGCTCGGGATTGAAGTCGATAGCAGTGACCCGCCATGAGGGGTTGCTCGCGGCGAGCAGGGACGACGCGAACCCAAGCCCCGACCCAAGCTCGAGATAAGAGAGGCCTTCAGGACGCCCGATCACCTCGGTCGCAACGCCGTTGATCAGCGCCGCCAATGCCAGATGCGCGGGTGCCTGCTCCGGATGAAAGCCGAGAAGATAGGCAACGTCGGTGACATAGCCGTTGCCCCAGTCACTCATCCGCCCCGCCCTTCTCTCTCCACCACGTCGGCCTCGAACAGAGGCTCCGTCGCCGGGCCACTCAGGCGACTGCCGGCGGGCGGGGGTTCCGTCGCCGGGCACCAGGTGTTCCAGCCAAGGCGCGGCGGCGAGCTAGCCCCGACATCGAGCCCGAGTGGCGGCACCTCTTCGCGCGCCAACACGAGATTGACTGCAAAGCCGGTCTCGAAGCCGAGAAAGGCGCGGATGAGCGAGACGAATCGTCTCAGTGCCGGGCGGCCCGGAAGAAGCGCTTCGAAGGTTGCCCGATCGAGCGGCCCGATGCGGAGGACAACGCGCGCCTCCGGCGCCCAGGCCCGAACGCCAATCGCCGCATCCCGCCCGAGCCGATTCCAGCCACCCGCTCCCTGACCTGCTGCAAGCCGCGTCCGCTCGGAGATCGGAAGTGAGAGCCACCCGCCGGCGAACTGCACCACTTCGACCCGCCTGCCGAGCCAGTCCGAGGCCAGCGCGGAAAGCCGCTCGGCTGAGCGGATGCGCTCCGCAAACAGCCCGCTGTAATGCATCAGCGGTGCCGCACCCGCGATCAGCCGCTCGGCAAGCCTGGCAACGAAGTAGCCGGTGAAGGAAAGCAGGGCTGCCGAGATTCGGCCTTCTTCCGATTCTCCCGCAAGCCCTGCCCGCTCCGCCGCGAGATGCAGCCGATACTTGCTTCCTGCCGCTGCGAAGGCGGCGATCATGGGCGTGCCCAGCAAATCCAGGAAATCCTGCAGCGCGGTGGAGCGGCCACGCAGTGTCTCGGTGAGCACCTCGGTATAGAGGCGGGGCAGCACGCCCATCGGCCCGGCAAGTCCCATATGCGCCACGGTCAGCCGCGCCGGCGCGCCGTTTTCCGCCGGCGCGAAGCTCATCACTTCGGCGGGTGGATAGCCGAGTCCGGAGAGTGAGCGGAAACGGATCGCTGCCAGATCGGCTTTCTCGAGAGCCAGCAGAACCAGCCGTACCGCGGCGTCGAAACGATATCGCCGCGGCTCCCGGGCCAACTGCTCGAGAGGCGTTGCGGCGCTCACAACAACACGCGGGCACCCGCCCGGGCGGGCCAGGCCGCCACGGTGCCCGGCCGGCCGCGCAGCACGGCGCTCGTGCGCACGAACGAATTGACCGAGGCATGCAGCGCCAGGAACCTTTCCAGTACGCCGGCCATGAGGAAGAGCCCCGCCGTTTGCCACGCGCGCGGATCGAACTCGAGCGTCACATCGAGTCCACGACAGAAGGCGCCCAGTCTCCCGTCCGGCAGCCGCGCCACGCCGGAAGCCGCGCTGACCCCAACCAGGCCCTCGATCGCGGCGTGCGTCTCCGCGGAATCGCGAAGGTCATAGAGCCGGAGCACTTCCTTCAAAGCCTGAGCCCCTTCCTCGCCACCCACCACCGAGAGGTGACCGAGCGAGAGATGCGACACCAATCGCCAGAAGCCGCGCTCGCGCAATGGCGCACGCAGCGTCGGTGTCGGTGCCGTCAGGCAGTTCACCCCGGTCAGCGCGGCGGCCCCCGTGACCAGCGAGAGCCGCGGGTGGCCCCCGCCAAAGGGAAGATCCGCAGGAAGGTCACGGTTCAGGCAGAGGGCATCGACCGACAGCACGGCATCCGCCGGTCGGCTTGCCACAGGACCAAACTCGAACGGTTCGAGAAAGATTTCGCTGCCCCCCGCCGCTGGGGCCGTCCGCCGCACCGCATGGTAGAAGCCACCCGGCTCTTCGTCCTCCTTCCCCGCCGGGCTCAGCCGGTAGAACGGGTGCCACGGGCGGGACGAGCCGTCCGCGCGCGTTTCACGCACGCGTTCCACCGAATAGATCTCGAGAGCCGCTTGCCGCCTCGAGTCCGCAACGACCCGGTACTCGGTATCGGTTTCCGTCAGGGGCACCGGTTCGCAGCGTTGCGCGAAAAGGTTGACGATGGGGCTCGCGCCAAGCGCGAGCGATTCGGGTCCCACCGCGCGCTCGAGTTCCGGCGCGGCACGGCGAAGATAGACGAAGATCTCGAGCCGCCTGCCGGCCGCAACGAGGGTCTTCGCGTCGATTCCGGTGATGTCGACGAACAGGAACTTCTCCGGAAAGGCGAAAAGCTCGGAAAGCAGCCGGAACCCGGAGAAGCTGCGCGCCGGCCAGGGCAGCAGCGCTTCTTCCGGCCCGAAGCCGACTGCGGCAACGGCGCTCGCAGGCGCGATGACGGGGTTGGTATCGGCGGGTCCATCTGCAAAGGCAACCGAGAGGGTGTGGCCGAGCAGCAATTCATAAAGCGGCAGCGCGACCGCCGGTCCACCCCGCAGGAAGAATCGCAGCCGGTCGACGCCGAGCGCGGAGAAGGTCGCCTCGGCTGTCGCGCAGGCAAGCGTTATTCTGAGCACTGCTGCGGCGCGTTCAGCCATCGGATTCGCAGGCGCAGCCAGCGGCAGCCCCGAGAGCCTGACATTCTCGACGACCACCGGCCACAGAACAAGCGGATACACGGTGCGATAGCGGCAGCTTTCTCCGCGTACCGGTTCGGTATCGAGGGCAAAGCCGGCAGCGATGGAAAGCGGCTGGGTCAGCTCCGGCTGGCAGGTGAACTCAGCCACCGCCGCGGAGGGAATCGGGGCCAGGTAGTGCGGATAGAGAACAGAAAGCAACGCGTCGGTGAGCTCCGGGAACTCGTCGTCGAGGCGGAGCTGCACGCGGGCCGAAAGAAACGCCACTCCTTCCAGCAGGCGCGCGACGTGCGGGTCATCGACCGCATCGGCGGACAGCCTGAGCCGGCCGGCGATCTTCGGATGACGCTGGGAGAATTCTCGCGCCAGCTCGCGGATCGCATTCAGCTCGCGATTATAATAGGGGAGCAGGGCATCAGACATCGCTCCGCTCTTTCACCGATACCTCCAGTGACGTCGTCTCGACTTCGGTGTCGAAGGCGACCGGCTCCGGCGCCGGTTCGGCGTGCAACAGGGCCTGGATGCGCAATCTGAGCGTTGCCTCCAGACTGTCCTTGGGCGTCACCAGCGTCACCTGAACCTCGGCGAAGCGCGGCTCGAACCGGCGGATCGTCTCTTCAATCTCGCGCCGCAGGCGGTCGCGCTGGCGGGGGTCAACAAAAGTGCCGGCTGTGCAGTCGGGGATGCCGAAGGTGAGGGGAGAGATGCGAAGCTCCCCGAAACCCGCAGGTATCGAGCGGAAGCGTCGGCGTGCGTTGAGCAACGCCTCGAGGTCGCGACGCACTGAGCGCCGCAACACTGCCATGGCCTCGCCTGCCGAAAAGGCGCGGTCGCTCGTCTGCTCCGGCGCCGTGTCGATCAGCCGCTCCAGCAGCGGTAGCTGAGCGCGGGACGAAACCGAGCGGCTCGCATCGGGCCGACCGGCACCTCCGCGTCCAATCTCGTTGGCGCCTCGCCCGGTCATTACTCCTGCACTTCGTCAAACTCGAGCGTCGTGAGTTCCATGATGCCGTGCGCATCCTCGCCGACCAGGAAGGTGCGTTGACCGATGCCCCGCACGAGTTCGGGAGCGAGTTCGCGCCAATCGCTTGCGCGCCCCAGCCTCTGCTCAGGCGAGGCATCCCCGCCTGGATCTGCGTAGAGAACCGGCAGATAGACCTCGCCGTCCGGTCCCGCGCGCACATCCATCGTTGCCCGGCGCAGATAAAGGTCGCGCGGACGCTTCGGGGCATGGAAGGTGACACTCTGCACCCGTTCGGTCGGGATCCAGAAATATTTGCCGGTCGTGGTCAGCACTTCGAAGGTGCCGGCGAGCAGATCGTCAACGTCGCGGAAATCATCGAACCGGGTCTCGCCCGCCCGTCCGGCGGCAGCCGGCCGCCCGCTTTCCAGTGCCGCCGCCTCGCGCGCAGCCGCCGCCACGTCACCGGCGCGCAGTGCCACCAGGGCGGCGAGGCTCGCCCGCTGCGTCGGCGTCGGCTCTCCCAGAAACTCCGGCACGCGCCCGTCCCGATAGAGTTGGCGTCTCGCCGTCTCGGCCCGCAGCAACTGGCGAAACTCGGCAAGCACAACCGCCGCCGCGGGATCCACGCCGCTTGCCGCATCGAGGATCACGTCCGCCCGCTCGAGATTGCCGGCGAACAGCAGCAATTCTGCCAGGAGCACGCGCGAAGCAACCTCCGCCGGCTGCTCCCGGACCGCCCCCGAGGCCGCCGCAATGGCATCGTCGAGCCGGCCTTGGCGGAACAGGGAGCCGGCCGTCGTTTGCACATCGGACATCAGAGCCTCCTCACACTCTCTGCGCGCGGCAGAGCGCAATTCGATCCATGGAGCGGCCACCGAAGCAAAGAGAGCAGCGTCTGCCTGCCGCGGACGTTCGCACTAGCGTGCTCCCGGAGCAACCAGATCCGTCACCAGGCGGAAAGTTGCCGCGACGTCATCGAGTTGGAACTGCGGCTGCAGGTGGATGGTGCATCCGAACACTCCCGGTCGGCCCGGACGTTCCCGCACCATGACACGGCCACTGGCCAGCGGATAGCGCGCCCTGGTCTCCGGGCCGGCGGAGGTATTGCGATTGACGTAGTTGGTGAGCCAGCTCTGCAGCGCCCGCTCGATCTCTTCGGCGGTGCGGATCGAACCGACCATGTTCCGCCCGAGCATTTTGATGTAGTGCGCGAAACGCGAGACCGAGAGCATCGCATTGACCTGCGCGGAAAGCTGCGCATTCGCGTTCGCCGCGTTGGCGTTGGTGCCGATGTAGCGGGCGGGAGATTGCAGGCTCCGCACCGCGCCGAACACGGCTTCCGTGCCGTGCGGTATCGCGGTGAGAGGCATCAGCCCGGCTTCCACAAGCATCCTTTCCTGGTGATCGGTGAGGACGAGATCGAGCGGCGGCGGCACCGCGACACCGGGCGGGTCCGTACGGAACGGTTCGACCGGCAGCTCATCGACCAGACCGCCCACTTCCTGGTCCGGCTCGGCTCCCCGCACATCCGACGGCCAACCGAAGGCAACAAATGAGCGTACCACGGCCGCGGCAAAGCCATAGCCGGCGGACATCCAGACCCGATCCTCCTCGACCGGAGCGTATTCGGCGTAGCGGAACCCATCACTGCGCGCCGGATCGTCGCCCCAGGGCGGCCGCGCCAGCAGACGGGGCAACGTCACAGAAATGAAGCGCATATCGTCGGCCTGGCCCAGGCCGCGCCAGCGCAGGTGCTCCACGTCGGAGAAAGGAGCAGCCGGATCCGCAACCCCGGCAAGTTCGCCGAAGTGATCGACGCCGAAGAGCGCCGGAGATGCAGAAATGACGGTGGGCGCGAAAGCAGCGGCCGCGACGGCAGCGAACTGGCCCATTGCACTGACATCGTCGGTCGGGTGGCCGGCCACTGGGCGGTGGCGGACTTCCTGATCGACCATGAGAAGCCCGTAGGGCTCGCCTCCCGGCGAGCCGAACTCCTCTTCGTAGATCTTGCGAAAGAGGTGGCTCTGGTCGAATTCCGCAGCGCGTTCCAGGTCCCGGCAGAACTCGCTCCAGGTGATCGCAAGGACCTTCACCTTGGCACGTGAGGCCGGATCAATGCCGCTGATCAGCCACGCCAGGCCGCGCCAGCGCCCTTCCAGCGCTTGCAGCCGCGGATGGTGAAGCACGGCATCGAGCTGAACCCCGATCAGCCGGTCAATCGCCGCGATGTCCCGATCCAGCGCGCCGCGCAGGGCCTCCGGCTTCGTGGCAAGACGCGCGGCTTCCAATGGCCCGAACCAGACCGAAAGAAGCCGTCCGTCGCGAGCGAGGAAATCGGCAGTTCGCTCAATTGCCGGTGCGGAACGGGCGCCGAAGAAGCGGCCCGCTAGCACAGCTTCGCGGAGCGGCTCCTCCACGACGCTGACGCTTGCGACTTCATCGGCCATCACCGGCCCTCCCAGGCGCCAAAGGCCCGCTCGTGCGGAGAAATCGCGCCGGCAGCCGCGCGTTTGCCTTATCGCCGGCCGGCTCATCTCCATTGTCCGCTGCCGTGGGCAGCGAACAATGGAGCAGAAAGCTATGCCTTTTGCGGGATCCGCGCGACCATCCTGAGGCTGGTGGTCAGTTCCTCCATCTGCAGCCACGGGCGGAGATAGGCCACCGCGTTGTACGAACCGGGCTTGCCGGGAATCTCCTTCACCTCGACCTTGGCTTCCCTGAGCGGATAGCGAGCCTTGGTTTCCGGCCCCGCTTTTTCGTTGCTGTTGACGTAGTTCTTGATCCAGCGATTGAGCCACTGCTCGCAATCGGACGCTTCCATAAAGCTGCCGATCTTGTCGCGCGCCAGCACCTTAAGATAATGCGCGAACCGGCTCGACGCCATGATATAGGGCAGACGTGCCGAGATTGCCGCGTTGGCGGTGGCTTCCGGGCGGTCATACTTCTTCGGTTTCTGTGTGCTCTGGGCACCGAAGAACACCGCATAGTCCGTGTTCTTGTAGTGACAAAGCGGCAAGAACCCCTGGTTCGACAGCTCGAATTCGCGGCGGTCGGTAATGCCAATCTCGGTCGGGCACTGCGAGTCGAGATCCCCGTCGTCCGAAGTGAAGACATGCGTCGGCAGGTTCTCCACCTTGCCGCCGCCCTCGGCGCCGCGGATCGCCACGCAGAACCCGTATTTGGCGAAAGCATCCGTCAGTCGCGTGCCCATCACATAGGCTGCGTTCATCCAGCAATAATCATGGTGATCGAGCGGGCGGGCCGCGCCCGCGGCGTCATACGGCGCTTCTTCGTAGTTGAACTCGTCGATCGGCTTAGTTGCCGACCCGTAAGGAAGGCGCGCGATCACCCGCGGCATCACCAGGTTCACGAACCGCGAATCCTCCGAATCGCGATAGCTCCGCCATTTCGCGTATTCCTGAGTGTCAAAGATCTTGGCGAGGTCGCGCGGCTTGGAAAGCTCGGTCCAGTCCTTGAACCCGAACATCCCCGCCCCGGCCGCCGAGATGAAAGGCGCAAACGCAGCGGCGGCGACGTTGGAGACCAGCCGCAGCGTCTCGACATCGTCAGGATGCTGCGTCCACTCATAGTCGCCGATCAGCGTGCCGTACGGCTCACCGCCCGGGGTGCCGAACTCGTTTTCGTAGATCTTCTTGAAGAGCTGGCTCTGGTCGAATTCCACTGCCCGGGTCAGATCCCGCGTCAGCTCCCGCTTCGGAAGGTTCATGACCTTGATCTTGAGACTGGTCCCGGTCTCACTGTTCATCACCAGATGATTGAGTCCGCGCCAGGTTCCCTCGAGTTGGAGGAATTTCGGGTGATGGATCACCTCGTTGAGCTGCGCTGACAGCCTGCTGTCGATGGCGGCGATCGCCCGGTCGAAGGTGCGGGTGAGATTACGATCGAAGATGACGGTGCCTGAAAGCGCCTGCTCGACGAGCGTCTTGACGAGTTCCTGCGCCCGGTCGGGTTCGGTCTGCTTGGTGGCGGCAACCACCTGATCGAGGATATTGGCGGCCTCGGTGGTGGTCGCCGCTGCGGCTGCCGCAGCCGTTTCTGTGCCGGACATGGCTTAGCCCCCCTCTTTGCCAAGCCCGAGCTGACCGGACAGGGTCTTCAGCTCGTTCTCGTTCTTCAGCACCTGCTCGAGCAGACTCTCGAGCTCCTCCGAGCGATCGACCTTGCTCATCAGATCGCGCAGCTTGTTGCGAGTTTCCATCAAGGCCTTCAGGGCGGGGATCTGTTCGGCGACGCGCGCGGGCTCGAAATCCTCGAGCGCGTTGAACTTGAGATCGACCGCCATCTGTCCGCCTGCATCGTCGAGCTTGTTATCGACGCGCATCTTGAGGCCAGGGGTCATCCGGGCCATGACGTCGTTGAAATTGTCACGGTCGATCTGCACGAACTTGCGGTCGGCGAGCGGCCGCAACGGTTGCGTCGGATCACCCGAAAAATCGCCGAGCACGCCGACGACGAACGGAAGCTCCCGCTCGATCATCGCCCCCTCGGTTTCGACCTCGTAGGTGATGTGCACCCGTGGCTTGCGCACGCGTGCAAGTTTCTCGTGAATGCTGGCGCTCATTTTCAAGGCCTCCTCGGACGCCCTGCGGTGTCTGGCGCGCGCAGGCAAAACTGCCGCAACCGCGCTGCCGTTGCCGCCCAGCCGCACCATACCGGCCTGATCGAACCGGGGTCAATCCATCGTGGTGGATCTTCACTTTTTTGGTTCGGGCGGGGGCGGCTTGATCCCGAGGCTGCTCAGGATTGCGGTCCGGGCGTTGTTGTCGGGCACCAGCTCGGCGAGCAGTTCGGGCCACGGCAGCCGCCCCCGCCGCGCCGCCTCTTCGAGCGTGTAAGCCAATGGAGAGTGCGGTTCGGTGCGACGGAAGAACGCCGCGATCCGATCCAGTTCCACCAGCATCCCCTCGCGCGTTTCGACGGACGCGGCTTGCGGCGCGGCAGCAGGCCCTCCGCCGGATTCCACGGCGCCTTCCCCCTCCGCCGCCGCCTCGGACGCCGCGGTTTCCGCCGGGGCGTACCGGGCGATCACCGCCGCGATCTGATCAAGGAGGTCGCGCACCCGCCCGGTGGGAGGTCCGTCCGTCCCGGCTGCCGCGTCGAATGCATCGGAAAGGCCGCGCCAGGCTTCGATCGCGCTTCGGCAGGCCTCACGCAGTGCCGCGAAATGTGCCGGTCCTGCCGCACGCGCGTCCTGCTCCAGTTCTTCGAGGGGCAGCACACCGGCGGCGATCCTGGCCTGACGGCGCGCCACGTCGCCAATACCTTGCACCTCCGCCGCCTGCTCATATTGCCAGTAAAGGAGCGGCGTCCCGTCACGACGGCGAAACAACGTGAGTTTCCGCAATGGCTGGGTCAGCGTCCCGTCGCCGCCCTCGCCGTTCAGCCCAGTGACCGGAGCGACCCGTGTCGCGATGCCCTCTTCGTCGGCCGCCGGGTAGAGCCCTCCCTCCCAATAGCGTTCGACCAGCCCTCGCATCAGGGCAGCGCCCGCCGCCAGGCCGGCCAGGCCGTCACTTCGCAGGAGCGATTCGGTCAGCCAAGCCGCAATCTCGAGATCTTTCGAACGCTCCGTGAGCGCTTTCAAGGACATCTCACGTATCGTGCGCCACTGCGTCGGCGGGGAAGCTTCCAGAGTAGGGTCGGATTCCGCCGCCCGCTCCGTTGCCCGCGCCTCCGCTCGTGCGTCGCGCAGCCGGTAGTAGGTCGATTGGGGCGAGAAATCCTGCCGCAGATCCGTCCCCGCCGCTGCCTCTCCCGGAATCGGCGCGAGCAGCGCTTCGAGATCGAAGCCCTCCGGTATCTTCACCATCTTGACTTCCTCTTCCTGCCGGTCGGCGCTAATGTGCCTGTTCTGACGCCTGTCATCCAGACATGCACATCCGCGACCGGCACACTAGCTCTTTGTTTTCAGAAGGCTCTTTGCCGTCGCTCGTTCAATGCCGCGGGCAGCGAACGGCGGGGCCGGGCGGGTCTGTGCCCACGGTGATACGGGTCGCCAGCCAACGAGCCTCTCGGGGCGGCACATGAGCACCCCGATCCCCATGCGGGTCCTGTCCTCGACCCTTACCGGGAAGGATGCCGAAACGTTGAGCGCATGGTACATTGCACGTCCGCGTGACACGGGGCTTAACCCTTAGCACGTGCGCGTGAGGCAACGGAGCCGCGGATTGCACGGCTCCCGGGTTGGTCGCAAAAGAGCAGCCGCCGCGAGGTCGAGACCTCGCCATCGGGGCGGCTCGCAGGAGGAGACGGATGGCTGCCATCGATCTGAAATCTCTGGTTGGCCGCCTCAATGACCACTGTCGGCGTGCGCTCGAAGCCGCCGCCGGCCTCACACTCTCGCGCAGTAATTACAATGTCGAAATAGAACACTGGCTACTGAAGCTCGTGGATGGTGCCGACACCGATATTCCCGCCATCCTCCGCCATTACGAGGCCGATGTCGGCCGCCTGATCACTGACCTCAATCGCGGGCTCGACCGGCTGAAAACCGGCAACGCTCGGGCGCCGGGCCTCTCTCCCGATATCGTCGAACTGGCCAAGCAGGCTTGGCTTCTCGCCTCGCTCGAGCAGGGCTTTCCGCGCATTCGCTCCGGGCATCTGCTATGGGCCCTGCTTGCCGACGAGACCCTGGCCCAGCGCGGCCGCGCGGCCTCCAGCCAGTTGCTGAAAATTTCGCCTGATCTTCTCAAGCGGGACTTCCAGGCCGTCACCGCCGGCTCGAGCGAGGCCGCCGCTCCCCCCGTCCCGGCGAACGGAGAGGCTGTCTCCGCCGAGCCGGGTATGCCGCGTCCGGCCGGCTCGGCCGCGCTCGATCAATTCACGATCGATCTGACGGCGCGCGCGAAGGCCGGAAAAATCGACCCCATTCTCGGCCGCGACACCGAAATCCGCCAACTCGTCGATATCCTGACCAGGCGGCGGCAGAACAACCCAATCCTGACCGGCGAGGCAGGCGTGGGCAAAACCGCCGTGGTGGAGGGATTTGCGGCCCGCGTCGCCGAGGGCGACGTGCCACCTGCTCTCAAGGACGTCACCGTGCGCACGCTCGATCTCGGCCTTCTGCAGGCTGGCGCCGGCGTGAAAGGAGAGTTTGAAAATCGTTTGAAAAACGTGATTGAAGAAACCAAGGCCAGCCCGAAGCCGATCATCCTCTTCATCGACGAAGCCCATACGATGATCGGTGCCGGCGGCCAGGCCGGCCAGAACGATGCCGCGAATCTGCTCAAGCCGGCGCTGGCCCGCGGCGAGCTCCGCACGATTGCTGCGACAACCTGGGCGGAATACAAGAAATACTTCGAAAAGGACGCAGCCCTTTCGCGCCGCTTCCAGGTGGTCAAGGTCGAGGAACCACCTGAACCGGTGGCGACCGCAATGATCCGTGGCCTGGTTTCGACCCTCGAAGCGCACCACAAGGTTCGCATCCTCGATGAGGCGGTCACCGAAGCCGTCCGTCTCTCGGCCCGCTTCATCCCGAGCCGCCAGCTTCCGGACAAGGCCGTTTCCCTGCTGGACACTGCCTGCGCCCGCGTGGCCATGAGCCAGGCGGCCATTCCTGCCCCCATCGAGGACCGCCGCCGGCGCATCTCCCTGATCGATACGGAACTCGGCATTCTTGAGCGCGAGGCCGCCGCCGGGGCCGACAATGCGGCGCGTCAGACCGAGCTTCGCGAGGAAAGGACAGCGACCGAGACCGACCTGAAAGCCCTCGAAGCCCGCTGGGAGGAAGAGAAGAAACTCGCTGCCGCGATCGCCGCGACCCGCGCCGCGATCGAAGATCCCGCCAATAGCGAAGACAAGGATGTGTTGCGCCAAAAGCTCGCCGAGGACAACGCCGCACTGAAGGAATTGCAGGGTGAGCAGCCGCTGATCTTCCCCGTTGTCGACGGCCAGGCGATTGCCGAAATTGTCGAGGGATGGACCGGCATTCCCGCGGGGCGCATGCAGTCCAACGAGATCCGCACGGTGCTCAATCTTGCCGAAGCGATGGGCAAGCGCATCGTCGGCCAGCCCCACGCGCTCGAAGCGGTGGCGCAGGCCATCCGCACCTCGCGCGCCAAGCTCACCGATCCGAGAAAGCCGATCGGCGTCTTCCTGATGGTCGGCACCTCCGGCGTCGGCAAGACCGAAACCGCATTGTCGCTCGCTGAACTCCTTTATGGCGGTGAGCAGAACGTGACGGTCATCAACATGAGCGAGTTCAAGGAGGAGCACAAAGTCAGCCTCCTGATGGGCAGCCCGCCCGGTTATGTCGGCTACGGCGAAGGTGGCATCCTGACCGAGGCGGTGCGCCGCCGCCCCTATTCGGTGATCCTGCTTGACGAAATGGAGAAAGCGCACCCGGGCGTGCAAGATATCTTCTTCCAGGTCTTCGACAAGGGCATGATGAAAGATGGCGAGGGCCGCGACATCGACTTCAAGAACGCCGTCATCATCATGACGTCGAATGCCGGGACCGACCTGATCACCAAGCTGTTCGCCGATCCCGACACTGCGCCCGACGCCGCTGGTCTTGCCGAGGCGCTGCGTCCGGAACTGATGAAAACCTTCCGGCCTGCCTTCCTCGGCCGGGTCACGCTGGTCCCCTATTTCCCTCTCTCCGAGGACATCATCAAGAAAATCACCGCTCTTCAGCTCGAGCGCATCCGGCGGAGAGTGCAGGATTCCTATCGCGCCGAGTTCAGCTACGAGCCGGCGCTGGTCGAAACCATTGCTGCGCGGTGCACGGAGAGTTCTTCCGGTGCGCGCAATGTGGAGAACATCCTCTCGCGCACGCTGCTGCCGGAGCTGTCGGCAGAGGTCCTGGCGCGATTGGCTGAGGGCAGCCCGGTCAGTCGGGTGTCCGTCGGGATGGATCCATCCGGATCATTCCGATACGAGGTGCAGTAGAGCAACGTTGGGTTGGCACAAACAGGAGGCCAGGCATGGCGCTTTTTTTGAAATACGGCTCGATCAACGGGGACGTCGAGACCTCGGGGTACGAGAAATGGATACACATCAACTCGTTCCAATGGGGTGTGGGACGCGGGATCAGCTCCCCCGTTGGCAGCAGCGCGGACCGCGAAGCCTCTGCGCCAAGCGTCTCTGAGATCACCGTCAGCAAGGAAATAGACGTTGCGACCAACAAGATCCTGGAGGATTCGCTCGGCGGCGACATGAACACCGAAGTCACGATCGCCTATGCCACCACCGGCAAGGACACGGTCAAGGAGTTCCTGCGCTACATCCTGACCAATACCGCGATCAGCGGCTATTCCGTCTCCAGCGGCGGCGATCGGCCGAGCGAGTCCCTCTCGTTCAATTTCACCAAGATCGAGATCAAATATACCTCGCTCGCGGTCGACGAGAGCGGCAATCCGGCCAGCAGCAACTACAACCTCGCCACGCAGAAACTCAACGGCTGAACAGGGTTTCGCCCTCTTTCACGCGGCGCGGGCCGGGAGCGTCCCTCCCGGCCCGCTTCACGTTTCTTCGAGCTCCACCGAAAGCGCCCGCAATGCCGCGGTATGCGGATGGCGGGTGCGGCCGGCGCGAAGGTCTTCCGCGCTGAGAGCCTCCACGATCTCGCCCGCCTGCATGACACCGATCCACGGGCAGAGATGCGCGATGACGGCAAGGTTGTGGCTGACAAGGATGTAGGTGAGGCCGCGTGCCACCTGGAGATCTGCAAGCAGATTGAGCATTTCCGCTTGTACTGAAACATCGAGCGCGCTCGTCGGCTCGTCGAGCAGAACAAGCTCGGGCCCGCCGATCAGGGCACGTGCAATCGCCACCCGTTGCCGCTGTCCGCCCGAAAGCTGGTGCGGGTAGCGGAAACGAAGCGCGGCTGACAGTGAGACTTCCTCGAGCGCCCTCTGCACCCGTGTCTCGATCCCCCCGATGCCATGCACGATCAAGGGCTCAGCCAACTGGCGTTCGATCGTCTGGCGCGGATGCAGCGAACCGTAAGGATCCTGGAACACCATCTGCACACGCCGGAAGAAGGCCCGCGACCGGCGTGCGCCGAGGGGTTCACCCTCCAGCAGGATGCGTCCCTGCCAGTCGCGGTTGAGCCCGGCGATCGCGCGCAGGATGCTCGACTTGCCGGAACCCGATTCGCCAACGATGCCGAAATTTTTTCCCCCGTCCACCGCGAACGAGACCCCTTTGACGACCTCGTCGCTGCCAAACCGGATTCGCAAATCTTCGACCGCGATCATCCGCTTCCCCAGGCCGGATCGCGGGCCAGCACGGGCAGCCTCGGGCGTGGATGTCGCAGGCTCGGCAGGCAGGCGAGCAGGCCCCGCGTATAGGGATGATGGCTTTGTGCCAGATCGGCCGCCTTGAGCGTCTCGACGATTCTTCCCGCGTACATGACAAGAATGCGGTCGCAGAAATGCGCAACCAGGGGCAGGTCATGGCTGATCAGGATCAGCCCCATTCCGCGACGCGTGACAAGATCCTCGATCAAGCGCAGGATCTCCGCCTGCACGGTCGCATCGAGCGCGCTTGTCGGCTCGTCGGCGATCAAAAGTTCGGGATCAGCCGCCAGCATCATCGCGATCATCACCCGCTGGCCCATCCCGCCCGAAAGCTCGTGCGGATAGCGTTCGGCGATTCGTGCCGGATCTCGGATCATCACATGTTCCAGGAGATCGACAGCACCGAGAGTGGCCTGCCGGCGCGAGAGGCGCTTGTGCAGCCGAAGCGGTTCGGCGATCTGCTCGCCCGCCGTCATCACGGGATTGAGTGCGAATTTCGGATCCTGCAGGATCAATCCGGCGCGCCTTCCGCGGATTGCCCTGAGCGCGCCTGCGGAAGCACCCATCATATCAATCCCGTCGAACAGGAGCCGCCTGGCGCGCACCACGGCCTGCGGCGGCGTCAGCCGCAACAGCGCCCGCGCGGTCAGCGATTTTCCAGACCCCGATTCGCCGACGATTCCGATCTTCTCCGCCCCCATGGAGAAAGAGACGCCCCTGACGGCCGGGAGCAGTCCGCGCGGGCTGGAAAAACCGATGTGCAAATCGGCGACTTCGATCTGCAAGCTCAGCGCGCCTTCGGATCGAGCACGTCGCGCAGGCCATCGCCAAGCAGGTTGAATGCGAGTGCCGCGACGAAGATCGCGATCCCCGGCGCGGTCGGTACCCACCATTGCTGGAGAAGATAGTCGCGCGAAGTGGCGATCATGGTGCCCCACTCCGCCGCCGGCGGCTGCGCGCCCATGCCGAGAAAGCCAAGGCCGGCCGCGGTCAGGATGATGCCCGCCATATCGAGGCTGACCCGCACGATGACGCTCGAGACCGCCAGCGGAACGATGTGGCGCAGGATGATCCGCGTATCGTCCGCTCCGGTCAGCCTGACCGCGGCAATGAAGTCGGCATTGCGCACGGTGAGCGTGTCCGCGCGCGCCAGCCGTGCATAGGGCGGCCAGGAAGTCAGTGCAATCGCGATCACCGCGCTCTCGATCCCGGGCTTCAGAGCGGCAACAAAAGCAAGGGCGAGGATGAGCCGGGGAAAGGCCAGGAAAATGTCGGTCAGCCGCATCAGCATGCGATCGGCAATGCCGCCGAGATAGCCGGCAAAGCAGCCGACCAGGAGCCCGAACGGCGCCACCAGTGCCACGACGGCAACGACCATCCCAAGGGTGTCCCGCCCGCCGTAAATGAGCCGCGAGAGGAGATCCCGTCCCAGGCCGTCGGTGCCGAGCCAGTGCGCGGCAGAGGGCGGCGCAAGCCGCTGGGCGAGATTTTGCGCATAGGGATTGTCCGGCGCGATCAGAGGTGCGGCGAGCGAGATGAACACCAGAACCAGCACCACGATCAGCCCGCCGAGCGCGAGGTGATTGGCAGCGAAGCGCTGCCAGGCCCGATAATACTCCGCCCAGGTGCTCTGCTGCCGCGATGTTGGAGCGTCCGACAGCAGCCACTCGCGCCAGGAGATCGTCCGCACAGGCTCGACCGCGACCGGCTTCGATCCCTCGTTCATCGGACCCGGGGATCAAGCAGCCGATAGGCAAGATCGGCCAGCAGATTGAGGCCGACATAGATGCAGCCGATAACCAGTGTCGCGCCGAGCACCGCGTTCATGTCGGCATTCAGGAGCGAGGTCGTCAGATAAAGCCCGAGGCCCGGCCAGGTGAATACCGTCTCGGTCAGCACCGCACCTTCAAGCAGGCTCGCATAGGCCAGCGCGAGGACCGTCACCAGGCCGACGGCGATATTGCCGAATGCGTGGCGCCACAGCACCAGCCGCTCCGGCACACCCTTGGCCCGCGCGGTGACGATGTATTCCGAACCGAGTGCGTCCAGCATGTACGCACGCGTCATCCGCGTGATGTAGGCAAGACTGAACAGCGCCAGCACCAGCGCCGGCTGCACCAGGTGTGCGAACGCGCTTTGGAACGCACCCCAATCGCCGGCCAGCGCCGCGTCCACCACCACCATGCCGGTGATGTCGGGAACCATCCCTTCATAGGCGACGCCGATCTGGCCGGAACCGGGCAACCAGCCGAGCTTCACGTAGAATACGAGCAGGAACAGGAGTCCCAGCACGAAGACCGGAATCGACTGGCCGGAGAGACTGACCACGCGCACGAAATGATCGAAGCGGGATCCGGGCCTCGCCGCCGCCAGCACGCCGGCCGGCACGCCGAGCAGGATGGCGAGAATGATCGCCGCTGTGGCAAGCTCGAAGGTGCGCGGGAAGAACTGCAGGATATCGGCGGTAACGGCATGGCTCGTCATCACCGAATCGCCGAGATTCCCTTCGCCGAGCCGGCGCAGATAGATCAGGAACTGCACCGGCAGCGACTTGTCGAGGCCGAGTTCAGCCCGGATATGCGCGACCACGGAAGGCGGCGCGTGATCGCCGGCGATCGCTATCACGGGATCGATCGGCATCACGCGCCCGATGAAGAAGGTGACGAGGATCAGCCCGAACAGGGTGACAGGAATACTGGCGGCGCCGGCGGAGAGGGCTCTCAGCCGGCTAAGCCCGCGTCCGCCGAAGGCACGCTTCATGGGCGAGAGGCCGGCGATAAGGAGGGGCGGCTTGCCACCTCGCTCATCCGCGGCCCGGTCCCGCTCAGGTCTTGCTGATTCCCCAATAGCGCGTGAAGTCCGATTGCGCGCCGAGCAGGAACCCGGTGACGTTCTTGCGCACCACGGCAATCGTGTTCTGTTGCAGCATGAAGGCGATCGGGGACATTTCCCAGGCCCGCCGCTGCATGCCGTGATAGATCTCAATCCGCTTGGCGGTGTCCAGCTCCTGGGCGGCGACCGCCACTTCGGCGGTCAGCTTCGGGTCGAAGAAATGATTGCGCCAGGCAATGATCTTGAGTGGGCTGTTGTCCGAATCGTCGGGGTTGGCATTGAATGCCTGGGCATTTGAGTTGGGATCGAAATAATCCGGAAACCATTCGGAGAGGATCAATTGATGCTGGCGCGCCCGCATCTTGGTGAACACCTGCTTGCGCGTTCCGGGCAGCAGCGAGACCTTGATGCCGATCGCCCCGAGATCCGCCTGCACGGCCTCCGCGATGTCCGAATAAGGATGGTCCGAGAAGTGGTCGAGCGTCGCGGTGAACCCGTCCGCATAACCCGCTTCCGCCAGCAGCGCCTTGGCCTTCGCCGGGTCCTTGTGGAACGGGTTCTCGTCGAGCGCGCCCAGGATCATCGTCGGCTCGAACGCCTGGTTCACGATATAGTTGTCGGGGGTGATGTTCTTCTGGATCGCGGCATAGTCGATCGCCCATTTGATCGCCTGCCGCACACCGCTCTTCTTGAGCGGAGCGTAGCCCTCATTGCCCGCCATGTACATCTGATTCGTCGATGGAGTCGTGATCCGGTACAGGTTCGGGTCCGCGGATGCGGTTTTCAGAAGGTCGGTGGTCAGATCGCGGGCGATGTCGGCATCCCCGCGGCGCAGCATCAGAAGCTGGGTTGCCGGGTCCTTGATGTGACGGATGAAGATGCGCTTCGTCCCGACCGGAATGCCCGAATGCGGATTCGCATCCAGGATCACATGGTCGCTGGCCGACCACGACGTGAGCTGGTAGGGCCCGGCCCCGGCGGAATGACTGGTCAGCCAGCGGTTGCCGAGATCGCCCTTCTCTTCGTGTGCGAGCGCGGTGGCCTTTTCGACGACCCCGCCGATATTGGCGGACAGGCAGTAGAGTACGAAGCTGGTCGCTGCGACCTTCGGCAGCTCGACCACCAGGGTGTGCGGATCCGTGGCCCGGATCAGCTTCTCCACGTTGTCCTTGGTGAAGCCGAACTGGGTGATGATGAAGCCGGGCGTCAGGTTGAGGGTGACGGCACGGCGCAGGGAGAATTCCGCATCGGCCGCCGTGACCGGCTTGCCCGAAGCGAAAAGCGCATCCCCGGCCAGGTGGAACGTGAAGGTCCGGCCGTCACCGGAGACCTCCCAATGGCTCGCGAGATCGGGCCCGATCTTGCTGAGGTTCTTCAGATCGGGTGAGACCAGCTTGCGATAAACGTTGGCATCTACCTCGATATCCGTGAACTCGTAGGCCTGCGCGGGATCGAAGGAGATGATGTCGTCGATCTCCTTGGCCATGACCACCACACCCTTCGGCGTGGCGGCAGCGGCCGCCTCACCGGCCAGCGGTACCGCGGCGATCGCCGCCGAGGACGCCAGAAGCCTGCGACGTGTCAGCATTTCTTTTCCCCCTGTTCGCCAAGCGGATGATAGCCTCGCCTTCCAGGCGCGGAAAGGCCGAAGCTCTCCGCGGTCAAAACCGCGAACGGCTTGCCATCGACGGGCGGGCGCGCAACGCGAAGTCCGCCGTGTTGGAGCGCTGTCGCAACGAACCGGATCGCAGCGAAGGCTCAGCTCGCGGCCAGTACCTCGACGGCAATGGCCGTGATGTTGTCTGAGGCCTCGTGGGCGAGTGCGGCCGCCATCAGAAGCTCGGTCGGCGGCACACCCTCCGGGGCACCCAGCAGGGTTCTGATCTCCTGCTCGGCCAGGCATTTCGAAACGCCGTCGCTGCACAACAGGAACCGGTCCCCGATCTGCAGGGTCCCCGTCGATTTGTCGAGTTCGAGCTCGTCGGGCTCGGCACCGACGGCGCGCGTCACCACGTTGGCCCGCGGGTGATGTTCGGCTTCTGCGGCGGTGATCGCCCCGGTATCGATCAGTTCCTGCACCAGGCTGTGGTCGTGCGTGATCTGCGAGAGTGTTCCACCCCGCAGCAGATATGCCCGGGCGTCGCCGGCCCACAGGCAGGCGAAGTGATCGTTGCGGGCAAGCAGCACGACCAGGGTTGCCGCGATGATCGCGTGTGGCCCGCGCCGTGTGGCCTCGGCGCGAAGCTCGCGGTGTGTCGCGGCGATCTGGCTGCGCACCTCGGCCAGCAGCGTCCCAGCGGGCAGGCCGGCCGGAATCTGTGCCAGCGCGTCGGCAATCATGACCGCCGCGACCTCACCCGCTTCATGTCCGCCGGCACCATCCGCCACCGCCCATAGTCCAAGCTCAGGACGATCGACGAAGCTGTCCTCGTTGTGGGTTCGCCGCGCGCCCGGATGTGTCGCTGCCCAGGAGCGAAAGCGATGCCCGCTCATCCCGGGATTCCGGAAGCAGCCTGCGCGAACCCGGCATCCAGCATGCCAACGAACCGCCCGGCATCAGGCAGATCGGGGAGCGCGAGCGCGCTTGGGGGAACGCGCGGCGAACCCGCCGTCCACCAGAGCCCCCAGTCAACCGGGGTGGCCGGCAGCGGCGGCAACGCATCGCTCGGCGCGACGTCTGAAAAGAGGGCGAGTCGCACCACCATCGCCTCAGGCGTGAGGTCCTCCGCCAGCGCGGCCCGCCCCGCCGCCTCCGCTCCACAGAGCCAGGTCCCTGCTTGCTCGGCCACGGCGCTCGCGGCCGCTCCCGATGCCAGGCAGGCAAAGCAGAGCGGGAAAAATCGCCCCACCCGATCCACGCTCGGCAGGAACAGCCCCGCCACCGTCTCCGGCCCGCAGAGCCCGCCCGGCAATGCGAACCTCCACACCGGCGCCTCGAGCCAGGCAGGAATCCATGCCTCGCCCATGATCTTGCGGCTCCCGGCCAGCACGGCCTGGGCCCACCCATCCCAGGCCGAGACGAAGGAGCCCGTCAGGCCCGATCGCACGAAATCCCCGCGGGCCGGAACCTTGCCGTAAAACCCGCAGTCAGCCACCTCCGGTTCAGCCAGCTTTATTGCACGCCGGGACACCGGAACGCCTGCAAAACGCCTGGCGAGAACGGGTTGAACACCGAAGCGGCGCGGATCGCGTATTGCACGCTTTGCCCGCCAAGCTGGAAGGTCAGGTCGAAGCGTTCCGGGGCACCTTCCTGGCGCAGGATTCCCTGCCCGAACAAGCGGAACAGTGCCCATGGCCCGGTTGCCTCAATGACGCCCGTGCCGTCGGGGGGCGGCGGATCGAAGGCAAGCCGCACCCTGTCCATCCCGCCCGGTCCCGGCCATGTCACCGCCGTTGGCTGCGGCGGCCCATGCGCATAGGAGATGATGGTCGCACCAAGCGACAGCGTCACTTGCTGGGTTTTGTCGTCCAGCGTGATCGGGGTGATCGTGAAGCTGACCGAGGGCTGCGTGCCCCCGGCGGCGAAGAACAGGTTGCGGATGACCGAGGCCCGCTGGAACTCGGCCACATCGCCGGCTGAAAAGGGCGGCGCGACCCCATTCAGCGCCTTGGGCTCCCAGGTGGCCGAGGCGGTATCGACATAAGGCAGCACCTGCGCGTTGAAGAAGCTGTCGAGCAAGCCTCCGGGGGCGAACAGCCGACCGAAATCGGCCAGCGGAATATCCTGGGCGGAGCCGGGAAAGAACGGGTACCGCCCGTTCACCGCTGCCTGGCAGAATTGACCCGGCCCGCCCGGGCCGTTGAACCCGGCCTTCACCTGCTGCCCGCTGGCCTTGCCGCGCAGAACGTTCGCCGAAGTGACCATCGTGTTCAGCCAGCGCGCGACGGGCTCCGGATCGCGTGCCGCCTCGGCCAGGACGAGTTGCTCCGGGTCTCCTCCGGCCAGAGCTGCCGGTGGGCCGCCCGCCGCCGGCACCTGTGAGAGCGCTGCGAGCTGCTGCTGCACCTGGCCGAGGAGCTGCAGCGTTCCGCCCACCGGCGCACCTGCGCCATTGCCCACATAATCGAGAAGCGGCTTGTAGTGCTCGGCGACCTCCGCCCCCAACGGCGCGGCCTGCTGGCCCGAAGGCGCCGCGAACAGACCCTGCAACTGCGCCGCTCCCTGCCCAAGCGCACCCGCCTTCTTCTTCGCGGCCGCCTCTGCCGCCGCCGCGGGCCCGCTCGCCCCGGCCTGAGCCGGCGCCGCCGCTGCCGGCAAATCGAGATTTCCGGCGATGCTCTTGAGCAATGCCAACATCGGCGATTGCGGCGACGAAAGCAGGCTGAGCGTCGTCACCGCCTGTGAGGTATCTGCAAACGCCGTGGGCGAAAGTTCGAGATCAGCGAGCATGGCATCCCAGGCCCGCTCGTAGTCGGCCTCGTAGAGGCGGATCACGTCGACCTCCAGCGATTGCATCTCCGGACTTGCTGGATTGATCGTTTCGTTCTGCCCGAGCACCCAGCTTTCGCTCGCCACCTCCTTCGCGACGTTGCCGAGCGCGGGCAACAGCACCGAGTGAAACCCGGTCTTCGTGAAGAAGCCCGGGATCCCCTCGGTCAGCGGCTTGCCGGAACTGCGGCGGAAAAGAAGCTGCCCTGCCGGGCCAAGAGCCGCCGCCGGAGTCCATGCGGGCACCGCCGTTGCGGCGGCGGAGGGGCTGATCCGCGAATAGACCCGCTCGGCCAGCGGCACGCGCGAGAAGGCAATCCGCGCCGCCGCCACCAGCGGGCCGTCCAGCGGGATGGTCGGCAGCGGCCCCGAGAGCAGCGCATCGAGATGGGCGAGGAGATCGGTGCGCACCGGTGCCAGGGCCGGGCCCGGATATTGGCTCTCCCAGTCGAGCGCCATCCAGGCATGCACCAGCGCCGCATCGAGCGGCCCCTGGTTGCCCAACATCAGATAGACGCGCGTCGCCTGATAGAGGAAATCCGGCCGATCCAGGCTGCCCCGCATCTCCGTTTCGAGCCGATAGAGCAGCCGCGGCAACAGGATCCGTTCGAGTGCGTGCCGATAGACGAGATCTGCCGCCGTCGCGAGCTTCCCGCTCTGCGAAAGCCCGAACCCGCCGATCGACGGCGTGCCGTGCCCCGCGATTTGAGCCGCATAACCGAACGGCAGTGCACGGGCCTGATCGAGCAGGGGCGCGATGGCGGGCAGATCCGAATCCGCGACCGGATCGAGCTTCTGCTTCGCCGCCGCCTGGTCATAGGCGGCGATCGCGGCCGCACTCTTCGCGATTGCCGCCTGGTTTGCGGAGCGGCTCGAGATGAACAGGGCCGAGAGCACGACGACGACGATCGCAACCGCCGCGAAGGCGCCCATCCTGAGCAGGGCGTACCGTCGTCGGGTCGCCGGGTCGGCCACGCCCAGCATGGCCTCGCCGAAGATCACATCGCGGAGCAACCGGCCGAGGAAATAGCTCCGGCCGTGCTCCGGCTTCAGGCTCGGTGCGCGCTTCTGATCGACCCCGAAGGCACGCGCGAGGGAGGCCGTCAGGCGATCGATCGGCGTCCCCTCCTGGGTCCCGGAGGTGAAATAGACGCCGCGCAGGAAGGGCGCCGGATCGAGTCGCGAACCGCCGAAGGCGGCCTCGAGGAACCCTTCGATCGGCTCGCCCAGGCTGGCGATCTGCGCCGGGAAGCCCGCGATCAGCGCTCTCCGATCGGGGCTCCGCTCCGCCTGCAGGCGCTCGAAAAGGCGCCCCTGCAGCCGCTCCATCAGGCCTTCGAACGCCTCTTTGAAGCGCGCCGCCACACCGCCCGTGCTCCCGGCCGCCACAGGACCGACCGCGACAGGGAAGGTGGTGCCCCAGACCTGCCCGCGCTTTTCGCGGTCGAGATCGTCGAAGAACTCGGTGAATCCGGCCAGGAGATCGGTTTTCGTGAACAGCGCATAGACCGGCACCTTCACGCCGAGCCGTTCCGTGATCTCCTTGACGCGCTTGCGGATCGCCCGCGCATGCGCGAGCCGCTCCGGTTCCGGGCCGGCGATATCGGTGACCGAGATCGCCACCATCACCCCGTTCAGCGGCTGGCGTGCGCGCGTGCGTTTGAGGAGGTCGAGGAATGATTCCCAACCGGCACGATCAACCGCGGCGGCCGAATCCTGCGTCGTGTAGCGCCCGGCGGTGTCGATCAGGACCGCCTGTTCGGTGAACCACCACTCGCAAAGCCGCGTTCCGCCCACCCCGCCGAGGGCGCCTTCGCCCATTTCGGCTGCGAGCGGGAATTTCAGCCCGGAATTCAGCAGCGCCGTGGTCTTGCCGGCGCCCGGCGGACCGATGATCACGTACCACGGCTGCTCATAGAGATAGCCGCGTTTTCCCGCGGCCTTGCGCAACAATCCGAGCGCGTTGGTCAGCTTCTCCCTGACCGCGGCCACTTCCTCCGCCGAAGCGGCAATGGACGGATCGACCGCGCCTTCCGCGGTCACCCCTTTCTCGAGCGAGGCATCCCTCTGCCGCCGCCGATGGTCGATCCAGAGATTGGCGACCAGCCAGATGACGATGATCAGGAGAATGATCGCGCCGCGCACCAGCACAGGCTGGAGCGGCGGCGCGAGTGGGCCGAAGAACCAAACCAGCACCGCGAGCAGAACGGCGCCGAGCGCGGAGAGGAACCATCGCGAGCCGAGGAAGCCGATCAGCGATGCCATGGCGGAGCCCTCAGCTTGGCCGGATCAGAACGATTTCGATCCGCCGGTTCTGCGCCCGCCCGGCCGCGGTCGTGTTGGGCGCGATCGGATCCGCATCCGCCAGGCCCTGCACCGTCATGCGCGACGGATCGCCGATGGTGCGGCCGAGAATCGCCGCTGCGGCCGCTGCCCGCGCCTGCGAGAGCTGATAGTTCGACGGGAACTGGACCGTATGGATCGGCTCGCTGTCAGTATAGCCGCGCACTTCGACCTTTCCCGGATTGACCTTCAGCTCCGCGCCGATGCGTTGCAGAAGCGGCACGAACCGGCCGCTCACGACGGCGCTGCCCGAATCGAACATCCCCTGGTTCTGGATGCGGATGATCGGCACCGCCTCGGTGCCCAGCACGTCGACGAGACCGGCGTGGATCTCGGGTGCCAGGAAGCCGCGCAGGGTCTCGAGAATGCCCGGCACCGCGGGTGGCGGCGGTGGTGGTGGTGGCTTGACGACGGCGGCCCTGAGGATGCTCGGCATGTTGGGCGGCGGAGCCTGCAGAGCGGCGGCGAACACCTGGTCTGAATCGCCGTTCAGCGAACGGCCGGCCCAGAACCAGACGCCCAGGATCACGCCCAACCCGATGACCGCTGCGACCCAAACCGGGAAGTGGGCGCGCGTCGGATGATAGGGCGCGGCGACCCCCTGCCAGCGTGGCGAAAGCTCGGGTGCAACCGCGGGGCGGGCCCGCGCGAGCGTCGCATAGGTCTCCTCGCGCAGCCGCTCGAGTTCACCCAGCCCCCGCTGCGAAAGGCGGTAGCGGCCCATGAAGCCCAACGAGAGGCAGAGATACATCAGTTCGAGGACGGGCAGGAACCGCCCGGGATTCTGCCGGACCTGGGCCAGCAGTTCGAAGAACCGCTCCCCGCTCTGCACCTCCTGATGGAACGTCGAGACGAGAGAGCGGGTCGCCCAGGCGCCCTGGCTTCCCCACGGCGTGTTCAGCACGACATCGTCGATGCTGGCACAGAGCGCATAATGCGCCGGGCGAAGCTGCTCCATCGGCACTTCTGCCGTCCGCGCCGCCTGTTCGAAGCCCTGCACTTCGCGCACCGTGCGGGCCAGAAGTTCGGCCGGATCGGGCTGGGAGAGTGTGTTCCTGAGCCGGCTCAGGAGCTGGAGCAGCGGAGCCGCCGCCGCCAGCAGGGCCGAGCCGCCGACCGCAACCCGCTCCGGCCCCGAGGCCGCGGGCGGCGGCGGTGCCGGCGGCGGGGCTGGGCCCGCCGGCCCGGCGGTCGGCCGGGAAGGCGGGGGTTTCCCGCCGGGCACCGGCCGGATGACCGTGCGGTCGGAGTCGTCAGGCTCCGAAAAGGGATTGTCGCTCACCGTGGGATCTCCTCCCTCAGCCGCGAATCGCCCAAAGCTCGATCCGGAGATTCGGGAAATCTCCGGACACGTGAATCGCAAATCCACCCGAACTCTGCATCTGCTGCCAGTGCGGCGAGTTCCGATCGAGCTCGAAATAGCTCGCCCCGGCATAGAAGGGAATTTGCCGCGGCGCCACGGGCAGCGGCCGTACTGCAATCCCGGGCATCGCCACATTGACCAGTTCGCGGATTTGCTCCACCGCCCCGATCTTGACCTGCGCGGGGAACAGCCGGCGCAACGTCTCGGTCGGCATGTCAGACTGCACGGCCAGCACGAAGCTTGCCGCGCGCAGGATGTTGCGATCGACGATCGGCCCGACCCTGACCCCGTGGCGGCGTTCCTGCAACGGAATCGCGATGGCCGTCTGCTCGATCACCGCCGAGAGCGAGCGGCGGAGATCGGCGATCACCGGCGCAAAGCTCCTCTGCAGGTCCTCGTGACGATAGGCGGGGTAGCTGCTCGGCCGCCTGCCGGACTCGGTGAAGGTCGCGAATTCGCCGGCCATTTGCACCAGTGTCGAATAGAGCTCCTCGGGATGCACGTTGCCTGAATCCGCCCAGTGCGACAGGAGCTTCTGCCAGCGATTGATCGATTGCAGAAGCAGGAAGTCGGCGACCTCCGCCACGCCGCGCGCACCCGGCTGGGTCAGCCGGCCGGCCAGCGCCTCGCCGCGCTGGTTCAGCATGCCCGTCAACTCGGTGATGAAGCCTGACAGTGGTGCGGCCGCCGAGCAGACGAGCGCGGGCGGAACCCAGCGATCGTCCAGGCTCACCTTGCGGTCGGCCGCCACTTCGAGCACGCGTGCCAGTCCGATGCAGCTATAGCCCGACCGCTCCTGGGTCTCGAGCAGGTAGCGCAGCCCGAGCCGCGCGACCCGGAGGCCCGCCGGCTGGGGGGAGGCCGAATGGGTATCGTAGGCTTCGAACTCTTTCGCCTCGTAGCGGGCGGACAGCGCATCCGGCCCCCGGATCTCGATCGCGCCAAGCTGGCGCAGCGGGACCGCCAGATAGACCAGCGCATTGCGTGTCCCCTCCGCCAGTTCGAGCGGGGGTGGATGGTCCGCCTCGCCGGGAAGCTGGAACGGCGTGCCGTCGTCGAACACGCCGGCCGCCGCCGAGAGCGCAAACCGCCCGGTGGCGAGGAGATCCCGGTCGATCGAAACTTCGGAGAGCCCCCAGGCATGGGATCTGAGCCCCGCCACCCGCTCACGCAAAAAGGCTTCGAGCCACCGGTCCTGCTGCTGAAAGTGCTGGGCGCGCAGGAACATGCCTTCCTCCCACACGACCCGGTTGGTCCATGTCATGGCGCCCCTGAGACCCCCGGAACCTCAACCGCGACGCTATAGGTAATTCCGCTGAAATCAATCCGCTGGTTGCTCCGCCACGCAGCATCTTTCCGGCGCTGGCGAACTGAGACAGCCCCGTAAGGCTATCGGCATCACTCGGCCCTCGCAAGGGCAGTGAGGCGCGAGGCAGGTGGCGCAAAACCAAAGCGGTTGGCCCGATCCGATCAGGATAGGGCGCGTGCTGCGGGGCCGACGGGGAAGCCAACTCGCGTCTTCCGCCGCGACACGATGGGGAACGGCGGCGGGCACCGCCCGTGAAAGCGGAGAGATCCGCCCTCGTGCGCCGGTTTTCCACAGTTTTCCGCATCGTGGGGAATTTGCGTCGTTGAGCCGCTGCGCTGGAAGCGATACCTTATGTTGTGGCCAAACTGGGCTGGAGACCACGAGATGGAGTGGACCGAGGAATTGATCATCCATTTGCGGGCGCTTTGGGACGAAGGGCGGTCCACCGCCGAAATCGGCCGGGTGATCGGGATGTCGAAAAACGCTGTGGTCGGCAAGGCCCATCGCCTCAATCTCCCGCCACGCCCCTCGCCGATCCGCCGCGAGCCCGGAGCACAGGTATCTCGTCCGCGGCCGATCGCGCGCGGGCCGACGCTGCCGCCACTCCCGGCAATCCGGCCGGAGAGAGGTGCGGAACTGCCGGTGCCGCGGCCTTCCCATTCGCTCAAGCTACCGCTGGCTCGACAGGCCTCCGCTGACGGCAGTGTGTCTGCCACCGTGGCGTCTGTTCCGGAACCGGAATCCCGGCCGGCGCGGGGTCGCGAAATCCCCTGCTGCTGGCCGCTCGGCGAGCCCGGTAAGGCGGGCTTCCGCTTTTGCGGTGCCGTGGCCGCGCCCGGGAAACCGTACTGCGCGGCGCATGCGCAGCTTGCCTATGTTCGCGTCCGCGACCGCCGCGAGGATGCCGCCTGAGCGGAGGCGCCAACGATCCGTTGCGGAGGCCGGTGCTGCGGCGTATCGTTCGCGCCGGAGGCTGGCCGGTTTCAATGAGAAGAACCGGCAGATTGGGGAGCGGGCGGCTGATCCTCCGTTGGTACCCGGGTTCACAAGGCGGAGGGCTTCCTGCATGGCAGCCTCGGCCAGGAAAAGCGGAAAGGTTGCGGAGCGATGCCGAAGGGCACCGTCAAATGGTTCAATCCCACAAAGGGTTATGGCTTCATCGCCCCGGATACCGGCGGCAAGGATGTGTTCGTCCACATCAGCGCCGTGCAGAAGGCCGGAATGCGGAGCTTGAGCGAGGGACAAAAGATCGGGTTCGAGATCGAGCAGCAGCAGAACGGCCGGACGGCCGCGGTGAATCTCTCCAAGACCGAGTAGTGTCCTGCCCCCGTCGTTCGTGGCCCGTGGCAACGCACGCAAGGGGATCAGCAGGCCACTGACAATAAAGAGAAAATATCTCGATCCCGCGCGTATTCCCATGCCGTGGACTGGGGAATCGGGAGAGGGGGGAATCGGGACAGGAGGGCGAGGACGAGCTTCCCCGCGCGGGATCCGGCGCTGTGCCGGAAATCGGCAGAGCGCTCATGGCACAGGAGCGTGCCGGGCATCCTGAGCGCAGGCGGCAGCCCCGTCGCTCCCTGCCGTGTGGCCGGGGATATGAGGGATGTTGGCTATGAGGAATGCCTTGAACTCCGGCTCCGAACTCGGATCGCCCCGCGCGACGCCCCGCACTGCGCTGGATCGAGAGACCATCCTGGCGGCCTACCGGCGCTGGGCCGAGATTTACGATCAGGTTTTCGGCGTTGTCTCTGCGCCGGCACGGCGGCGGACAGTTGCGCTCATCAATCGGCTGCCGGGCCGGCGCGTGCTGGAAGTGGGGGTCGGCACGGGTCTCGCGCTCCCGCTCTACGCTGCCGATAAGCGTGTCACCGGGATCGACCTCTCTCCGGAGATGCTCGGTCGTGCCAGAAAGCGCGTCGCCAGGCGCGGGCTTGCGACCGTCGACATGCTGGCCGAGATGGATGCGGAAGCGATGAGCTTCCGCGACGCGTCCTTCGATATTGCCGTTGCCATGTTCGTCGCCTCGGTCGTGCCGAATCCGCGCCGGCTCGCCGCCGAGATGCGGCGCGTCGTGGTGCCGGGCGGGCCGCTCCTCTTCATCAATCATTTCGCCGCGGAGGGAGGGCCGAGGTGGTGGGTCGAGTGGGCGTTGGCGCCCGCCAGCCGCGCACTCGGCTGGCATCCGGACTTCGCAATCGAAGCCCTGCTCTCCCCGGGCGAACGGGCGCGCGCCCACCTGACGTTGGCGCCGCCGGGGGGCCTCTTTACACTGGTGGAGCTGACGAACAGCTAAGGCCGTGCGCGGCTCCGGCGACCGGGCGATGACTGTTCCGCGCGGGCGCCGCCCCATTGTGCAACGCCACTTGATCTCGGCGAACCTGTGAGTTAGGCCAAGCTCCCAGGCAGGCTGAAAGCCTGCAGCGAATTTCGTTCGATGGATCGGCCGATGCAGCTTCTGCGCCGCTGTGCTGCTCTTCTCCCTGCCTGCCGCCGCGCCGTCGCGCTGCTGCTCGTTCTGGCCCCGGCCGCTTGGGCAAATGATGCGGGCGGCGTGGTCGGTCGGCCACATCCATGGCAAATCGATCTTCAATCCGGCTTCAGCCCGGTGATGAGGCAGATCGTCTGGCTCAACAACTGGATTGTGACGCCGATCATTGTTGTCATTGTGGTGCTCGTCGCGGCACTGATGGGCTATGCGCTTTGGCGATTCAACGCGAAGCGCAACCCCGTGCCGAGCCGGATCACCCACAATCCCCCGCTCGAGATCGCATGGACCATCATTCCGGCACTCATCCTGATCGGCATGGCGATTCCGTCCTTCCGTCTGGTGTTCTTCGAGAACCGCACCAGCCATCCCTTTCTGACCATCGATGTCACGGGTCATCAATGGTACTGGGAGTACAAATACCCGGATCAGGGGAATCTCGACTTCATCAGCAACCTCGTTCCCGCCAACCAGCTCAAGCCCGGACAATATCGTCTGCTGAGCGTCAATAATCCGCTGGTGCTGCCGGTCGGCGAGGATATCCGCGTCCTGCAGACGAGCGGCGATGTGATTCACAGCTTCTTCGTTCCCAGCCTCGGCATGCAGCGCTACGCCATTCCGGGCCAGACGATCGAGACATGGGTCAGGATCGACAAACCCGGCACGTTCTACGGCGAATGCAAC
>Ga0335075_10000907_pt1 | contig 50196 bp, 36 predicted proteins | sample Lox_Sample_24_FD_206723 | JGI IMG/M metagenome (GOLD analysis project Ga0335075, IMG submission 206723) | Soil microbial communities from Loxahatchee National Wildlife Refuge, Florida, United States - Lox_Sample_2.4 | ecosystem: Environmental > Terrestrial > Soil > Wetlands | place: USA... | reverse complement strand
TCTCTAAAGCGCACTTGACCTCACGCCACCGAATCTCTCGATTCGCAATCGGATCGAGCAGACGCAGCCAGAGATGAAATTGAGTGCGGCTCTGAGCGCCCGAGGCCGTCAGCGCCAGGTTCGCCCCCAGCGGGTCGCACACCTCCTTTAGATGAGCGGCCGCGGAAATATCCTGGTGGGCATCCTCAGGCGCAATCACAAAGAGATCCCGGTCGAATGCCTCGAACCGGGCCAATTCGCCTTTGATTGCATTCAATGCCCCGGTCAGCATCGGCCCGATAACGCCATCCGAGGTCTTCGGCCAACTCACTAGCGCCACAAACCGCTTCCCTGGCAGCGGATGGGTCACGTTGTACAACGGGTCACGCTCAAACCATCCGGCTGCGGTAAAGGAACAGGCCGCTGCCGCTGCCATCCCCACAAATTGACGCCGCGTCCACTTTTTTCTCTCGCGCTGCTTCAGACCGAGCGGCTCCAGAGCATGGTCGAACGCCGCGCATCTCCTCGCCGGATCCTCATCGAGCAATCCTTTAATCAACTCGGCACATATAGATGGGACACCGGCCCCGTTCAGACGCGCACTCGGAGTCACGGGCGGTCCATCAACCCTCTCGACCGGCCGTTCGCCGGTGAAGACCTCGTGCAGCACCACGCCGAAGGCGAACAGATCACTCGCGCGCGAAGCAGGCTGCCCGCGATACAGTTCAGGAGCGATATAGCCCGGTGTTCCAGCAATCAGAATCCGCGAACCGGCAAGCGTTGATTCCACCGCCACGGCGCGTGCCAGGCCGAAATCCGTGATCCACAGCCGAAGGTTGCTCCCCTTGCCATCCAGGATGACGTTATTCGGCTTGATATCCCGATGCACAATGCCCGCGCCGTGGATAGCCGACAACCCCTCCACCATCTGCCTGGCAACTGCCAAACCCTCCTCTTCCCGCACCGCGCCCGTTCTCCGAAGGCGCGCCGCCAGCGTCTCACCCGGCAGCAGCTTCATCGTCAGAAACAGGAACCCCGGCAGCGGCTCCTCACAGTGCTCGATGCTGTATATGGGGCAAAGGTTCGGGTGCAGTACCTCACGCGCCGACAGCACTTCTTGCTCAAAACGATGTCGCAGGCCTGGATCATCCGCGATCTCCGGCAGAATCGTCTTCAGCGCAATATGCGGGCCGTGAAGAAGCTTATCCCTCGCCTCGTAGACTTCCCCCATTCCGCCCTTGGCAATAAAGCGGACAATCACCCATCGGCCGTTCAGCACCTGTCCAGGTGTCAGTCGCCCCGCCGATGCCGCCGCTCCGCCGCCGACCCCCTCCCCACTCGGGACGCGCTCCGTACGGTCAAGAAACTCCAGCGGAGGATGCTCCAGGAAACTCCCGGCCTGCTCCTCCTGCGCCAGCAGGTCTTCGACCATACGCCGGATTTCGGGATCCTGGTCGCACAGCTCGTCGAGCACAGCGCTCCGCTCTTCTGGCTTGATTGCAAGCGCCGCCAGGAAGACCTGCTCCGCCAACTCTGAGCGATCAGTCACGGCTATCAGTCCAGCTGAAGCACCGGCTGAGGATGACTCTTCAAGGGGATGCGGGCGCTCTGACGGCAGCGGATTCGCAGGCGCACCGGTGACTCTCCTCACCCCGGGTGCAGAAAGAATCGAAACTGGTTCAAATTCTGCTGCCGGAGGGGGTTCCGGCTGACTCTCGCCGGGAGAGAATGAGTGAAATAGATCCCTCCAACGGCTGTTTAGATTGTCACTGAGCTTATACCAATCGTTACACTCCGGCGTCACAAATTTTCGCCCCCCTGCGAGCTGCCTTCACTCTGTAGAGCGAAAACCATGCTCAGAAAGGGCAAACCGCAGTCATAAATCCTTGCTTCCCTCCGCCCCAGGGCCTAGCCTAGGAGCCACCGGCTTATCGCTGAGCCGGGCCGCCAATAAGTGAGGCGAAGCTATGGGCGCTGCGGGGGATGTAACCCGCCTGTTGCGGGCCATGAAGAGTGGCGACGACTCTGCGGCAGAAAAACTCCTTCCGCTCGTCTACAGTGAGCTGCACCGGTTAGCCCGCGCCTATATGCATCGTGAGCGGCCCGATCACACCCTGCAGCCCACCGCGCTCATCAATGAAGCCTATCTCCGCCTCGCGCACGATGACATTGACTGGCAAAACCGTCAGCACTTTATCGCCGTAGCCGCCACCGTCATGCGCCGCGTACTCGTCGATCACGCCCGCGCGCACAATGCCGAACTTCGCGGGGGTAATCTCCAGCGCGTCGAGCTTGATGAAGGAATAGCCATCTCCGCGGAACGCTCCAAAGAGCTGCTTGCATTGAACGATGCCCTCACCGCCCTTGAGACCATCAATCCCAGACAAGCCCGCGTCGTCGAGCTCCGCTACTTCGCCGGACTCTCTGTCGAAGAAATCGCCGCGGCCCTCGACATGTCACCCCGTTCCGTCAAGCGCGACTGGGCGCTTGCAAGACTCTGGCTCTTCAAAGAAATACAAAAGAATTGCCCTGATCAGGGAAACTGATCCCGGTCGCTCGATATCGGCGTGATCTGCCATGCGCTGAACAGTGATAGCTGAGGGTGCCGGCGAAGCCGCTAAAATCAACTGCAAAGCAGGATGACTCCCCAACCACACAACGCGGCACCCAATGCCCACCAATCAGCCCTGCCCTCTCCGGATGCGGCCTTCGACGAAGCTGCTGCCAAGCTCTGCGAGATCGGCCGTGCGTTCTATGCTCGCGGATGGGTCTTCGGCACCAGTGGAAACTTCAGCGCCCGCCTCTCCACCGCGCCTCTGCGTCTCGCCATCACCTCCAGCGGACTCGACAAAGGATTCCTAGCCCCGTCCGACATCCTCGAAATCGACGCCGATGCGCTCGTCCTCCGCGGCAACGGACGTCCCTCCGCCGAGACCGGCCTTCACCTCGTCATCGTCCAGCAACTCGGAGCAGGCGCCGTCCTGCACACCCACTCCGTCGGCGTGACCCTCCTCTCCGACCGCTGGGCCGCCGACAAAGGCCTCGCCCTCGAAGGCTACGAAATGCTCAAGGGACTCGCCGGCATCTCCACCCACGAGCACCGCGAGTGGGTGCCCATCCTCGAAAATTCGCAGGACTACACCGCTCTCTCCGCAGAGCTCTCCTCCGTCCTCCAGACCTACCCCGAATGCCACGGCATCCTACTCCGCAAACACGGCCTCTACACCTGGGGACGCGACATCGCCGAAGCCCGCCGTCACATCGAGATCTTCGAGTTCCTCTTCGAAGTCGAAGCCCGCCGCCAGTTCGCAACCATCTCCGCTCCGGCCGTAAAATAGGGCTCGCTCCCGCGTAAAATAAAGCAGGAGCAAAGAATGGCAACCGTAAGCATCCCCGCAAAGGGCGTCATCCTCCGCGATCAGGCTGAGATCACCTCTGCCCTCGCCGCCATCGGCATCGACTACGAGCGCTGGTCTCTCGATCGCGTCGGCCCCGATGCCGATGCCGACACCGTCCTCAGCGCTTACGCCACGGAAATCGACGCTATGAAGACCCAGGGCGGCTACAGCACCGCCGACGTCATCGACGTCGACCCGGGCACGCCCAACCTCGACGCCTTGCTCGCCAGGTTCAGTACTGAGCACACCCACGACGAGGACGAGGTGCGCTTCATCATCGCCGGTCGCGGCATCTTCCACATCCACCCGCTCAACAGCGACGTCGTCGCCATCGAAGTCGAAGCCGGAGACATGATTCGCGTCCCCCGCGGCACCCTCCACTGGTTCGACCTCTGCTCCGACCGCCGCATCCGCGCCATACGCTGGTTCCAGGACAAATCCGGCTGGACACCCCGCTACACCCACAGCGGCATCGACGCCGGCTTCGAGCCCCTCTGCTTCGGCCCCGCCTACTTCGGCCCCCGCGTCCAGACCGCGCTCTAAGCAGCAGAAGCAGGGATGCCGATAGCCTGCCATTGGCTTTGAGTGGTTCGCTGCCTCTGCATTTCCCGTGTACCCTGTGGTGAGAGATGCCCAAGCTCTACCTTCTCGACATCGAAGGCACCACATCGCCCGTCAGCTTCGTCTATGACGTACTCTTCCCTTACGCCCGGAAGCGCATCCACGATTACATCCTCGCCCACGCTGCGGAGCCCGCCGTCCACGCCGACCTCCGCCTGCTCGCCCAGGAAAACGCCATCGACCGGCCCACCGGCGCGCCCATCATCTACCTCTCGCAGACTCTCTCCCAGGACCCCGCCGAAGCCCATCGCTCCAGCATCGCCTACCTTCTCTGGCTCATGGACAGGGACCGCAAATCCACGGCGCTCAAATCCATTCAGGGAAAAATCTGGGCCGAAGGCTACCAACAGGGCCATCTGCAGAGCGAGATCTTCCCCGACGTCCCGGCCGCCCTTCAGCGCTGGCACACCTCAGCGCGCGTCGCCGTCTACTCATCCGGCAGCGTCGAAGCGCAGAAATACCTCTTTCGTTTCTCGAACGCGGGCGATCTCACCCCATTCATCGCCGCCAACTTCGACACTCTTACCGGCCCCAAAGTCGAATCCGAGAGCTACCGCAAAATCGCCGTCGCCACCGGCGCCGATCCCGCTGACATCCTCTTCATCTCCGACTCCGTCCGCGAGCTCGACGCCGCGCGCGACGCCAGCCTCGACACCCTGCTCTCCCTGCGTCCCGGCAACGCCGCCGTCGCCGACCCGCACGGTCACACCGCCATCCACTCCTTCGATAACGTCTAGAACTCGCCCGTCGCTTCGAGCTCCGGATCGCGCGGCAGCAACTTCGCTCCCGCCATCGTCAGCGCCGCCAGCAGATACGCCGCGGTAAAATGCCACGGCAGCACTGACGTCACCCGCCACGGCACCAGAAAAGTCCCCTCCGCCGACGGAGAATGGATCACTCCAAAGAGACAGAAGATCGCCCCCACCATCAGATAAAGCGCGCTCGCCCGGAAGCGCCGGTCGATCAGCTCCGCCGTTGCCGCTCCCCACAGAATCGCCGTGATGATGAACCCATTGCCCAGCAGGCTCAGCGTGTGCAGCGTCACGCCCACTTCGCCCGCGATCTTATCGGCGGTCGTATTCAGCGCGCTCAACACCGCTCCCGTCTCCAGCGAGATGAGAAACGCCATGGACGGCAGCAGCGAAATCCCCACCGCCAGCGCATGCCGTCGCGGACTCGCCAGAAACGCCTGCGCGATCACCTCCAGCCCGATATACACCAGCATCGGAGCAATCGCCGACGCCGGAACCCAGTCCACGAAGAACGGTAGCACGCCCACAATTCCCCCCAGCCCGATAAACAGCCCGGTGAGAATCGCGTACCCCGCGCCCGCCCCCATCGACTTGAAGGCCGGATGCCCGATATACGGCGTGCTCTCCACCACCCCGCCGCACAGCCCCGCCGCCAGCGTGCAGCAGCCCTCGGTCAGCAGAATTGCCCGCGTGTCATATTCATCGCCCGCAACCGCCGCGCTCTCCGTGTTGTCTATGCCGCCCACCACCGTGGACAGCGCAAACGGCAGCGCGATCGGCAGATATCCCCACGCCTTCTCCAGCCCGCGCAGAAACGCCAGCGATGGCCACGGCATTGAAAGATGCAGCGCCGCCAGCTTCGACGAGCTCGTTGTCAGCAGCGGACTCTCCAGATGCGCCATGCGCAGCACGTAATACGCTGCGATGCCCACCAGCGCCGACGCCAGCGCACCCGGAATCTTTCCCGGCAGCCGCATCTTGCCTACCAGCGTCACCAGCAGCAGGCTCAGTGCCAGCAGGCCGGGAACCGGATCGTCGAATATCTTCAGCAGCGGCAGCACTCCGATCAGCGCAATCCCCGCGCCGCCAATCGAGCCCAGCAGCGCCGCCCGCGGCACAACCGACCGCACCGCATTCCCGCAGAACGACAGCCCGATCTTGAAGATGCCCACCAGCACCGTGACCGCCATGCCGATCTCCCACGCCAGCACAGCATCATGCGTCGCCAGATACGCCGGTCCGATCACCGCAAACGACATCCCGAAGACGCTCGGCGCATTCAGTCCCAGCGGCATCGCCGTTACATCGTCGCGGCCTGTCCGCCGCGCCAGCCGCCCCGCCATCCACGCATAGGTCAGGTCGCCGAGCAGCACGCCCATCGCCGTGCCCGGCACCATTCGGTACAGCACTAGCTCTTTGGGAAAGTGAAACGCGCCGATCAAGATCCCGGCCAGAATCACCATGTTCGCCATGTTGTCGAACATCAACGCGAAAAACGCGTTCAGATCGCCCGCCCGGAACCAGCGATACCCGCCGCGCTCCGGCCCTTTTGCTGCTGCTTCGATTTCCGGCATCTTGCCCTGAAGCATAATGCCGGATACCCCATCTCTCCAACGTATCTTTGCGAACCCGCCCCGTCAGAACGTATATCGCAGCGAGAACTGCTGCACCCTCGGCACCGTCAGCGTCGAGGAGTACGCTCCCAGCGTATTGCTCGTCGCCACGTTATTCAGGGCAGCACCGGTACTCGACGAAACGGTCGTGTCGAATCGCACCGAGTTCGTCACGTTGAACACCTCCCAGGCAAACTTCAGCCCTTGCCGCTCGGTGATATTCCACGTCTTCGTCAGCCCCGAATCCATGTCGAAAAATCCATCGCCGCGAAAGTTGTTCCTCTGCCCTGCCTCGCCCGGATACGGCAGCCGCAGCGGCGATCCGGTCGTCAGGCCGTTGTTCAGCGCCGTCGGGTCCGCAAAAACATTCGGCGCGCCGTCGATCAGGTGTTTGTGCAGCTTCACCTGGCCAGTCGCCACCACGCCGCTCTCCACCTGCCAGTTCGTCGTCCACGCCGGCTCAACCACCCCAAACGGAAGCCCGCTGCTCCACCGGCTCAGCCCCGAAAACTGCCAGCCCCCGATCAGCGCATTCAGCCCATGTCCCGCTCCCCCCGCGAAGCGCTGACCCTGTCCGAACGGCAGCTGATAGACCCAGTCCGCGCTGACGAGATGACGGGTATCGAAATCCGACACCCCGCGATTGAGCTGCGGCCGGAAGCTGTTAATGATCGTGCTGAAGCTCGATCCCTGCTGGAAGACCCCCACCTGGTTGTACAGCTCATTCGTCCTCTCCGTATCCGACCCCAGGTCTATTGAGTTCGACAGCGTGTAGCTGAAGTCCAGCTGCAGCCCATGACTCGACGCATGGCGCAGGATCAGCTGCCCCGCGTTGTAGCTGCTCGACCCGATCGACGACCACGCGAAGAGCGACGAGAACTGGTCCTGGTAGAAGCGTCCCGTCTGCCCGCCGCATCCCGGAAAGCAGGCCACATCCAGGTCATACAGCGCGCCCGTCTCGTTGCCCCGGTTCGCTGCCCACACCTGCGTATAGATATTCTGTGTCGCGCTCAGCCCTCCGACCGCCGCATCCGGAAACAGGTCCTCGAAGTACGGAATCGCCGGCACCTGCGCATTCGGATTTCCCCCGTTCGCATCCACCAGCTTCGACAGCATCGTTCCCGCCGCAAAATAATCCATCCCCGACTTCGGATCGGCGAGATCCAGTGGCTCTGCCAGATCCAGTTGCTGCAGCAGATGTCGCCCGAACCTGCCCACATAATCCACCTCCAGTAGGAACCCTCCTGGCAACTGTCGCTGCACCGAAAAATCCACCACCTCCGAATAGGGCGTCTTCAGCTTGTCGTCGATCCCCCAGGTAATCGCAAATCCGCAATCCGCCGTATTCGGCGCCAAATACGGATACGTAATCGTCTGCGGCTGCGAGCACGCATTTGGAGGCAGATCGTGCACGCCTGTGAACCGCGGTGAATTATCCACGTCATAGGTATTCGCCGGATTCGACACCGTGGTCGTCAGCCCGAAAGACCCAAGCTGATCGAACGAGTTCACCACCCCCTCGCCAAAGTGGTCGAAGTACAATCCGAAGCCGCCCCGGATCGAAGTCTTCGCATCTGCCGCATATGCAAACGCAAAGCGCGGAGCAAAATTCGTGTGCTGCGCCGGCCAGTACGGCTTCAACCCGCGCGCCTGACCCGACGGAGCAAAGTAAATGTCCGGCTGATCCGTCACACCCTGCACCGCCTTTGCCGCGCGCGTCTCGAACCAGTCATGCATATCGATCGTCGGCGCAAGCTGCTGCCCATTCACTTCATACGGAGTCTGCAGCAGCGTATGCCGCAGGCCAACCGTCACCGTCAGCTTGGGGAAAACCCGCCACGCATCCTGCACGTAGTACTCAACCTCGTTGGCCTTGAAGTGCCGGTCGAGAAACGCGCCCTGCGGCAGCAGCATTCCCGTCGTCCCATCCTTTGACACCTGGTAGTTGTAGCTTCCCGTCGTCTCCGGAACCAGCCCCGTCAGCAGCCCGATCGCGATGTTGTAGGAGTTGGCGAAGCCGTCGTCCACTCCCGGATACCCGAAGCCGCCCGGATCCAGGCTCTGCGGACTCCCCGACACGCTCTGCCCCGCAATCGCGCCTCCATTGGCCAGCCAGTACTCGTTGGTGCTTCCCGCGCTGTACGACAACACATCGGAGTTGCGATTGTTATGCACAATCCGCCAGTTCACCCCCGTCGAGAACGTGTGCTTCCCCTTCGTCATCGTGAAGTTGTCGATGAAGTTGTGCACCGGCACATTGACCAGCGTGCTCCTCGACTCCGGCATCGGCTGATCCATAAACCGCAGCAGCGTGTAGTTCCCTACCCCGGTGCCGCGATTCGAATACCCCTGCCGGATATACCCATAACGGAAGTCATTCACCAGCGCCGGCGAAATCGTCCATGTGTCGCCCGCCGCCAGCCCCTTGCTGTTGTCCTCATACGAATAACTCGGAGCCTGCCCGGGAAATTGCAACACATCCAGTTGCGTATCCTTCTGCAGGTTGCCGCGAATGAACAGGTGATGCTTGTCATTGGGAGTAAAGTCCAGCTTCACGATCGACGTATTCAGAGAGCCCGGATACGGCGAGGAAAATGTGTATGACCCAAGATTCAACCCATCTCCCAGCGCCGACCCATTCGCCGCCGGATACTGATTCAGCACCGTCAGCATATTCGGATCAACGCCCGCGCCCCATGGACACGTCCCATTCGCCCCGCAATTCGGATCCATCGATGCGATCTGCGCCTGGTTCAACGACACCACGTTGCCGTTGTTCAGATACTTGATCAGCCCCTGCTGGAACGAAGCCGTCGGTACAGTCCGCGTCACCTGCCGGTTCTCCGCCGTCCTCTGTCCTTCGTAGTTGCCGAAGAAAAACAGCTTGTTTCTCTTCACCGGACCGCCCAGCGAGCCGCCGAACGTATTACGGATCAGCTTGCCCGGAACATTCCCCAATCCCTGCGACTCCTGCGCCTGTTTGTTGAACCAGTCATTCGCCACCGTGAAGGTATTGCGGTTGTATTCATAGACCGATCCGTGGAACTGGTTCGTGCCCGACTTCGTCACCATGCTCACCTGGCCGCCCGACGACCGCCCCTCGTCCGCATTGGCGTTGGTCGTCGTAACGCGAAATTCCTCGACCGAATCCAGAGTCGACCGCAGCACTCCCGTAAACGCATATCCCTGCGTCTGATCGTTATCGTCCAGCCCATCCAGCGTCACATTCGTCTGGTCCGACCGCGCTCCGGCCACCGACCCCGTCCGGCTGTCGCTCTGCTTATCGGCGCCGCGTCCCAGGTACAGCACGCCCGGCTGGACACTCAGCAAATCCGGTACATTCCGTCCTTCGCTGGGCAGCGCCGCGATCGTCGCATTGTTCAGCGCGTTGCCGATCGTCGCATCGGCATCGTTCAGCGTCTGCGCCTCCCCGCTCACATCTACCGTCACCGTCGAGGACTGAATCCTCAGGCTGAAGTTCACGGTCGCCGGCTGATCCACCAGCAGCTCCGCCCGCTTGCTCTCCGTGCCGAAGCCGCCGCTCGACACTGTAATCAGATACGTCCCCGGCGTCAGTTGAGGAAAGCGGTACTCGCCCTGTTCATTCGCGACCTGCGTCGCCGTCTGTCCATTGGCAACGTTCGCCAGATCCACCTTCGCCCCGGGCACAATTGCGCCCGAAGGATCTGTAACCGTCCCGCGCACAGATGTAGTAGATGTCTGCCCCGGCGCAATCACAGAGCAAAGAAGAATCCCAGCCACAGCCGTCAGGCGAGGAAAAAGACGCATCGGTTGCCTCCAAAAAGCACTTTCACGAGAGCAGCGATATAGTCTTTTTCGACGACGGCTATAGAAGAAATTTCCGCCGTCGGCGCTCTCGGTTGCTCAAGTCTCACTCCGTTTTCGCGCACCGCTCTGGCTAAAGTCGTAAGTTGGAGATAGACGGTGACCAGAACGCCGCATTCCGTGACAAGCGCGTCGCCTTGACCGCTGCTAACCGCCCGCTGGATCCGTATCTGCCCGCGAGAGCGGATTCCCGCTCTTTCGCCTGCCGAGGGAAAACACTCGTCCCGATTCCCCTTGCACTTCTACAAGAGCAGGAGTATTACTCTCCTGTAGAAGCAGGAGGGGTAACCGCTTGTCGCCATCGAACATCGATCTTCCGCAGGGCACGCTTGATCTGCTCATCCTGCGAACCCTGTCCCTTGGCCCTCAGCATGGCTGGGCCATCTCCGAGCGCGTGCAGCAGATCTCGAGCGACGTCCTTCGCATCCAGCAGGGCTCGCTCTATCCCGCACTTCACCGTCTCGAGCGCCGCGGCTGGATCAAGGCCCGCTGGGGCACCTCTGAAAACAATCGCCGCGCCCGCTACTACGAGCTCACCCGCGCCGGCCGCAAACAGCTCGAAGTCGAAACCGACGCCTGGCGCAAGCTCGCCGCCGCTGTCGCACAGATTCTTGAAAGCGCCTGAGGTTTTTATGTTCACCGACCTGCTCTATCGCCTTCGCTCCCTCGTTCGCCGCCGCGTCGTCGAATCCGAGCTGAACGACGAGCTGCGTTTCCACTTCGACAGTGAGATCGACAAGTACATCTGTCAGGGTATCCCACGCGAAGAAGCTCTGCGCCGCGCCCGCCTTGCCTTCGGCGGCCACGAACAGATCAAGGAAGACTGCCGCGAAGCGCATGGCACCAGCTTCGTTGAAACCTCCCTGCAGGACCTCCGCTATGCCCTCCGCCAGCTTCGCAGCAATCCCGGATTCGCCACCGTCATCATCCTGACACTGGCTTTAAGCATCGGAGCCAACAGTGCCATCTTCAGCGTCATCTCCAGCGTCCTCCTCAAGTCGCTGCCTTACCCGCACTCTGGCCGCATCGTGCGCATCTTCCTCACCAGCTCCATCTACCCGCGCTTCCCCCTCAACCCCTTCGACTTCCGCGATTTCCGCGCCCGCAGCGAATCCTTCGACTCCTTCGCCATCTACACTCGCGGCGACATGCAGCTCTCCGGAACCTCCACAGAGCCCGTCCGCCTCTACGGATTCCAGATCACTTCCGGCTTCTTCCGCGTCCTCGGCCTGCGCCCGCAACTCGGCCGTGAATTCGACCGCTCCGCTGAGCTTCCCGGCAATGGCCGGCAGGTCATCCTCAGCGACCGCCTCTGGCGCTCGCGATTCGCCGCCAACCCCCACATCATCGGCACTAAGATCACCCTCAACGCGCAGCCCTTCACTGTCGTCGGCGTTATGCCTCCCGGCACCGAACATCCCGGCAACGACTACCACTCCCTCGCATACGGAGACGACGTCGATCTCTGGTCGCCCTTCACCTTCCAGGGAAACCCAAACCAGCGCGGCTCGCACTACACCGAAGGCATCGCCCGCCTCAAGGATGGCGTCACCCCCGGCCAGGCCCAGTCCGAATTGAATGCCATCATGGCTGGCCTCGGCCGCGAATATACCAACGACGCCAACTGGCAGCTCCTCGTCGTTCCTCTCTATCGCGAGATCGTCGGCGCGAGCCAGCGCATGCTTTTCGTCCTCCTTGGGGCCGTCGGCATGGTGCTGCTTATAGCCTGCGCTAACGCCGCCAATCTCCTGCTCGCCCGCGCCACCACCCGCCAGCGTGAACTCGCCGTCCGCCTCGCCCTGGGAGCATCCCGCTCCCGCCTCGTCCGCCAGCTCCTCATCGAGAGCCTGCTCATCGCCTTCATCGGAGGCGCGCTCGGCCTCGCCATGGCCACCGCCGGCGTGAAGGCCCTCGTCACCCTCCTTCCCGCCGACTTCCCCCGCGCGCATGAGATCCACGTTAGCGCCCCGGTCTTCGCCTTCACTTTTCTCGTCAGCGCCGCCACCGGCATCCTCTTCGGACTCATCCCCGCCATCCAGGCCTCGCGTACCGATCCCCGCCGCGGCCTCCATGAGGGCGGCCGCACCGCCACCGGCAGCGGCCGTCTCAGCCGCCTGCGCAACGCTCTGGTCATTTCCGAAGTCAGCCTCGCCTGCGTCCTCCTCATCGGAGCTGGCCTCATGCTCCGCAGCCTCCTCAATCTCGTGCACCTCGATCCCGGCTTCCGCGAGGAGCATCTCCTCACCGCAACCGTCGCGCTGCCCAACCCCGAATACAACTCCATCGAACAGGCCGAGCATTTCTACGAAACCCTGTCCGCCAACCTCGCCGCCGTCCCCGGAGTCGAATTCGCCGGCACCGGCAGCGACCTTCCCTGGACCGGATACGATGAGAACACCAGCCTCAACATCGAAGGCAAGCAGCCCGCGCCGGGCGACGAATTCCACGCCCGCTACCATGTCGCTTCGCCCGACTACTTCCGTGCCCTCGGCATTCCTCTGCTTCACGGACGCTTCTTCACCGCCGCCGACAAATCCAGCGCACCGCTCGTCCTCATCGTCAACCGCGCCATGGCTGAAAAATACTGGGGTACCGATGACGTCATAGGCAGGCGCGTCACCTGGGACGACCATCCGAAAGAGAAGGACTGGTTCCGCATCGTCGGCGTCGTCGGCGACGTAAAGGACAAGCCATCGAGCCCCGGCGCCGAGCCCGCTTTCTGGTGGTCGAGCCTCCAGCAGCCCTTCGCCTTTCTCGCTGAATCCCTCGTGATCCGCTCTACCACCGGCCAGCAGACCCTCGCCGACGCCGTCCGCGAGCAGGTGCACCGCCTCGATCCCGCTCTCGCCGTCGCCGACGTGCAGTGGATGGACGAGATCGTCTACGGCTCCGTCGCCACGCCCCGCTTCGCCTTTATCCTGGTTGGACTCTTCGCCGGCTTGGCCATCATCCTCGCCGCCATCGGCACCTACGGAGTCATCTCCTACTCCGTCAGCCGGCGCACCTCCGAGTTCGGCCTGCGCGTCGCTCTCGGCGCCCAGCGCCTCGACGTCATCCGCCTCGTGCTCAGCCAGGCCGCCCGCCTCATTCTCGCCGGAACTGCGATCGGCCTCGTCCTCGCTCTCGCCCTCGCGCAGGTCCTCAAGAACCTCATCTACAACGTCAGCCCCGCCGACCCGCTCACCTTCGTCTCCGTCGGACTCATGGTCGTCGTCGTCGCCGTCCTCGCCTGTTACATTCCCGCACTCAAGGCCACGCGAGCCAACCCTATGATCGCCCTCCGCGCCGAATGAAGAGCGCCTATTCTTCGCGGAGCAGCACCAGCGGATCGACCGAGAGCGCGCGCTGCGCCGGGATCCACGTCGCAATCACCCCCAGCAACGCCATCGCCACAACCACTCCGGTCATCACCAGCGGATCCCGCGGGCTCGCCTCATAGACAATCGACGCCAGCACCCGGGTCGCCAGCAGTCCCAGAATCAGCCCCGATGCCGAGCCCAGCACCAGCAGCCTGACCGGACGCCCCAGCGCCGCCCGCAACAGCTCCGCCCGCTGCGCGCCCAGCGCAATGCGAATCCCCAGCTCCCGCAGCCGCTTGCTCACAGAGTACGCCGCCATCCCGAAGACGCCGGTGATCGCCAGCATCGCGCCCAGCACCCCCATCACACCCAGCGCCAGCGTCGCCATGCGCGCGGCAAACAAAGCGGCGTCATTCAGCTCCTTGCTCCACGTGGTCATGTCCACCGGCAGCCCCGGATCCACACTGTGCATCGCGCTCGTAATCGCCGCGGCCAGTTGCTGCGGATCCCCGCTCGACCGCACAATTAGCACCGCCTGGCTCGACGGCTCCTGTGCAATCGGGAAAAACATCGCCGGCTGCGGATCTTCGGTCAGGCTCGCATATTTTCCGTCTTCCACCACGCCCACCACTTGCACGCGGCTCCCGTCCGGCTTCTTGTAATGCCCGCCAATCGCACTCGTCACCGAGCCGAAAATCTTCCTCGCAAATTCCCGATTCACCACCGCGACCCGCGGCGAGCCCTTATCGTCATGCCAGGAGAGAGCCCTGCCGGCCAGCAGTTCTGTCCCCGCTGCCCTGAAGTACTCCGGAGAAATCCTGTACATCATGGCGTCAGCCGCCACATTCGCTGGCCGCAGGTCGGTCGTCTTATCCGTGAAGACCGTTTCCGTATTCGCTCCATAATGCAGTTGCGGACGATCGATTGCACCCACAGCTTTAACCCCCGGAATCGCCTCGAGCGATTCGATCAGCCGTTTCTGCATCGCAGGCACCTTATCGCCGCGATAGCCCGTCATGCTCAGGTCAGCCGACACCAGCATGGCGTTCCGCGGATCGAACCCGAAATTGCTGTGCAGCGAGCGTACCAGTCCGCGTACCGCAACCATCGACGACGTAACCAGCACAGCGCACGCCGCGATCTGCACCAGAAGCAGCAGGTCGCGAAGCACAAGCCGATGCCCGCGCACCACTCCTGTCACCCCTGACTTCACCACCTCATAAGGATTCGTGCGCAGCACCTGCCTCACCGGGACCGCGCCGAAAAGCAGCCCGCTGCCCACAGCCAGTAGCAGCGCAACCACATAAACCTTGGCATCTGGATTCACCGGCACGCGAATCGGCGCCGTCTCCAGCGGCTGCCACGCGCTCAGCCCGTGCAGCAGGGCCACGCTCCCCCACAATCCCAGCGCCCCTCCGGCGAGTGAGATCAGCACTGACTCGGTAAACACCTGCCGCAGAATCCGCCTCCGGCTCGATCCCAGCGCGAGCCGCAGCGCCACTTCGCGCGAGCGGTCGGCGGCGCGCGCGGCAAACAGGCTGCCCAGGTTGGCGCACGCGGCCAGCAGAATCAACCCCGCCAGCAACATCATCCCCGCAAGAAAATCACCCAGCGGACGCCCGAACCAGTCCCCCGCCAGCCCCGGCCGGGTCAGAGAAAAGGTCATCTGGCCATCGTCTTTGGGATATGTCTTTTCCAGCCACACCCCGATCGAGTTCAGATCCGCGACCGCCTGCGCCGGAGTCACGCCCAGCTTCAGATGCCCAAGCACCATCAGAATGTTGCGGTTCCCGCGCTCATTGAGAAAGCTCGATCCCTCCACCTGCTCCTGGTCGACAATCGGCACCCAGAAATCCGGCGAGAGAAACGACAGATTCCCGCGGAACCCCGGCGGCCCCACCCCCAGCACCGTAAAAGGACGCTGATTGATCTGAACCGTCCTCCCCACCGCGCCGCGGTCATCCTGAAAATGACTGTGCCAATAAGCGTATGGAAGCACGATATAAGGAGCACTGTTTGGCCCGTGCTCATCCGACGAGTGAAAGAAGCGTCCAAGGTAAGGCTGCGCCCGCAGCACATCAAAATAATTTCCTGTCACCTCCTGCACCCACGCCGTCGTCAGCTCTTTCCCCGTATCGATTCCTGCCGGAGCAAGATCGTAAGCCGCCAGCCCGTCAAAGCTGCGGTTGCGGTCGCGCAGATCCTCGTAGTCCGGATACGAATGATTGATCGCCTGATCGTTCCCGCGTTCAACCGCGTACAGGCTTTCGGACTGAGGCACATTCAGCGGCCGCAGAATCAGCGCATTCAGAATGCCGAAAACCACGGCGTTCGACCCGATCGCAATCGCAAGCGTCAAAATAGCGGCAACCGCGAATCCCGGCGACTTGCGCAGCGTCCGCAGACTGTAGCGCACATCCTGCAGAAGCGTCTCGGTAAAGTTGCCGCCGATGGCTTCATGCGATTCCTGCCTGTAACGTTCATAGCCTCCGAATTCACTACGCGCCCGCCGCTCCGCCTCGGCGCGGTTCACGCCGGAGCGCTCCAGATCATCGGCGCGATACTGGATATGCGAGCGGAGCTCTTCCTCCAGCTCATTGGCAGTCCGCGAACGGCGAAAGACTTTCGTTGCAAGTGACCCGAGATACGCGAGGAATCTCATACTTCCTCCGCGGGAACAGGCATGGGGCCCTGCCCATCTCCCCTAAGTTGATTAGGAGGCTAACCCGGCCTCTCCTAAGCTGTCAAGGAAGAAAGCGCCATCGGAGATGAACCCGGAAGCGGACACGCCGGAAAGCTGCATCCTGATTCGATTCCCTTTACTCGTGCCGCAGAGCGTTCATCGGATCCACTCCCGCCGCCCGCCGCGCCGGAATCCAACTCGCCCCCAGCGCCACAACCATCAGCATCACAGCCGATCCGGCAAGCGTCGCAGGATCCCACGCCTTGATCTCATATAGCAGGCTGGCGATCACGCGCCCCAAAGCCAGCGCGCCTCCCACTCCGGCCAGCATACCCAGCGTCACCACCCACGTTGCCTCACCCAACACCATGCGCAGCACCCGCTCCGGCTCTGCACCCAGCGCCATGCGAATCCCGATCTCGTGAGTGCGCCGTGAAACGGAGTAGGCCATGACACCGTAAATTCCGATGCAGGCAAGAATGAGAGCGAGCAGTCCGAATCCGCTGGTAAGCGATGCGAAGATGCGCTCCTGCCTCGTTCTATCGGCGATCTGTGCGTTCTGCGTACGAATGTCCAGCAGCGGCAGGTCTTTATCTACTGACGCGACCGCATCCCGCAGAACAGGCACAAGTGCCGGCTCTTCCATGCCGCTGGATATCTCGAATGTCATGCTCGGCTCGCTTTTCGATTGCTGCCGATAAAGGGTATAGAACGTCGCCGGAGGATCATCGCGCAGATCGGCGTATCTGGTGTCGCCGCTGATGCCAACGATCTCGATGTGTTTTCTGTTCGACACGAACGTTCTGCCGATGGGGTTGATCTTCGGAAAATATTCCTTCACCAGCTGCTCATTCACAACGGCAACCAGGCGCGACGTTTCGGTATCGCTGCTGTCAAAACTTCGGCCTGCCAGAATCGGGATGCCCATGGTCGCGAAAAAGTCCCGCCCCACAACGTTGTCATCCACATAAGTCTTGCCGCCCGGCTTTGGAGCCAGGCCATCCGGCACAAAGTCATCATTCGATACGTTGCCCGCAATCAGAGGGTTTTTCGAGAGCGTGACCGATCGGACGCCCGGAGCAGAAGCCAGTCGTTCTTCAATTTGCCGGTAAAGCACAAGATCTTTCGGAGCGGGATAGCGCGTGCCCGGCGCCTGAATCTCGAAAAGCACAAGATGGTCGGGCCGAAAGCCAGGTCGATTATGGTTGAGGTTCGTCAATGTGCGCAGGAAAAGACCAGCCCCAACCAGCAGCAGCATCGACAGGGCAATCTGAAGCGCGACAAGTACCCTCCCGGAAAGGTTGCCGCTGGCCTGCGTTGCCGAATACGGATTTTCTTTGAGGCCCGCGTTCACCTGTGTATGCATCGCCTGTAACGCAGGCATGAAGCCGAAGAGCAATCCGGTGAAAAGAGAGACTGCGGCAGTGAACCCGAAGATCTTCCAGTCGAAGCGCACATGTATCGCCGCTCTTTCCCAGGTAGACGACATCAGATGTGGAACGGCGTTTCGTCCGCAGAAGCCCAGCAGCAGTCCGGCAATACCTCCGGCAGCGGAGAGCAGCAGGCTTTCCGTAAGCATCTGGCGCAGGATGCGTCCCTGTTTTGCTCCCAGCGCAAGACGCACGCTCAATTCGCGCCGACGGCTGCTGGCGCGGGCAAGCAGCAGGTTCGCCAGGTTTGCGCAGGCAAGCAGCAGCACGACTCCTGCGAGCGCCATCAGCACATAGACCGGCTTCGTATATCTCTCCCCGTTCAGGTCTTCGCCGCGGCTTCCGTCCTGCATTGCAAAGCGTGGGACGGTTTGGCCTTTTTCTACCGTCATCGTAGACCGCACAGCGTCGCTCAGAAGCACATCCATGGCTGCGCGCGCAGACTCGTCGGAAACTCCCGGCTTGATGCGGCCCATCACCAGCACCCACCACTGCTCCGGGGCGGTCAGGAGCGATTTATCCCCATTGGGCGCAGCCACCGGCTCCATGCTGAATGGCAGAAAAACATCAGGCGAGACTTGCACGCTGGATGCGCCCGTGAACCCTGGGGGATTGACGCCGACAATCGTCATCGGCGTAAGGTTTACCTGAATGGTTTTTCCAATCACATCCGGGGAGCGCCCGAAGTGCCGCGACCAGAATCCGTCGCTGATGACGGCAACGGTACCGCTGCCCGGAGCGCCGTCATCCGAGTCCTGAATCTCACGGCCCAGAAGCGTGTTGACTCCAAGAGCGGAGTAATAATTTCCGGATACCAGTTCTGCTGTCACAGGTTCCGGCTTATTCACAACAGTCACTGTGACTTGTGGAATGACCTTAAAGGCAAAGACATCCTCAAACACGCCGCTCTGCCGTCGAAGCTGCTGGTAAACAGGGTATGAAAACGACGTGCAGGTATGGTTTGCCTCGTTCCAATGACCCCAGATGCGAACCGGCACTCTGTTTTTCCCGCCCGTCCAGGCAAAGAGACGCAGCTCCTCCGGTTTGTAAACGTTCAGCTTGTCGAGCAAAACCTGTCTGGTGATGGTGAAAATCGCCGTATTGGCTCCGATCCCGAGCGCCAGCGACCCAACCGCAACCGCAGCAAATCCTGGACTCTTCGCCATCATCCTCAACGCATAGCGCAGATCGCCCCGCAGCTCGTCGAGCCAGCGCGTTCCCCACGCCTGTCTCGCATTTTCGCGCACCGCCGCGACACTCCCCACCTCCGACTTCGCCCGTCGCATCGCTTCCTCGCGCGGCATCCCGCCGCGTGTCAGGTCTTCGGCATAGCTTTCAACGTGGAACCGCAACTCCTCATCGACTTGCGCGTCCAGTTCGGCGTGACTCCTCACCGCGCACCACCATGTCCGCATCCGGCTATTCAGGCTCATGACTGCTCCCTTCGCGCAGAAAGTCTATTCATGCCGCAATGCGCGCATCGGATCCACGCTCGCCGCCCTCCGCGCCGGAAGATAGCACGCAACTACGGCCACCAGGACCAGCACAGCCGAGACGCCGAAGAGCGTAAGCGGGTCGCGTTGGCCTACGCCGTACAACAGACGAGAGAAGCTCGGCAGCAGGCGCACGAGAGTAATCGCGGCTAGAATGCCGATGCCCAGCCCGGCCCCGGCCATGCGAATTCCCTGGCCAACGATCATGCGATAGACGCGGGTCCTGTCTGCGCCCAGAGCCATGCGGATGCCGATCTCCTGGGTGCGCCGCATCACGGAGTAAGACACAACTCCGTAGATGCCGACCGAGGCCAGCAGCAATGCAAGAGCGGCAAACGCGCCCAGCAAAACGATGGGAAGCTTCCGTGAGGCCATCGAATCCGACGCCACTTCTTCCATCGTGCTGACGGCATAAACAGGCTGATCGGGCGAAGATCCATAGACGACCTTACGAATAGCAGGCATCGCCTCTGCAGCAGGGAGGGTCGTGCGAACAAGCAGTTTGAGCGTGCGGAAGAAGTCGTTAACCATCTCATCCGGCAGCTCATAAACGGGGATATAGATCTGCCGCGGATTGTACGTGCCGGGATCGTCCAGTCCCCAATGGCGCACGTGTCCCGCGACTCCGACGATGCGGGCCGCACCCCAATGCCCGACCGTCAGCGTTTGTCCGACTGGATTCTGACCAGGGAAGAAGGTCTGCGCGAGCACGCTGTCGATCACGACGACTTTGGCGGTGCCGATCTGGTCCTCGGGCGTAAAGAATCGACCCTGCAGCAAAGGGATTCCCATCGTCTTCAGATAGTCAGGACCGGTCCAGAAGTAAAGAGCGTGAGGCGCTTCCTGCAGCGAGGGCGGCGGGGTCGTGCCGATCCAAAAGGGACCGCCGTTGTCGGCGCCAGACAGCGGGACAATATTTGTGAGGTCCGCCGCCTCCACTCCAGGCACCTGTCGAATTCGCGCAAGGAGCTGTCGATAGGCTATCCGCGTTTCAGCGGGTGTTCTTGAAAGCGAAGGAGCCAACCCGACCTGAAATGTTATGAGGTGCCGCATATCAAATCCCGGATTCACGTCCCAGAGATTGCGTATGCTGCGGAAGAGCAGTCCTGCGCCGGTCATCAACACGAGAGTGAGCGCGAACTGCAGTGCAACCAACCGGCTGAGGATCGCATGACGCCCGCCTGTGACTCCTCTTGAAGCTTGCTGCAATGTGCCTTGCACCTCTGGCCTTGCTGACTGCAGTGCCGGAACGAGGCCGAAGATAATCCCCACTGCGATGGAAGCAGCAGCCGTGAACAAGAGAACATCGAGATGAAGGCCGACGTTCTCGGAGCGGGGCAGACTTTGCGGAAGCGCCGCAAGCAGCATCCGCAGCCCGAGGGCGGCGAGTACGATACCCGAGGCTCCCCCTGCCAGTGACAATACGACGCTCTCGGTCAGCAATTGCCGCACGATACGTCCACGGCTGGCGCCGAGCGCCGTGCGTATGCCGAATTCAGGAGCACGCGCAGTCGAACGTGCGAGCAGCAGGTTGGCGACATTGGCGCATGTGATCAGCAGCACCAGGCCGACAGCTCCAAACAGGAGCAGGATCGTTCCCTTCACGTCGCCGACGATCTGCTGCATCAGCGAGGTCACGGCGATGCCAGTTCCCCGATTGGCATCTGGATACAGCCGATCGAGGTTCTGCTGAATCGCGTTCATCTCAGCCTCCGCCTGGCCCATTGTGACTCCCGATCTAAGACGTGCCAGCACCGCCAATGCATTGACCGACCTTTCGGCATAGATGGCGGGCATGTTGAGACGCAACGGGGTAATAACGTCAGCGTCGGCAAGGAAATGGAAGCCTGCCGGCAAGACGCCGATCACGGTAAAACTCTTTCCATCCATGATCAGAGATCGGCCCGCGACCTGCCGATCGGCCGCAAAGCGTTGTTTCCACAGGCGGTCACTGATCAGGACCATCGGTGATGCATGGGGCTGGTCCTCCGTCCTTGCGAAATCCCGCCCCAAGGCGGGAGTGACGCCCAGAGTTGCCAGAAAGGTGGACGACACACGCATGCCCAGGAGGTGTTCGGCAGTGCCGGGGGCAGTGAGATCGAAGTTGTGGAAGACGAGCGCAGACATGCGATCAAACGACTGCGAAGTTCGTTCCCAATCCTCGAAGTTCGGATACGACGGACCAAGTTGGGGAACACCGGGTCGGTTTTGCCAAAGGAACACCAGCCGGTTCGCATCCGGGAAAGGCAGCGGGGCGAGAATGATTCCCTCTACGACGCTGAACATTGCCGTGTTTGCTCCAATCCCCAGCGCCAGCGACCCTACGGCAACCGCAGCAAATCCCGGACTCTTCGCCAGCATGCGCAGCGCGTAGCGCAAGTCGGCCCGCAGTTCGTCCCACCACCGCGTTCCCCACGCTGCCCGACAGTCCTCTTTCCGGGCTGCGATGCTGCCCAGTTCCGCTCTTGCCCTCCGTGTAGCTTCCTCTCGCTGCATCCCGCTGCGCGTCAGGTCCCCGACGTAGCTCTCAATGTGGAAGCGCAGCTCCTCATCCACCTGCGCATCGACTTCCGTGCCTCGCGTTGCCGCGCGCCACCATGTCCGCATCCGGCTTCCCAGGCTCATCGCTGTTCCGGAGCGACCTTCAGAATCGTGCCAATCACATCGGCGAACTCATTCCACTTCTTCGCCTCGCTCCCGAGCCGCCGCTCTCCCGCATCGGTCAGCCGATAAAAGCGCGCCCGCCGTTTGTTCTCGCTCTGTCCCCACTCGCCCGCAATCCAGCCTTCATGCTCCAGCCGGTAAAGCGCCGGATACAGCGAGCCCTGCTGAATCTCCAGCCTGTTCTCGGAAATCTGCTGGATCCTTAACAGCACCCCGTACCCATGCAACGGCCCCAGCGACACCGCCTTCAGCACGAGCATGTCCAGCGTCCCCTGCAGCAGATCGATCGGGGCTTTCTCCAGGTTTCCCATCTCCACCCTCTCCAAGCCTGTCTAGGAGAACCCTAGCCGCGCTCTCCTAGAATGTCAAGGAGAAGCTCAGAGCACCCGTTTCCCCGCCGTTTTGCGGCCGTTCGTCCTCTCCCTTCTCTCGTTTGCCCCTAAATCTAAATACCTATTTTAAAAATAGGTATTTTCATACTAGAATCCTTCGCATGGCAAAGAACCCCGAACAACGCGGCCTCTTTCCCGGCGCGCTGGAAATCATGATTCTCCAGTCGCTGCGCCTCAGGCCCATGCATGGATATGCGCTGGTCAGGCACATTCAACGGGTTTCCGACGATCTGCTGCAGGTTGAAGAGGGCTCGCTCTATCCCGCGCTCCAGCGAATGCTGAAGGAGGGCTGGCTTGAAGTCGAAGCCGGAACCTCAGCCAAGGGTCGTCCTACGCGGATTTTCCGCCCCACCGACGCCGGCCTGCGCCATCTCGAGCAGGAGATGGCAAGCTTCGAGAAGATGTTCGCCGGCATCACGCGCGTGCTCGTCGCCGCCGGCGCATAGGGAGGTGCTGATTGTCACTCTTCACTCGCTTCTTTTTGAGAAACCGCCGCTATGACGACATCTCCGTCTCCATCCGCGAGCACATCGACGAGCGCATCGACGAATTGATGGAGGATGGCAGGTCGCGCGAGGAAGCCGAACGAATCGCGCGGCGTGATTTCGGCAACGTGACGCTGATCCAGGAGCGCAGCCGCGAAGTCTGGCAGTGGCAGAGGCTCGAATCGCTGCTGGTTGATCTCAAGCACGTGTGTCGGAGGCTGAGGCGGTCGCCGGCCTTTGCCGTGACCGTGGTGCTTACTCTTGCCATCGGCATTGGTGCGAATACCGCCGTCTTCAGCGTGCTCAACAGTGTGCTCCTCAGGCCGCTGCCCTACCCTGACCCGCAACAGCTCGTCTCGCTCCGCCTGACCGCGCCGGGGGCGCCCGGGCTGGCCGAGTTTCGCGATGAGCTGCGCATGTCGCCCTCGATGTATCTCACCTTTGCCGCGCACAATCGCAGCTTCCAAACCATGGGAGTGTGGCTGCCCGGAACGGCCGGCATCACCGGGCTGGCAAAGCCCGAGCAGGTCAACACCGCTCTCATCACCGACGGCGTTCTCCAGACCCTCGGTGTCCCTGCCATTGCCGGACAATTGCTCACCGCCGCCGACCAGGACCCGCGCGGGGCGCAGCGCGTCATGCTCAGCTATGGATACTGGCAGCGGCGTTTCGGCGGCGACCCGAATATCGTGGGCCGCATCATCAACGTCGACTCCCAGCCGCGCCAGATCGCCGGTGTCATGCCCCGCGGATTCAAGATCGTCAATTACGACTTCGATCTGCTGGTGCCCCTAGCCTTCGATCCGGTCAAGGAGATTCTGGCCGGCTTTGCCTATCATGGCATCGCGCGCCTCCGTCCTGACATTACGATCTCCCAGGCCGATTCCGATGCCGCCCGTCTAATCAATGTCTGGATGCACTCCTGGACGAACGGTCCCCATACCGATCCGTTTTTTTACAAAACCTGGAAGATCACGCCGGCACTCCAGCCCTTGAAACAAGCCGTGGTGGGCAGCATAGGCAATCTCCTGTGGGTCGTGATGGGCACAATCGGTGTGGTCATGCTCATCGCGTGTACCAATGTCGCGAACCTTCTCATGGTGCGCGCCGATGCCCGCCAGCAGGAGCTTGCCGTGCGCTCCGCGCTGGGCGCCGGCCGATGGCGGATCGCCCGCGAGCTGCTCGTGGAAAGCCTGACTCTCGGCCTCCTGGGAGGCGCTGTCGGCGTAGCCATCGCCTATGCCGGGCTGCGCCTGTTGACGGCGATCGGCCCGGAGAATCTGCCCCGCCTGAGCGAGATCTCTCTCGATGGCCGGTCCGTCGCATTCACCCTGATACTGTCGCTGCTCTCCGGACTGCTCTTCGGCTCCCTTCCCTTGTTGCGCTATGTTCCTTCCCTGCGAGGCGCGCAGCTCGGTGCCATGCGAACCGCAAGCCTCAGCCGGGAGCGGCAGCGCGGACGCAATCTGCTCGTGGTCGCCCAGGTCGCCATGGCACTGGTGCTGTTGATCAGCGCGGTGCTCATGATCCGGACCTTCATTGCCATGCGCAACGTCGATCCCGGCTTCTCCGCTCCCGCATCGCTCCAGGTCATGCGCATTTCGATTCCCGAGACGCTGGTTCGCGATCCGCAGACAGTCCTGCGCACGCAGAACAGCATCCAGGACGAGCTCGCCGCGATTCCCGGAATTTCCTCGGCCGGCTTCGCTGCTTCCGTTCCCATGAGCGGAGCCGAGCCGAACTGGGACATGATCTTCATCGAAGGGAAGAAATACACGAGTGAAGAGCTTCCCATGCGCCTCTTCAACTACGTTTCACCCGGATATTTCCATACAGCCGGCACCAGAATGATTGCCGGGCGCGATTTTGCGTGGACCGATATCTACGGCCTCAGACCCGTAGGAATTCTCTCTGAGAACCTGGCCCGCGAGTTATGGGGATCGCCCCAGGCCGCCATTGGCAAGTACTTCCGCGAGTTTCCCAGCATGCCCTGGCACGAAGTGGTCGGCGTGGTTCAGGATGTGCGCGAAAACGGCATCAGTCAAGTCTCGCCCGCAACCGTGTACTGGCCTTCGCTGATGGGCAATCTTTACGGGCCGGGACCTCTCGATGCAAGGCGTACGGTCTATTTTGCGATGCGCACCAATCGAGCCGGAACGCAGGCCCTTATCAGCGAAATCCAGCAGGCCGTCTGGTCGGTGAATTCGAATCTGGCAGTGGCCTCCATCAGCACCATGCAGGATATCTACGGCGAATCCATGGCCCGCACCTCGTTCACCCTTGTCATGCTGGCCATTGCCGGAACCATGGCGCTCGCTCTCGGCATCCTCGGCATCTACGGAGTGATCTCCTATGCGGTCTCGCAGCGAAGGCGCGAGATCGGCATCCGCATGGCGCTGGGCGCGAAGAAGAGCGCATTGGCATGGATGTTCGTACGCTCGGCGCTGGTACTTACGGGCCTTGGCGTTGCCGTTGGCCTCGGCGCGGCTGCCGCGCTCATGCGCCTCATGCGGGCGCTGCTGTTCGGCGTCAGCCCGCTCGATCCGGTGACATTCATCGCGGTGCCGATTGCTCTTGCAGCGGCAGCAGTTCTCGCCAGCTATCTGCCGGCTCGCCGTACCGCTGCCGTCGATCCCGTGGAAGCGCTCCGGGCCGAGTAAGCCGGTGCCCTAAAAGCCACTCGTCTGCCGCTGCTCGAGAAAGATCACCATGGGCGCGGTAAAGCACTCAATAGATGCCCGGAATCAGCCGCTTTGTGCTGCGGCTGTAATCTTCGTAATCGGCTGCAAAAGCCCGGCGGAGCGCAGTCTCTTCCACATGAATGCGGTACAGCACAGCCAGAGTCGGTGGAACCAGGACAACGGCAAAACAGGCCCATGTGCGCGAGTGAAGGGCAAAAGCCAGAAAAATCAGCTCCAGACCGAGATAGGAAGGATGACGGACGAGGCGATAGAGTCCGCTCCGTTGCAGTCGCTGCCCGGTGCGCATCGCTACGTTGGCGCTGAAGGCCCTGCCCAGCGTAACGATTGCGATGACACGAACCGCTAAACCGAGAAGTAAAACCCCGAAGGCCGCCGGCCGCAGCCAGCTATGACTCCCGGGCATGTCGACCGGGAACAGGTTATGCATCCACTCCCCGATCCTGAACGATGCAATGATCACAACCCAGAGAATGATCTGCGTCCCGCGATCTTGTATCTTGCCCTGCTCCTGGCGCGTTCTTGTAAACACGGCAATGAGGATTTCCCCAACGAGCCATACAGTTGTCAGCGCATTGAAAAAGAATTCGAGATTCATCTTCGCTCTCTCTCCCGACCGTAAGAGAAGAATGCGCTCGACCGCTGGCGGAAAACAGTAGCAGCTGTCATCGATGAAAGATGACAGATGTCACCATGACACCTGTCATGCGTTCAACATGACGGCTCTGGGTATCAGGACCCGTTTGCCTGGTGGGATGATGAAGGTATGGGCGATGGGCAGTCACAGACACCGGAGCGAAGCGCGGCGGCCTCGTTCCTTGGCACTGGGGCCAGGAATTTCTTTCTGGGTGGGCATATCACGGAGACGAAGCCGGAGTTTGTCCGTGGCCGCTCGATCGTACGCTGGGTAGCGTTGCTTTGTTCTTTATATTTCTTCGTTATGCCGGCTTATCGGCACTCCTTGCGGGTCTGGATAGAGTTTGCCGTCTTTTACGCGGCCTTCCTCATTCTCTATTTTCTCGTCGCCGAGCTTACGGGACGGCGGCAGATAGTGGCCTTTGTGTTGTTCTTTCTCGTCGCCTTTCTTTATTATCCGCTCAATCACGAAGCCTACGGAATGTTTGTCTACCCGTTCGCGATGCTTTGCCTTTTCCTCACACGTTTGCGCACCGTCTTCCTGGTGCTTATCGCGATGATGGTCGGAGTCGTAGTGGAGACTCGATACTTCAGTCACTCCTATACTGTCGCCGACAGCGTCCTCTTCTTGTGCGTGATCATTGGGATCAGTAATTTTGCCTTCGCCCGGCAGGCACGAACCAATTCTCTTCTCGAGCGTGCAAATTCTGAGATCGAACGTTTATCACAGGAAGCGGAGCGCGAGCGCATCGCACGTGATCTCCATGACCTCCTCGGTCATACCCTGACCGTGATTACAGTGAAGCTCGATCTCGCCCGGCGGCTGTTGCCCCACGACACCACGCACGATATTGGCCGCGCGAGGAACGAGATCGTGGAAGCGGAGCAGACCGCCCGCAATGCCCTCGCCGAAGTCAGGGAAGCCGTCTCCGGCTATCGCGCCGAAGGGCTTGACGCAGAGATCAGCCGCGCCCGGCGAAGCCTGCTTTCCGCCGATGTCCAGCTGACCACCGCACTCGCTCCGGTCGATCTCTCATCGAGCCAGGCCCATGTGCTTTGCCTCGCTCTGCGCGAAGCCGTAACCAATATCGTCCGTCATGCTCACGCAACTGTCTGCCACGTGACGCTCCTCGAAACGGACGGCACGATTCATTTCACGATTGAGGACAACGGACGCGGCGGCCCGATTCATGAAGGCAATGGCCTGCGTGGCATGCGCGAGCGGCTTCAATCGATCGCGGGAACCGTGAAGCTGACAGCTTCGGCGAATGGAGGAACCAGCCTTGCGATCACCTTGCCGCTCGAGAACGCGTCGGCGGCACAACCGGCGTCTCAGGTAGTGGGAGAGGCGGATATCCTTTGACGCACAAAATACGCGTGGTGCTGGCCGAGGATCAAAGCATGCTGCGGGGCGCCCTCGCCGCTCTGCTCTCGATTGAATCCGATCTTGAGGTGCTGGGATCTTTTCCCGATGGAGAGCAGGCTCTTCAGGCCGTCGCCAAGCACCGCCCGGAGGTTTTGGTAACCGATATTGAGATGCCGAAGATGAGTGGACTCGAACTCACCGCCCGCGTCAAAGAGCTCTACCCGGACACTCGCATCCTCATACTCACGACCTTCGCACGCCCGGGATATTTACGCCGGGCGCTGGACGCGGGAGCATCCGGCTATCTGCTCAAAGACCGGCCCTCCGAAGAACTCGCGGACGCCGTCCGGAGCGTCAGCCGCGGGGCCCGCGTCGTGGACCCCCAACTCGCCTCGCAGATATGGAACACGGAAAAAGATCCGCTTACCGATCGGGAACGTTTGATCCTGCGCCGCGCCGGCGACGGTGAAACCACTGCTGAGCTGGCGCATTCGCTGCGTCTGACCGAGGGAACCGTGCGCAACTATCTCTCCGAGGCCATCTCCAAGCTCGGCGCCTCCAACCGCTTTGATGCCGCCCGCATTGCTCGCAATAAAGGATGGCTTTGAGACGCAATGCATGCAAGGCCTGGTAGCGGGCGTACTGGCGAGTTAGTTGTCTCGACTCAGTCCGTTTGCTAGTTTGGCATGCATGCCGCTGAATGCGCCCCAAGATCTGAGCAGGACCATAGAGACTCTTTATCGCTCTGAATCTGGCAGGATTCTGGCTACCCTGGTGCGCCTCCTCGGCGATCTTGATCTCGCCGAAGAGGCGATGCACGAGGCCTTCGCCGCCGCATTGGACAGATGGCCTCAGGACGGGATACCGGACAAACCGCGCCCCTGGCTGATTTCAACCGCACGCTTCAAGGCCATTGACGGGATGCGCCGGAGGGCGCGCTTCGACGGAGCACAAAGCGATCTTGCGCTGTACATGGAAGCACGCGTCAACGAATCGCCTCAGGAAGCTCTTCAGGAAGAGGAGATCGAGGACGATCGCCTTCGTCTCATCTTCACCTGCTGCCATCCCGCTCTGCCGCCCGAGGGACAAGTGGCGCTCACACTCCGCGAGGTCTGCGGTCAGACAACCGAGGAGATTGCTCGGGCATTTCTCGTTACGCCGGCGACCCTTGCGCAACGCATCGTTCGCGCGAAAGCCGTCATCCGCGATAAAGCGATTCCTTACCAGGTACCCGTGTCGCAGGAGTTACCGGCAAGGTTGGGAGCCGTACTTCAGGTTGTGTACCTGGTCTTCAACGCGGGTTATTCAGCGGAGACGACAGGAGCCGAACTAAGCCGCGAAGCGATCCGTCTGGGCAGACTCCTCCTCGACCTTCTTCCGGAACCCGAGGTCATGGGCCTGCTGGCGCTCATGCTGCTGCAGGAATCGCGCCGCGCTGCTCGAAGCTCTGCGCAGGGAGAGCTGATCCTGCTCGATCAGCAGGATCGCTCTTTATGGAATCGAGGACAGATCGCCGAAGGCATCTCGCTCGCCGAGAGCGCTCTTCGCTCGCGCCGTTTCGGTGCCTACACATTGCAGGCGGCCATTGCGGCAGTTCACGCCGAGGCCTCCTCGCCGGCATCCACCGACTGGCACCAGATCACGCTGCTCTACGACCGCCTGATTCGTATTCAGCCATCTCCGGTCGTCGAACTCAACCGCGCCGTTGCCGTCGCCATGGGCGAAGGTCCGGAGCAGGGTCTTCATCTTATCGATGGCTTGCTGGCGCGCCAGGAACTCGCCCACTATCACCTCGCGCACTCCGCCCGTGCGGATTTATGTCGCCGGCTGGGACGGATTCCGGAGGCCCGTGCTTCATATAAGAAGGCGCTTGCCCTGGCTCGCGAGGAACCGGTGCGCCGTTTCCTCGCCGGGCGGCTGCGGGAGTTGGAATTAAAGTAGCTCGCCTCGTCTATTCATCCATTTCTTATTCACTTGGATGGCTCCCAGAGCTCGACCTTATTGCCATCTGGATCTCTAACCCACGCAAAGTTCCCATAATCGGGATATTCCGCGGTCTTTTCGATCGCCACGCCCTTACTCTTGAGATGGCTGAGGACATCTCCCATGTTCTTCACTCGATAATTAACCTGACCGGTTCGCGGCTTATCCTTGATGTCTTCTTCGGCAGGAATAATCGCCCACGCCGTCGTTTTCTTTATCTCCGGGTTTTCAAGATCCCTGCATTCAAACGTTGCATAGATTGAATTGCACTCAGCATCTTCGCCCTCAGGAAGGATTCCAAGGCAATCGCGATACCAGGCAGCCAATCTCTTTGCGTCGTTGGAAAAAAGAAAAACGCCGCCAATTCCGTCGATCATATGCGTCTCCCACTCCTCATTTCTGCCGGGTTACGAACCGGCAGGCATAGTTCCAATTCAAAGTGCGACCAATCCGTCGCGCTTTCTTTGTCCAGAAAAACTTCAAGAGCCGGCGCATGCTCAGGCTCGTAGGAGCTGCGGATAAGCCAATCTCTGTAAAGATAGTCCCAGGCCGTCGCTACCTTATGGATATCGCCGGAAACCTTGATGGCGGCGTATCGCATCGCTGGCATTTTCAATTTCGACATTCCTTCCATACACTCGAACGGCGAAGACGACGCAAGGCAGACCTCGTACCGATAAAGATGTCTTGGGGTCACGTGTGGATCGTCTACCGACATTCCGAATACGACTCCTTGCGAAAAAACATCCTGGGATTTGGCCCATTCGATCAGTGTCGTGAGGGCGGCAAGCACTCTGTCCATTTCGAAGGCATTCGTCACCCGGATATAGGCGACTTGCCTCTCGGAAATGTCGATCAATCTCACCGGGAACGCGGCTCTCTTTTCTTCCGCGCTCATGGGGAGACCATATTCATCCTTCGGGAAGAGTTCTTTGCAGATCTTGCTCTTTTTGATCTCGCCGCTTTCTCGAAACTGACGTGGCGAAGTGTCGTAGCCCGATCGGAAGGCACGTGAAAACGTTGCCGATGACGAAAAACCGCAATCCAGGGCTATATCGGTCAGGCTTTGGTCGGAGTAACGAAGAAGACGAGCGGCCTTTTCAAGACGAAGCCGATTCGTAAAGTTATTGAGGGTTTCTCCGGAAACCGCCGTAAAAATCCGATGGAAGTGGTATTCCGAGAAGCAGGCGACATTCGCAAGCTCCGCCAGCTTCACCGGGCGATCCAGATTCGCCCGAAGATAATCAATCACCCGGTCAATTCTTTGGCCATACTCGCTGTTAGCCTGTGTCTTTGCTCTTTCCACGGATTCACATTGTGTCATAGAAATGCACCAGGCGGCCCTATACCGTCGGCCTGCAGAAGTCTCCATTTCTCCCCGGGCGGCTGCGGGAAATAAAAATTTGGCTCTCCTGTCGATTTTCCCTGCGCCCGACGACTATAGGATGAACGATCCAGCGCGCAAGGGCTTCAGAGTCTCGTAAGCACTGGTACATAAAAGGGGAGGACAATCGAATGAGAAATGTAATCTTCGCAATCAACATTACCTTGGATGGCTGCTGCGACCACACCAAGCAGCTTGCTGATGAAGAAACGCTTGAATATTTTTCTCCCCTCACGCGAGAGGTTGGCCTGCTGGTCTTTGGGCGTAAAACCTATCAATTGATGGTTCCCTATTGGCCTGACGTCCTCAAAGACCCGTCGGCGAGCAAAGCCGACACCGAATTTGCCCAGGCATTTGACTCCACCCCCAAGCTTGTTTTTTCGCGATCATTGGACCGCGTTGAAGATAAAAATACGAGAATCGTTCGCACAAATCTTCGCGACGAAATACTTGCATTGAAGCAGGAAGAGGGCAAAGACATCTTGGTTGGCGGTGTGGATATTCCTACGCAACTTACAGAGCTTGGTTTGATTGATGAATATCGTTTTGTCGTTGGGCCAATCATTGCGGGAGAAGGCAGACGGTTGTTCGACGGTGTCAGCCTGCCCGAGAAATTACGGCTGAAACTTGTTGAGTCGAAGATTTTTGCATCAGGAGGCGTTGCGCTCCGCTACTTGAAACAGTGACAGAAGTCTCCGACAGCGAGGCTGCTGGCTTCCACACTCAGAAGAAGGACGAGGAGAAGAACCATGAAATACCTGTGCATGGGATACTACGATCCGGCAAAACACGCGGCTATGACCGAGGATGAGCGGAACGCGATGTTCGACGAATGCTTTGAGTACGACGACCATTTGCGCGCGAACGGAAACTCTTTTGGCGGAGAGGGCCTTGAGCCTTCGGGCACCGCGCTGACCTTGTATTGGAAGAACGGGAAAGTCGCAACCACCGACGGTCCCTATGCGGAAACCAAGGAGCAACTCGGTGGCTTTGGCGTGCTTGAGGCGCGGGATATGAATCATGCCATTCAGCTCATGTCGCAGCATCCGGCCATGAAGTATGGGACCTTGTGGGAGATACGTCCAATTGGCGATATGAGTGAAATCAGGCGGGCAAGTGATCAGCGGCGAGGCAAGGTCTCCGCGCGATGAGGGCAGCCCTGGGATGAGTGCCGCGACGTCGGCCTGTCGTCAGCAATTCCTGAATGACGGGAAGCGCGTTGCGTGCTGGTGCTGAAATCGTTAAGACCCTCCACGTGATTGTTCGTTTTTGAACAAACTTGTCTCAGCTCCGGACACGGCTCTGCCTCCTTGCTTGCCTAAACCCTCTGATTTCAATATGAGCTACTGGCCGATCAACTGCTTCGTTCGGAGAGGCAGGATGACCACGTTCCGCTTGTACAGGAGAAATCATGCTGGCTGACCTCTGGCACGCGTTGCGTCAGCTGCGCAAAACTCCCGGCTTCACCTTGACGGCTGTGCTGACCCTGGCCCTCGGCATCGGCGCAACGACGGCCATCTTCACTCTGGTGCAGCAGGTGATGCTGCAGTCGCTGCCGGTAGCGAATCCAGGGAAGCTCTGGCGCATCGGCGACCAGCCACGCTGCTGCAACTGGGGCGGCTACAGCCAGGGTGATGACGAGGAGCCAAACCAGTGGAGTCTCTTTCCCTGGGAGGCTTACCGGCTCTTCCGCGCCAACACGCCGGCGTTCGAGGACCTGGCAGCCATGCAGGCGGGGGATGCTCAGCTGGGCGTGCGGCGCGCGGGAACGAACCAGCAGCCGGATACACGCAATGGCGATTATGTCTCCGGCAACTTCTTCCGGACCCTGGGCGTATCGGCATGGCGCGGGCGCCTTTTCACCGATAGCGACGACCAGGAAGGCGCGCCTCCCGTCGCGGTGATGAGCTTTCACGCCTGGCAGGAGAAGTACGGCTCCGATCCCTCCGTGGTCGGCTCCACGTATCAAATCAACGGTCATCCCTTCACGATCATCGGCATAACTCCACCCGGTTTCATCGGGGCGAAGATGGTCGACTGGGGCATGCCGGACATTTGGCTGCCGCAGACAACCGAACCGATGATCGATGGCGCAACAGCCCGGCTCAAAAACCCACGCATCGACTGGCTCGACGTGATTGGCCGTGTGCGTCCGGGCACGAATCCGAAGGCGCTGGAGGCGCAGCTGCAGAGCGAACTGCACGGTTGGCTGGCCAGCCATCTCGCGGATATGAACCCCCAGGAAAAGAGCGTCTGGCAAAAGCAGTCGCTGCTCGTCTCGCCCGGCGGCGCCGGCTTCTCCAGCTTGCGCAGGGACTATAGCGAGGGTCTGCTGCTGCTCCTGGTCACGGCCGGCTGCGTATTGCTGGTGGCGTGTGCCAATATCGCCAATCTATTACTTGCGCGCGGGCTCACCAACCGCCAGCAGACAGCGGTACGCGTCGCACTGGGCGCGTCGCGGCGGCGGCTGGTGCGCAAGGCTCTGGTGGAGAGCATCGTGCTGTCGCTCATCGGCGGTGCCGCGGGCATTGCCGTGGCGTATGCCGGGGCCAGGCTCATCCTGTATCTTGCCTTCCCCTCCGAGCACCAGTTCACCTGGATCCCCGTGCACGCTTCGCTGTCGACCCCGGTGCTGCTTTTCGCGTTGGGAACCTCCGCTCTGACCGGTGCGATCTTCGGGATCGTACCCGCGTGGATAACCTCGCGCGCCCAGCCGGTAGAAGCGCTGCGCGGAGCAAACCGCGCCGTCGGAGGTCATCGCCACTGGGTGCAAAAAACCCTGGTGATCGCGCAGGCAGCGGTTTCGCTCGTGCTGTTGAGCGCCGCGGCCATGCTCGGGGGAAGCCTGCGCAACCTGGAGCACGAGAACTTCGGCTTCAACCCTGACGGGCGCTATCTGGTCTACATCAACCCGATGTTGTCCAACTACAAGCAGGAGCAGCTGGTCCCGCTCTTCCGCGAGCTTCAGGATCGGCTGAGCGCCATTCCCGGCGCGCGGAGCGTCAGCTCCGCGACCTATGCGCCCATGAGCGGCGATCAGTGGGGTTTCGATATTCGGATCGACGGCAAACCCGAGCCTGGCCCGAAGGACGATGTTTCTGCCGACTGGACGCACGTCACTCCGGGCTTCTTCGACACGATCGGGGCCAGGGTGCTGAGGGGCCGTCCGATCACCGAAGACGACAATGCCACTACCCGGCCCGTGGCGGTCATCAACGAAGCCTTCGCGAAGAAGTTTTTCGGGAATCAGAATCCCATCGGACAGCATTTCGGCCCCACGTATCGAAAGAACGCGGGAACCTATGAGATCGTCGGCGTCGTTAACAACATCCACTACGTGAGCTGGGACTTCCGGGAACCGGCTCGGGCCATGTATTACGTCCCCGAAGCGCAGACCCTTCACTTCGATCAGCCGGACATCCAGACTTACGAGATTTGGGGGCACTACCTGTCCAACATCGTGATCTGGGCGCCGGGTCATCCGCCGAACATGCTGGCCCAGGTGAAGAAGACGCTGGGTGAGGTCGATCCCAACCTGGTGATGTACGACGTGGAGCCCTACCCGAGAGTGATCAACGGAAAATTTGACCAGCAGAACATGATTGCCAGCCTGACCTGGCTCTTTGGTGCGATCGGACTGGTGCTGGCCGCAGTTGGCCTTTACGGCGTGACCGCTTACGGTGTGGAACAGCGGACCAGAGAGATCGGCGTGCGCATGGCGCTGGGCGCGGATCGCGGCTCGGTAGTCGCCATGGTGCTGCGCGGAGCCTTCTGGCAGGTGGGCATCGGTTTGGGGATCGGCATTCCCGCCGCGATCGGAGCAGGCTATCTGATCGCGAGCCAGCTCTTTGGAGTCCGACCGTGGAATCCGCTGCTGCTGGCGGGTGCGACCGTGCTGCTCGGAGTAGCGGCGCTGGTCGCCGCGGTCATACCCGCGCGCAGGGCAGCAAGCATCGACCCCATGCAGGCGCTGCGCAGCGAATAACCAGGCAGAATCCAATCCAGACCAATGGATGACTTCTCCCCCCCGCATAGCTTCATGGTCATGTATATAGAGCAGGGCGAAACCTACCGAAGGACGGCATGATGAAGCTTCTCCTCACTTCCTCTGGCATCAGTAACCCCAGCATTCATGGTGCTCTGGTCGATCTCCTGGGCAAACCGATCGCTGAGTCGAACGCGCTCTTCATTCCTACCGGGATCTATCCCTTTCCCCGCAGTGCTGGTATGGCCTACCAGGCAATCTGCGGACGGGCCCCAACCCCCTTATGCGAATTGGGCTGGAAGTCATTAGGAGTTCTGGAGCTCACCGCACTGCCTAGCATCGAGAAAAAGAACTGGGTCTCATCGATCGAGGAGACTGATGCTCTGCTGGTTTGGGGCGGCGATCCGCTTTATCTGAGCTACTGGATGAGCCAGTCTGGACTGACAGAGCTCCTGCCATCATTACAGCGAGATCTGGTCTATGTCGGAGTAAGTGCCGGCAGCATGGCCGTGGCTCCGACCTTCGCCGAGACCTACCGTAAGCCGTATCGAGGCACTGGCAGCCCGCTTACGTTGGAAGACATGGTCTTCGCCTCACCCCAGGGCGAAATCAGCATGAACTTCATCACCGCCAAAGGAGCGGGCTTTACTGACTTTGCATTGATTCCGCACGCGAACCACGAGGATCGCCCGGATGCTTCTTTCGCGGGCGCGGAAAAATGGGCAGCGAAGCTCCCGGTTCCGATGTATGCGATCGACGATCAGACCGCCATCAAGGTGACCGACGATACCGTCGACGTCGTATCCGAGGGACAGTGGAAGCTGTTTAACTCATGATGAAGCCACATCAGCTTCACGCTCTTTAGCGCTCTGCTGTGTTCCCCTCAAACGCCACATTGCCGCATCCATCGCGTACATGCGGACTTCGATCGCTTTTGGCCCCCACATGATGTTGTGCGTATAGCCAAAACCCACGCGCTCGAGCAGCTTCTGCGAGTTGTCGTGCCCTAATCCATGTCCGGCAACAATCACCGTCAGCCTCAGCGTGTCGAATCCATACGCGATTACCGCGCGCAAAGACTCCTCGCCCAGCCGCAGTCCCCAGGCAGATCGCATGAGGTGGACGCCCGCCTCTATCGTCTTTGTATCCATCTGCCACGGCCGCAGGCCGGCGCACCCCGCAAACTCACCCGTGTCCCGCAAAAACATCGGCCAGTACTGCATGCCGAGGCTGTTCTCACGTTCGCGTTCTATATCGAGCCGGGCACGCGCTTGTTCTCTGGTCATTGCGCCGCCAAAGTAGTAAGTCACTTCCGGGTCGCACCACAACGCTTCGGCAAGCGCGGTATCGTCGTCAGTCCAGCTTCGAAACGTCAAACGGGCAGAAGAAGGAGGAGGCACGCGCAAGAAGCTCCGGTACTTTGGACAAGGGTATCGTATGTGGCGGATTACTAGCCGCAAGTCAGCCTTCTCGTCCCGTCGCCCAAGATTTCATTCATATCGAAGCGCAACCACCGGTTCGACGCACATCGCTCGGCGCGATGGAACGAAGGCGGCAAGCAGCGCGATCAGCAACAACAGCAGGGAAACGCCGCCAAACGAGAGCCCATCGATAACGTGGATCCCGTACAGCACGTGCCGCAGCAGATACGCCACTCCAGCTGCGAGCGTCACTCCCGCCAGAAGTCCAGTGACCACGGGCCGCGTGCTGTCGCGCAGGATCAGGCCCAGAATGTCCGCTTTCCTCGCTCCCAGCGCCATGCGGATCCCTACTTCCCTTGTGCGCAGCACCACGATATAACTCACCGTCCCGTAGATTCCGATCGACACCAGAATCAAACCCAGCAAGCCGGTTGCGGAAGCCGCCGCTGCCGCCAGCGTCGATCCAATGAACGGCGGCGTCTGCAGCAGCATATCCTCGAGCGTAACCGCCCTTACCGTCATGCCTGGATCCACCGCAGCGATGACCGGTCCCAGAGCGTTCGCCACTTCTGCCGGGGCGGAACGCGTCCGAACCAGAATCGGATGCCGCCACAGATCTGAATCAGAAAGTAGCAGGTAAATTTGCTCCGAATCGCTGCCATCGAACATTACACCCCGTGTGTCCCGCGCCACCCCAATCACTCTCCACACCGGACCATCTGGAAGTGGCTCATCCGCGGTATGAAACTTGTGGTCGGTGCTCATGCGCAACGTGCGACCCAGTGGATTTTTTCCTGGCCAGAGCTGGTTCGCTGCTGATTCGCTGAGGATCACGGATTTATCTCCCGCATTCCCTGCCGACAGCCCGTGGCCGACCAGTAGCGGAATACCCATTGTCTGGAAATAATCTGGCTGAATCCACGTGTAGTAGAGTGTCGCCTTCGTGTCGTCCGCGGACGGATTCTGACCATCGATCGATACCGCCACCTCGCGGAAATCTTCATCGTCGGGCGCGCGAGCCGTCGTCACGCCCACTACTCCCGGCATCGCCGCCACGCGATACCGCAACCCCCGCGTCAGCTCTGCCTTGTGCTCCGGTGTATAGGTTGAACTCTCCGGAAATTCGACGCTGAGATCGAGGAGCTGGGCATCGTCATATCCGGTATCCATCCGCAGAGCGCGAATCGCGCCGTGAATAAACAACCCGCCCGCAATCATCAGCACTGCGGAAAGCGCCACCTGCGCCGCAATCAAGAAGCTGCGCAGCCACCGTCTGCCTTCTGGGGACGTCGATGCACTCGCCTTCAGTGCAGATGACACCGCCGACCGCGAGCTCTCGAATGCCGGTGCCAGTCCGAACAGCACTCCAGCCGACACCGAAATTAAGAAGACAAACGCAAAGACGGAAAGATCGGGCGTCACATGGAAAATAAACGTGCCGTACTGTTCAGGAAAAGCATTCGCCGCGATGACGACGACTACTTGCAGCAGCGCCCAGCTGAACAGGAACGCCAGACCCCCGGCGACCAGTGCCAGCAGCGCGCTCTCCGTCAGCAATTGTCGAATCAGCCGCCCGCGGCTCGCTCCCAGCGACAACCGCATCGCCAGCTCGTTGTATCGTGACGCGGCCCGCGCCAGTTGCAGACTCGCAACATTTGCGCACGCTACCACCAGCACCATCGCAACTGCCCCCAGCACGAACAGCAGGCTCACCACGACCCCGGGGTTCTGATCTACGGGGACCGCGAACGGCGACCCGGGCCACACCACCGCCCGCAGAGGCTGCGCAAAGTCTGCATGAGGAGTGTGCAGCGCTCGCAGATGATCGGCGACCACCGACATCTCCTCCTGCGCCTCCCTCGTCGTCGCGCCGGCGGCCAGCCGTGCACGAATGTGAAGCCGCGTATCTTCGCGATTCACGAGCCAGTTGTCGGCCGGATGCACCAGCGGCTCCAGTTCCAGAGGCATCCAGAAGTCCGGCGCTTCCACAAACGTCCCCACAAAATTGGGCGGCGTCACGCCAATGATGGTGAATGCCGCTCCATTCAGCCGCACTGTCTTGCCAACGATGCCCGGATCGCCGTTGAACCGCTTTCTCCAATAGTTCTCGCTGATCAAGACGGCAGGCGAAGCCGTCAATTCCTTCGTGTCAGCGGAGTTGAACACGCGCCCCCGCATCGCCCCCACGCCCAGCACAGAAAAAAAATTCTCAGAGACGAACAGCGTCTCAGCGCTCTCAGCACTGGTCCCCGCATTCGACAGCAACCCAAGCCTGCCAAGCAGTGTGCCCTGCTCCTGGCGGCGCCCATCCGCTACGCCACCCTGCGTCAGCAGCGTCAGGAACTGCGGCGTACTCGTTGCGATCACTCCCTGAAACGAACGCACCTGATCGCGATACGTAAGATAATCCGGATAGCTCAGATACGACCGAAAATCCCCGGAGTGAAGCACCAGCGCCGTATTCACCATCCTGTCTGGATCCCGCGCTTCCAGTTTTCGCGCGAAGAATGCCCTGTATGCGGTAAACGCCGCTGTGTTGACACCGATTCCGATCGCCAGCGCCAGGACCGCCATCGTGGTAAAACCGAGATCCCGCACCAGCAGCCGCGCTCCAAAACGCACATCCTGCCATACGGTCTGCGGAAACTGCATCATGTCGATCTCCCCCATCCGCTCTCGCCACACTGCGGCGTTCCCGAATCGAAGCCGCGCCTTCCGTCTGGCATCGTCTGGTGTCATGCCCGCGTCAAGATTCTGCTGCTCCCGCATCGCGAGGTGAAACTGCAGCTCTTCATCGAACTCGCGTTCCCTCTCTTCCCTGTGCCATAACTCGCGCGCCCGTCTGATCCATCCCATCGTGCCTCCCGCCGGCGTTGCCGCTCAGAACTCCAGCACCAAAGCCACTGCGCCGGTGATCTTCGTCCACCTCTCCCGCTCCGCTGCCATTTGCTGCCGGCCTCGCCCCGTCAACCGATAGAACCTCGCACGCCGGTTGTTCTCGCTCACACCCCACTCCGCTTTGATCCAGCCCTCTTGCTCCATCCGATGAAGCGCTGGATAGAGCGATCCTTCCTCAACCTGCAGAATCGCGTCGGACACCCGCTCGATGTGCAGTGTGATTCCCCATCCATGCATCGGCCCCTGCTCCAGAGTTTTCAGAACCAGCATGTCCAGCGTGCCCTGCAGTTGATCTCTCTTCTTTCTGATCATGGCGTCTTCCTATAGATGTCTATAGGAACATAGCTACGGCCATCGATCCCTGTCAAGAGGCATCGAAACCGCGTCACCATCACGAGAATTGCGACCGCGGCGTGAAGAGAGTCCGAATTTTGCATGCTGTTTGGGAATTCCAAGCCATGCTGAAAAGCTGGCCGGCAATTTCCCCAAACCCGATAAAATAGAAGTAGCCCACCAGAAAGGCCCCGCTCCGGTGGGCCTTTTATTTATCCAGAAAACCTCGCCATCCAGTCATTGCAGTGGTTGCCGGGAACCGTTTTAGAAACAATCGGTTACAAAATCACCAATGAAATGAATGGGTTGCATTTTCGGTCTTCTTTTTCCGCCATTAACCCTGTTCATAAGAATGGATTACACTCTTCTCCAATAGAATGAATGGATTACAAAATTAGCGACATAAACTACTTATTATGAATACTTTACATAACCACCCCAAAAAACAGGGGGAGGGGTGTCTGCTAAGGAAGCTTCGCTTTCCCCGGCCGGATCCGTTCCGCGGAAACCACACCCTCACCCTCAAGCACCGGATAAAATTTGTCGGCCGCGAGATTGCTCAGCGTCTCGACCTTGCCCGAAGGCCAGCGGATCTCCACCCTGTCGATCTTCGTCGTCGCTCCAAGCCCGAAGTGGACCCGCAGATCGTTCTGCGACAGATAGCTCCCCCCACTGTGGATCTCCTCGGTCTGCGTCATCCCCCCGGCGATGACCTTGACCTTGGCGTTGATCGCCAGCCGGTTGCTCTTCGCGCCCCCGGCCAGCTCGAAGCTCACCCAGTGACGCCCCGGCACCCCATGATTCCTGAGAATCATCGGCGCCCCATCGATGTCACTGACGACAACATCCATGTTCCCGTCGTTGAACAGGTCGCCGACGGCAAGCCCGCGCGACGCCCTCTTCGCCATCAGCGCCGGCCCGGCCTGATCGCTCGCGTCGCAGAACGTACCATTCTTCTGGTTCATGCTCAGCAGCTTAGGCTCGCGATATCCCGGACCTGACCGCAGCGTATCCACCTGCGGATACACGTGCCCACTCACCGTGATCAGGTCCAGCCAGCCATCGTTGTCCAGGTCCACGAAGGCCGTGCCCCACTTCACCCACGGCAGCGACGGCAATGCCACCCCGGAGGGATAGGACACCTCGCTGAAATTCCAATCCCCATCGTTGCGATAAAGAAGATCGTTCTCGTCGGAGAAATTGGTGACATACAGCGACGGCCGGCCGGTATGGTTGTAATCCCCCACAGCAATCCCCATGGACGCCTGCTCGGAGCCGTCCTCGCTGACGGCGGTGCCGGACTGGAGGCCGATGTCCTTGAACTGGCCATTGCCGAGATTCTTATAAAGGAACTTCGGCGTCGAGTCGTTGGCAACATAAATATCCGGCCTTCCGGTGTTGTTGAAGTCCGCCCAGATCACGCTCATCCCGTAATAACCGTCGGGATCACTGATGCCCGCTGTCTTGGATACATCGGTAAATGTCCCGTCGCCGTTGTTGTGGAAAAGCGAGTCGCCCGCGCCGCGCAAGCCCCTGGGACCGCACTGCACTGAGATGCCGCGGTATCTGCAATTGGGTGCGCTGCCAAAACCCGGCAGATCGTTCAGACGGAAGTCGACATAGTTGGCGACCATCAGATCTAAAAAGCCATCGCCGTCATAATCGCCAAACGACGCACCGGTGGACCATCGACCATCCGCGACGCCTGCCCTTGCTGTAACGTCGGTGAAGGTTCCATCACCGTTGTTGTGATAAAGGATATTGCCGCCCAGGCAGGTCACGTACAGGTCGGGCCATCCATCATTGTCGTAGTCACCCACCGCTCCGCCCATAGCGAAGCAGGGCTTGTCCAGCCCGGTCTTCGCCGTTACATCGGAGAAAGTACCATCGTGGTTATTGTGGTAGAGGACGCCGCGGGTGGTCTCGCCTTTAACGGCCATTTCGACAGTCGGAGCATTGGTGAAGTAGATATCGAGCCAGCCATCCCGGTCATAGTCAAAGAGAATCACGCCGCCGCTCATAGACTCAACGATGTACTTCTTCGATGGGTCCGCGGTGTGTGAGAACGTTATCCCTGTCTTCGCAGTAATGTCCTCAAGCTGTGGAATAGTGCGGCTGCTACACCGGGCGGACTTGGCCCCCGGCGGGGGTGGCACCGGAGGAGGGTGACCCTCCTGCCCCACCACGAGGCTCGTGCACATCAGAAAAACGATGACGAGCCTCGCTGCACAAAACGCCTTCGGGGAGAAGAGCGGTATCCGGCGCGTGCGGTGGCGGGCTAAATGCCGAGACAATTCCACAAAACAATACCAAATCAGGATCGGGACGCTCATAGCCACCCCGCCCTCCCCCTCGAAATCTGTTACTCATTCATTCTTCTGGGTTTAAAGGATAAGATCATCGACAAAGATTTGAAAACAAGTCACTTACGGAGTCTGGTCTGAAAACAAAGGGGTTAGCGGAACACAAGACACCGTGCGATTCCCTATTTTTGCACTAGAAACAGAAAGCCCGATTGCGACTCGGCAATCGGGCCATGTACTTCCCTATCTCTATCCTACCAAGTCGAGAAGAATTCTCAGCCACGTATCGCGCCTTTGATTGGGCGAAAGCGGTAGCGGAAGGGAGCTCGCTTGGACACGAGTTGATGCCCGATTTATGCTTAAGGCGATTGAAGAAAACGCTTTCTCCTTTCGGCAAATTCTCATGAAATTCCCTCTCTTACGCTTTATCTCCCTGCCGCTGTTCTTCTGGTGCTCCTTTGCTGTCGTGCAGGCGCAGCAACCGCGTGCGATTTCACTCTCCGGCGATTTCCAGGGCACGCACGATCCTTCGATCATCAAGGCCGGAGATACCTGGTATGTCTTTGCGACGGGAAAGACGAAAGACGGCGGCCAGTTCCAGATTCGCTGCTCGGCCGACCTGAAAGAGTGGAAGTTCTGTGGCCAGGTCTTCGACCAGATCCCGGAATGGATTCATAAGGACAGCCCGGGAACGGTAGACCTCTGGGCGCCCGATATTTCCTTCGAAGAGGGTGTGTATCGGCTGTACTACGCTTATTCACTTTTCGGGAAGAATACGTCGGGGATTGCGCTGGCAACGAACAAGACGCTGGATCGTAACAGTCCGGATTACAAATGGGTCGATCGTGGCCTGGTACTCCGTTCGCTGGAGAGCGATGACTTCAACGCCATCGATCCGAACTTTGTACTGGACGCGCAGGGTCATGCATGGCTGGCCTTCGGCAGCTTCTGGAGCGGCATCAAGATGCGGCGGCTCGACGAGCACACCGGCATGCCGGACCGGAAGGACACGAAGCTCTACTCGCTGGCCTCGCGCGCAGAGCCGGCGAACGCACTTCCAGCCCCTGCGGGTTTGCCTCCGGATTGGGAAGCGGTTGAGGCGCCGTTCATCGTTCATCACGGCGGCTACTACTATCTTTTCGTCTCCTGGGATCTGTGCTGCCGTGGGACGAAGAGCACGTATCGGACGATGGTTGGACGCGCAACGAAGGTGATCGGACCTTATCTCGATAAAGACGGCAAAGCGATGGCGGAAGGTGGAGGCTCGGAGGTTCTGGCTGCCAACCAGCGCTGGCTGGGCCCGGGCGGCGAGTCGATACTGATGCAGCCGGGAGGCGATGACCTGATCGTCTTTCACGCCTATGACGCAAAGGCGGGCCGGCCAGCGCTGCAGATCTCGACGATCACCTGGACGGGGGACTGGCCGCACGCAGCGCTGGGGCAATGACCGTCAAGGCACCGTAAGCAAATTTGACAACTATTGGACGGGGATTTAACGACAGTCGTCCACGCGAATCGCTAATGTCCTTTTCTGTGAGGAGAAACACCATGCGATTCATGCTTCGTTCTCTAGTTCTGACGTCGGCAGCTTTTTGCGCAACAGCAGCGTTTGCGGCTTCGAAAGTCGTGGTGACTGTCCCCTTCAATTTTGAAAGCCACGGGCAGGCATTCCCCGCAGGCAAATACGAAGTCAGCCTCGAGATGAACAAGTCAGTTCTCAAGCTAAGCAATTTGACAAATACGAGCCAGAGTGTGGACTGGCTGGTTTCCCCGGCGGACTACACATCAATGTCCCCCGTTCTCCAGATGAAGTTTGATGATGCGGGATTGTCGCGTGAGCTGCATACGATTCAGCTCGGGACACGCATCACACCGGTACTGGACGCCCCGATCAAAGGCCACGATGCGGGCAGCTCTGTGGTTACGGCTGGCGGTCAGTAGCAACACTCGTCACGAAGCCCGCGCCGGACGCTCCAGCGCGGGCCTTTTTTTTGCCCCTTTTCCGAGATCAGGCGCGGACGGCAGGCATCAGATATTCCGGCCCCACGGGATCTGTAACCGACTGACGCACAATTTCGCCGATCTCAAGCATGGCGTCGCTACTTAATTGCCAGTCGAAGATTCCCTCCACTGCCTTGAGCTGATCGGGCCGCTTCGCACCCCAGATTGCCGCGCTGACTCCGGGCCGGTCGAGCACCCACCGTATGGCCAGATCCAGTACAGTCTTGCCGTAGTAGGAGCGCGCGAAGTCGTCTAAACGGGCTACCGCACCGAGATACTGCGCGAAACGCGGCGGCTGAAATTTAGGATCGACGCGGCGGATGTCGCCCTCGGGGAATTGGGTATCCGGGGTAAGATGGCCGCCGAGCAGGCGGCGGCACAGCGAGCTGTAGGTGAGCACCGCGATCGCGTGCTCACGGCAGTAGGGCAGCACGTCGGCGTCGATGGCGCGCTCGAAGAGGTTGTAGGGCGGCTGATTGGAGTGGAGCGGAGCGACACGGCGGAAAGCGTCCATCTGCGCAGGCGAGAAATTGCTGACACCGATGGCACGGATCTTTCCCTGTTCATGCAGCTCAAGCATGACCTCAGCGGCGCGCTCGATCGGGAGCGTCGTATCGGGCCAGTGGACCTGGTAGAGGTCGATGTAGTCGGTCTGGAGGCGGCGCAGCGAGTCTTCGATCTCCTGGCGCAGGCGGGCTGGAGTCGAGTTGGCAAAGACGCCGGTGGAGTTCCACTCGAGGCCGGCCTTGGTGGCGATGTAAAACTTCTCTCGGGCTCCGTGCCGGCGCATAGCCCGGCCAATGATCTCCTCGGCATGGCCATGGCCGTAGATGGGTGCGGTATCGATCAGGTTGATGCCGTGGTCGAAGATGGTGAGGCAGGTGTCGATGGCCTCGCTGTCGCTGACTTCACCCCATTCCGAGCCGCCAATCGCCCATGTGCCGAGACCGATACGCGAGACTTGTGCGACATTGAGTGTGAAGCTTTCCATGGCAGCCAGCATACAGGGGACTCTATTGAGCATGATTTCGAGAAGACATTTCCTCGCCGCCGGGTCGATGACCGCAGCAGCCGCACTCTTACAGTCGAAGAACCTCTTCGCCGCACACGCGGGCCCGGGAATCGGGCTGCAGCTTTACAGCGTCCGCAAATTGCTGGCTCAGGATTATGAAGGTACGCTCAAGATGGTCGGGAGCATCGGCTTCCGCAACGTGGAAGCTGCGGGATTTTACGGGCGCAGCGCGGCGGACGCGAAGAAGGCGATGACGGCAGCGGGACTGAATTGCTTCAGCGCGCATTATTCACTCGCGGACCTTCTGAAGGCCACCGATGACACGATTGCGTATGCGAAAGAGCTGGGCCTGGAGTATGTGATCTGCTCATCTCCGTCGGTGGCCGATCCGTCGAGGTTTGCCAATGCGCCGGGCGGAGCATGGGAGGCCATGCACCACGGCATGACGGCCGACGACTGGAAGTGGAATGCCGGGCAATTCAATGTGCTGAGCGAAAAGATGAAGGCGCAGGGATTGAAGTTCGGCTACCACAACCACACGATGGAGTTTCGCGACCTGGGCGGCGGGACGAACGGCTACCAGATCCTGCTCAAGGACACCAATCCGAAAGTGGTGACGCTGGAGATGGATTGCGGATGGGTGGCGGCAGCCGGAGCGAATCCCGCGGAGATACTGCTGGCGCATCCGACCCGCTTCTCACTGCTGCACATCAAGGACTTCAAGGCTGCGCAGCCGGGACAGGAGCCAGGGCAACGGGTTTCGACCGAGTTAGGGAAAGGCGTGGTCGACTTCAAGCCGGTCTTTGCCGCTGCAAAAAAGATAGGCATCCACTACGCGATCGTCGAACAGGAAGAATTCGATATCCCTGCTGAAGATGCGTTGAAGATCGACTACCAGTTCATGCAGGGTGCAGGATTGCACTAGAGCGCCGCGAAGGCCGTGCCTGATTCTTCAGCGAGGACGGGTCGGGCGCGGCGTCCGGCCCGAGGCTCCGCGCTTGGCCGGGGTAGTCCGGCGCGGTGTGCTGCTTTTGGCGCGGGCAGGTTGCGGCTCGCGTGAGCGGCGTTCGGCGGGACCGGCCTTGACTGCCCGCCTGAGCTTCTCGACTTCCTGCGGGGTCAGTTCGCGCAGCTTGCCGGGTTCAACATCGAGCACCAGCGGACCATAGCCGACACGGCGGATTTTTTCGGCGTGGTGGCCGATCTCTTCGAACATCTTGCGAATCTCCCGGTTGCGCCCCTCGATGAGGACCAGCTCATACCAGGGATTCTCGCCTGGACGGACGAGGCGGACCTTCGCCGGTGCAGTCATTACGCGGCCTTCATGCGATCCCGGTTTGCCGCGCTCGATCATCATCCCCCCGCGCAACTGATCCAGATCAGCCTCCTTCGGCTTCCCACTCACTTTGACGAGATAGGTCTTCTCGACCTTCGCCGCGGCGCGCGTCAGAGCATTGGCGAGCTCTCCGTCGTTGGTCAGTAACAGCAGGCCTTCGCTGGCGTAATCCAGGCGGCCGACCGGAAATACCCGCTCCCCGCCGCGGATGAGATCCATGACGGTGGGGCGGCCTTCAGGATCGCTCATGGTCGTTACGTAGCCTTTGGGCTTGTTGACGAGGTAGTAGCGATGCCGCTCTGGGCCCTGCAGCAGCTTGCCGTCGACTCGGATGTGGTCGCGGGATGCATCAGCCTTCGTGCCCAGCTCGGTAATGGTTTGCCCGTTGACCTGCACCCGGCCAGCAAGAATCAGCTCTTCGGCCTTGCGGCGAGAACAGATTCCGGCCGCGGCAATGATCTTCTGCAGGCGGTCACCAGGTTGGCCCTGATCCTCGGCCATCAGTCCCCTTCGCCGGGCCGGCGCACGGACGCTGTGGCCTCGCCGGCATCCACCATATGAGCCGGTTTCACATCGGGCTCAACCACCACGCCGGGAAGATCGGCCACGTCCCTGCCGCCGCTCTCATCGCTGACGCCGACGGATGCGACCGCCGCAGCCATGACCTCAGCATCGTCGGGATCAGGATCGGCTGCGGGAGCTGCGGTCTCCTCGTCTTCATCCACACCTTCCTGGGTGAGGGACAATTGCTCGGTGGATGCGACGATCTCGTCGGTTTCTGCCAGCTCGCCCGCCATTTTCTCAAACTCTTCGATGGAGGGCAGCTCATTCAAATCCTTGAGGCCGAAACGGAGGAGGAACTCCTTGGTCGTCTTGTACAGGATGGGCCGGCCGATCACCTGCTTGCGCCCCGCGGTGGTGATCAGTTTACGGCTGATCAGCGAACCGAGCACGCCGCTCGAGTCTACCCCGCGAATCTCGCTCACCTCCGGCGCTGTAATCGGCTGCTTATAAGCGATCACGGCCAGAGTCTCCAGCGACTGGAGGGAGAGCTTCATCGCCGGCTTCAAGCTTTTTACGAAGCTACGCACGGCATCGTGGTACTCGGCCCGGGTGGCCATGCGGTAGCCGCCTGCAATCTCTCGAATCTCAAGACCGCGATCCCCTTTGGAATATTCGGCGATCAGGTCGTTCACCAGGAGGCGTATCTCGTCGCGCGCCTCGCGTTCCCGTTGGCGGGCCACCTGCTTCGCATCCCCGCTGGCTTCTTCGGCCTGTTCGGCGGCATTTTCCGCGGCGATTGCACTAACGACGGACAAGGGCGATTCCCACCCTAGCCCGGGGTCCATGGCGATGGAGGAGACTGCCGCGGCTTCGACAACCTGCTCGGTCAGGCGAATCCGGCGCCCCTCGAGCGCCTCGACCTGAAAGAGGCCCGCAAGCTGGGCCAGGGTGACCGGCTCCTCGGCCGCATAAATCACAGCTTCGATCTTGGCTTTAAGACTCATGGATTCGACGAAAACTCTACCGCGCCGCAAAAGAAACGGCGCTTCAGTAGATAGTACAGAAGCGCCGCTGATCCGTCAGTGTGTTGAAAACCGGTGCAGTCCAACCTCGACTAAATGAACTGCCGCAGGGTCCAGAAGATGCCGGCCGCGAGCAAAGCGGCCGCCGGAAGGGTCAGAATCCAGGCCAGGGCGATATTGCGAATTGTCGCGAGCTGGAGACCGCTGCCATTCGCCAGCATCGTTCCGGCAACACCCGAAGACAGGATGTGAGTGGTTGAAACCGGCAGATGATACTGGTCGGCCGCGATGATGGTCACCGCAGCGACGATCTCCGCTGAGGCGCCCTGCGCATAGGTCAGGTGATCCTTGCCGATCTTCTCGCCTACGGTAACGACGATCCGCTTCCATCCGATCATCGTGCCCATGCCCAGCGCGAGAGCGACAGCAACCTTCACCCAGGGCGGAATGAACTTGGTGGAAAGATCGAGGTGCTTCTTGTAGTTGGCCAGCACGGCGTTTTCAGGAGCGGTGAACTTGGGATTGCCGGACTTGGCCATCAGGCGGAGCGCTTCACTCTCGACATACATGTCGTTGCGAACGTTCTGTTGCTGACTGGCTGGGATTCCCGCAAGCGATTTATACTCCGTTACCTCATTCTTGATTTCGATCGTCATCTGGCGAGCGGCCAACATGGTGGTCGGCGTGAACTGCTTGGTGCGGATGTAATCCGTCAGGTCGTTGCGCGCGTCATCCATGACCGCATTCGGCGAAACGTAGTTCGAGAACACATTCGCTGCCTGCTCGGAGACCGCCGCAAAATCCTGCACCTGGCCATAGCCGACGGCGTGGTTCAGCGCGTAGGCGGTAGGCACCGTACCGATCAGGATGAGCATGATCAGCCCCATGCCCTTCTGCCCGTCATTCGATCCATGACCAAAGCTCACGCCCGTGCAAGTGAGAACCAGCAGAGCGCGAATCCAGAATGGCGGCGGAGCATCGCCCTTCGGCGACTCATACAGCTCCGGCTTCTTGACGAGCACCTTGAGTAGAAGCAGCAGGAGCGCCGCGAAGATAAAACCCACAAGCGGCGAAAACAGCAGCGCCTTGAAGACATTGGTCGCCTGCCCCCAGTCCACACCGCTGGTCCCAACCTTGGGGCTCATGAGCTGATTCGCTACGCCGACCCCGATAATCGAGCCGATCAGCGTGTGCGAGCTGGACGCCGGAAGGCCGAACCACCAGGTGCTGAGGTTCCAGATAATCGCTGCAATGAGCAAGGAGAAGACCATGGCGAACCCCGCGCCCTTGCCCACTTGCAGAACCAGTTCCACCGGCAGCAGCGAAAGGATCGTGTAAGCGACTGCGCCCGACGAGGTGAGCACGCCGATCAGGTTCCACATGCCGGACCACACCACCGCGATGTGCGGCTCCAGCGAATGCGTGTAGATCACCGTGGCGACCGCGTTCGCGGTGTCGTGAAAACCGTTGACGAATTCGAAGCCCAACGCAATCAGCAGCGCGATTCCGAGCAGAAAGTACGGCCAGATCGACCCCAGGTGCGTCCCGGAAATGTCGTTCGCAAGTTGCGAGATGGCGTACCCGAAGCCTCCGATAAGCACCAGCCCAAAAAGAGCAATGCCAATTTTGCTGGGACGCTTATCCAGCTTGTGGCGGATTGCCGCGGTACCGCCTGGGTGTTCCGGGGGGATAGCTACAGTGGCTGCTTGATCCATGGGAATTCGCTCCTGAAGTGGCCTGGGGGGGGATTCGTTTCAGCAAGCTAACAGGCAGAGTCGAGCCGGAGCATCAATTTCGAGCCAATTTTTATGAATATCTGATGAATCTCGTGTGGATGGGGGTCCGGGTTGGCTCAGGACCAGTCGTCGCGAATCTGACTCATGCGCTCGTTCAGCACTTCTTCGAATTGCTCGTGCTTCTTAATGAAGATTTCGCTGAAAGTTCGATCCTGGCGGAGCAGAATTGCTTGCAACCGAACCAGTTCCAGCAGGGCGAGGAACATGGCGATCAGCGAGCTTCGCGACCGGGTGTTGGCCAGCAGCTTGCTCAGGGCAACCGGCCGGTCTTCCATGACCAGGCGCCGGCGGACGAAATCGATCATCTGGCCGACGGTCGCTCCGTCTTCCTCGAGTTCAAGGACGGGACGGTTCCTGGCCCGCTCCAGAATCTGCTGGAAGACGCGGACCAAGTCCATGGTGTCGGCGGCGATTTCCGGCTCCGTTCCCTCGGCATTGCGGAAATCGCGGATGCCCGGATTCGTCCACGTCGCTTCCTCAATCTGTTGCCTGGAGTGGAGCATCTGGGCAGCGCTCTTAAAGCGCTCGTGCTCGAGCAGACGCTCCACCAGCTCGCGCCGCGGGTCTTCTGCTTCGCCTTCGACGACTTCGGCGGGAGAACGCGGCAGGAGCATCCTGCTCTTGATATGGATCAGCAGCGCAGCGGTGTAGATGAACTCGCCGGCCACGTCCACGTCCGATTCCTTGAGGTGCTCGACGTATCCGAGAAACTGCGCCGTGATTTTGGCGATGGGGATGTCGTAGATGTCGATGTCCTGCTTGCGGATAAGGTCCAGCAGCAGGTCGAGGGGGCCGTCGTAAACAGCGCCGACGACGACGGAGAAAGGGAAGGCGGAGTCGTCGGCCTTTTTCTCTTTCTTTG
>Ga0335075_10000906_pt1 | contig 50258 bp, 38 predicted proteins | sample Lox_Sample_24_FD_206723 | JGI IMG/M metagenome (GOLD analysis project Ga0335075, IMG submission 206723) | Soil microbial communities from Loxahatchee National Wildlife Refuge, Florida, United States - Lox_Sample_2.4 | ecosystem: Environmental > Terrestrial > Soil > Wetlands | place: USA... | reverse complement strand
CTGGGCATGGCCGCAATGCTCGTGGACCAGTTGTTGATAACGGTCCTGAAGGCGTTTCTCGACGCCAGGTAAAGTCGTGTTCATACCTTATTTTACGCAGCTGGAATCTGTGTAGAGAGTTCAGGTCAGGAGATCATGCCACAACAATATGTAAGTTCCGCACGTAGGGCGGGCTTCCTAGCCCGTCCGGACGGCTTAGGAAAGCCGTCCTACGTGATCTTCTTTCGAGCCGATGTAATAACTGAGACGGCTTTTTTCTCATGAACTCAGCAAGTCGGTAGCGGAAGGGGAGCGCAATCATTCCTTTTCGGAAGCCCGCTCGAATCTCGTTGTTCTCCTTTGTGTCGAACAGTTATAGTACAGGGGAGTAATACCTCGCGGGGAAGCTGTAACATGGCCCACTCGTCCGCCACGCCACTGGATCGTCAGGTTGCCCGGGTCCGCCGGCGCTTGCTCCTGCAAACCGTGCTGCAAATGCTGGTCTGGTGCTGGCTCGCATCCCTTGCAGGCGCCGTCGGCTGGTTCCTGGCCGAGCCTTATGTTTTACAGGATGCCGCGCCTCCGCTGCGCTGGACGGTCGCCGGGAGTCTGCTCGGAGCGGGCGCGGTCTTGGCCCTCGTTCTGGCTGGCCTGCGGACGCCCACGCGCCTTACGGCCGCGCTCGCACTCGATGAGCGATTCAATCTGAAGGAACGCGTCACCACCACACTGATGCTGTCGGAAGCGGAACGGGCATCTCCGGCGGGGCAGGCGCTGATCGCCGATGTCCACTCGCGCCTCGGGCCGGTGCGCGTGCGCGATCGCTTCCCCGTGCGCATCCCCTGGCTGGCCGCGTCGTTGCCGGTCGGCGCCGTCGTGCTGGTGTTGCTGGCGTTCTTCTACAAGCCGGCCCTCACGCCAACGCAGGCCGGCAGCAATCAACCGCTCGCCGATAGCCCTGTTGCCAAGGCGCAGATCGAGAAATCCTTGCGGCCGCTGCATCGCAAACCCGCGAAGAAGCTCGGCGAGCGACCCAAATCCGAGGATTTGCAGCGCCTGGAGGCGGAGCTGGATCGACTGGCCCAAAAGCCGCACGATACCAAGGCGCAGGCGCGCGAGCTGGTCAAGGATCTCACCAACGCCGAGGACGAGGTCCGCAAGCGAGAGAAGCAGCTGGCTGACCGCGTCGATGCCCTCAAGGAACAAATGAAGCAGATCGAGCGCCTGAGCAAGAAGGACAAGAAAGACGGCCCCGCCCGGAAGCTCGACAAGGCACTCGACCAGGTCGATTTGAAGAAGGCGCGCGAAGAAGCGGAGCGCCTGGGAAAGCAATTGCAGGCCGATGAGGAAATCGCCCGGCTGCGCAAGAAGAGCAAGGACGAGAAGCTCACCGAGGAGCAGAAGCAGGAGCTGCGCGAACAGCTCGAAAAGCTCAAGGACCAGGAGCTGACGCGCCAGCAGAAGGAACAGATGGAGCAGCAGCTTCAGGACATGAAGGACAAGCTCGAACGTCTGACGCGCTCGGACGAGGCCAAGGAACGCCTGCGCGAATTGCAGCGTCAGGGAGCGATCAATCAGGAAGAGCTGGAGCGCGAGCTGGATCAGATCGACAGGAACATGGCCAAGCTCGACAAGGAGACGCTGCATCAGCTGCAAGAGCTGGCCGACAAGCTCGGCGAATGCCGGAAGTGCATGCAGGAAGGCAAGCAAGGCGAGGCGGCGAAGAAGATGGCCGAGGCGGCCGACAAGCTGGCCAAGCTCGATCCCAACGGCGAATGCAAGGAATTGCAACAGCAGCTCCAGCAGCTGCAACAGGCGCGCAAGGCCATGTGCCAGGCGCTCGACGGCAAGCCGGTGCCGGGCGCCGGCAAGCGGCCGGAGTCACCGGACGGAAAGACGACCGCGAAGGAGGAGTGGGCACATTCGCGGATGGACAAGGGCCGGCTGCAAGTGATCGATCAGGTTGACGGCGACGGTTTCAAAGGTCCGCGCAAGCCGGCCGAGATAACGGAAGAGATTCGCCGTGCCTCGCAGCAGGAGCCGGAAGCGCTCGACCGTCAGCGCCTGCCGCGTTCGGCCAGCGACATGGCCCGCGGCTACTTCGAAAAGCTGCGCGGTCCCGACCGCGACGGCAAAAAACCCGGCAAACCGTGAGCCTCAAGGAAACCGAAACAGATCACCCCCTCCTCGTTCCCAAGCTCTGGTTGGGAATGAGAGACTATAGCACTCCTTGTTGCCTTAATTTTTCGATCTGCTCCGGCTGCAATCCCAGCAGCTGTCTCAACACTTCTTCGGTATGTTGTCCGAGCTTCGGCGGTGCGGTCGGTGACGGCATGGTCGTGCCGGTGATGTGGAACGGCGAGGCCAGCAAATCCACCGGCTGTCCCTCGGGGTCGCGGACGGTGACGCGTAGTCGCTCGGCCATTTCCGGCTGCGCGAACAGATCGGCGTAGCTCCACACCGGCGCGTGCGGCACCTCGGCGGCTCGGAGTAATTCCTCCCAGGCGGCCGTGGCTCGCGTCCGCATCAGTGCCTCGACAAGCGGCACCAGGACATCACGCTTTTGCACGCGCTGCGTGTTGGTAAGGAAACGTTCGTCCGTCGCCAGATCGTCGCGCTCGGCGGCACGGCAGAAGCGCTGCCATTGGCCGTCGTTGCCCACTGCCAGAATTAACCAGCTGTCGGCGGTAGCGAACATCTGATACGGCACAATTTGTAAGTGGGCGTTGCCCTGCCGTGCCGGCAGCGAGCCGCTGGTCAGATACGCCTGTACGACGTTAACCTGGGCGGCCACGGCGCAATCGAGCAAGGCCAGGTCGATGACATAGCCGTGGCCGCTGCGCTGTCGCGCTTGCAGACACGCCAGCACCGCCACGGCGGCATACAGCCCCGTCCACACATCGGTCACGGCCACGCCAACCTTGCACGGCGGTCCATCCACCGGACCCGTGATGCTCATCAGCCCGCTCAGCGCCTGGATGGCGAAGTCATAACCTGGCACATCGCGCTGCGAGCTGGTGCGGCCAAAACCCGAAATGGAACAGACGATCAGCCGAGGATGCGCGGCGAGCAGCTGGGAAGGACTCATGCCCAGGCGATTCGCGCTGTCGGCGCGGAAGTTCTCCAGCACCACATCGCTGCGCCGGGCCAATTCGTGAAAGAGCCGGCGCCCTTCGGGATGAGCGAGATCGAGCGTCAGGCCGCGCTTGTTGCGATTGCAGGAGAGGAAGTAGGCGCTGAGCGGCGGGACCGGCGTCTCGCCGGTCGATGGTGCGAAGGGAGGCCCCCAGCCGCGCGTCTCATCGCCGCTGCCGGGACGTTCGATCTTCAAGACCTCCGCGCCGAGGTCGCCGAGAATTTGGCCGCAGAACGGGCCGGCCAGCACTCGCGAGGCGTCCACGACACGAATCCCCGCCAGCGGTCCCCGCGCCTCGCTCATCCGCATTCCCTCCACCCGCCAACGCCCTCGACGACCGCTTCACCCGCCCGCAGATTCAGCTGTTCATACACTTCCAGCACCTCGGGGCAAGTGTTTTCGACCAGGGACATCCGCGGCGACAAGCCCTCACGGTGGAGCAAGGAAGGCTCGTACAGCTCGGCCACCGGTCCCAGGCTCAGGGCAAACTTTTTCGAGAGGGCTTCGAGGAGCAGCCCAGGAGATTGCACGGCCCGATAGCTGTTGACACAAAGACAGCGCTCGGGGAAGCGGTCAAAAAAGTCGAGCAGCAGCCGATTGTAATGGCTCCAGATCTGCACCGCGAAGCCCAGGTTCGAGCGAAACGCCTTGTCTCCCCGCCGAGAGAAAGAATCAACCACGTCCCAGGGGCAACGGTAAAGAATCAAGAAATGAGCTTCTGGGACCATCTCCTGCCAGAAATCGAGAAAGAGGGTCGTGCGTGGATCTTTCCATCCCCAGGCAACGCCCCGCCGGCGTCGCTCCGCGATCAAGGCGCGAGCGCGACGAACGTGCGCTTTGCCGATGGGAAGGTCCCGTTGCAGGGTGAAGCCGGTCGAGGTGATCCGCTGCGACTTCAAGATCTGGACGTGCAATTGGAAAAAATCGAGATCCTCGAAATGCCCTTTGACATTCCCGACGGTAGCTCCCAGCAAGCGCTGTCCGATGTCCAGGCCGCTGCTTTGCAGCAGCGCACTTACCACCGAAGTGCCGGATCGATGCATTCCGACGATGCAAAGGGCCGCCGGCACACTCGCCTCGGTTCCCATGAAGCGCACCTCCTTTCGGGAGGTGCCGATCATAGGCTGTGTTCCCTTGGTACGTCAAGCCACGCTTTTCGCTCACGCAGCCGGAGCGCCGGCGACGGGTCAAAGCTTCCGTCGCTGGCGCTCCGGGCTGGTAGCTTCTTTTTCTCGTCGAATCATGGGGTTGCCGTCTTGCGCGGGGAATCCATCGGCAGCTTGAGGAGCTTCCGCCAGGCTTCGGGCGTCGGCTCGGTGTCGCGTCCGGTCAGCTCGCGCAAGGCGGCGAGGGCGGCGCGCTGATACGGTGAGAATTCGCCCGGCTCGCGCGGCTTCAGCTTGTCGCGATAGGCCGCGGCCTCGTCCTCGCTCAGCACGCTCGTTCTCACCAGGAAGTCGAAGCGTTGCATCTCCGGCCAGGGGTTGGCGTCGGCGACCGCTTGCAAGACGGAGAAATCCTGTCGTAAATAGGTGACATCGACGCGCACGAGAATGTCCTGCCGCGAGGTGTTGTAGGGACCGGACGGCGAGTTCAGCGGCTGGCCCGGCACCGGCACTTCCGCTGTCACGGTGTCGCCCGAAACCTTGCCGGTATTGCCGGGAGCGTGGCAGAGCAAGCAGCTGCGGTGGTGATTGATACGCACCATCTCGCGCACCACCGGGACGCGCTTCTCCTTGACTTGCTGCATTACCGGAGCGCGCGGGTCCGGCTGTTCGAGCACGTCGAGGAGCTGCGGCAACAGATCGTGGCGTTCCAGCCTGACGATCGCTTCGGAAGCGCGGCGTGCCACGGCTGGCCAGGGATAGCGAAGTCCATTAACCAGGATCTCGGTGTAGTCGCGCTCACGGCGCACCTGCAAGGCTTGGACGGCAGCCTTGCGGGCGTCCTCGTCCTGGGAAAAGATCGCCAGGCGGGCCAGCGCTCGCGTCGCTTCGACGTGAGAGATGGTCGAGAGATACTTGACCAACCCTGGATGCATCTGCGCCATCGGCAGGAGGATTTGCGTCAAGGCGGCAATGCGCGCCAAGATGACGAGTTCTTGTTGTTTCCGATTCGTTTGCTGTGGTCCTTTATCTTCCTGAGAACAGAGGGTCTGGTACTGATCCCAGAAAGTCTCCGGCCGGGGAAGATCCGCCTGAGCGATTGGCGGAAATGGTACTCGCTTCGTGCTGCCAGAGGGAGCCATTGTTGCTTGGCGTTCTTTGTCTTTGAGCTTGTCCGCCTTTTCCGTTGCCATCTGGCGTTTAAGCTGAGCGAGTTCGGCTTGCTGCTGCTCCATGTGCGCTTTTACGCGGGCTTCCTTCATCATCTGTGCGTCGCGGACTATCGCCGCCTTAACGGACTCTCCCGATTGCAGCGCTCGGCGTACGGTCGCCACGGCGCGCGCAAACTGCCGGCTACTCTCGCCCTTGGTGTGGCAAGCGACGCCCATCGCGAACGGCAAGCCCGTCAGGTCCGGCCGTTCGCTCCGCAACGCCTCGATGAACCCGTCCGTTTTGGCGTCGTTGAGATGATTGATCTTGGCGATCTGGTGGACGATATGCTTCAGCGCTTCGGGGTTGTCGCTACTTTGGGGCGCCTCGAATTGCACTTCGGGAATGCGGCTGAGATCATTGCCCCGAAAAGGCTCCGCCATGTGCTCGCTCTTCGGAGGAGGCAGCAAGTCTTTCAGCGGAGTTGACAGATCGATTTTGAGTTGAAAGGCGGAGACGTTACGTGGAGCAACGAATGTGCGCTTCTCTTCTTTGAGCTTCGAAAGGTCGATGGCCTTATCGGGAGCTTTTTTTTCATCCGCCTTTTTTTCCTTATCGAAGCTGGTCTTCTGAGCGTGCAGCCTCGTCAGGTCGGAGCCGGCCAGGATGCCCAGCATCAGCAGGAATGGAGCCAGGAGGCGGAACCACTGGTAGGCGGTTCGCGGCATGGGACGGAGGTCGCGGAGACGGGACGGCGTACAATCCTTCATGATCGGTCTCTCCTTGAGTAAGGACTTGGGTCTCACCCCACCAAGCATTTCCTCTTGCGAATCTGCATTTGAATTTAGCTCTGCCGCTTCGTCGCGACAACAGGATCCCCCTGGTCGCCGGTGGTTGCCCACTGCCTGATCAACGCCTAGCGTATCGACGGAACGTAATTTGCGGATCGCCAAGAAAAGGGAGGACCGAACATGAGCGGCAGCGAATCGAGGGAAGTGGCCACCCTGGGCGGCGGCTGTTTTTGGTGTTTGGAAGCCGTCTTCGAGCAATTGCGAGGCATCGAGCGCGGCGAATCGGGTTACGCCGGCGGTGTGGTCGTCGATCCGAGTTACCAGCAAGTCTGCGGCGGCGACACCGGCCATGCCGAAGTGGTGCAAATCACCTTCGATCCCGCCGTCCTGTCCTTTGCCGAGCTGCTCGATGTCTTTTTTGACATCCACGATCCGACAACGCTCAATAGACAGGGCGCCGATGTCGGCACGCAGTACCGCTCGGTGATCTTCTACCACTCGCCGGAGCAAAAGCGCATCGCGGAGGAGAAAATCGCGGCGCTGAACGCCTCCGGCGTTTATCGCGTTCCGGTGGTCACGCAGGTGGCTCCGTTCGAGGCGTTCTACCGCGCCGAGGACTATCACCAGGGCTATTTCCGCGGCAACCCATATCAGGGCTATTGTCAGGTCGTTGTCGCGCCGAAGGTGGCCAAGTTCCGCGAGCATTTCGCGGCCAGGCTCAAAAGTTAGCTGCTCACGGCAACTCGACTTCGGCCGGCGCCAGCACGAATTGATCCTGACCCTCGGGCGGCGTCGGCAGCGTGTAGTTCTTGACGCGCCAGCCGTGATGTTGCAGGACGCCGCGGAACGGCGGCTGGCCGGTGACGTTGCCCGTCAGACGAATGGCCGACGGATCGAAATTCGGCGGCACTTCCACGGTTTCGCCTTCGTTCTTCGCCAACACCGGCTCCAGGATGAGGTGCTCCTTGATGACGGTCTGCGCCTTGCGGTGCAGCTCGCGGACGCCGGCGCCGACCTGCTCATCCGGCGCGCCCTGAATGTCCTCCAGCAGAAAATCGAGCAGACGGCCTTCACGCTGGAGTAGGGCCAACAACCGCAACGGCTCCGGCGACAAGCGAGCGGGTTTCGCGGCTTCCTCGCCGGGAGGCTCGAGGAGCGGACGGATGCGTTCGGCCATTGCCGCATCGGCGAGGATGCGGAAAAACCCCCTAGTCGCCAGACCCAGGCGAGCGAGACTGCCCTTGCCGACGACCAGCAAGAACAGCAATTTCACGACCACGAGCACGGCCAAGGTCAGCAGTACAATTTGATAGGCTTGCATGAGCGTTGAGTTCTCCCGGTGATTCACAATGTCTTCTGCGACTTTATATGGACGGCGGGAGTGCTGAGCATGCTGAAAGTATTATGGGCCCGCTCCCCTGAGAGACATGCACAATGAAGAAGCTTATCAATCGTCCCGCCGATGTGGTCGAGGAGATGATCGCGGGAATGGCGGCCGTTTATCCTGGTCTGCGAAGACTGCCGGGTCATACGATCCTTGTGCGCGACGACCTCGCCGAAATGCCGGATCGCCCCGTGGCGTTGATCTCTGGAGGCGGCAGCGGGCATGAGCCAGCGCACGCCGGATATGTCGGTCAGGGCATGCTCAGCGCCGCGGTCGCGGGAGACGTCTTCTCATCGCCGAGTCCGGATGCGGTCCTCGCCGCCGTCCGCGCTGTTGCCGGGACGCGCGGAGCGGTGCTGATCGTCAAGAACTACACCGGCGACCGACTGAACTTCGGACTGGCGGCGGAGCTGGCGCGAGCGGAGGGCATTCCCGTCGAGATCGTCCTCGTGGCCGATGATGTGGCGCTGTCCGCCTCCGTCGGTCATGCGGGACGGCGCGGCCTGGCGGGGACGATCCTGGTTCACAAGGTCGCCGGCGCGGCAGCCGCGGCAGGTGCATCGCTGGCCGAGGTCGCCGCCGAGGCGCGGACGGCGGCCGTAGCGGTGCGAACGATGGGCGTCGCTCTATCGCCCTGCACGGTGCCCGCGGCCGGACGCCCCGGTTTCACTCTCGGCGAAAACGAGATCGAGCTGGGGCTGGGAATTCACGGCGAGCCGGGCGTGCGTCGCGGAACCCTGGAGTCGGCGGATGTGCTGGTCGATCGCTTGCTCGATACCATCCTCACCGACCTCGCTCCCGTTGCTGGTACTCGTGTCGTGCTGCTGGTGAATAACCTTGGTGCGACGCCGGCGATGGAGCTGGCCATCGTCGCCCGCCGCGCCGTCGCCGTGCTGGAAGAGCGAAAGCTGATTCTTGAGCGCGTCTACATGGGCACGTTTTTGTCGTCGCTGGAAATGGCCGGCGTTTCGCTCTCCGTGTTGCCTGTCGATGACAGGCGACTGTCACGGCTGGATGCGCCGACCGACGCCCCAGCCTGGCCAAATGCTGCCGCCAGGCCGCGAATGCCGAAGCCGGAAACGGCTGCTTTTCCCCGTGCAGCGACCGCCGTCTCGAACCTGCCGACCGCGCCCCGAACCCCGTTGGGAGAGCAGCTCGGTGTCAAGATTCGAGCCGCGACGACAGCGCTGATCGATGCGGCGCCTCGCTTGACGCAGATGGATCAGGTGGTCGGGGATGGCGATCTCGGTATCAGCCTGGAACGCGGCGCTCGCGCGGTGCAGGAGGCGCTGCCGAGCTATCCGCTCGACGATCCCGCGGCCACGTTAAACGCTCTGGCCCTGACCTTGCAGCGAACACTCGGCGGTACGTCCGGTCCGCTTTATGCTGCCTTTTTTGTGCGGGCGGCCAGCTGGCTTCGCGAGGGGCCGGCCGAGGATGCGCAGACGTGGGCGGCGGCATTTCTGGCTGGTTGTGCCGCGATCACCGAGCTGGGCGGAGCGATGCGCGGCGAACGCACCATGCTCGACGCGCTTCTGCCCGCTGCCGAGGCTTTTGCCTCCGCGGTGGATGCCGATAGTCCGGTCGCCGATGCCCTTCGCGCCGCGGCCGATACCGTCTCCACCGGGGCTCGTGCCACGGCGAGCCTGGTGCCGCGCTGCGGGCGATCGAGCTATCTCGGCGAGCGCGCGTTGGGTCATGCCGATCCGGGCGCCGAGGCGGTCGCTGTCTGGATCGACGCTCTGGCACGCTGCTGACAATTTGTTGTCACTTGGAGGCTCGCATGATATTTTCGACCGGTGGACTATTTTTTTGTCCCGGTGCCTTGCCGTGCGGGGCGGCGTGCTCAATCACGCAATTGACCTCGGCGCCAACCAGCAGGGCCAGCGCCGCCAGGTAGAGCCACAACATCATCAACACGACGCCGGCCAGGGCGCCATAGGTCTCGCCGTAGGTGTCGCCGAAACGCAAATAGAGCTGGAAGCCCAGGCTCGCGGCGATCAGGGCCAGCACGCCCAGCGTCGATCCGGGCGTGATCCACTCCCACTCCTGGACGACGCTTGGGCCGAAGAAGTAGGCCAGGGCGAAGCCGGCCAGCAGAGCGATTACCACGACAATCCACTGGACCACGGTAGCCAGCGTTATCGCCAGGGTACTCAGACCGAGCCAGCCCATGACGTGCGGCCAGACGGCGATGGTGATGCTTGCGCCGATGAGCAAGACGATCTCGGCCAGGGTCAGCACGATGGCCAGCAGTCGTTTTTTCCACCACGGCCGATCGTCGCGCACTCCGTAGGCCGCATTGGTCGTGTCCATGATGGCGACAAACAGACTGGACGCCGACCAGAGTAAGATGAGAGCTGACAGTGACAGCAGGCCGACCGGAGTGGCTTGCTCGATCTTCTCGATCTGTTCGCCGACAAGCTTGTTGGCTTCCGGGGGCATGAAGTCTTTGCCGAGCCTCTTGACCTGCTCCGCGACTCCCGGTTGTGCTCCCAGTGCGAAGGCGAGACTCAGGCTGAGTAGCGGCACCAGCGCCAGCATCGCGTAAAAAGCGACCACGGCAGCCTGGTTGAGCGTGTCGTGCCGATCCATCGCCCTGTAGGAACGCACCGCCAGCTCGCGAAATGACAGGCCGCCCCAATTCCATGCCTCGCGCAGGCGGACGGAAGTGAAAGCCATCTTTTCCTCTCCTTTTCACGCAGGTACGCATGTAATCCCGCTCCAGGCGTCTGGAGCACAATCTAGCAAAGAACGCGCCATCGCCTTCTCTGCCGACTATTCTTGACGCCGATCCGCCGAACGGCGACACCTGGTTTCTCTTCCCAAACAGCGTCTCTCGACAGAGCAGGACGCGGCATTTCCGTCACAGCTCCTCTACTCGTCGCTAAGTGAACGCGAGGAGGTTGAGGACACCATCTCGAACATAAACCCTGATTGCTCCCTACCCAGCGAATCGAAAGGTACAGACGAATGAGCGCCAAGCTGAATCTTCCTGGCCGTTGCCTGATCGTTTCCGAATCCAGCGAAATGGATCTCGCCCAGCCGCTGCGAGCCGAGCTGTCCAGCCGCGGCTTTCCGACCGAGGCGATCCGCTTCTCCGAAGCCCTGCACGTCGCCCTGCAAGGGGATGGCTCCCCGGCTCATGTGATTGCCCTGCTGCCGCGAACGCCGCCGGAGAGCGACGAGCCTTCGCAGCTGGCTCGGATGGTGGGCCGACTCCACGCTATCGCCGGCCTGGCCGCGGCCGAGGGAACCATTGTCTTCGTCCAGTTCGGCGGCGGCCGCTTCGGCGCGGGAGCCGAGCCGGCAAAGCCAGAACAGTGTTGTGCTGCCGCCTTCGCTCGCAGTCTGCACCTTGAACGCCCCGCCCTGAAGGTGCGAGTGGTCGATCTGGCCCCGAGCCTTCCTGCGGAGCGTATCCTTCACGCCGTCCTTCGCGAGATGGAGGGCGACGAACCCTTTTGTTCCGCCGGCCATGATGCCGAGGGTGTTCGCCGTGAGCCGCGCGCTCGTATGCAGCAGCCGGCTCGCTACATACCACGTCCCATCCACTGGTCGGCCGAGGATGTTATCCTGGTGACGGGCGGCGCCAAGGGCATCACCGCTGAATGCGCCCTGGCCCTGGCCCGCCGCACGCGTGCTCGTTTTGCCCTGGTCGGCAGCTCACCCGCACCCAAATCCGGCACCGAGAACGAGCTGACCCAGACGCTGAAACGCTTCGAAGCCGAGGGCATCGCCTGCCGTTACTACTCCTGCAACGTCAGCGACGCCGACGCGATGCAGGCGCTGGTGAGCCAGATCCGCGCGGAGATGGGAGCGATCACCGGCGTTATGCACGGCGCCGCTCTGAATCGGCCGCGACGCCTGGAGCAAGTCAAACTTGAGGAAGCGCTGGCGGAAGTGACGCCGAAATTGCTCGGCGCCGCCAATCTCTGCCGTGCTCTCGCCGACGCGCCGCCGAAGCTGTTCGTCGGTCTGACCTCGATCATCGGCGTCACCGGCATGCCGGGCAACGCCTGGTACGGCTTCTCCAACGAGGCGCTCGATCTCATGCTGCGGCGCTTCGAGAAGGAGCATCCGGAAACCGCCGTCCTCTGCGTCGCCTACAGCGTGTGGGGCGAGACCGGCATGGGCGCTCGCATGGGCAGCGTTCATAACCTCAGCAAAATGGGTATAGGGGCCATACCCACCGCCGAGGGCATTGAGCGCTTCGTCCAGCTGTGCCTGTGCGATCCGGGACAGAAACAGGTCGTCGTCTCGGCGCGCCTGGCCGGACTCGATACCTGGCCGATCGAGCCGCTGCCGGCTCCCAGCGGCCTGCGATTCATCGAGCGCATCCTCCGCAATCATCCCGGCGTCGATCTGGTCGCCCGCACGCGCCTGACCCTGGCACGCGATCTCTACTTGCAAGATCACAACTATAACGGCTCGTTTTTGTTCCCGACCGTGTTCGGCCTGGAAGCCATGACGCAGGCGGCCGCGGCCGTCACCGGCACGGAAAACCCCGAAATTCGACGCATCGAAAACATCAGCCTGGAACGGCCCATCGTCGTGGAAGCCGTGGACGGCGTCGAGATCGAGATACGGGCGGAAGTGCTGGAAGAGATGATCGAGGGCGAGAGCATGGTTCGCGTCGGCATCCGGACCGAGCAGACCGGCTTCGCCTCGGATCACTTCTCGGCCACGCTAGTGCTGGGCGCTGCCGCCGCCGGCGAGGTGGTGCCGCCGCCCAAGGGCGAGCCTCTGGCCATCGAGCCGCTGACCGACCTTTACGGCGGGCTTCTCTTCCAAGGACCGCGCTTCCAGAAAATGGGCCGCATCTACGAGCTGGACAGCAATCACACGATTTTTGAATCGGACGAGAATGAACAGGCGGTATTGCAAGAGAAAGCGTTCGCGGCGGGACAGGGCGGCCGGCTGCTGCTCGGCGATCCCTTCTTCCGCGATGTGATGCTCCAGGCCGGTCAGGTGACGATCCCGCGCGAAGTTTGCTTGCCCATCCGCATCGAACGTATCGAACGCTTCGTGGGCAGCGACAAGACGCCGCATCGCTTCGTGTTCGCTCCGTTCAAGGTGCGGCATGGGCAAGAATACGTCGCCGAGATCTTCGCCACCGACGAAGAGGGGCGGGTTCTCGAAAAGCTCACCGGCTACTGGCTGCGAATCCTCGAAGAACGACCCGACAATCCAACGGCCGAGGAGCTGGCCCATCCGGAGGGTCGCGACGAGGGCCTGTTGCGTCAAGCGCTGGAGAAGGTCCTGCCTGCGGACCGTCTGCCTTCCATGAAGCTGGCTCATCTCCCGGGGCTACATGCTCTGCCGCGTCCGGAACGACGCCAGCGCGAACAGCCACTCATCGAGAAGGCGCTGCGGAACGTACCGGGGATGCCGGGGGAAGACGCGGAGACGTTCCGGATCGACTGGCTGCCATCGGGGAAGCCGCGTTTCGAGGAGGCCCCGTTGCCGGACCTCGATCTGTCGCTGGCGCATGACGAGCACACCTGTCTGTGCGTGGTCGGCAACGGGCCGCAAGGCTGCGATCTGACTCCCATTGTGACGCGCTCGGAAAAGGATTGGCGTGCTCTGCTCAGTGACAGCCGCATGCCACTGCTGAACGAGCTTGTAAAGGGCGGCGACGCGGTCGATCACACCGGGGCACGCATCTGGGCTGCGGTCGAAGCGATTCGCAAGGCCACTCAGGCCGAGGAGATCTCCCTGGCAGTTGAACGTTGCGAGGGGGAGGCCGTGTTCCTGAGCGCGACGAACCTGCCCAGCTCTCCCCGCGTGCTAACGCTGCCCATGAAATGGACGCTCGGACCTGAGCGAATGATCGCCCTGGTCCTGCCGGTTGTTGAAAAAGCGGACCGGCGAGACGCCGGTCCCACCGAGAGCACCGACGGTATCCGCGGCATTCCATCGGATTGGCACTCCGTCAGCGTCGCCCTCGATGGACCACAGGGACAGCCCGTGCAAGAGCTGCGTTTCGTGGTCTCCTTCCAGGAAGCGTCGAGCATCAGCCGGCACGTGCCCGCCTCGCGCTATCTCACCTGGATGGGCAAGATGCGCGAGCTGGTCATGTCCGGCAGCGTGCCGCAGCTCGCTAAGGAGATCGCGACCGGCGAATGGGGCCTTGTCACCAACTGGGGCGATGTCCACATCTTTGGAGAGGTGACGGCCAACGATGTTATCCAGATGCGCTTCTGGACGGAAGCCGAATCGCGCGGCTCCGAGATCGAATTCTTCTGCGACTTCTGGAAAGTGCATGCCGATGGTCGCAAGGAGCGCGTGGCGTTCGGCGAGCAGAAGGCCACCTGGGTCCGTCTAATTGGCCACGGTCAGGTTGTGCCGGAGCCGCTGCCGGACTATCTCGCTGCCTTCATCGCGTCGATGGCACCACGCGAGAACAGCACGCGCACCTTACCGCCCCTGCCTGAGCCTCTGAAGGCACTCGACTTGGGCAAGGTGATTGAGGAGGTCCCATGCGGGCCGTCCGGTGGACGTGTGCTGGCCACCGAAACCATGCAAACGACCCTGGAGGAGTCGAACCTGGTCGGCAACGTCTACTTCGCCAACTACTTCGCCTGGCAGGGCAAGGTGCGCGACCTGTTCCTGCACAGCATCGCTCCCGAATACTTCCGCGGCATCGGCAGCGACGGCGAGATGGTATGTCTGCGCAGCCGCATGGATTACCTGCGCGAAGCGATGCCGTTCGATCGCATCGAGGTGGTCATGACGGTCCGCTCGATCCGCGCCTGCGGTGCAGTGCTGGGCTTTGAATACTACCGGCTGGAGCCGGACGGACGGCGTCAGAAGCTGTCCGTCGGCACGCACGAGGTGGCGTGGGTTCGCCGCGATACCGACGGCATTCCCCAGCCGGCTGCCTTCCCGGAGGTCATCCTCGGCGGCCTGCAAGCGAAAGCCAGGGAGGAGACGGCGATTCCTATGCGGCCCGCCACAGCGAATGCTTTTCGCGCCGCCGCCCGTCACAGCTCGCGGATTGCGGGGTAGATGGTTACGAGTGACGGACAAATCCTGACGGGGCCCGCAGCGTCAGCGAGGGAATGTCCCTCGCTGACGCTGCGGGCTTTGACCAAAACAGCCGGAGATATAACCATGCTGGCGACAGGGACCGCATCGCGTCGAGCAACCGCCCCGAAGGGTGTACCGGAGAAACGCTCCTGGGATGTGATCTGCATCGGCAGCGGCATGGGGTCGCTGGCCGCGGCGGCCACCATGGCACGAAACGGACGGTCCGTCCTGGTTCTGGAAGCACACAATCAGGTCGGCGGTCTCACCCACACCTTCGCCCGCAAAGGGGTGCGCTGGGGGACCGGGCTGCACTACACCGGTTGGTCTACCGAGCATCTTCGCGACTTCCCGCAGCTGTGGGACACCTTGACGGGTGGAGAAGCGCCCTGGCTGCGTTTGCCGGACGAAACCGATCATTACCTTCATCCGGACGGCGCCTTCGTCAAGCGGGCGCCGCGGCAGTGCTTCCGCGAGGATCTGCACGCCGCCTTTCCCGGAGAGCGCGCTGCCATCGACCGCTACTTCAGCGACTTAGGCGAGACGGTCGGCGAGCTGATGCGTTTTGCGCCGTTGCAATCGCTGCCGCGGATGGTCGAGCGACTCGGCCTGGGCTGGTGGCTGGGACGCCGCTTCCTCGCCGCCGATCGTCTGCCGCTTGTGAGGTACATGGATCAAATTGGCGCCTCGCCGCAGCTGCGTCGGCACCTGTGGTTCGCCTGGGGCAATTTCGGTGGTATTCCCGCGGAAACGTCGTTCGCCTCGCACACCATCCCGACCGAATCGATGCTCGACGGCCTGTGGACCTCGAAGTACGGCTCACAGAGCGTGGCCGAGGCCTTCGCGCAGACCATCCGGCGAGCCGGCGGCGAAGTGCGGCGCGGGGCGCGCGTGTCCCGTCTCGTCTTTCAGGGCGGCCGGGTGGCCGGCGTCTGCCTCGGCGACGAGGAGATCCGTGCGCGAACCGTCATCAGCGGCATCGGGGCGCGGGAAACGTATCGCTTGCTCGTGCCGCCGGAACGGCGTCCGAGTCATGCCGATTCCATCCTGGCCTTGAAGCCCAGCTGTTCCATGTTCACGCTCTATCTCGCGCTGGATCGCGCCGTGATCCAGCGCTTCGGCCTGACAGGAGTGAACTACTGGGTCGAGGGGGAGCGCGAGGGACTCAACGACGTCTGGACCGGCCTAAGCGCCCCGCCGCCCTGGCTGGTGCTCAGTCTTGCCGCTCGATTCCCGCACGAGGCGGCGGGTTCCAGCCCGACCGAGGCGGGGGAAGGCGTAATTCCCGCAGAGATCTTCATCGCCATTTCCGGCGAGCGTTTTCGACGCTGGCAGGAGACGCGCGTGATGAAGCGCGGCGAGGAGTACGTCGATTTCAAGAAGTATCTGATCGAACAAACGCTGCGGCGCGTCGAGGCGACCTGGCCGGGCTTCGGCTCCTTCATTCGTTACGTCGAGGGTGCGACGCCGTTGACCATCCGCTCGTTCACCGGCCATGAAGAGGGAGCGGCATACGGCATCGCTCCGGTGCCGGGGCGTTACAATAATCGTGCCTTGCGAGCCGTTACCGGCGTCCCGGGGCTGTTGCTGGCCGGACAGGATGTGGGGACGGCGGGAGTGATAGGCGCGTTTTATGGCGGCCTAATCGCTGCCAGCGCCGTGCTGAGTCGAAACGCCATGAAGCTGCTGTCGCGCTGATCGCGTTGGGAAGTCGCGGCGCGAGATTAAGTACGTCCGCCTCATGAGAGCTTGCGGGCGGAGGAGGGCGGTTAATTGACCAGGTGGTGGTCGGTCGCGGGGAAAAGCTCGTTCAGCTCTGCGTGCAGCCGGCAGCGAACCTCCTCAACCTCCCGCGAAGTGTATCCCTCATCGAGAGCGATCTCGACCCAAACCTCGACCTGAAGGCATACGCCGTGTTCCGTCTTTGGCGAACAATAGCTCGCCACCAGCCCATCGGTATTGTCCTGCACGAGCGCGTCCGCCGCGCGGAATTGCTCGGCCGTCTCGTGCAGCGATAGGCGGCCGGCGATGAATTCCACCGTGGCGGCTCTTTTAAGCTCCATCGCCTCACCCACCTCGACGTGACGTTGCTGGAGGGCATCGGCGCGGCGCATCTCATGGAGAACCCACGACGCCAGCTGACGAATCTCACCATCCTCGTCCCAGGCGAACACTCGCGACACACCCAGACCGAAGACAATTAAAACAAATCCAATCAGCAACAACCGAGCCAGTGACTTCGTCACAACAGGACTCCTCCGAAGTAAGCAGCACGAACACCGCCGTTGGTAACGCCAAAGCCCGGTTGGCTGAGGCGTGGAGCAAGCAAATCTTCACCAATTAAAGATCGGAAGCAAAACTTCGATATCGCGGTAGGGGGCGTTTCCTTCATGGCCTTCGCGAATCCACAGGTTGGCAATAAACTTCTTGCAATTCATGCGCCCTGGGCGCGCGCCTTGCTCAATTCTTCTCCAGCTCCTCGCGAACGCAATAATAAGCTCTAATCCTCAAACGACTTCGGCTGACCTTCATTCTGGTCTCATTCTTCAAGGCACGAGAGGACAGAGGCCGCGCAGCTCCAGCGAGTGTGCGAAGACCGACCACCTTGCAGCGTTTTCGCTCACTTGTTCCGAAATGATGCCTTCCGCCTTCTCACCGAGACATCACGCCCAAGAAGGTTGCGGACGACAAGAAACTCGGTTATCTTTGTGGAGATAGATCGCACCTTCCCACGAGGAGCTCGCTCCGATGTCATCCGAGAATGATGTGCCGTTGGGCGAAGAGGCTCGTAACTATTACGAGCAGCAGTTCGGCAATCGCATCCATCAGATCAAGAAGGGTGGCGGCAGCGCTCCTCAACGCAACAGCAGCGGCCCCAGCTGGGGGGGCGGCCGCGCCGGCTGCGGCGTTGTTTTCGCCGTGATCTTCCTCCTCCGCCTTATTTTCCTCTTTGTCCGCACGCAATCGAGCACGCCGTCGTACGACTACTCGACCACTCAGCAGCCGCCGTTTCATGTCGACATGGAAAAACGAATCGACAACTTTGCCGGCAAGGGCAACGACGACGAGGAGCTACAACGGATCCTGGAAAGGCTGCGACAGCAAGCGGAGAAACCAGAGCCTGACTTCCGGAAACCGAACGGGGACGAGGAGCCTGACTTTCCGGAGCGTCTCTTGACGGAAGCCGACGTGCCCTTGCTGGAGGGTCTGTGTTATCGCATTCACCAGGAGAGCCTTCAGCATGGGGCCACGCCTGGCAAGCGCATTTGTATCCCGCTGCCGCCTCCGGCGCAGCAGCGCCTCATGAGGGCGGCCCGCGGCGAGCAGCTCCGTGACGACGAGCAGCGCAAGCTGCTGCTGGCCCTGGATACCGTGCTTCATGACGCGAACCTGTACGAATTGGAAGCTTTCGCGAAGGTGCCGGGCGCGCGCCGGCTGGTGCAGTCAAATGGAAAACGAGGCAATCCCGTGCTGGGTACGCCGCGCTTCAATCGCCTGCTCCTCGAAAAATGCTATCCGGACCAAATCGTGCCGTGGAAGGAACGCGACCTGGTCAATGCGTGGGGGCGAGCGCAATGGAAACGGCGGGCACGAAGCGATCTCGAAAAGGCACAGCGGGAGTTTGAACCGGGGAAGCACTGATCGCTGTACATCCAAGGAAGGAATCCCATGCCGTTGTTCGGCGCCCACATGTCCATTGGCGGCGGTTGTCACAACGCCCTGCTCGCGGCGCAGGCCCTCGGATGCGACTGCGTGCAGCTGTTCACCCACGCTCCCAGCCAGTGGAGCGGACGCGAGCTGAGCGACGAGGAAGTGCGTCTGTTTCGCCGCACGCTCCGGCAAAGCCGGCAGCGCCAGGCGATGGTGCATGACTGTTATTTGACCAATCTCGCCTCGCCGGAGGAAGCTCTCTATCGCCGTTCGCTGGAGACGTTCCTGATCGAGCTACGGCGCGTCGAGCGTCTGGGGCTGCGTTATCTCGTGATGCATCCGGGGGCGCACCTCGACAGCGGCGAGGAAGCCGGTCTCGCTCGCGTTGCCGCCGCCCTCGATGAGATACACCGCCGCACACGCGGCTGCAAAGTGCGGGTGTTGCTGGAAACGACCGCCGGTCAGGGCAGCACGCTCGGCCATCGCTTCGAGCACCTGGCGCGCATCCTGTCGCTAACGGACGAGCCGGAGCGTCTGGGAGTGTGTTTCGACACTTGCCACGTCTTCGCTGCTGGCTATGCTCTGTCGCCCGCCGCCGAATTCCAGGCCACCATGAAAGCGTTCGATCGCACCGTCGGTCTGAGCCGCTTGCGCGCCTTCCACGTCAACGACAGTCGAAAGCCGCAGGGAAGCCGGGTGGATCGCCACGCGCACATCGGCCGCGGCGAGATGGGATTGGAGCCGTTCCGTCTTCTCGTCAATGATCGGCGGTTTCGCAATCGACCGATGATCCTGGAGACACCGAAGGAAGAGGGAGAGGAAAAAGACATGGACGCCGTGAACCTGGCGATGCTGCGCGGATTGGTGACGGCAGAGAAAACAAAATAAGTAGTTCCAGGAATGAATTTGTTTAGCCGCGACGCACAGGGGAGCGCGGTTACGTTTCGCGCGAAACGTAAACGCGCTCCGCCGCGCGTCGCGGCTAAACAGAGAGAGTCACTTCATAAACGGCAGAACCCCATCGTCCATTTCGGGGAGGTGATCCTCGTCCTCACCGGGCAATCGAGGATCGTTCTTGTCTGACCTGGTCTCGTGTTGCTTCGACTGCGGAGGCAGAATGCTACGGTCGGCGGTTCCCGGTGCGTTGAGGAATGGCTTCGGTTTGGCGTTTTCCGTGAAGCGGCTCGGAAGAAGCAGGGAGCCGAGGAAGAGCAGCGCCACCGAGGCCGCCAGTGCCCAACGGCTGCGGATCAGGCTTGGCCGCTTGGGGCTTAGCGATGGTCGCTCGCTAAGCCGCAAGCGGCTCGGCACTCGCGGCGACGGCCAGGGTTTCGGCATCTGGCTTGCGAAGAAAGCGCGAAGCAGACCCTCCAGGTCGTCGCTGGATTTGAGAGAAGGCGGTTCAACATACGTCATGACATTTCTCACTGAGAGCGGCTCCCGCCTGACCGGAAGCCGGGTGCTGGGATTCACGGCAGCTGTCCCACGCCGTTGGCCTTGAGACGCTCGGCCAACCGTTGCCGAGCACGGCTCAGACGCATGTGGACGGCGGTGGCATTGATCGACAGCAGCTCCGCGATCTCCCCGGTTTCGTAGTCCAGCGCGTACCGCAGTGTCAGGATCTCGCGGTCCGCCTTCGACATTTGTTCCATGACCTCGCGCAATTGCGCAAACGTCTCTTCTCGTTCCAGGCTCTCGACAGGCAACGGTGCCTGCGCCTGCACACCATTCATCGTCTGCGGCGGATGCGTGCCATTGCGGCGAAAGGCGCTTTTGGCGTGGTCCTCAGCCAAATTGCGCGCCACACGCAGCAGCCAGGCGCGCGGATTGAGGATTGGCTCCGCGCTTTCCATTTGTTTCCACAGCCGCAGGAAAGCCTCCTGCATGATGTCCAGGGCGGTATCGGCGTTCATCCACCGCGCATAGGCCAGCGCCCAGACTTCGCGACTGTGACGTTCGTACAGTATCTCGAAGTCCGCTCGCTTGGCATCGGCCGGTGGCGGCTTGGCGCTCATAATCCCATTATTTCATCCGCCCCCGTCCGTGGGCCAGAGGAATCCTCGACAGAGAATCCAACGAGAAGACGAAATGGAGACGAGCATCTAACCGAAACGATCTACTTTTCAAGCGGCCCTCCAGGTTAGCGACGCTTCGTAGAAGCGTCGTGCGGCTTCGACGCTTCTACGAAGCGTCGCTAACCTGGAGCGTGGAACCCGGAGCTACAGAAAGCGCTCCAGCAGCTGTCGGCTGTGAGCGTCCAGCTGCCGCACGTCCGGGATCAGATAACGAATGCCGTGGGCATCAGTGACCAGCGCCCGACGTTCTTCCAGCTCGTGAACATCATCCTCGCTGTCGAGCACGAACGAGGTACGGCCGCGATCTGTCTCGACCTCCCACTCGGACGGCTCGACGGCAGACGATATTCTCAAGATACAGTGGATGATCGGCACAAACTCGCGCTTGGCCAGCTCGTCCTCGATTTGACGGACGAGCGGGGCCGGCAATGCATCGAGACCGTCGAGCCATATCAGCTCGCGACCATCACTGTCGCAAACGGCGAAGCCGTGGCGTGGGTCGGAGAGCGGAAAGGCGCGGACCAGCTCGACACCGACATGCTCAAGCCCTTCAGCATCGGTCATCACCAGCTGGCCCCAGACATCGTGGCTCAGCGTGAACGGCTGAGGAAGTGCCCGGCCATTCTTCGCCCGATCAGGTTCCATCAGCGTCTCTCCCGTAGACCAGATCCATTTGCGCCTGATGCAAGCGAGCGTAGATGCCGCCCTCTTCGAGCAGCTCATCGTGCCGGCCAATCTCGACGATGTTGCCGTTCTCCACGACCACGAGGCGATCCGCGCGCCGCAGGGTACTCAGCCGATGCGCAATGGCGATGGTTGTGCGACCGCAAATCAGGTTCTCCAGCGCCGTCTGAATCTCGCGCTCGGTCTCGGTGTCCACCGAGGAAGTGGCCTCGTCGAGAATGAGGATGCGCGGGTCGATGAGCAGCGCCCGCGCGATCGAGATGCGCTGCCGTTCGCCGCCCGAAAGGCTTTGTCCCCGCTCGCCCACCAGGGAGTCATAACCGCACGGCAATCGCAGGATAAACTCATGGGCGCGAGCCGCCCGCGCCGCCTTCACAATCTCTTCGCGGCTCGCCTCGGGCCGGCCATAAGCGATGTTCTCGGCGATGGTGCCGTAGAACAAAAACGGCTCCTGCAACACGATGCCGATGTTGCGGCGATACTCCTCGACCGGGAAGGAGCGCACGTCGCTGCCGTCCACGAGAATGGCGCCGGCGCTGACATCATAAAAGCGGCAAATGAGGTTGATGAGGGTGCTTTTGCCGGCACCGCTCGGCCCAACCAGGCCGATCATCTCACCCGGCTCGACTGTCAGATCCAGGCCGTGCAGCACTTCGCGCGCGCCATACTTGAAGCGGACGCCCTGAAGCTCGATCCGCCCTCTCAGACGACCGGGATGAACGGGCCGCGCCGGCTCGGGCACCGTGCTGTGTTTATCGAGGATCTCGAAGATGCGCTGTGCGCTCGCGGAAGCATGCTGCACCGCCGAGGCCATGCGGATCATCGACTCGATGCGCGTGTAGAAACGGGCGATGTACAGAATGAAGGCGGACAAGACGCCGACCTTGATTCCGCCGCTGTAGACGCGCTGAATGCCGAACCCCCAGACGACCAGCAGTCCCGCCGTGGTCAACAGCGTCACGGTCGGACTGAACAGCGACCACACCTTGTTCAGACGATTCGCCGAGTAGAACACGCGTTCATTACTGGCATCGAAGCGCTCGATCTCGCGGGCCTCCTGAGCGAAGGCCTTGACGACGCGGATGCCGGGAATGGTGTCGGCGAGAACGCTGGTCATCATGCCCCAGGCGGCGCCGGCCTGGCGATAGCCGCTCAGCAGCCGGCCGCGCACCCGAGCAACCATCCACACGATCACCGGGAAGGGCACCAACGCCGCCAACGCCAGCACAGGATCGATTGACAAGAGGATCCCTGCCGTCATGAGGATCATCAAAATGTCGGTGCCGAAATCGATCAGGTTGATCGACAGGAAGTTGCACAGACGTTCCGTATCGTTGCTGATGCGCGAGATGAGGTCGCCGGTGCGTTTGCCGCCGAAGAACTCCACGGACAAGCGTTGCAGATGCGCGTAAGTGCGCGCACGCAGGTCGGCACTGATGCGCTCGCTGACCCAGGCCAGGACATATGTCTTGGCCCAGTCGAGCAGCCACTCCAGCAGCGCCGCGGCTGCCAGTCCGCCGAGATACCATTTCACGAGGCTGAAGTCGCCCGTCCCTTTCTCCTGAAAGGGAATCAGGACATTATCGAGCAGCGGCATCGTCAGATACGGTGGCACCAGACCCGCGGCGGTGGCGGTCAGGGTAAGCACGAATCCCAGTAGGACCAGCCCAAAGCGCTGCCGGGCGAACGCGGCCAGGCGAAACAGCGCTGACATCGATGGCCGGATCGGGCCAGCGGCGCAGGCCTCACAGCGTCCCTCGTCGGCGGTGATTGCCGCCCCGCAGCTGGGGCAGACGGCCATCGTGGGCTTGCGATCGCCGCCCTGCCGGCCCAGACGCCAGCCGGATAGCTTCTGGACCAGTCGATGCGCCTCGGTTGCCTTGCCCGCCGTGAAGCGCCAGGAAGCCAGCCGGCCCGACGCATCCCGCAGCTCCAGGATGCCGGCACTCCCGTGCTCATCCGTGCGCAGCTCCGTGCGATCCGTCAAGGGCCAGCTGCGCCACGGTGCCGCACTGTCACGATCTTCTCTGCACGTTAGTACACGGCGATCGGTGAGAACGGCCAGCTCGCGCACGAAGTGGAGGCGGTCGTTTAGGTCCGCCTCAAACCAGGCGAGCAGCGTTTCGCCAGCCTGGAGCTGGCGCGTTGTTTCGTCGCGCCATTTCGGCGGCAGCGTGCCCAGCTTCTTGATGGTTCCGGTCAATTTTGCCTACTTTTCGTAAATTCTTGGTGAAGGGGGAGATTTGCTGAAGCTCCGTTCGCCTTTTGGGTTATGCCGTGTCAAGGGGCCATTCTCTCCGACGAGAATTGTGCGCTCCCCCTGCCCACAAACCTCTCTATTCTCTATACTAGGTGACGCCCGCACAAAGTCAGCCTGAAGGGCCATTTGGCCGATGACAGGCGGGCTTCTCGTCAAGGAGCCGTGTGCGACGATTACTGGGTTCGTCCGGATCCAGGCGGCGGTAAGACCTTCCGAGCCGAAGTCCTCCTTGGCACCAGCGTCGTTGCCGAATCGAAGCTGGGCTGGAGTCGGCGTGGCCTCATCTTGCTGTTGCATGCAAGGCTTTCTTCCCTCCATCGAGGCACGCCGTTTGCTGAGAATCCTCAGCTTCAGGTAAGTGAGAAACGGATTTCAGTGCAGGCTCCTACGCGGATTTGTGCCGAGGCGGTAAGCGTAGGCGCGCGGAAAGAGTGAGGCAATCACCTGGGTGGTGATATGTCCTACGCGTGCGCAACAACATCCTGGAGCCGCAACGCGGAGCGGCTCCCGCTTCATCGCCGCACCCCACCCAAGGGTGGGAGGAGAATATATGGAATTCAGGCGAGTCCGGCTTCTAGGCGGCCCGAATATCTGGGCCAACTTTCCCGTCCTTGAAGCCTGGGTCGATCTGGGAGCGTTGAAAGATTCCCCGTCCGATGAATTGCCCGGCTTCAACGAGCGATTGATGGCCTGGCTTCCTTCACTGATCGAGCATCGCTGTAGTGTCGGCAGACGCGGCGGCTTTTTCGAGCGTCTGCGTCGCGGCACCTGGCAGGCGCACATCCTCGAGCATGTCGCTCTGGAGCTGCAATCGCTGGCCGGCACGCCGGTCGGCTTTGGCCGCACCCGCGAAACCCACGAGGACGGCGTCTACAAGGTCGCCCTCGAATTTGACTACGAGGAGCTGGGCCGCGCTTCCCTGGAAGCGGGCCGTGATCTCTGCCTCGCCGCGGTGTACGATCGGCCCTTCGATGTCGGGGCCACGATCGCCCGTCTGCGCGAGCTGACCCAGCGTCTTCGGCCGCCCGCCGGGGAAACCGCGCTGATCCAGGCTGCCCGCCAGCGCCGCATTCCTGTTTGCCGGCTTGACAGGGATGACGCACGAGACGCCTGTCCCACCGAGTTTCTGCTCGGCCAGGGCGTCAAGCAGCAGCGTGTTTCGCTGGCGCACCCTCTGCCGGCGGTGGACATGTTTCTCGATCGCCTTTTCCCCTTTGGCCAAACGGGACGCATTCCTATCACGGCCATCACCGGCGTCAACGGCAAAACGACAACGACGCGGTTGATCGCGCACATTCTGGCGCGGACGCAGCGTTGCGTCGGCATGACCTGCACAGATGGCATTCACATCGACGGCGAGCGCGTGGAAGCCGGCGATTGCAGTGGCCCGCTTAGCGCCCGTATCATCCTCCGCGATCCGCGCGTCGAGGCCGCGGTGCTGGAGACGGCGCGCGGCGGTATTCTCCGCTCCGGACTCGGCTTCGATCGCTGCGATGTCGCCGTTGTCACCAACATCGCCGAGGGCGACCACCTGGGCATTGGCGACATCGAAACTGTCGAGCAGCTGTCGCGGGTCAAGCGCACCATCGTCGAGGCCGTCGCGCCGCAGGGACACGCCATCCTGAAGGCAGACGATCCGCTGGTCGCGGAAATGGCCTCGTACTGTCCCGGCTCGGTCGTTTTCTTCGCGCGCGACGGTCAGCATCCGGTGCTTTCCGACCATCGCCAGCGTGGCGGACGCGCCGCCTTCGTTCGCGATCGCCGCATCATCTTGGCCGAAGGCGCGCAGGAAATTCCCCTCGTCAGCCTGGAGAACGTTCCGCTGACCCACGGCGGCCACGTCGGCTTCCAGGTCGAGAATGCCTTGGCCGCCGCCGCCGCCGGCTGGGTACTGGGTGTGCCCTGCGAAGTCATCCTCGCCGGCCTGGAATCGTTCGTCGCCGACCTCGATCGCGCGCCGGCGCGTTTCAATCTGCTGGAGTACAATGACGCGCTGGTGGTCATGGACTATGGCCACAACACGTCCTCGCTGGCGTCGCTGATCGAGACGTTCGAGTCGCTGCCGCATAAGTTCCGTTCCGCGGTCTACTCCGCGGCCGGCGACCGGCGCGATGTCGATCTCATTCGCCAGGGCGAGCTGCTCGGCGACGCTTTCGATCGCGTCGTCCTCTACGAGGAAGAAAACTGCATCCGCGGCCGAGCGCCGGGCGAGATCAACGCCTTGTTCCGTACGGGGCTTGATGGTCGCCGCCGTGTCAAGCACATCGAAGAAGTGCAAGGCGCTATCGCGGCGCTGGAGCACGCGCTAGCCACGGCGCGTCCGGGCGAGCTGCTGCTAGTCCAGGTCGATCTGGTCGATGAGACGATTGAGCTGATGCGCCGACATTTGGAGTCGGGCACATCCTGCCGTCAAATCGATCTCCGTGAGGCGCTGACCTCGTCGCGGCCGCGCCGCCGTCCCGCGACGATCGCCCAGCCGTCGAAGACGAGCGGCACTACGTAATCTCTTTCACTATGGGCTTGTCCCATTTTCCGAAGCTGTTCCAGAAGTGACGAGCGGCGTCGCGTCAGCGCCTTGGTGCTGATTCGACGCCGCTCGCTGTTGCTAGGGCGAAATCGGATTGGAGATGGATTCACTCGTTCCAGCTGGAGTGGAGGGTTTGCCCACTCCCGCAATCATTTAGCGGCCTTAACACTATGGCTTTGTTAAGGCGCCTTAACACCGGGGCGCCCCTCCGTTATCAGCATGAAACGATGCCGCATCCACGATGCAGAAGGGCGACATTCGCAAGCTTGCCCATTCGTGCTAAGATTTACGGCAAGACAATTGGTTACACCGAACGGATTGGAGCCATCTCTAATGTGGGGATGTGATAGGGACCGACATGGACTTTCAGCGTATCTGGATCTTACGCGGCGGGAGCATTTGGGCGCGCTCTCCGGTTTTTGAGGTGGAGCTGGACCTGACGGGTCTCGCCGCCGTGACGGAAGACCGGCTCGCCGCCTGCACCGCTCGTCTTCGCGCCGCGATGCCTTCGCTCGCTCATCGTCCCATCGGACCGGATCGCCCCGGTCTCCTGCGCGACCTGATGCTCGAATTGCAGCGCCTGGCGGGCAGCTCCGTGCAGATTGGTCTAGTGCGTTCCGGCGGCCGACATGGCTTCTTCCGCGTCATCATCGAGTACGAGGAAGAGGAGCTTGGCCGCGCCTGTCTGGAGACGGCGCGGCAAATCATATTGGCCGCCCTCGCCGATCGTCCCTTCGACATCGCTGCCGAGCTGTCGCGTCTACGCGATCTGGCGAACGATGTGCGTCTGGGCCCCAGCACGGCGGCCATCGTCCACGCTGCACGGCGTCGAGGCATTCCGGTGCGCCGGCTCTACAGCGGCAGTCTCGTGCAGCTGGGTCACGGCTCGCGGCAGCGCCGCATCTGCACCGCCGAAACCGACGCCACCAGCGCCATCGCCGAAATGATCGCGCAAGACAAGCAGCTGACACGCGCGCTCCTGAGTGCCGTCGGCGTGCCGGTGCCGGAGGGGCGGCCGGTCGCCGACGCCGACGACGCCTGGAGCGCCGTTCAGGAGATCGGCGTTCCGGTTGTCGTCAAGCCGCAGTACGGCAATCACGGCCGCGGCGTCGCCACCAACCTCAGCACGCGCGAGCAGGTCGTTCACGCCTACGCCGCCGCCCGCGAAGAAGGCTCCAGCATCCTCGTCGAATCGTATATCCCCGGCGACGATTATCGGCTCCTGGTCATTGGCGGCCGTCTCATCGCCGCCGCCCGTCGCGAGCCGGCCCACGTCATCGGCGACGGCCGTTCGACCATTACCCAGCTTGTCGCCGAGGTCAACCGCGATCCGCGCCGCAGCGATGGCCATTCGACCGTCCTGAGCTTCATCAAGCTCGATGCGGTTGGCCTCGCCGTCCTGTCCGAGCAGGGCTACACGCAGGATTCCGTTCCTCCCACCGGCAAGCGTGTATTGATTCGTCGTAACGGCAACCTCAGCACCGGTGGCACCGCAACGGACGTAACGGATCGCGTACATCCGGAAACGGCCGCTCGCGCCGTCGAGGCGGCCCGCGCCGTCGGTCTGGACATCGCCGGCGTCGATGTGGTGGTTGTAGACATCGGCCGCCCGCTAGAGGAGCAGCGCGGCGCCGTCGTCGAGGTCAACGCCGGACCCGGCCTGCGGATGCATCTGGAGCCGTCGGCCGGTCAGTCGCGGCCGGTCGGCGAGGCCATCGTTGACATGCTCTTCACCGAGGGGCAGACGGGGCGCATTCCACTCCTTGCCGTCACGGGTGTCAACGGCAAGACGACGACGACGCGTTTGCTGGCGCATCTGCTGCGCCGCCCCGATTGTCTCGTCGGCTTTGCCTGCACCGACGGTCTGTATATCGGCGAGCGCCGCATCGACACCCGCGATTGCAGCGGCCCGCGCAGCGCCCGCGCGCTGCTGGGAAATCCCGGCGTCGATGTCGCCGTGGTGGAAACGGCACGCGGCGGCATCCTCCGTGAAGGACTGGGCTTCGATCGCTGTCATGTTGGTGTCGTAAGCAATATCGGCGACGGCGATCACCTGACGCTGCGCGGCATCGACACGCTGGAAGAGCTGGCCCGCGTCAAGCGCGTGGTGGTCGAGTCCGTCGCGCCGGACGGCGTCGCCGTGCTCAATGCCGCCGATCCGCTCGTCGCCGCAATGGCCGCTCATTGTCCGGGACGCGTCATCTTCTTCGCTCGCGATGCCGAGCATCCGATCGTGACCGCTCATCGCGCGCGCGGCCAGCGTGCGATTTTCGTCCGCGGCAGTGAAATCATCCTCGCCGAGGGACAGCACGAGGAAGTGTTGACCGCGCTGGAGCGCGTTCCCTTGACGCATGGCGGTCAGGTCGGGTTTCAGGTCGAGAACGTGCTCGCCGCCTGCGCCGCGGTCTGGTCGCTGGCCTTGCCGCTGGACACGCTGCGCGCCGGACTCGCCTCGTTCGCCGGCGATGCCCGGCAAGTGCCTGGCCGCTTCAACGTCTTCCGAGCAGGCAAGGCCACGGTCATCGTCGATTACGCACACAATCCATCGGCGCTGACGGCCCTGGTCGCGTCGCTGGACAGCTTCCCACACCGTCGCCGCTGCCTGGTCTTCACGCCCAGCAATCGCCGCGATGAGGACGTGACGGCAATGGGGCGTACCATCGGCGACGGCTTCGATCGTGTGCTTCTCTATCGCGATGAAGGCAACCGCGATCGCGCCGATGGCGAGCTGAACGCCCTGCTGCGCCGCGGCATCGCCGCCGGCGAACGCCATCCGGTTGTCACCGAGACGCGCGGCGAGCTGGCCGCGATCGAGGCGGCGCTGGACGACTTGCAGCCCGGCGATGTGCTCGTTCTCGGCGTGGAGGCCATCGAGGAAGCTCTGGCCTTCGTGGAAAAACGCTTGTCCGCGCTCGCTCCACAGGCTAACGTTGCCCCTTGATGCCCTGTCGATCCTTACGCTCTGGCCATAAAATCAACCACACAGCACTTACCTCGTACCTTATTCACCTTTGGGAGAGCCGCGCCCGCATGTCCGATGAGCTGCCTGAAACGCCGGAGTCGGCTGCGGAAGAGCAGCGACGAACCGTCGTCTTGCTTGCCGTGCTTGTCGAGGGTGGACTACTCGCCGCTGCTTCGATACTCGGCTGGATGCTCGATCAACCGCCGCTGCGCTCCTTCCAGTGGACGTTGGGGGCCGTCCTATGGGGCGTGCTTGCCGCACTGCCGCTCGTTGCCCTGCTCTTTGTTATCCTTCGCTGGCCGATCGGTCCGCTCAAGCGCATCCACCGCTTCAGCGAGGAGGTCATTCGCCCGCTGCTCGCTCCCTGCTCGGTGATCGACCTCCTCGGCATCTCCGTACTGGCGGGACTGGGGGAGGAAATTCTCTTTCGCGGAGTCTTGCAGGAAGCGTTTGCCCGGTATAACGTCTGGGTCGGCCTCGCGGTGGCCAGCGCGATGTTCGGTCTCGTGCATGCGATCACGTTGTCCTACGTCCTGCTGGCCACGCTGATGGGCGCTTACCTCGGCTGCGTCTGGCTGTGGGCCGATCACAATTTGCTCGTCATTGTCATCACGCACGCGCTGTACGACTTCGTCGCCCTGCTGTGGCTGCTGCGCGGCCCCGGCGCCGCCGAGGCGCTGGAAGCACTGGCTTCCCGACAAGCCGGCGAGAAAATCGAGGAGCCGCCTCCGTAACGACAGCAATTATGGATTTCGCGCCTGTTTCTTGTCCAGGCGGCGGAGCAGCAACACGGCCAGATCGTACTCGATGAAATCCCGGGGGCCGTTGTCGCGCGTCCACTCCAGATGTTCGCGGGCCTTCGCCTTGGCGCCGGACAGCCACAGGACGACGCCAAGGTAAGCATGCGCCTCGGTTCGCTGATCGTTGTCGGCGGCAGTGCGCAGCAGCTCCTCAGCGGACATGGCATTGTCCAAATAGCTCAATACCGTTTGCGGCCAGCTCTTGTCGCCCTGCTTGCGCAGCGTTTCGGCAGCACGGCGGGCGTCGTCTGGGTGCTGGCGCCGCCGCGCGCAGTGCGCGAGGATGGTCAAGTAAGGCGTCTGCCTGTGATTGCGGCCCGCCTGTTTCAAACCGGCGTCGGCGTCTTGGGCCGCCTCGTCCTCCCGACCCAAGCTGAAGTAAAACCAGCCACGCAGCAGGTAGACCTCAACATGATTGGGATCGACGCTGAGAGCGGCGGCATAGTCGGCTAGCACCTTGTCGTCCTCGCCGCGCCAGGCGTGGATGAAGGCACGGCAAACGAGGGCGTTGGACGATTTGGGTTGACGTGTCACGAGCCGATTAGCGACGGCAAGCGCCTCGTCGCCGTCGCCTGCGGACAAGAGGATCTTGACGCGAAAAGTTTCCAGCAGCGCCAACCTCGGCGCGAGGGCGACGGCGCGGTCGAGGTCGGCTTGCGCACCTCGGAGATCGCCAGACACACACAAGGACTGGGCGCGAAGGTAATAAAGCGAAACGTCGCCTGGCTTGAGCTGAAGCGCCGCGGTGAAATCCGCGATGGCGCCTTCACGGTTGCCCTGGTTCGTTCGGCAGACGCCGCGATTCTGATAGATGTCGGGGCGGACGAAGCCCAGCTCCAGGCCGCGCGTGAAATCGGCCTCCGCCTTGTGCCATTGCTTCTTTTTCAGCCACGTTTGTCCGCGTTGGCTGTAGGCCAACGCGAAAGTAGGAAGAAGGGCGAGGGCCTTGGAGAATTCCCGGATCGCGCCGTCGTAATCGCCTTTCTGACGGCGGGCCATGCCGAGATTGAGCAAGGCGGCGGGGATGCCCGGCCGAAGCCGCAACGCGTGGCTGGCGTCGGCGATGGATGCGTCCGGATCGACTCCCTTCCGAATGCGGGCATTGGCACGATTGATGAAAGGGAAAGGGTCGCTTGGATTCAACTCGATCGATTTGGAGGCGTCGGCAATGGCTCCGTCGAAATCGTCCTTGTAGCTGCGCGCCAGGCCGCGATTGCAATAGGCGCTCGCGTGGCGTGGGTCAAGCTCGATGGCGCGCGTGAAAGCTTCGATGGCCCCATCCAGGTCTCCCCGTCCCATGAGGCGATTGCCGATGTTGAACCACTGCAAGGCCGTGCGTCCCTGAGGTGCCGGCATGCGGCCGGGTGGAGGGAACGGTGCCTGTGGCGCATTCCTTACGGGCGGAACGAGCTGGGCTGGAGGGGGAACAGACGATGAGCTGTTCGACCTTTGCCGCAGCCAAAAGGCCAAACCGATGCCCGCCGTCCCCAAGGCGAGCACAAGGCAAAGCGCCAGCGAGCCGAGGATCATCCAAAGTCCCGTGCGCGAGCGCGGAGCGGGACGGCGGATTTTTCGCAACAGCTCCTGGTCGTCCTCGGCCGCTGTCGCAGCGAAACGCGGAGCGCGCGATGCCGTTTGCACCTCTGCGGAGGTGATGTCCTGCTGGCTATCTTCAGCCGGAGAGGGGGTGCGGAAACGCTCGCCGCACTTAGGACAGCGGATCAACGTGTTTGCCGGCGTCGAGTCGGCCACACGCAGGATCACGTTGCAGCTGGGGCAGGGCCATCGCGTCATCGCCATGATTCGTTCTCCGTCGCTGCCGGGGCGAAGAGAAAGTCTGCTTCGGATGGAACAGTGTGTGCGAAGGTTAATTGCTCATCATTCTCTCCGATCTTCGCCGCGAGTCAAGCAACGGAGCAAATCCCGTTGACAGGATCTTCCGGGGCAGACAGCATATCGGAAGATGAGGGGACACGCAGGGAGATGAATATTATGGCAATCGTCAAAATTGTCGTGTGGGAAGAAGACGGAGGATGGCTGGGGTATCTTCAGGACTATCCGGATTACTGGACGCAAGGTGAAACGTTGGAGGATTTGAAGGAGCACCTCAAAGACCTCTATGACGACATAACCAGTGGAGCCATTCCCGGCATCCGGCGCCTTGAGGATCTGGTGATATCGTGAAGCGCCTTGATCTCGTCAAAGTCCTGGAGTCCCTCGGCTGCGAGCTGGTGCGCCACGGCGGCAAGCACGATTGGTATCGCAACCCGAATACAGGGGTTTCTCAGCCTGTGCCGCGACATCGAGAGATCAAAGAAGGTTTGGCGCGGCGAATTATCCGCATGCTTCGCAACCCCGATGATTCAGGATCGCAAGGGCAGACCTAATGCATCATCGTTTCCGACCCCTTGATTGCCGCGGTGTTTGAGGGCGCTTGCAGGAGTGCTCGGAGCAAAGACGATTTCAGGTATCGCTCATGCCGGCAATACGCCTCGATCACCTCCTGTTCGCTGACGGTGCGACTGCGGCTGGGGCTCGGCTCGATCTCCAAATCGCGCGACCTGGCCAAGCCGACGACGCGCTGTAAAGCCTCCAGCTCGACCAGCTCGGCGAACGCCAGCTGCATTGTCAGAAAGTGCTGGCGACCGCGTTGCTGCAAGTCTTCCAGATATTCCCGTCCGGCCTGGCCCAGCGGCAAGCCGACACGTTCCGCCGTCACCAGTACGACGCGATCATACGTGCCCCAATCGTTCAGCAGACGGCGCAGAAAACCACTGACCGCGATGGCGCTTCGTTCCACCAGGAACAGGACTGCGGTGCGAAGGTCGGCGGATGCCTTCGGATCGCGGCGGCGCAGCGACAGGTGATACGTGGGCCGCGCATGCTTCGCAGGAGCCACGCGCTCCACTTCCCACACGCCGTAACGATGCCCCGCATCGCGGCACTGGGCCAGGAAGGAGTACACCAACCCCGCCAGATGATCGGCATCGGCCGGCAACGTCTGCGGCTCACGTTCCAGCTGCTCCGAGATGGACGCCAATTTCTCCGCGATTTTGCGATCGATGGCTTCCGCGATTTCCTCCGTGGTTGGCTCATCGGGCCGGCCGGGACCGGGGTCGCTGTCTCTTGGCCAGCGCCGCAGCCAGTCGAGCGGATCGTGACGGGCCAACGATTCCTGCTGCTGTCGCCAGCCCTCGCGCGCCCGGTTAATCGCGTCGCGCGGCCGAATATCAACGCGGTCGGCAAGGAATCGCTGTCTCCATGCCTCGCCGAGTGGAAACAGCGCGTCTTCCCCTCGCCGCTTCTGAACCAGCTCGATGTCCGCGAACGGCTCCAGGAGATGGCGTAGTCGGGCCTCAATGATGGCCGCCGCCTCCGGCGGTTGCAGACGCTGGAGCATGATTTCCTCCTGCGCCAGCCGGTCCCAGGCCGATTCCTGAATAATGCGATTCTGGTGCCAGCGAACCAGCGTATCCTGGACGCCGGCAGTGACGACAAGCAGGTTTGGCGAGCTATCGATCAGCGCTTCGAGAAAGCGCGCGAGCGCCGCGGCTTGCTCCTCGTCAAGATTATCGACCTGGTCGAAGACCAGCACAAACGGCCGATTTTTGCTGGCGGCGAGGCGCGTCAGGGCGACGAGTACCTGCTTGATTTGCTGATTGTCGAGCAGGGCGACGGACTCATCTGCTCGCGACGGAGGCGGAAGCTCCAACACCCGCGCATCCTCCGGATCGAGCGCCTGTCCGGACAGCCAGCGCACCGCCAGCGACGCCACGCTGCCGTCTTCCTTGCCGCGATTGGCGCGATAAGCCGAGCGGAAGAGCTGAAACAACACATTCCAGACTGTGCGATCGATCAGGGTCGCGCCTGGCAGATCGCTCGATCCCAATCTCTCGACGAGCCGGCCATACGCGTTTCTCAGCTGAGGCCAGGAGTATCCGCCCAGCTTGTGCTGCACGGCATCGAGCAAGCTGGCGTGTACCAGGTCGAATAAGTCTGTTCCCGCGAAACGACGATCGCGGCCGCCGGTCAGAATGTTGACAACGCTATTCAGGAGCGAGCGCGGCAGGTGCTCAGGAGCCGCTTGCAGATTGTGCAGATAGGCAAAGCAGGCTTGCTTGTCGTAATTGGCCCAACGTCCCAGGCGCGACAGGAGATGACTCTTGCCGATGCCGGCCTCGCCCCACAACACCACCCCGACGCCGCGACGGCTCTCGCACGCCTCGCGCGCCAGCCGCGTTAATCGCGCGAACGCTGCCTGATGGATGGCATCGACATCCACGTCGTGTGCGGAGGGGCCGTTGATACGATTGTCCAGAAAGGGGTTCCGCGTTTCGACGACGTGGACGAAAGCGTTGAGCCGATCTCCCGTCTCATCTCCAACCGCCATACCGTTCCTGTCGCTCATGAGTGGTTTCCTTGAGGCCGCTGAAAGGATACCTCACGTCTCTATCTTACACCACGTCCTAGCATAAACCGCCAAGACGCCAAAAACGCCAAGAAAAGACGGAGAGAGGTCAAGAAGAAACGATGATCTCATCGCTGGTCCTTCCGCGAGCGGCGTGATAGCATGGCTGTCATGTACGAGACGTTCGACCACACGGCAGATCTGGGACTGCGCATCCGTGCCGCAGACTTGAATACGCTGTTCGCAGAGGCGGCGCGCTCCCTGTTCGCCGCCATCGTGGAGGATCTCGAGGCTGTCGCGCCGACACAACAGCTCGACATCACCATTTCCGGAAGCGATTGCGAATATCTTCTATTTGACTGGCTCAAGGAGCTGCTCTATCACTTCGACGCCGAGCATCTGCTGCTGTCGCGCTTTTCGGTGCATGTCGGCGCGGATGGTCTGCAAGGCAGCGCCTGGGGCGAGCCGCTCGATCCACGGCGGCACGAGCTGTCCCACGAGGTCAAGGCCATTACCTATCATGGGCTGCGCGTCGAGGAAACGCCGGACGGCTGGCTCGCGGAAGTGATCGTGGATATTTGAACGCACTTTTTTACGGAAGATTCTCGACAACGTAGCTGGATCTCTCCTCCGCGGCAGGACAGAATAACACCGCATCATTAGCGTGTTATCCCTCTTGCACGGAGATCGCCATGAGTCGCCGCGAGTTCCATTTCAGCGAAGGTTCATCGAACAAGTTCTGGGCCATCACCGTCGAAGGCCAAGAGTTCACGGTCGAGTTCGGCCGCGTCGGCACGAAGGGCCAGACGCAGACCAAGCAATTCGCCAGCGATGCCGCCGCGCAGCAGGCCGCTGACAAACTCATCGCCGAGAAGACCAAGAAGGGCTACAAGGAGGTTGACGGGGCAGCTCCGCCCTCACCGCCCGCCGCGGCCGCTCCGGTCAAGGCCAAGGCCAAGAAACGGATCGCCGAATCCGCCGCCCCGGCACCGGCTTGCGAGCCTGCCGCCGCCTCTCTCACGGTGGAGCGCGTCCTCGCTCTCGATCCGGAAGACTGGCATCGTGCTACCTGGCGGCCGCGCCGGCCGTTGGAACAGCCCGACGACACGCCCGTCCCGTACGCTCAGCCAGCACTCCTGAAAGCGATGAAAAAACTCGTCCGCGCCGAGATTGAAGCGAAGGAGTTCCTCATGGCTCTCGATAAAGACAGCGGTATAAAGTCCTTAATCTCGGGCCATATCGAGTTCACCACCTGGGCGGCCCGCTATCTGATTCCTTACCTGCCGGACAGCGTAGTCGAAGACCTACGCCGCGAGCTGCGGACGCGATTCCAACAGGCGCACTGGCCGACGCAAACTCACGACCGGCCGGCGATGGTCTTCTACCTGGCCGCCCTGTGCGGCCTGCACGACGAGGTCTTAACGGTCGTGGAAAGTTTGGCCGACGATACCTATACCCGCCAGGACCGGGGTGATTGGACACAAATGCCGCAGCAAATGATCTTCGGCCTGGGCGAGCCGCGGCTCGTGGATCGCCACATGCGCCGCCTCAAGCTGCGTTTGCGCACTCCCGAACACCTGCGCGCCTGGCTGGCTCACACGGAGCTGACGGCTCTCGATTACGTTTCCCAGAACATCCAGGCGGAAACGAACAAAAACTCCGCAAGCCGGATGATAGAGGTCTTCCGTCTGGTCAAAGCGCCGGAAGCCGCCGGGCCTATGCTGGAACTGAAGCTCAATTCCAAGGCGTCGGCGTCGGCACGGCAATGGTTCGAGGACAACCCTGGCGACGCCATCGCCGGGCTTATCCCCGTCGCCGCCAGCCGCGGCAAGCTCGCCGAGGCCGCCCTCGATTATCTGCGTGAGGCGAAACAACAGGGGCACGGAACGTTCCTTGAGCAGCAACTACAATCGGCGCCGCCGGAAATCGCCGCGCGCGTCCGTCAGGAGGTGCTGGAGCGCGTCGAGGTCATCCGCGAAGCGTTCGAGGACGACTCTGCCGCGCCGGCCTGGCTGCGAGCCGCTCTGACCAGGAGTGGCCAACCCAGCGCTTTGCCCAGCTGGGTCCGCCTGACGAACCTACCGCCCCTGGTCGTCGGCGACCGTCGCTTGAATGACGGTCAGACGTCCGTGGTGCTATCGGCACTGCGACAAAGTCCGCTAGGAACGCCGGCCGAGCTGGTGAAGGCGATCAAGGAGCACATCGATCCCGCCGCCCGCGATTCGTTCGTCTGGAAGCTGTTCGAGATGTGGTTGAACGAAGGTGCGCCCTCCAAAGAAAAATGGGCGCTGCTGGCCATCGGTCATCTCGGCGACAATGCTTCGGCTTTGAAGCTGACGCCGCTCTTGCGTGCCTGGCCCGGCGAAAGCCAGCATCAACGCGCCGTCACTGGCCTGGAATGTCTGCGCGCCATCGGCAGCGACACCGCCCTGATGCAGCTCAACGGCATTGCCCAAAAGCTCAAGTTCCAGGGACTGAAGAAAAAAGCCCAGGAATTCATGGAAGCGATTGCCAAGGATCGCGGCATGAGCCGGACGCAGCTCGAAGACCGCATCGTGCCCGATCTCGACCTCGACGAGCGCGGCACCCGCGTCTTCGATTTCGGTCCGCGGCAATTCACCGTGGTTCTCGATGCCGACTTGAAGCCGGTGGTGCGCGATGAGGCCGGCAAGCTCAAGAGCGACCTTCCCAAGCCTGCAGCCAAGGACGATGCCGACAAGGCCAAGGCCGCGCTCGCCGACTGGAAGATCCTCAAAAAGCAGCTGCGCGAGGGAATCAAGGTGCAAGCGTATCGGCTCGAACAGGCGATGGTGACGGGACGACGCTGGAACATACAAGAATTTGAGCAACTGTTGGTCGGTCATCCGCTGATGATTAACCTGGTGCGTCGTCTGGTGTGGGGCGGCTATGACAAGAAGGGCAAGCTGGCCCGCACCTTCCGCGTCACCGAGGAGCGCGACTATGCGGATTCGCGGGACGAGAAGGCGACACTGGAGGGTGTGGTCGCGGTTGGGATCGTGCATCCGCTGCATCTGAGCGAGGACGAGCGTTCCGCGTGGGGCCAGGTGTTCGGCGATTACGAGATTTTTGCGCCGTTCCCGCAGCTGGGCCGGCCGGTGCTTGCACTAGAGAAAGACGAGACGACAAAAAATGAAATCCATCGGTTCGACAAGGTCCAGGTTCCCGGAGGCGCGTTCATGGGAACGATGGAAAAGCTCGGCTGGACGCGCGGCAGCGCCGACGATCATGGCGTGATTCAAGAGTTCATCAAACAGTTCCCCGCTGCCGACGTAACAGCTGTTATCGAGAACGAGGACGGTATCCCACTCGGACTGGGACCGGACGCCTTCGGCGATCAACGAATCGATCGCTGTTTCTTCTTGCGAGGTCTGTACACGCCGGAAAGCTATCCTTATCACAAGGATCTTCCTCCCCTAAAGGACATCGATCCTCTGGCCATCAGCGAAGTGCTGGCCGACCTGACAATGCTGGCCTCAAAAGGCAAGTAAGCATCCGGAATCGAGACCTGGAGAGTCAAACATGACCGCGTCCTCCACAACCGACACTGCAATCGCCTCTGCCGGCGAGGAAACGGTTCCGGACTGGCTGGGCACCATCCTCGCCGACTTGCGGAAGGTGCTGCCGCCCATCCTTCCCGACTGGGTCCGCCTCGCCGACCTGCCGCCGCTGACCACCGGCGTGCATCGGCTCAATGACTACCAAGTGCAAGCGGTCTTGCTGGCCTTGCGAAAAAGCACCCTGGCTGCTCCGCTGTCGCTGGTGACGGCCCTCAAGGAGCATGTCGATCGCACCGTGCTGGATGCGTTCGTCTGGCATCTGTTCGAGCAATGGCAGAAGAACGGCGCGAACTCCAAGGACAAGTGGGCACTGCTCGCGCTGGGCCATCTCGGCGGCGACGGCTCGGCATTGAAGCTGACGCCGCTATTGCGAAGCTGGCCGGGCGAGAGCCTGCATCAGCGGGCTGTTCTCGGCCTGGAGTGCCTGCGCGCGATCGGCACCGACACGGCCCTGATGCAGCTCAACAGCATCGCCGTGAAGCTGCGTTTCCGGGCGTTGCAGAACAAGGCGCGGCAATTCATGGACGACATCGCCGCGGCGCGCGGCCTGAGCCGCACACAGCTGGAAGACCGCATTGTTCCCGATCTCGATCTCGACGAGCGCGGCGGCCGCGTCTTCGACTTCGGTCCGAGGCGGTTCCATTTCGTCCTCGGCCCGGACCTCAAACCGCTGGTGCGCGACGAGGCCGGCAAGCTAAATAGCGATCTGCCCAAGCCCAGAGCGAAGGACGACGCCGGCAAGGCCGCTGCCGCCGTCGCCGCCTGGAAAGTGCTGAAAAAACAGGTGCGCGAGACGATCAAGGCCCAGGCGTATCGTCTGGAACAGGCGATGATTGCCGGCCGGCGCTGGAGCGTCGCCGAGTTTGAATCGCTGCTGGTGTGGCATCCGCTGATGATTAACCTCGTGCGCCGCTTGCTGTGGGGCATCTACGATGCCGACCGCAAATTGGTACGCGGGTTTCGCGTCACCGAGGAGCGCGACTACGCCGACATCCACGACAATCCCTGCACACTGGAAGGCGCCTACGCCGTGAGCGTGGTACATCCGTTACACCTGACGCCTGAGGACCGCTCGGCCTGGGGGCAGGTATTCGGCGATTACGAGATCATCGCGCCGTTTCCGCAACTGGGTCGCCGCGTCCACACGCTGGAGCCAGGCGAGGAATCGGCGCGCGAGCTGACACGTTTCCGCGACAAGGACATCCCCGCCCTGTTATTCATGGGCATTCTGAAATCGCACGGCTGGACGGATGGCCGCTGGCAGGAGGGATTGTATTTCAGCGGCCATTACAAGGCATTCGATGGTCCGCGTCTCACCGCCGTCATCGAGCCGGCCGCTGGCTCCGGCGATAGCCTACGCATCAAGACAGCCTATTTCCTGCAAGGGGCCGACTGGGGCGTTGACAAGGCGTTGTCACTGGGCCAGGTTGATCCGGTGGTGCTCAGCGAGGTACTCGGCACACTTGGCGTGCTTGCATCGAAGGGAACGTAATCTGGGGTACAATGGATTTCGTCAACCGAATCCGCAGGTACGTTTCGCCGAAAAAGGAGAAGCCGACATGAAATATTCGCTATTGCACCGAGTTGACGCGGAGGGCGTTTTGCATTTCGGGCTGGAATTGGGAGAAGAGTACGCCAACAAGTTTGTTCGCGTGACCGTGGAAGGTGTTGGGCCAGCAAGCGGTGACGCTCCCTTGAGCGATGAAGAATGGTCGAAGCGGGTTAAGGACTTAGCCGGAAAGTGGCTGGGAGAATTTGAGCGTCCCCCGCAAGGGGAATACGAGCAGCGGGAAGAATTATCATGATCTACCTGCTCGACAGCAATGCGTGGATTCTCTACATGCGGCAAAGCGATCCCCAGTTGGTGCGAAAAGTTCAGAGCCGGCCGCGTGGCGACATTGGATTGTGTTCGGTAGTGCTGGGGGAGTTGTATTACGGTGCGTTTCACAGTCCGCCGGCACAGCAGGCACACCATCTCAATCTGGTGGTGCAGCTGCGGAACCTCTTTCCATCTGCCCCATTTGATGATGCCAGCGCGGAGATCTACGGCCGGATCCGCGCCGATCTTGCCGCCAAGGGTATGCTCATTGGCCCTAACGACCTGATGATCGCGGCGATTGCTCTGACTCACGGGTTAATCGTGGTGACGCACAACATCGCCGAGTTCAGCCGCGTCGCTGGTCTGACCGTGGAAGATTGGCAAACACCTTGATGGCGAGACATAACAGTTGAGGACAGGACAAAGAGAGAACGACATGGCCCGTAAGCGAACCAAGACCGACGAAGCACCCTCCGAAATCGTGGGTGATGATCCCGCCGCAGAGCTTCAACGGCCGCCGGCCGAGGTTCTGTACGCCGCTGAGTTGGCCAAGCTCGCCGAAGCCGACGCCGAACAACCGCGGCCGAAGGGCTGGAAACGATCGCCGCGCTCCGTGGTGACGTTCGTGCTGGGCGATGATAACCTCGGCATCGCGCCGAAATTCGTCGGTCAGCGCAGCTTCGTCGAACGCTGCATCGTGGCCCTGGCGACCAATCGCGGCTTGATGCTGATTGGCGAGCCGGGGACGGCGAAATCGTGGTTGAGCGAGCTGCTGGCGGCGGCGATTTGCGGCGATTCGACGCTGGCCATCCAGGGCAGCGCCGGCACCACCGAGGATGCCATCAAGTATTCCTGGAATTATGCTCTCTTGCTCGCCGAGGGACCGAGCGAGCGCTCGCTGGTGCCGGCCCCGCTCTATCGCGGCATGAAGGACGGCAAGATCGTCCGTTTCGAGGAATTGACGCGCTGTCCGCTGGAGATGCAGGACATTCTGCTGTCGATCCTCAGCGATCGCGTCATGGCCATTCCGGAGCTGCACGACGACGCGCGGACGCTCTTCGCTCGCACCGGCTTCAACGTCATCGCCACGGCGAACACGCGCGATCGCGGCGTCAACGAGATGAGCGCCGCCCTCAAGCGCCGCTTCAATTTCGAGACGGTCCACCCCATCGCCGACCTGCAAGAAGAGATGGCCCTCGTGCAGCGCGAGACGAACAAGCTGCTGGCCCGCGCCGGCGTACCGCAAGCGCTGCCGGCCGAGATGACCGAAGTGCTGGTGACGACGTTCCACGAATTGCGTACCGGCCAATCCGGCGACGGCAACGCCCTGGAGACGCTGACCACGGCCATGAGCACCGCCGAGGCGATTTCGACCGGCTACGCGGCCGGCCTGCACGCCTGGTACTATGGCAGCGGCGCCGTGCAGGGAGAGCATCTCGTGCAGCACCTGATTGGCACTGCCTTGAAGGATGCGCCGGACGATGTGAAGAAAGTGCGGCACTATTTCAATCACGTCGTCAAGGGGCGCGGCGGCCGCGGCTGGAAGGCGTTCTACGCGGCGCGCGAACATTTGCCAGGAAGTGAGTAGAAAGAACTTGGAAAGCACATGCTTGATTGTGGCCATCGTTTTTCTGGCCACGCTCATCCGTTCGGCATTCGGCTTCGGCGAAGCACTGGTAGCCGTGCCGCTGCTGGCCCAGGTCATTCCCGTCGAGACGGCCGCTCCGCTCGCCGTCCTCGTCTCCATCACGGTCGCCGCAGTCATCCTCATTCAAGATTGGGACAAGGTGCATCCGCAAAGTGCCGCCTGGCTGATACTCCCGACGCTGTTCGGCATCCCCCTGGGATTGTGGTTGCTCAAGGCGGCGGCGGAAGCGGTCGTCAAATTAATCTTGGCGACCATCATCATCGTTTTCTCGACGTATTGCCTGACGAGCCGCCAGCGCTTGCACTTGAAAGGCGACGGCCTGGCGTGGCTTTTTGGATTTGTCGCCGGCGTGCTGGGCGGCGCCTATGGGATGAATGGCCCCCCGCTGGTGGTCTACGGAGCCTTGCGCGGCTGGACCCCGCAGCATTTCCGGGCCACGCTGCAAGGCTACTTTCTGCCCGCCAGCATCGTCGGCATGGCCGGCTACTGGCTGACCGGCTTATGGGGTTGGGAGGTGACACGCTACTACTTGCTTTCCTTGCCGGCGGCGCTGGCAGCGACCTTCCTCGGCCGAGCCGTCAACCGCCGCCTGCAGGGACGGAGCTTTCTCCGTTACATCCATTTGGGACTGATTGTTATTGGTATGGTGCTGATGGTTCAGGCGTTGAAGAGATACACCCTGGAACTATTTGTTTAGCGCGTCCCGCTGGAGCGGATCCTTGCTCTGTGACCGGGAGCAACGCAGCTGTGGATCCCGTCTCGTGACCCAGCGCCCACGAATCCGCGCCGTTCGGAAGACGCTTTTGCCCCCGCTGCTCCACTGATACACTAGGCGCAGGCCAATGGTGATCCTCGTTCGTCGCAATGGTTTCCGTGTAGACGGTGTTTCGGGACGCCCCGCACTGGTTGCCGTCTTCTTTCCCCGGAGGGAGAACAACCATGAATACCTCTGTCCGCGTCCTGGGTATCGCCCTGGCGGTGCTCATGCTTGCCGCTCGCGTCTTCGGGGATGAAATCGAGGATCCCGCTTCCAGACGAACTCCATCGCAAGGAGACAATGTCGCTGAGGTGGTCCTCATCGTCCCGGAGGACGCCGAGGTTTGGTTCGATGGCAAAAAGACCAGGCAGACCGGCTCGCATCGCACATTCTGGTCGCCGGTACTCACACCGGGCAAGACGTACTCCTACAAGGTCAAGGCGCGTTGGCTGGAGAACGGCAGGTCGGTCGAGCAGACGCGCACCATCGATGTGTCTGCCAACTGCATTTCGCGTGTCGATTTCGCTAAACCGAAGCGGGAACCCATTGCGCCTCATCGCGGCAATCTCCAGGACGCCGCCTTCTCGCCGGACGGCAAGCTTCTGGCTACGGCGGGGGGCGAGCAGCGGATTATCCTGTGGGCTCTAGCCACGCTCCGGCGACTGGGCGAGTTCCGGGGGAGTGGACCGCTGGCCTTCTCCCCGGACAGCAAGCTCTTGGCTGGCAGCCGCCAGGACGACTCGGTCCGGGTCTGGGACGTGAGCAGCCGGCAGGAGGTACGCCGGCTCCCAGCGCCACGGATGGCTTCCTGCCTGGCCTTCGCGCACGGAGGCCGGGAGTTGGCCATGTTGGATGCGTTTTCCGGCCGCCTGCACAACCGCCTCGTCCTCTGGGACGTGAAGACCGGCCGGTCGGTCTTTACCAGCGAGGAGGTTCCGCCCGGCTCGGGAACGGTGGTCTTCTCGCCGGATGGCCGTTGGCTGGCGGTGGGCGGCGGCCAGCCGAGGGCGCGCCGAGACGACGAACCAGACCCAAAGCCACGGCCGCGCGCCATTCAGCCGAGCATCGTTATCCTGGACGCGGCCAGCGGTCGGCTCCGCCGGCGGGTACAAGGGGAATACAGCACCTACCAACTCCGTTACACCCCGGACGGCAAGATGCTCATCGCCAGCGGCGGACCTCAGCCGATCACCTTGTGGGATGCGCACACCGGCCGGCTCCTCGGCAAGTTCGGGCGGTTCCAGGGCGGCGCACACGGACTTACCCTTACCAGCGACGGCCGTACCCTGGTCTACGAGGAGGGCTCCAACTGGGTGTGCGTCCGCCGCCTGGATGGGCAGCTCGTGCGCCGCTGGCACGTGCCCGTGAGGGCCTCCCAGCTCATCCTGGCCCTATCTCCCGACGACCGGACCCTCCTCACCGGGGGCCTCCAGGATCCTGGGTTCCGCCTGTGGGACATCACCACGGGTGAGGAGCAGTTCCCAACGCAGAGGCCACCCGCGAGGCGACCGTGACCGCCTCCCGGCACAGCCTCGAGCTTTGCGCTGGCCGGGGAGGAACCCGCTACAACTATCCCTGGAAAAAGACGGTCAGGGATTCGGAAAACTTAATGCACAATCAAAACCTCAGCCCACTCCTCGACCTGGGCGCTCGCGTCGTCTATTTTCCAGTGCGCCATCACAGCCCGACGGCGGCGCGATTGGTGCGCGAGTTGATTCAGCGCATGCGGCCAGCCGCCGTGCTCATCGAGGGACCGGCCGATTTCAACGACCGCATGGAGGAACTCTTTTTGCCGCATCGGCCGCCGCTGGCCGTCTATAGTTATCTGCGACTGCCGACCGGCCAGCGCCGCGGGGCATATTATCCGCTGTGCGAACACTCGCCGGAATGGCAAGCGCTGCTCGCCGCCCACAAAATCAAGGCGGTGGTGCGCTTCATCGATCTGCCGTGGGCCGACATCGCCGTCGCAGAGAATGAACCGGACAATCGCTACAGCGACGCCGAGTTTCGCCGTAGCGGTTACATTGCGGCACTGTGCAAGCGGCTCGGCGTCGAGGATTTCAACACGCTCTGGGACACACTTTTCGAGCTGGATGCGAATATCAACATTGAAACCTATTTGCAACGCGCTCATCATCTGTGCGGCAACATGCGGCTGCTCGAAGGAGCGGGCAGTGCGACGGACCGTCGCCGCGAGGCGTTCATGGCGGCGATGATCCGAAAGACGCTCGACGAACACGATGGCCGTGTCCTCGTGGTGACGGGCGGCTATCATAGCGTCGCCTTAAAGGCGCGGCTGCCGGGGCAAGCGCCGACGGGGATGACCGAGCCGGCGGAGTGTGTACCGGCGCCACCGACAGAAGGTGAGGAACGCGGCATTGCTCTGACGCCGTACTCTTTCGAGCGCCTCGATAGTCTGACGGGTTACGAGGCCGGCATGCCCAATCCCGGCTTTTATCAGCAGGTGTGGCGCGATCGCCGGAAGGGACGGACGGATACGCATCACACGCTACTGCAACGCATCGCCCAGCGTCTGCGCGAGAACAAGCAGGCCATCAGCGCCGCGGACCTGATCGCCGCGGAGACGACGGCGTGCGGCCTGGCGGCGCTTCGCGGCCACGCCGAGGTTTGGCGTACCGATCTCGTGGACGGCATCATCAGCTCGCTCATCAAGGAAGAGATGGCACGCGGCGGGCGACATCCGCTGCTCGACGCCGTACATGAAGTGCTGCGCGGCGGCGAGCGCGGCTTGTTGGCCGAGGGAGCGCAATTGCCGCCGCTCGTCGTGGACATTCAGAAACACCTCGAAACCCACGAGCTGCAAGCACGCAGCCAGCCGCGCAATGTCGAGCTGGATCTGCATCGGACGGAAGACCGCCAGCGCAGCCGCATCTTGCACCGGCTGCGACTCCTCGACGTCAGCGGCTACGAGCGCACCGCCGGCACGGACCTGAGTGTGCGCGACGATCTGGCCAAGGTGTGGGAGCGCTGGCACATCGGCTGGAGTCCCGATTTCGATGCACGCTGCATCGAATCGGCGCGTTACGGCCCGATGCTCGCCGAGGCGGCAGCGGCGCGTCTGACCGAGGCAGCCGGCGGCATCGAGCGCGACGCCGACAAGGCCGCGGTCCTCTTGCTCGATACGGCACTCGCGGGGCTGACCGACCTGGCCGATAACCTGCTGGCGCGCTTGAAAGATCTGGTCCGCAGCGACGGCAATTTCTTCACCGTGACACCGGCACTGCGGCATTTGCTTTATCTCTATCGCTATGACGCCGTCTTGGAGACGGCCGGGCACGGCGAGATCGGCGCGCTGGTGGTCGAAACCTATCAGCGCGGATTGTGGCTGCTCGAAGCTCTCGGTCAGGTCACGGGGCAAGATGCCGAGCTGCTCAACGGTCTGCAATTGCTGCGCGAAACCTTCGAGCGCTGTGAACAAGCGCTGAGCCTCGATCGCGGCGAATTGGTGCAAGCGCTGACTCGCATCGGTGCGGATCGCGCTCACCGGCCGCTGGTGCGCGGCGGCGTTCTTGGGGCGCAATGGTCGCTAGGCACAACCGGCGGCGAACAAGTGAAGACAGCGCTCCGGCAATTCGCCGACGCAGACCATCTCGGCGATTTCCTCACTGGCCTGTTCGCCCTGGCGCGCGAGCAGGTTCAGCGCCAGCGCGATCTCGTGCTGGCCATCAACGAGCTGCTCGGTCGCTATGGCGATGAGGATTTTCTGACGGCGCTGCCGGCGCTGCGGCTGGCCTTCACCTACTTCACGCCGCGCGAGAAGCATCACCTGGCCCTGACGCTGCGCGAGGCACTGGGCTTGAAAGATACACCGGAGATGGCGGCGCTGACGGTGGACACGGAAACGGCGGCACTCGCTTTGGCGTTCGAGAGCCGCCTGTTCGACTCTCTGGATAAATACGGTATTCGCGGAGGATCGTCATGAATGCACGAGACAGCCTGATTCGCTGGCGTTTGGTACTCGGCAGCGACGCGGAGCAAGGATTGGGCTGCGGTCTGGAAGGCATTGAGGCCCAGCGCGATCGGGCGCTTGGCTTCCTCTACAACCGCGAATACGGCTCGCGCCGCAACGTCCGCGGGCAGACTCCCGCCGATCGACGCGGCGGACAGGAGGACTCGCAGCCGAACGTGCCGGAGTGGATCAACGCCGTCCACACGCTCTTTCCGCGCCGCACTGTCGAGCGCATCGAGAAGGACGCCCTGGAGCGCTATCAGATAGAGGAGCTGGTAACGAATCCCGATTTGCTGGCCCGCGCTCAGCCGAGCCAAACGCTGCTCAAGGCCATCCTGCACACCAAGCATTTGATGAATCAGGAAGTGCTGGCGATGGCGCGAACGCTGGTGCGCAAGGTGATCGAGCAGCTGCTGGAGAAGCTGGCGCGGCCGGTACGCTCGGTGTTCCTCGGCGCGGCGGATCGCCGGCGGCGCTCGCACATGAAGGTAGCGAAAAACTTCGACGCCCGCACCACGCTGCGGCGTAATTTGGCGAATTACGATCCGGAAACCAAGCGATTGTTCATCCGCACGCCGTACTTTTATTCGCGCGTCCGGCGGCAGACGGATCGCTGGCAAGTGATTGTCGTCGTCGACGAGTCCGGCAGCATGGTGGACAGCGTCATCCACGCCGCCGTCACCGCCGCCATTTTCGTCGGCATCAAGAGCCTGCGCACGCATCTCATTCTGTTCGATACGAACATCGTCGATGTCACCGAGCATTGTTCTGACCCGGTCGAGGCGATCATGAAAGTGCAGCTCGGCGGCGGCACCGACATCGGCGGCGCGCTGGCGTATGCCTCGCAACTGGTGGACAATCCCCGGCGAACGATCGTGGTGCTCATCACCGATTTCTACGAGGGCGCTCCGATCGAACGTCTGTTTTCCGTGACGAAACATCTGATCGAAAGCGGCGTGACGCTGCTGGGCCTGGCGGCGCTGCACGAACGCGCCGAGCCGAACTTCGATCGCGGCACCGCCGAGCGCATGGTCGCATTGGGAGCGCACGTCGGCGCCATGACGCTGGGCGAACTGGCGGAATGGGTGGCGCAGAAAGTGCGATGATCGTCAAGGGATAAATGACGTTGTGAGACCGCAATAAGTTTAGTTTGATGATACCCGTTCTTGAGTTGTCATTGACACCTGTTCAGATGCAATCAAAGTGTGGTGGGAGCGAGTTGATCGCGCCCTACAAAAGCCGGAGTCATCCACTGAAAGACCATCGGTGTTGCGGACGAATGGCACTAGCTGAAGGCTGTACGGATAAGTTAGAGCTTTCCAAGATGACTTCTTTTCCAGCGAATCCGCACCTCATGCTCAACCATGCTCTGTTTAAGCTAGTGCCATTCGTGTTGCGGACCGCAGCAGGTTGCACAGATTGACTTGCGTGCTTCGGGCGAGAGAACCGCTGCATTTTGTCGGAACTTCGTAGTACGCGGCGGTGGTTCGGCCCTCAGTGCGTTCATCAACGACATTGACTTGGCCCCGCCGACACCCCCGGTGCCACGCTGAGCTAACCGGGGAAACCGGCCCCGCATCAGAGCCTTCCACGTCGGAGGCGACCCCGGCGACAGGTTTCTATTCAGCCGGGGTGACATGATCCAGTTCAGTGGCTCGCACAGCGACCGCGGCGAGCGACAGGAGGCCGAGGCGCGGCGACTGCCCCACGGCCGCCGTAGACACTCAAGGCTGGCCGTCTGACGACTGTGGCTAATCCCCCCGCCCTGGCCGGTGGCCATTCGCCGGAGTGAAATCCATCACCGAGGCCGACCCGTCACACTCGATCGCCCCCCAAACAGCACCGCCTTGCATGCAAAGAGTCGGCCAGGAGGTGCATTTGAAATGAGCCGGAAAGAGTGGCTCTTCCGGACATGTATCCTTAGTCGAGCCAACGAGCTCGACTAACACCGAGTTTGAAGAGCACTGAAACGCCTGCATCAATGGAGGGCAGGTGAACATGTCAACATCCCCTCTTTGCACCCTGGTTATTTCAACGGATGTCCCTTCCCCAGACCGGGACCAGCTTATCGTGGCCTTGCAGGCCCTCGTGGACCTGCAGCCAGAGACTCATCGCTTTGGTGCCGCGGAATGGATTGCGTTTGTAGCAATCGCCAAGGATGTGGGAATCCTGGCCGGCTCAGCCACGGCACTACTGAAACTCGCCGAAGTCGTTGTCTCTTGGGTCCAGAATCTCCGCAAGCGACAGATCACGCCAAAGGCGAAACTTCAGCGACCTGGAATTCCCCACAAAAAGTGGACACGAGGTTAAGGGTTATGCCGATTGTTCGTACTCCGCTGGGGAGACGTACCCCAGCGAGGAGTGACGGCGTTGACCATTGTAAAACACCTCGATGTACTCGAAGATAGCCGCACGGGCCTCGGCTCGTGTGGCGAAGTCGGCGTCGTGGACCAGCTCCTTTTTGAACGAGATGTCATTTTACATCACTCCGAGTATGCGTTGTTTCACTGTTTCCTTCGCTTCTTCTGCTCGGTGCGAGCCTTCGGTTGACGCAGCTCTTTGGGCGCTTCTCGGCCGCGATTCTGGATCTCATGCCTCCGCAAGCGGCGTAAGCGTCGTCGTTCCGCACCATCGGCCCAGACGATCCAGCGACCGTTCTCGCCCGGTAATTGTCGGGCATGCACCCAACCGGACCAACGCCATCGATGCACCACGATCGGCTTCACGCCCAGCTCAGCTGCGAGCTGCGGAAGCCACCATTCGTCTGGTCCGGGCAGTCCCTCCGACCCGCTTGCTCCAGCCGGAACACCGGTCAAACCCAGGAGCATGAACAGCCGACGCACGCGGTCACCCGTAAATGCTCCGCCCCGCGGCGTCCGGTAGCCCTCGTCATTAAGCACTACCGCGATCTGTTCGCCGGTCTGACCCTCGCCGCGTAAAGCCGTCACACGGGCACGCAAGTCCGCATAATGGCGAAGCTGGTCGTAGCGCCGCAACCCCTGATGCACTTGGTGCCGGCTCTCCCAGCCGCCCCGCCAATGCACCACCACCTCGATCTCTTCGCCAACACCCTGCCGCTTGACAACCGCGTGGTCGATCAACTGACGCACAATCGCGCGTCGGTCCGCACCCGTTGTCGTTGGCGCCTCCCACAAGGATGGCAGATCTTGCGCCAGGGCGGCAATGCGTTCTCGGTCCTGGGCTGTCAAATGGCGAGGTTGCTCTCGACAAAAGCGAGCGTATTCATCTTCTAATTGACGCAGCTCCGTCAGCTTCTGCTCCCACTGCCGCTCCAGCTCGCGAGCTACCAGTCGGTTGTCCGGATCCACCGCTTCGTAACGCCGCTTCGCCAGGCCAGCGTCGTATTGACTTCTCTCCAAGCGCTGCTTCCAATGAGCATGCAGGCGTTCTCGATCCCGCTCATTTTGTTCTGCGGCACGCAGGCTCAGCTCCACCGACGCCGGTTGCACGGCCCGGAAGATGAGCTCTTCGATGAGACGGTCCACCGCCGAGGCGGACACGCTCTGGCACATCGGCCCTTTTCTCTCCAGACGAAGATAGTCGCAAGCGTAGCGCGGGTTGACGCCCAGCCGCGCATTTCGTGCTCCCATCGAGGAGCCGCAGTGTCCGCATTTCAGCCGCCCGTTGAGCAGCGTCGGGGCTCGACCCGTCGCCCGTCTGCTGGCACCCCGACCGCGGTCATTATCCCGCAGCCGCCGCTGGTTCTGTTCGTATTGCTCCCAGCCAATGAAAGCCGGCACGTGGTCCTTGAGTAAACAAATCCACTCTTCGGGAGTGTTAGCAGCGCATTCAGACCGTGACAAAAACGTGCTTTGTCCCGGGACAGGGCGCGGGTGGTGGATCGCGTGATTGTCACATCTGTAGATTAAGCAGCGACGAGAGGCGGCGGGTATAAACGCCTCGAAGCGAAGTTGACGCTTCGCTTCGAGACTTGAACAGCGGGAGTATACGTGCTCCCGTGGACCACAGTCCTCTTCTTTGCCACATCGGCGAGCGGCCAGAGGGCTGCCATCCTCGACCGCGACGCTGTCTGCTCAAGGGCTGCGAGCGGCTCTTCTGGCCGCGGCGTCCACAAGCGCGCTATTGCTCCGAATCGTGTCGGCACGCTGGGCGGCGTTGGCGGCGTTGGCGGGCCAGCCAAGAGTATCGTGCCAGCGAGAACGGCAAGCAGCATCGGCGGGAACAATCCCGACGCTATCGGCAACGGCAGCGTGAGCGACGGGCAGCGTCCGTGGACGAAGAGCCGCCGCGCGAGGGCCAGCGCCCAGCGGCGGCCGGCAAAGATTTTTCGACGCGGGCGTGTGATCGGCCTGGTTGCTATGAGCTTTTCTCGATTGCCCATGAGCATTCGTGCCAGCGTTTTTGCAGCATGGTGTGCCGTTTGGCTTTACGTCGGCTGCTGGATGGCGAGGCGCGTTACCGGGCGCGACGTCGGCGGATGCGTCGTGCGCGGCTGACAAGACGAGCACGGCCGCCGGACACGTCGTGACCATGTCTTTGCAGGTTTCATTCGCTGAAGCGGCA
>Ga0335075_10000905_pt1 | contig 50261 bp, 37 predicted proteins | sample Lox_Sample_24_FD_206723 | JGI IMG/M metagenome (GOLD analysis project Ga0335075, IMG submission 206723) | Soil microbial communities from Loxahatchee National Wildlife Refuge, Florida, United States - Lox_Sample_2.4 | ecosystem: Environmental > Terrestrial > Soil > Wetlands | place: USA... | reverse complement strand
GCGAGAACGGGCCGCTGATCGAGACGCTGATGGCCGACGCGGTGCGGTCGGGCCGCCGGGGAGAGCACGTCTTCGCCGACACCAGGCCGCCCGAGGTCGAGGAGGAAGCGGTCGCCCGCACCCTGGCCGTGGCCTCCCTCACCGGGGCCACCTGCTACCTCGTCCACCTGTCCACGGCCGGCGCGCTCGATCAGGTGCGGCTGGCCAGGAAGCGGGGCCGGCCGGCCGTCTACGCCGAGGTCTGCCTGCATCACCTGCTGCTCGACGACGGGCGCTACACCGGCCCGGCGGCGGCCCGGTTCCTGGTCGCTCCCCCGCTCCGGGCCAGGGACCATGTCGAGGCGCTCTGGGAGGCGGTCGCGGACGGGACGGTCGACGCGATCGGCTCCGATCACTGCCAGACGCGATCGGCCGTGCTCGACGACATCGCGGTGCCCGGGCAGAGCTATGAGTATGGCATCGCCGGCATCGGCGCCCGGCTGCCGCTGCTGCTGTCCGAAGGGCTGCGCCGGGGGCTGCCGTTGGAGCGCCTGGTGCAGCTGGCGGCGCAGAACCCGGCCCGCGCGTTCGGGCACTACCCCAGGAAGGGGGCGCTGGCTCCCGGCTCCGACGCCGACATCGTGCTGTTCCATCCAGGCGGCGAGGCCGTGCTCGGCGCTGACGCGTTCGACGACGGCACCGGCCACAGCGTCTATGACGGCCTGCGGGTGCGCGGCCAGCTGCGCGCGGTGCTGCTGCGGGGCCGGCTGATCGCCGAAGACGGGACGCTTGCGCCGCAGCCCGGGCGCGGCCGCTATCTGGCCGCACCGGCACCGCGGGCAGCACGGGGCGTACCGGGCCGGCCGGACGGGCAGTGATGGCATTGCCCGGCCCTGCTGGGCACGGCTACGCTGAACAATGGTGATTAACCGGATTAACCTTCCTTTCGGGAACTGCTGGCGCCGAAGCACAAGGAATGGATGACATGGCTGTCCTGGCTGCCATCGTTTTCCACCGGCTGAGCCTGCGGTGGCCGTAGCCACGGCTCCCGCCCAGCCGGCGGCCTCCCCCGACGCTCACCCCATCGCGCGCCTGGTCGGGCGCAGGCTCGCCGTCGGCGTGCTCACGCTGTTCCTGGTCTCGGTGGTGATATTCCTGGCCACCGAAGTTCTGCCGGGCAATGCCGCGTACGCGATACTCGGGCGCAACGCAAACCCGGCACGGGTGCAGGCGCTCGAGACCCAGCTGCACCTGAACCGGGGCCTCTTCGATCAGTACTGGGTCTGGATATCCGGCCTGTTCACCGGCAACCTGGGTCATTCCCTCGTCAGCAACCAGCCGGTTTGGAGCGAGGTCGAGCCGAGGCTGATCAACTCCGCGGTGCTGGTCTTAGTCACCGGCGTGATCGGCTCGGTCCTCGGCGTGGTCCTCGGCGCGATCGCCGCACTGCGAAAGGACGGCTGGTTCGACCACGTCAGCTCGGCCGTCGTGCTGGCGGTGACGTCGCTCCCCGAGTTCGTCGTCGCCATCGGCCTGATCATCCTGCTGTCCACCGTGGTCTGGCACATCCTGCCGGCCGTCTCGCTGCTGGCCCCCGGCCAGTACGCGTGGAACGCGCCCCAGTTACTGGTCCTGCCGGTGGCCACGCTCGTGATCGTCATCGTGCCGTACACCATGCGCATGATGCGCGCCGCGATGGTCGAGGCCCTTGAATCGGACTACGTGGAGATGGCCCAGCTGAAGGGGGTTCCGGAGCGTCGCATCGTGCTCGTGCACGCCCTGCCGAACGCGATCGCGCCGACCATCCAGGTCATCGGCCTCGGCTTCCTGTACCTGGCGGGCGGGGTCGTCGTCGTCGAATACGTGTTCAACTTCCCCGGTATCGGCCAGGGGCTGGTGTACGCGGTCGACGCCCGCGACGTACCGGTGGTCCAGTTCATCGTCCTGGTCCTGGCCGCGTTCTACGTGGTCATGAACATCCTCACCGACGTGGTCGCCCTGATGGCCACGCCCCGGCGAAGAATCGCCAGGTAGCCGATGGTCGCGAAAAGCCAGGTACCCCCAGCGGCCCGTCCGGGCAGACTGCCGCGCCGGCCGGGGCGGCAGCCAGGCCGCCACCAATGGGCCTCCGTGCTGTGGGCGGCCGTCCGCACCCCGCGGGGGGCCATCGGGCTGGCGATGGCGACCTTCGTCGTGCTGGTCGCGGTCATCGGCCCGTTCGTCGCCCCGTATTCGCCCTACGCCCTGGTCACCCTGGCCTTTGGCAAGCCATCCGGGCAGTTCCTGCTCGGCAGCGACTTCCTCGGGCGCGACGTGCTGTCGCGGGTGCTGAACGGCGGCTGGTCGCTACTGCTCATGGCCGGATGCGCGACCGTGCTCGGGGTCGCGGGCGGCGCCGCGGCCGGGATCTCGGCCGCCTACCTGCGCGGGCGCAGCGACGGGATCATCATGCGCGCGGTCGACGTGATCCTGTCCTTCCCCCAGCTGGTATTCGCCCTGCTGCTGCTGGCCCTCATCGGGCCCAAGCTGTGGCTGATCACGCTGGCGGTCGCCGTCTCCCACGCCCCCCAGGTGGCCCGCGTGCTGCGGTCGGCGACCCTCGACATCTCAGAACGGGACTTCGTCAAGGCGGCCGAGCTGCAGGGGATGCGGCCGGCCAAAGTCATGGTCAAGGAGATCCTGCCCAACCTGGTCAGCCCGCTCATGGTGGAAGCCGGGCTCCGGCTCACCTACTCGATCGTGATCATCGCCGGGCTCGCGTTCCTCGGGTTCGGGCAGCAGCCGCCCGCCGCGAACTGGGGAGTGATGATCAATGAGAACCGGGTCGGCCTGGCGCTGAACCCGTGGGCGGTCATCGTCCCGGCAGCGCTGATCGCGCTGCTGACGATCGGGACGAATACCTTCACCGACGCGTTCGCACGCGTCGCGATCGGGGTCGACCGCCGGCCGGAGGAGGCCGCGCTCATTGAGAATCTGGGCCAGGTGGCGAGCACAGAGTGAGCTTCCCCGCCGCACCGCCGATCGAACCGACGGCCGCCCAGCAGGGGGTCCGGCTGAAGGTGACGGACCTGGAGGTCCGGCTGGGCACGTCCGGGCCCGATGTGGTCAGCGAGGTCTCCTTTACCGTGCGGGCCGGCGAGGTACTCGGGCTGGTCGGCGAGTCGGGCTCAGGCAAGACCACCGTGGCCCTGGCCCTGCTCGGCCACGCCCGCCGGGGCCTGCGCATCGCGTCGGGCCAGATCCTGCTCGACGGGGTGGACCTGCTGTCGCTGAACCGGGCTGACCTGCGAGCGGCTCGCGGCGCGCGGGTCAGTTATGTGCCGCAGGATCCGTCAGCGGCGCTGAATCCCACGCTCAAGGTGGGAACCCAGCTCAGGGAGGCGCTGCGGGTCCACGCCGGGGTCATCGACAACCCCGCCGGTCGCGTGGCCGAGGTCATGCGGGAGGCCTACCTTGACCCCACGCCGGAGCTGCTGCGCCGGTACCCGCACCAGCTATCCGGGGGCCAGCAGCAGCGGATCGCCCTGGCCATGGCGTTCGCGTGCCGGCCGTCACTGATCGTGCTGGATGAGCCGACCACCGGTCTCGACGTCTCGACCCAGCGCCATGTCCTGGACACCGTTCGCAGCCTGTGCCGTTCCTACGGGGTGGCGGCCGTGTATGTGAGCCATGACCTGGCGGTGGTCAGCGGCCTGGTGTCCGGGGTCGCGGTCATGTACGCGGGGCGGATCGTGGAGATCGGGTCCACGGCGCTGCTGTTCCGCCAGCCGATGCACCCTTACACCCGCGGGCTGATCGGAGCCGTCCCGTCGCCCGAGCGGGCCCAGGTGCTGACCGGCATCGACGGCCAGCAGCCCCGGCCGGGCCGCCGCGGCGCGGGCTGCTCGTTCGCCCCGCGCTGCGGCTACGCCGTCAGTGAGTGCACGGCGGAGGCCCCGGAGCCGGTGGTCATCGACGGCCGGACCGTGCGCTGCGGGCGGGCCTTCCAGATCCAGGCCACCCAGCCCAAACCCGCGGCCGCCGTGACCAGCCCGGCCAGAGCGGCCGAGGCGCCGACCCTGTCGGTGCGGGGAGTCTCGGCCAGCTACGGTGGCACCCCCGTGCTGTTCGGCATCGGGCTCGACGTGCCGCCGCGGGCCTGCGTGGCAGTCGTCGGCGAGTCTGGCTCGGGCAAGACCACGCTCGCTCGCTGCGTATGCGGGCTGCACAGCAACTGGACCGGCGAGATCACCTTCCAGGGCACTCCCCTGGCCCGGGCGGCGCGGCAGCGCGGCCGGGACGTGCTGCAGCGGGTCCAGTACATCTTCCAGAACCCGTACACCTCGCTCAACCCCAGGAAGACCGTGGGCCAGATCCTCGACCAGCAGCTCCGGCAGTTCGAGAACCTGGAGTTCGGTCAGCGCTCCGCTCGTGTGAGGCAGGTACTCGAGGACGTGTCGCTGGGCCAGGACTTCCTGCCCCGCTATCCGGACCAGCTGTCGGGCGGAGAACGGCAGCGGGTCGCGATCGCCCGTGCCCTGGTGGTCCAGCCCGACCTGCTGATCTGCGATGAGGTCACCTCGTCGCTCGACGTCTCGGTTCAGGCGATCATCGTGGAGCTGCTGCGCCGGATCCAGCGGGAACGCGAGCTGGCCATGATCTTCATCACGCACAACCTGGCCCTGGTCCGGAGCATCGCCCAGGCCGCGGTGGTGCTGCATGCCGGCGCGGTGGCCGAATCGGGCCCGGTCGAGCAGATCCTCACCCGCCCGGCCAATCCCTACACGATCCGCTTGATGGAGGACGTGCCCAAGCTGCGCATGCCTTAGAGCTTGCGCAGCCCGCTGAGCACACGCTCGAGCAACTTAACGTCCGGGCCACCCTCCGCATGATCTCGCTGGTGAACCCGCACCAGCCCAGCCATGGCCATGTCGGCAATTAATATCCGGGCCACCCCCAGCGGCATCCGCAGCACCGCGGAAATCTCCGCCACCGACCGCCAATCCCGGCAAAGATCCAGAATCGCCTGGCATTCGGGGTTGAGTACCGACAAATCCTGCGTCTCATAGTGGGCCGCTGCGACCATCGCCTCAATCTCAAGCTGAGTCCGAGGCCTCGTCCGCCCGCCCGTCACCGCATACGGCCGAACTAGGGGGCTCCCCGCATCCCCCGGCGCAGGCTCGCCGTCACCTGGCGGCGAGCGATCACCAGGCACCGCGCCATCCCCTCCTCCCGCTACTGGAACCACCGGACGCGACTTGCCCTAAGCATGGCGGACAAATCACCGCATGTCACTCCTCAGTCTCAAGTCCCCACCCGCCTCCCCGTCCCTCTTCACGGCCGGCCCGGTCCAGGCCGAGCTGGCGGGCGATGATCATCCGCTGGACCTCGGAGGTTCCCTCGCCGATCTCAAGCACCTTGGCGTCACGGTAGAACCTCGCGACCGGGAATTCGTTCATGAACCCGTATCCGCCGAAGATCTGGGTCGCGTCGCGCGCATTGTCCATGGCCGCGTTCGACGCGGTGAGCTTCGCGATCGCTGCTTCCTTCTTGAACGGCTCGCCAGCCGCGATCCTGGCGGCCGCGTCATACCAGGCAATCCTCGCCCCGTGCGCGCGCACGTCCATATCGGCGATCTTGAACTGAATGTCCTGGTAGTGGCTGAGCCGATGGCCGAACGCGGAGCGCTCGCCGGCGTATCGCAGGCATTCATCGACGCAGCCCTGGGCCAGCCCGGCCGAGAGCGCCGCGATCGCGACCCGCCCCTCGTCCAGGGTCTGCAGGAACTGGGCGTAGCCCCGCCCTCGCTGGCCGAGCAGGTTGGCCTCTGGCACCCGGCACGAGGCGAACGCGAGTTCCCGCGTGTCCGAGGCGCACCACCCGACCTTCGAGTACTCAGGCCCGACCGTGAAACCCGGGGTGCCCGACGGCACGATGATCGCGGAGATCTCCCGGCGCCTGTCCGCGTTTCCGGTGATCGCGAGAACGGTGACCACGGACGTGATCGACGTGCCGGCGTTGGTGATGAACGCTTTCGACCCGTCGATCACCCACTCCCCGCCCCCATCCCCCTTCTCTATCCGTGCAGTCGTGCGCATGCCGCCGGGAATGTCTGATCCGCCGCCCGGCTCGGTCAGGCCAAACGCGGCCAGCCGCTCGCCCCGGCACAGGTCAGGCAGCCAGCGAGCGCGCTGCCCGGCGTCGCCGAACCGGTAGATCGGCATCGCGCCGAGAGCCACCCCGGCTTCGAGCGTGATGGCCACCGACGAGTCCACCCGGCCCAGCTCGTGCAGCGCGAGGCAGAAGGCGAAGAAGTCGCCACCCATCCCGCCGTACTCCTCGGGGAACGGCAGACCGAACAGGCCGAGCTTGCCCATCCGCGCGACGATCTCGTAGGGGAACTCGCGGCGCTCGTAGAAGTCGCCGATCACCGGCGCGACCACGTCGCGCGCGAACTCGGCAACGGTCAGCCGGAGCTCCTCGTGCTCGTCACTCAGCCGAAAGCTGATCATCTCTGCCCCTTTGCCGATGGCTGGCCTCATTGCCATGCCCCGATGCCAGCGATGCTACTGGTGGAGCACATGCCGGGAGGAGACAACATGAAGCCAGGGATGGGCCGATGAGCCCGGGCCCAGCTGGCCGCCGGGGCCTGTCCCGCAACCCAAGGCTCGTCAAGTCCGTGGCGCGCGTTACGCTCTCGTGCGTACCGACTGTTACCCAGATTAGATAGCTGTCCCGGAGGGACGCCGAAGTGACCTTGACCTGCCCCACCTGCGCAGCCGAAGTCAGGCCGGAGGACCTTATCTGCTTTACCTGCGGCGCTAATCTGCCGCGAAGACAGCCAGATGAGGATCCCCCGGCACCCGCGACCGTTATGCAGGAGTACCTGAGGCGGGAGGAGGGGACGGGCCCCATATCCCCGGCCGTGCTCCGGCTGGCGTTCCCGACCGGGAATGTGGAGATTCCGGCCGGTACTTCCCTGCTGCTCGGCCGTGACCCGGCCGAATCTCTGGTCGCCGCGGCCTTCTCCCAGTTCGAGAACGTCTCGAGGCGGCACGCGACGGTCACCGTCGATGACGCGGGGCACGCGAGCATCCGCGACGAGCACTCCACGAACGGGACGTTCGTCAACGGCGACCGGGTGCTGCCAGGGACCACCGTGCGCCTGGCTGACGGTGACACCGTGCGGCTGGGGGCCGACGTCAGCGCCGACGTTCTGCTTCCGCGGCAGGAGCCCGACCCGTCCTCGTTCAGCCGCGAGCGCAGCCAGAACGGCCAGGTCGGCCCGGCCTAGCCGGATTTACGGCTATTTCCGTTCCGCCTGACGTGGGATCATCTCGGTAACACCGACCCCGCAGGCAACGGAGGCAGCGATGGCCGCAACCGCCCAGCCGCACGACAGGCCCGGACTCCGGCGGGACGCGATCGGTCTTCGCGAGGTTCTGTTCCAGAGCATCACGGACATGGCGCCCGGCGCCGCCATCGCCGCGTCGATTCCGGCCGGGGTCGCCTTCGCCGGCGGGTCGCTGCCGCTGTCCGTGATCTTCGCCCTGATCGCGTGCCTGCTCTGCGCCTGGTGCATCGGCCTGCTGAGCCGCGAGATCCCGGCCGCCGGGTCGCTGGCGACCTATGCCGCCCGCGGCATCCACCCGGCCGCCGGATTCCTGGTGGCTTGGGGGTACGTGCTCGTCGGCTGGCTGATACCGCCACTGGTGCTGCTGCAGCTTGGCTTCACCACCGCGGCCACGCTCAACGCGGAGATCTCCGGGTATCCGGCCACCCTGTGGTGGCCATGGTCGATCCTGGGTGCCCTGATCGTGCTGGCCGCGGGCTACTACGGGATCAGGACCTCGGCCCGGCTCGGCACCATCCTCGGCCTGTTTGAGATCGGGGTGTTCCTGGTGCTCGCCGTGTTCCTGATCGTGCACGCGGGCCACCACAACACCTGGTCGGTGTTTGGCACCGGATACACCCCGAGCGGCTTCCGCGGCATCTCCGGGGTGATCGGCGGCTCGGTCTTCACCCTGCTCGCGTTCGGCGGCTTCGAGGGCGCCGCGCCCCTGGCCGAGGAGGCCAGAAACCCGCGCCGCACCATCCAGCGGGCCGTGCTGCTGGCTACGCTGCTGATCGGCGCGCTTTATGTGTTCACGACGTACGCGGTCGACGTAGCGTTCGGGCCCAAAGGTTTCGCCGGCTTTACGACCGGGACCGGCAGCGCCTCCTGGGAGGGCCTGGCCCGCTCCCTCTACGGGATCTTCTGGTTCTTCGTGTTCCTGGCCATCGTGAACTCGACGATCGCGAACGCCAACGCCGGGGTCAACGTGTCGAGCCGGACCGCGTACGCGATGGGCCGGATCGGCGCCTTCCCGCGCTTCTTCGAGCTGGTCAGCCCCAAGCACCGCTCCCCGGTGAACAGCATCCTGGTCGCGTTCGCGGTCACGATCGCGGTCACCCTCGGCCTTGGCTTCGGTTACACCCCGACCGTGGCGTTCGCGATGGTCGGGACCGGCATCGTGATCGTGCTGGTCGCCATCTACATCCTCATGAACGCGGCCTGCATCGGCTTCTTTGCCCGGCGCGGCGGCGGCTTCAACGTGCTCTCCCATCTGGTCGTCCCGCTGCTCGGGATCGCCGCCTTCGTGCCCGCCTGGCTGACCGCCGCGGGCATCAAGGTGTTCTCGTTCGTGGCGCCGCTCGCGCCTCCGTACTCCTACATGGGCCCGGCCGTGGCCGCGTGGATGGTCATGGGAGTGATCTACCTGATCTACCTGTACAACCGCCATCCGCGGCGGGTCACCGAGGTGGGGCTGGTCCATCTGGACGCCGAGGTGCAGCCCGTCTCCGGGGCGGCGAGCCGTTTCTAGGCAGGCCGCTGGCCCCGGGCGGGATCTTCTGGCGGCACGTCAGAAACGCGCGAGCGTCAGCCTCGAGGCACCAAGCCGGAACGCCGCCTCGGCCGACGGGCTATCTTCGATGCGCCAGTCCTGGTGGTAGAGCCCGGCGTCCTGGGATATGTCGAACCACACGAGCCCGAGCGTCTGGTAGTCGCGCACCCCGGCGAACAGGCCCGGGATCTTGGCCGACTGGCCGGCCAGCGGCCCCACGGCGGTCTCGGACAGCAGCACCGGCTTGCCGGTGAACTGCCGTATCTGGACGATGGTCTTGCCGAACACGCTGACGAAGGTGTCGGACGGACGGTAGTAGTAGCCGTCGATGCCGACCCAGGTGACATAGCCCGCGCCCGGCCACCATGCGGCGACCGGCCCGGTGCCAGGCTGATCGGCCTGGAGTGTCCACAACCAGGTGACATTGTCAGCGCCCTGGCCGCGGAACACCGTCACGATGTGACGCCAGGCGGCCACGAACACCCGCGGGGGTACGTGCCGGTAGCCCCAGGAGTACCAGGTGGCGTTCATCTCATGCCCGAAGCCGATGACGATCGACTGTCCGAAGTCCCGGACGCTGTCGGCAAATGAGCGCAGGTAAGCGTCGTAGCCGCCTGCGGCGATCGCTGCGATCGAGGCATCCGTGGGATCCATCTGCAAGATCGTGACGGCGCCGTGGCTGTGGACCGTCTCAGCGAACTTTGTCGCGAAGCGCTGCGGCCAGCCGCTGTAGTAGCCGACGAGGTTCGGCTGCCTGCCGATGGCCTTCGTGAACTCCGCGACCGGCTGATAGGTGAGCGGCGGCCCACTCTCATAGACCCCCAGGTAAGAGGCCAGCCCGGCAGGCAGAGACGCTGGCGCAACTCCAGTTCCAGAAGGGGAAGGCGCGAAGCGGATGATCGCATATGCGACCGCGGCAACGGCGACCACCACGGCCGCGAGCATCACCAGCCGGGATCTCATACAGTCCTGTCTACAGGAAGGATGGCAAGTCTCACGACGTCGCGGCTGAGCAAGCCATGCACTCGCGGGCCGGGGTTAACCCGGTCATTCGTGGTCAGCGGGACGGCGAGTCCTGCTCCCGCGCGGCGCCGGATCAGAGCGCTGCCATAGCGCGGCCAGCCCGACAAGCCGCCCCGCGAAGTACGCCGTCAGCATTGCGCTATCGACCGCAACGGCAGGTGCCAGCGCGAGCCAGTGAGACCGAGGAGTCTCAAAACGGCTTCGCACATGTTGGACGCTCGCCGCCAGAACAAAACCGACGGGAATTGCCGCGCCAATGACTCGACGTTCGCGCACTGCAAGGAACAGGCCCAATGCCGCGGCACCAAAGAACGCACCGGTCGCGACGTCCGGCTGCCGGACCTCGCGGTAAGTGAATAGCTGACGCGTCGCGCCCCTGCCGACGTCGAACAGCCACCTCAGCGATGTAACCAGCGTCTTATTCTCCTCATGCTGAACAAGCAACCCAGGGACTGTCATGGACGACAGGCCGTGGCTGTCCATCGCGTGGTTCAGGGCGCTGTCCTCTCCCTCGCGCAGCGCCGGGTCGAATTTAACAACGTCGAAGACCGCGCGGCGATACAGCCCGTTACTTCCAGTCACAGTTGCGGTGCAGCCGACAACGCGCGGCACAAGCCTGAAGCGTTTGCAAACGTATGAGACATCAGCATCAGGCACCGCACTCCCACCGACCGCATCGTGACCGGCTAGGGCCGCCCGGGTACGCACTAGCCAGTTAGCAGGAAGAATGATGTCAGCATCGACCGTCGCGATGAGCCCGCCGCGTGCCGCTGCGACTCCCCTGCTTCGAGCGTAGCCCCGGCCACGGTTCTCCGCGAGATCAATGAGCTGGACGCAAGGGTTCTGCGCGGCAATATCCGCAACTATCTGCGCGGTGCTATCACGCGAACCATCATTCACGACGATGACCTCATGGTCGCCGAGATCCTCGAGCACCGCGATTGCAGCAAGAGCGCGCGCGATGTTGGCTGCTTCGTTGTACGCGATTACGACAAAGCTGACGAAGGTCTCTTCCGGCACAGCCTGCCTCCCATCTAGCTTTGCCTTGAGCACTTGTTATATGTCATTTGTGTATCCCGGTTGCGCCAGAGCCCTCAGATGCACACAAGATAAGAGGATACAGGCCGGTCATTACCGTCGCATTGAAGATGCCCTAATCAGTCAGCGCGACCGCACGGCCCGGCGCGGGCGATCTGAAGTTCCCTGGTTGCCATGAGGTAGGTGCCTTGGCTGAGCGCTGTTGCCGCCGCCCGCGAAGGGCCCACATGTCATCTGCGTATTAAGATCAGGGTTCGCGACACGTGCCTCAGCCGCTGCTACCAGCCAGTAACCGCTCCGGATGAATGATCAGTGCTAGAGCAGGAGGAACTGCAGAGATGAAACGCAGGATTGCCTTGGGAGCCAGCCTGACACTCGCGCTGTACGGCTTCGCCGGGTGGGCGTACATCGCACTGGTGGCGCTTGTCCACCCGCGCACGCTCGGCTTGCAGCTCACGCATTTCGCGAAGTTCCCACACGAGGACACCTTCGGGGAAATATGCTTTGTGGTGTCGGTCGTGAGCTTCTTCATGTACAGCCTGCTGCGCTCCAGGGAAGGAGTGGATGGTTGAACCGGCGCAGTTCAAGACCGCGGCTTCGTGAGAAAACGCCTCAGGCCACGGCCTTTCTCGATATGAATGCCACAAGCTAAGGTTAGTACGTTATGTACACTGAACTACGAACATGCATTGAGGCCATCGCTCATGAGACGCTCACGGCCTTGCGCTCCCCAGTACTCTCCCGTCGCTTCCAAAGGGCTGTCGCAGCCGAACCACAGCTCGTCAAAGTGAATGTTGGAGCAGGCAACGTTCATCTTGACGGGTGGATCAACACCGATGTGGCGTGGCGGCTGCCCATGTTTCTGGATCTAACCAAACCTTGGCCAATACCGGCTGGAAGCGTTGACCGAATATATGGCGACAACGTCATTGAACACTTCTCCTTGCACGTCTGCCGTACAGTTCTCCGCCATTGCTGGAACGCGCTCAGCGCAGGAGGCAGTCTGCGTCTCGCGACGCCTGACGTAGAGCGCACTGCGCGCGCATACCTAGAGAACCCTCGGCTAACCGCCGCCCACCTTGACCGGCATAGACGGCACGGTCTCCCTGCTGAATATCCTGTAGACCTGCTGCGCATTACCTATGCTTATTACGGTCATCATCTAGGTTACTGCTTTGACTGGGCGGCGCTCTCGGCCGAACTGGCCGCCGCCGGGTTCGTTGACATCCGCCGGTACGAGGCCGGCCAGAGTGATGATCCAGCGTTCCGTGGCTTGGAACAGCGCCACGAGCCCACCGAGGCCGCGACGGAGTTGATTGTGGAAGCCCGCAAGGCCATCGGCGGTGCCCAGCCAGTATCCCACGTCGTTAATTGATTACCGGAGACATGCCAGCTGCTGCTTCATGAGCCGGGTCAATTATTGTAAGGTCGCGTGCCCAGGCCCGATCGTGGTTTGCGACAACCTTTCCATCGCATAGCACTCTTACCCGACTCAGATCCGCGATTAGTTCCACCCGGCGGCCTATAGCAGACGCGTGGAGCGAGTAGGTATTGGAATCGAAACGCAGGAACGGCTGGGTTCCAACCTCCATCGACAGGTGCCACCCAGTCGATGGCGGTACCAGCGGGAGCGGTAGCATGGCCTGCCTGTCGGCGCTTATCAGCTCAACCGGTGACCGATCCGGTGGCTTCCGCTGACGGGTGTTAGCCGCATCAAGCCAGCCACGGAGCTGCATGTTGAAATCCGTGGGCGAAACGAAGGTCCGGCTGGACAAGAATGAGCGCTCCAGATAGGCATGTGCTCGTTCGATAAGCCCTCTCGTGTCTGGGTCGGCTGGCCTGCCAATAATGAGCTTGGCACCCAGGGCATTACAGAATTCGCTGCATTCCTGCGTGAGTTCTGACTTCCCGGCCTGCCATCGGCCGACGACGCCGTCACTATCCCACGTCAGCACCTGAGGCACTGCACCGAGCGCCGATAGAAGCTGCCACAAGCCGAGGAACACATCTTCCGCGTTCCTCGAGGGGATCAGCATGGCGGAGAGCCAGCGTGAGTAGCCGGTGATCATAGTAAGCACTGGCAACTGCTGGGCTGAGCGCTTCTGACCAAAGGCGACAGGGAGCTCGATCGGCGGAAGCCACAAGCCGCATTGAGCAGTCTCGCCGACCGGATAGCTGGTCCGGATTTCATGCCTGCGGGGGTGCGAATACGCCCGCCTCAGTTCCGTCACCTGCTCCAGCAGGATCTGGATCGACTGATCCCAGCCGATACGCTCCGCGATCAAGGTCGTTGGCATCATAGGCCAAGTCGCGAGTAGCTCCCGGATCTGTGGTTCGAAAGCATAGACGGCAGGTCGCGGTTGTTGATCACGTCGCAGGTGCTGTGGTGTCTTTCCCGCCAGCTCGGGGCTGACCCTCGGATGATGCCGACCCACACTGCCACTGGCGAGGACGACTAGCCCGAGAACCAGAGACACGCCTTGGCCGAGTGCCCAGCCGACCGCTGCGGCAGTGAGCCCGCGTGGCAGCAGTACTCCGACGCATCCGAGGACGAGAGCGGCATTCGCGCCGTTCATGAAAACGTAGGCCGCGGTTCGGTCACGCGCTATGAGCAACGAATCGACGAGGTATGTGCCGCCTGTCAGCAACGTGCTCAGCGCGAGAACACGAAGACAGCCAGTGGCCGCCGTAGCATAGGCGGAGCCGAAGAGGCGCAGCAAGAGCGGTGCGCCCGCGACCATAATGACCAGGGCCGGCAGCAGGAGCCCATACACTCCACGAACCGCCTTGCGTAGCTGTCTCCCGAGGGGTGCCCCTTGGCGCGAAGCCTCAGCAAACAGCACCTGTGCCACTGTCGATGGGATCAGGTTGAGGAATCCCGCGAGCAGGAACGCAACCGCAAAGCGCGCTGTCTCGGTAGCACCACGCACCACAAGGACCTCGAGCGGCACAATGCTCAGGGGAAGGATACCCATGATTGTGGCTAGATAGTTACCAGAGGTGAACGATAGGTACCTCCGCAGCATAAGAAACGATCTGAACCCCGCCCGCTTCCCGTGAAGCCGCCAGAAGAGCGCCACGCTACTAAGCGCGGTAGACAGGACAAGCCCGAGGCCGTAGGAGATCAACAGGCCTGACGAACGAAATCTGACCAGGAGCAACAGCGCACCGACCTTGACGATGCTGCCCACCAGATTTTTCATCAGCACGACATGGCTCGACCGGGTCGCGACCAGGCCTGCATCGAGAGTGCCGCTGACAGCAGAGAAACCCACCAGTACGGTCACCAGGAGCATCATTCCCCCGCGCTGCCGAAGGTGCAGCGCTGGAGATAGATGGGGCCCTAGCGCGAGCACGGTAACAAGACACAGCGTGGTGCCGACCGTGGCGATGGCCGTGACCGCTACAACGACCAGCTCGCGCGGGTTCTCGGCGCCGACAACATGTCGGATCATGGTGTTCGGCAACCCGAGTGCCGCGATCGCCGCGAGCAGGCCAACCCCGGAGGTCACGCCGGAGAACACACCCAATGTTGATGCAGGGTAGGTGTGAGCGGCCAGAGTCCAGAAGACAAACCCGATGGCCGACGTGGCGACCATGTTGAGGAGCAGGGTCAGGGAACCTCGATACAGGGCATCGTTGAGAATGCTCCTAAGCGCGCTGAGAGTCCGCGACCGAAAGCCGATAGCCATCGCAACCAACCTACGGGGCTCTAACCGGTCGGCCGTGCACGTCCGCCTTTGGACCACCGCCCAGCACCGAGAGCATTTCGGCCATCGTTCTTTCCGCAATCTCCTGCCACGTCGTCTTGGACGCGTAGCCGCAAGCGGCAGCCGACATCGTGGCGAGGGTTTCGTCGTCGGCACGGGCCATCTGCGCCAAGGCGGCAGTAAGCCCTCGAACTCCGCCGTCGTAGCGGAGGACGGCCTGGTCCGGAAGCTCAGCCAGCCCGGCTAGATCCGGCACGATGAGCGGTCGTCCATGGGACAGCGCGAGCATCGCGCTTCCGCTAGAGGTGACTCGCCGGAAGGGCAGAACGACCACATCGGCGGCCGCCAGCAACTGGGGTACCTCCTCCTCGGGTATTCGCTCGAGGCGTAGCATGACGCGTGCGTCACTTCTGCGTGCGAGAGCGTTCAGGCGTGACCGCAGCCTAGGGTCATCGCATTGACCAGCCACCGAGAGGTGCGCGGCGACGTCATCGGGCATGGCTACGAAGGCGGCAAGCAGGTCATCTACTCCCTTGTACTCCTGCACGGTGCCGAAGAAAAGGAATCGACGAGGATTGGCCCTGGCACCAGGGACGCCCAGCGACGCGGCGGACCGTACGGGAGCGATGGGTCCATGCTGGATGACAGCACTCCTGCGCGCCACGGCACCAAGTACGGCGAGTTCGCTCAGCGCCGATTGCGAGTGAGCGAGTACGAGATCGCTGGCCCGGACCAGGACCCGCCGTGCGGACACGTCGTCTGCGAAGACCGGCGCGTGCGGCAAAACGTTGTGCGCGGTCCATACCAGATGCACGCCAAGCATCCGGCAGATCCGCAACCAGACAATAAACCAGACGTATGCCACCCGTCGCATGACCGGAAAACGTCGCGCACCGGGGAGGCCGAAGGCAAACACCCAGTGCAGATGGATCAGGCGTGCGCCAGCGATACGCCAGACCACGACCTCCAGCGGGAGAACCAGGAGGTTCAGCGTATGTGAGGGCGTCAAATTACCTATGTAGGTGGTCTGAACCCCCAGACGCTGCATCTCGTCGTACAAAAGCCTCTGATAGGGGTTCGGGTCGCGGGGAAAGACCAAGACCCTCATCGAGTGATCAGCTCCGCAAGAATACCTATCCCGTAGGTAAGGTGATCAACTAGAACCCTGACCGCCCCATTAGAGCGATTACGCCAGGCGGGGATGAGCAGCAGAGCCGGGTAGAGAGGAAAGAGGATCGTCAACGGCAGCCCCAGTAGGAACACCGGGTAGATGACCACCACCGGGTCATCGCGGAGTACGCGCCTCAGCCTCGCGTGATGCTTTCGATACAGCCGAGCGCGGGCCTTGCCGTAAACGTAGGAACGGCGCAGTTGCCGTCGCCACCCGCCCCAGTCGTGTCGCACGACCGCGTCAGGAACGCCGCGGATCCGGTAGCCGGCATCCGTGAGGCGCCAGGTGAAATCTACGTCCGAACCGTAGGTGAACCTTTCGTCGAATCCGCCGACCGCGTCGAACGCCTCGCGGCGGAAGGCAAGGTTAATGGTGGAACACTCCGTCACATAGCGGGACTCCAGAGCGAGCCGTGCCCCGCGGTCGTACAGCTCGGTGCTCCCGGGCGTCGCCAGGGCCAAGCCGACCGTGACGTGCTCGCCTTGAAGCAGGGGAGCCACGAGACGCGCTAGCCATCCCGGCTCTGGTCGGCAGCCTGCGTCAGTGAACACGACGATCTCGCCGTGCGCCGCCTGCACGCCGGCGTTGCGCTGGTGCGGGATGGAAATGCACACTCCCGGCGGTTGCGCAAATTGCACCCACTGGACCTCGGTCTGATGATGCAGCCGGATATGATCAAGTCGGCCGTCAGATGCGTCAACAACGACGATCTCGGATGGTTCCTTGAGGTCCTTGGTCTGGTTGATCGCATCGGTCAGGGTGTCATCGAGGCTAACCTCATCTTTGCTGATGACGACGATGGAGATCACCGATGGAACACCTCCGAAGAGCCATCCGTGTACACCAGGTCGAAGTTGGCATTGAGGAAGTCAGTAGGAAAGACATAAGTAGCAATATGCTCGCCGTACAGCGCGAAGGCGCGCCCGTCGATGACATTGGTCTGGCTGGCGTATACCCATGCGTGCTGATTGATTGTCAGCGGAGTTAGATCAGTGAATAGGCCGCGCTGCATCCCCGTGACCATGACCAGCGGAACCTGGCCGTATTCGTCCGCGTAGACCAGTTGCCCGGGCTGGACTTCCCGGCCCAGCCACTCCGCAGAAGCGACCTCAGGCGCCGTGGTGTAAAAGTACTCGAAAGACGGGCCGCTGTTCGCGAGGTTGACTGACGTTTCGCCACCCAGCACCGCTCCCGACAGGTAGCTAGTGTTGACAAATATAACCGCGAGGCCAACAGCAGCCAGCGCGAGAACACCAGCCTGCCAAGCCTTCCGCATGCCGGCCACGCCCTCCATCGCCCAGGACAGGGCAATAGCGATCAGCACCAGCCCCTGTAGCTGGGCTCGCTCCTGGCCGTAAGCGACGGCCAGCGTACCGCTAAACCGGAGTACTGTGAGCAACAAGGTCGTTGCGAGCGCCATCAGTCCAATCTGCCGAGCGAGGACCGAAGCCCGGCGTCGCAGCACCATAAAGAGCGCGCCGAGAGCGGCGAGCACGTTCGCAAGCTGTTCAATCAGCAGCAAACATAGGCTGAGCGCATCGTAAGCAAAATGCCATTTCACCGGAGGTTCTGGCACGGACGAATTGCGAAGCGTATACCGGGAAAGGCTGGCATCAGGAAGCGGCTGGATGTAGGGCCTGTTAATCTGATAATAGGCATGAATTTGCTTCGCGTATTGCACAGCCTGGATTGTCGTTCTTGAGTTGCCCTGGAGATAAGCAGCGATGACGCCGCCTCCAGCCGCCCGGTTAGGAAGCAGATCAAGCCCTTGCGCTTCTACAGTCTGGGCGACCTCCAGCACGTGAGAGTCGGAGTGCGTTACAGGCCCATACCATATGACGGCACCCGCGAAGGTCGCGATGAACGCAACGGCCACAGCCCCCGTTATGCGAGGGATCTCACGGAGCCAAGACGCCGCAAACTGCAGCGGCAGCGTGAGCCCGATAACCGTAATCGCGACGTAGGTTGTGGAGTAATGCGACAACGCCGTGGCCACGCCGAGCAAGGCGACCAGAGCCCACTGCGAACTTCGCCGCATCCAATTTTCCAGCATTGCCGCGATCAGTGCGGCAAAGAACACCAGCGCAATCTCCTGCCGGGCGAAGCCGGCTAGCTCGGCAAAGGCATACTGCCCTAGCGTGAAGGCTGCCGCCACGAAGGCCCAGCCGCGGGAAAGAACCCTGCGTGCGATGTCGAAGATTGCCACCGGGAAGAGAGCATAGATTACCGGGTACACGACCTTGAATACCAGCAAGCCCGAGAGGCCGGACAGGGCATGCAACTCGGCTGGCATGACGGTAACGCTGAGCATCGCTCCGTAGGCGTCGTTAGGATGAGCCGGGTGCCATATGCCGGTAAGCACCGTTTGCTGCAGCCTCTGGTACTCAGTAGCGATATCGAAGCCATAGAGGGGGTCGCCGCGCAGGGAATCCGACCAGACCATCGCCAGGCCCGCGGCGTAAAGGACTGCCTCGAGCAGGGTCTCATCGAGTCGCGAGGAAAAGAGGAGGGCCGCGACGAGCAGCGCAACAAGAGCACAGATCGCGATTATCGCGACACCGTCACCATGACCGTTATTGAGCCGAAGGGCGCCGGCCGCAGCAATGAGGGGCAGGACAAGCGGCCATGCGAGCCTGCCGGGCTGGGGAAGCGAGCGCCACTGTATTGCCACATCCGGCGGAGCATTAATGGACACGGCAAGCAACGCAAGGCAGGTGACTTCAAGGCCGACAAGCAATGGCCCAGTCCGCAGAGGCGCTGTCACGCCGACCAACGGCCCGACGATGTCGACCGCAAGACCCGTGCCGAACAACACCACGATCGACGCACACGGGACGTAGACCGGAAATGAGGACACGACCTGGCCGGGGATCCGCAGCGCTCGCAGGAGAATCACACCAGGAGCGATGAGCAGCAACGGCACCAGCAGCACCTGCGCCGCCCACCATCTGTTCAGCGGCACGAGGACTGCAATCATCGCCAGAGCCGCTGCGCAAGCCCCGAACCGCGCGCGCATCGGTGCAGCGGCGTGGCGCGGAGCCCATCCAGCGCGTGCTGGCGACCGGTCGGCTGCCGTCACGGTCACGGCACCAGTCCTGTCCTTTCCCGGGGCTCGAGCGCCTGGATGGTTTCGGTGCGAGCTTCAGGAACAAGGTGGCGGAACCGCCACAGCCCTTCCAGGAAACCAATGTTTCCGCACGTCTCTTGCGCGAGCTGCACGAAAGCGTCCAGCAGGCTGGCACCAGAGCGGCTCGCGATCGCGGAACGTAGGCCCCGCGGATACAGCAGGTAAGGCAAGGCAACCGCAGCTACCGCCAGCGCCGGAAGAATCGCGGACAGCAAGAGCACCACCAGGACGAGGGGCGGGCCGGGAAAGAACGTGGGCGGCACAGACGGCCACTTGCGGTACAGCCGAGCCGACCCGCGTCCGTAGGCGCGGCTCCGGCGCAGCGTGTCGTGCAATGAGGGCTTGAAGTGATGCACCACCCGGGCCTTGGGGACGAACACGAGGCGAGCGGATGGAAACGCCCGCGTCATGCGCATGCAGAGATCTTGATCCTCGCCACCGAAGCGAAACCTCTCGTCGAACTGGCCCACGTCGATCACCGCTTGGCGAAGGAACGACATGTTTGCTCCGGCGAAAGAGTAGACGTCGCGCAAGGATGATTCTTCTGCCCGGGCCCATTGCCGCTGAAGGTAAATCTTAAGCCTGTAGGCAAGTCCGCTGCTCTTTGCCAGATTAACCTCCTGCGGCTTGAGCGGATTATTTCGCGCAAGATAACCGAGCGTGAAGCCATCACGTGCTGCTGGCAGGATTGACCCCCCGACGCCGATGACTTCTTCCTCATAGCCTGCCAGCAGTTGCTCTGCCCACTGTGGCTCAGGATCACAATCGTCATCAAGGAACGCGACAACAGGAGCCGTGGCGGCGTTGACGCCCGAGTTGCGCGCGGCGGCCAAGCCAAGGTTCGTGGCGTGACGGACCACGGTCGCAGCGTGCGCCCGGCCGATATCGCTCGTCGCGTCAGTCGAACCATCATCGACGACGATAAGCTCGAGCGAGGAACGGATAGTCTGCTTATCGAGTGCGCGAATGCAGCGATCCACGCCGGCTGCACCATTGAGCGAACACATGATGACGCTCAATTTGTAGGACATCACGCTCCTTCCAGCCGATGCGGGCCTAGCGTAAAAGCTTTCACTTGAAATACACGCTCGCCACGCGGTCTGTCATGGCACTCCAGTCGTAATCGGCTACCCAGGAGTCCATGTCATCATAGACCGAGGGCCGGTCAGTCTCGGCAAGCAGTTCTTGCATGGCAGCAGCAACAGCATCCAGTTCAGGCTCGCAGACGACTCCTCGCGAGTACTGCGCGACAAGATGCTGGGCAAGGTTATCGGGAGCGGACGTCGTCAGCACTCGAGTGCCGCAGGCGATAGCCTCAAGGACAGCAATGCCGAAACCTTCGCGGGCCGAAAGCGATACGAATAGTTTGGCTGCCTTCACCAGCGCATAGAGTTCCTTCTGTTCATAAACGTCGGGCCGGAACTCCACTGCGTGAGATATTCCTAGCACCCTCGCTTGCTCCTGCAACGCCTCGCGCTCTGGCCCGTCTCCGACTATACGGCACGTAACAGACGTTCCACGTGCATGCAAGAGGGCTACTACCTCCAGGAGCATGTCGACGCGCTTGTGCTCCATCAGTCGTCCGACGACTACCAGGTCACTGACTTCGTCATCGGAGGATGCGCTGCGAATAGCGCTGAGGTCGATGCCGTTTGGCACAGCCGTAATAGGGGTACGGTTTCCAAGTTCCGTTCGTAGACGTTCTGCCGTTTGCGGCGAAGCCGCGATGATACGGTCAGGCAGTCGCATGGCCAGCCACTCGATGGACCAAGCGGCCCATCCGGCCCAGCCAAGGTATTCACACCAGTATGAGCGGCTCCAGACCTCATGCCAAGTGGCGATAAATGGCTTACGCTTGAGCGTCGCAACGATACGCAGAGCGAACACCTGGAGGTAAGGAATCTGGTCAGCCTCCAGCACGTCGAACTGGCACCATAGCAGACGCAGGCTGGCGAGTCCGAAAATGAGTGCCTGCAGCATTGACCTGCGATTATTCGTATACAGTGGCAGCAGCCGCGAAATCGCGTGGTAGGTGACACCGTCATCCCTGTAAACGGGCGGCCCATCCCACCACTGCATCGTGTAGACATGTACGTCGACGCGTTCTGCGAGCCGGGGCAACAGCTCATGATTACGGAGTTCTCTACCGCCACGAGAGTAGGGGTAAATCACGTCGCAAACAACCGCGATAACGTAACGTTTGCTCATGGGATTTCAGCTCCTGCTGGAGAAGCATGCCGTCCAGGCGTCGATTGACTCAGCCGGATGTGCCAGGTCCACAATGATTCGCAGCGTTCCCCTCGTACAGAGAACCTCCACGGACCGGGTAATTGCGGCCTCCCGCCCGGCCGCGAGGCGGACACTCCCCGCAGCCACATGGCGGGGCCGCCGACCCTCGGCCAGTACCACCGACCACTGATAGTAACTAGAAGTACTGCCAGCGTTATGGATTACGAACGAGACACCGATGCTCGCTCGCTTCGACCGCAGCTGCTCTGGAAGGGACTGCGGGTGCAAGAAGGCCAGGGAGGTGTAGCTGGTCGGCTCTTCGAACAGGCCAGCCTTTCGTAGTATCGCGTGGCCGAAACTTGTCTGACCCATGCCGGCACCCAGGGCAACTATGGCGGCGAGAGCCACCACGCTCAACCATCTAGAAGCATCAGGCATCGATATGCGCATCGTCCAACTCACCCAAGAAACCCCGACCAACTATTGGCGCGACAAAACCTGCTTGCACGGGCCCCGGCTGGGCCACCCCGGCAATGGCGGCTTCGCCGCCGAGGCCAACCTCCAGCACCACGGGACGCTGCGTCCGGTGGATGCCGAGGATGCTCAGGAAGAAGGTGCCGAAGATCATCTGGCAGCTCAGTATGAGGGCAGTGACCGAAGGCACGACGACGCGGAGCGCGCTCTCGTAATTGAGATGACCGAATCTGGCGGCGTGCCACTGGCCAAAGGCCGCCGCTAGGCCGACGAGGCCGACCGAGCCGAGCAGGCCACCGGCAAGCAGTCCACGCTCCAGGGTGCAAGCCGCCAGCAGCCTGCTGACCTTAGCGTGCAGCGGAAGGAAGCCCTCAGCGCTCGCATAGATCTGGGTGAACAAGGCGAAGAGCACGGCCTGGAACCCAATCACGATCATCGCAGACGCCACGGCCAGCGTGTTCAGGTCGAAGGTGACGGAGCCCAGCGTCCACGGAGCCGGCGTTACGGCGATGCCGATGACCAGGCCAATGACGAACAGCACGGTTCCTGGGATCAGGAACAGCCAGCGCGGGCTGAACAGCAGCAGGAACCGCACGTGCCGCCAGCCATCCCGCCAGCTACGCAGGTGTGGCGGGCGGCTGCGGCCGTCAGGCGACAGAGTGGTCGGCACCTCCTCCACCCGCTGCCCGGCTAGCGTGGCCTTGACCACCATCTCGCTCGCGAACTCCATGCCTGAGGCCTGCAAGACCAGAGAGAGCACGCTGTCCCTGCGGAATCCCCGAAGCCCGCAATGGAAGTCACCGATCTTGTTCCGGAAGAACAGTCGGCCGATAAAACTCAGTGCCGGATTCCCCACATAGCGGTGGAGTGCGGGCATCGCGCCGGGCGCGATCCCGCCCTGGAAGCGGTTGCCTATGACAAGATCGGCCCCGGCGCGAAGACGATCAACGAACGGCATGAGCGCCGTGAAGTCGTAACTGTCGTCAGCGTCGCCCACGATGACGTAGCGGCCTCGAGCAGCCTCGATACCGCCGAGCAGGGCATTGCCGTAGCCTCGATGCGGGACGGAGATCACCCGGGCGCCGGCGTCCGCGGCTAGCTGCTGGCTGCCGTCCGTGCTGCCGTTATCGGCGACGACGACTTCGCCGTCGATGCCGTGCTCGACGAGGAATGTCGCTGCCTTCTGAACGCAGATCGCTACGGTCTCGGCTTCGTTGAGACACGGCATGACTACCGTTAGTTCCACGCTGTCTCCCCTCAACGTGTCGGCCATGTCCACGGGGTGATAGACCCGTGACCAGCCCTCGTCCAAGTCGACCCGAAGGTCTTGATGATTCGTCACTCGGTGCGGGTTCCCGGTATCAGCCGTCCGCCGAACTCGAGCCAAAACCGCGGTGATCCCACCATTTGGAGTGGATTGCGTGCGCAGCCGGCTGTTCATGACTGAGGCTCGCGGTACATCTCGGCGCCTTGGCGGAACGCGGCGATGGCTGCGCGGGTGTTGAGGCGCCAGTCCTCGTTGTCCTTCACGTCGAACCAGACGAATCCGAGCAGCCCGTAAAGACGAATGCCCGCGAACAGGTCGGTAATCTTGGCTGGCTGGCCTGCGGCAGGCGTTGCGCTTGTCTCGGCGATCAGTATGGGATCGCCTGTTAGAGCGCGCACCGCAGCGATGGTTGGCCCGAACAAGGGAGCGAACGTCTCGGACGGGCTGAAATAGTAGCCGTCAATTCCCACCCAGGTCACATACGACCTGCCGGGCCACCACGCGCCCGGGGAGGCAATTCCGCCTTGTGGATCGATGATATTGACTGTCCACAGCCAGGTCACATTCCGGACTCCCAGCGTGCGGAACAAGGTAACGATGTGCCGCCAGGCGGCCTTAAAGACCGCCGGGGACGTATGCCGATAGCCCCAGGAGTACCACTGGCCGTTCATCTCGTGACCGAAGCTCAGGATGACCCGATGCCGGTAGGAGCGAACCGCCTTGGCGTAGGTGCTCAGGTAGCTGTCGTACTGTCCGGACGCAATCGCGGTGAGACTGACGTCAAACGGGTTGATCTGCACGAGCGGTACCGCACCGTGCTTCGCTGCGGTTGTGGCAAAGCTGGCCTGGAACGACTCGTTCCACGCGCTGTAGTACATAACCACATCTGGCCTCACCCCGGTAGCCGCCGTGAAAGCGGTCACGCCGGCGTACGAGGCGGGTTCGTTCCGGTCGTACAGGCCGATATAAGGTATGGCCTGCTTAGGGTCGGTCGGCTGCGCAGGCCGGTGGGCAGCACCGACCAAGATCGCAGCGCCTATAAGGAGCGCCGCGCAGGCCAGGGCGCCGGCCCATATCGCCTTCCGATGGCTGTCCCTCCGGGTGGCAGGCTCAAATTGGGCCTGGGTCACGCCAAACTCCTCTGTGCGTGGACTGTGAGATCGCCGATCGATCACCAGCCTGGGCCTCTGCCGGAGCCACCGAGCAGTGGTGGACTCTGGTTTCATCAGTGGTGCTGGTGATCTTTGTCCGGTGCTCACCGGTGCGGTCCGCGGGCCGATCGCGCTACCTGGCACGAGCGCGGGGCCCAAGGCGTCAGCTCCCAGGGTCTCGAACTCGTCGTTATGAGTCGAAACCTCTCTCGGCCGCGGCGCTGGAAGAAGGTCTCCCCCCAAGATGTCGCTGCGCCGTGATCCATCCTCCGCACCTGCCTGCGATCAGGGGCGTACTAGAGGCGCCTCGGCTACCCCCCCGCAGCCCACATAATGTACTGACGATGTCACATGTCGTGGCGATACCCCCGGGCTGGACTACCGCATATGAAACGGTACAGTTCAATTGCCTAACGCGGGCGTGTTTGCTGAATTTCCTGGAAGTAAGGGCCGCCGGCCAAGATTCCCCCGCCCGACTGGCTAGGGTTTTCCCTACGTCGCGGGCTGCGGCGCTCACGTACCCTCCAGTTGATCCCAGGATGTCACCGGTCCGGTGAAGGATGATCCAGCGCCGATGCTCTATGGCCAGGTGGCATTTTCGGCGCCCTGACCGCCGATAGCCTCGGGGCTGCTCAACCCTCACTGCTCCGTGCGGCTGACGTCGAACCACACAACCCGAGCAGCCGAAAGAGGCGAACGCCCGCGAACAGGTCAGCGATCTTCGCCGACTGCACCACGGCGGGCGCGGATGTGTTAACCGCCCGGTTGCGGGCACCCTCGGGCGGCGCCAGCCTGAGTGGCTCGTCCGCTACTACTGGTCGGCAATCGGGCGGCATCTGGCTGCCTAGTTTGCAGCACGCAGCCTGGAAAAATATGCGCGTATGTCATCTTCAGTCATATTTTGCCAGAACTTCACAGAATGTACTATTTTTTTGTTCCGCTTCATCAAATTTTCTGGCGAGTCGGGCAAGCCGCGCCACCTCAAGCCCATCGGCAGATTGCCTGTGGCATAGTCGCCCAATTTAAAACCACATGCAAAAGCTAGCAAACTAAATAGGTGATCTTCGCTTATTGTGCTGTCTTTGAACAGATCGACATTATCCAGGTAATTGTTTTCGTGCATGGCCAACACAAATCTGTAATTATAGAAAGCCGCAGCGCCGAGGATATGTTCCCCGATTTGGTAATCGTTTTTCTGCGCATGGTCTATCCATTCGCGAAGCGCCTTTTGGCGGGCATGATTTTTGATGCCACGAATCCCGTACTCTTTTCGCATGTCCCGCTTGACAACATCGAAGTCGCGATGATCGCCATTACAGTCAGTTCTATAAGAGCCAAGCATGCCTATCTCTGGAGAAGACTCAAACAGCACGAGTGCATCCTGCTCGGATCCGCCTGCAATCACTAGTGCATCGGTATCAATTCGCAGGAGTACTCTAAAGTCATAGTTTTCACAGGCCCATTTATACGCTTGGGCAATACTGCAAAAAAGTGCGCCTCTTATACCCGCATAGCCAGAGGAAGGCAAGACAATGACTCGCTTGTCAACAGTACGCAAGAACTGCTGCGTTTCATCGCTCTTACTGTCGTCAATTGCCAAGACTATCACTGAGGAAGATGACGCATAGCAAAAGATGCTTTCTATCGTATCAGCGCCATTGTTATCTGGCCCTACAGGCATGACCACGAGCAACTCTACAGACTGCTTATTATTGCTTGATCTTTCGAGCGCGTCCATTCTAGCCTGGGCCCCCATTTGCTGAAACGCCGCACACTAAGATGCAGCCGATTTTCACGGCGTCCTGTGGAAGGTCTCGGCGCCCCGGCGAAACGCGGCGATAGCCTTGGGGCTGCTCAGCCCCCACTGCTCCGTGCGGCTGACGTCGAACCACACGAACCCGAGCAGCCCATAGAGGCGAACGCCCGCGAACAGGTCAGCGATCTTGGCCGGCTGCACCGCGGCGGGCGCGGCTGTCTCGGCGATGAGTATCGGGTCCCTGGTCAGCTCGCGTACCGCAGCGATGGTCGGTCCGAACAAGGGAGCGAACGTCCAGGACGGATTGTAATAGTAGCCGTCCATCCCCACCCAGGTGACATACGCGCTGCCGGGCCACCACGGGGCCGGGGAGGGAATGCCCTGGCGTGCATGGATAATATTGACCGTCCACATCCAGGTCACATTCCGGACTCCCCGCATTCGGAACAAGGTGACGATGTGCCGCCAGGCGGCCACGAACGCCGCCGGGGATGTGTGCGTGTAGCCCCAGGGGTACCAACTGCCGTTCATCTCGTGGCCGAAGCCCAGGATCACCGGCCGGCGATAAGCCCGAACGGCCTCGGCATAAGTGCTCAGGTAGTCGTCATACTTTCCGGACGCGATCGCGGCGAGGCTGACCCCAAACGGGTTGATCTGCACGAGTGGCACCGCACCGTGCTTTGCTACCGAGGCGGCGAACCCGGCCTGGAATTTCTCCCCCCAGCCGCTGTAGTAGGTGACCACATCTGGCCTGACCCCGGTAGCCGCCGTAAACGAACTCACCACGCCATACGAAGAAGGAACCCCCTCCCGGTATAGCCCGATGTAGGAAGCGGGAACGGTCGGAAGAGTACCGCTCGCCTGCCATGCGCGTTGCCGTGCAGCAGGACCGCCGTCCGCCGGACGCCAGAAGCCCGGCACAGCGAAGCCAGCGACGATGGTCGCCAACACACAGACGGCAGCAATCACCACAGCCAGCCTCGCCCGCCTGCGCGGCTTGCGAGACCCTGCCTGCCGATGCCGACCCGTGCGCTCAGTATCAGCCAGAACCGCAGTACCCCCACCCTTAGTGCTTCGGATCACAGCAGAACATCTCGACGGTGGCCGGGCCCTCCCCACCCAAGAAGCCAATGCGTACCCGTCAGCACGCCACTTAGCCGGTCCAGCACGCTCTGCCGACGATGTTGACCGCGCTACTACGCTACCGAGACTGTCGAGCCTAAGGTTGGCCAATTCGACTGATTCAGTGAGAAGTAGCTGACACAAGCATCTTGACCTGCCTCGCTAGGGTGGTGGAGTAGTCAAGTTGGAGGTATGCCCGGCTAGCGTTGGCAAGCCCCCGCCTAGACAACCGATGCCTACCGTGATCATGGAGAGACAGCGGGCGGCTCATGATCCAGGCCTGTGGTACGTACTGGCGCCCTTGCGGAACGCGGCGATGGCCGCGGGGGTGCTGATGCTGAAGGGCACACCATGGGTGTTTGTGGAGTCGAACCATACGAACCCGAGCAACCCATAAGAGTGAATGCCAGCGAACAGGTCAGCGATCTTCGCTGGCTGGCCTGCGGCCGGCACCGCGCCCGTCTCGGCGATGAGTATCGGGTCGCTCGTCAGCTGGCGAACGGCAGCGATGGTCGGCCCGAACAAAGGAGCGAACTTCCAGGACGACTTGAGATAGTAGCCATCGATTCCCACCCAGTTCACGTAGGAACTGCCGGGCCACCACGCCGTCGGTCGCGGGATGTTGCCGCCATGCGCGTCGTTGATGATATTGACCGTCCACAGCCAGGTCACGTTCTCGGCTCCCAGCACGCGGAACAGCTTGACAATGTGCCGCCACGCGGCTACGAACACTGCCGGGGATGTGCCGCCATGGCCCCAGGGATACCAGCTACCGTTCATCTCGTGGCCGAAACTCAGTATGACGGGGTGTCTGTAAGCGCGCACGGACTCGGCGTATGAACTTAGGTAGCCGTCGTAATGTCCATCGGCAATCGCAGCGATGCTGACATTCGTCGGATCCAACTGCACGAGCGGCACTGCACCGTTATTGGCCGCAGTAGCGGCGAAGTGAACCGGGAAAGGCACAAACCAGCCGCTATAATACATAAGAATATCCGGTTTAGTGTCAGTAGCTCTCGTGAACGCCGTCACTCCGGAGTACGAGTCAGGGAGACCCTTCGTAAATACTCCAAGGTACGAACCGGACGCGGGCGGGAGATTGACAGGCAGTGGCCCGCTGGGATCTGCTGACTTGTTGTAGATGATCACACCCGCGGCGAGCGCAGCGGCCAAGATTACTGCTGCACCGCTCATGGCAAACCGCCTATGGCCTGCTTGCCTTGTCCTGCGATGATGCCTCATTGGATGGCTCCTTCTGCGATCCGGGCGCGGTTGCGGCGCGAGCCGAGCGCCATCCCGGCGCATCTCATGCTGTTACCTCCTTCGAATAGGTGCGCCTCCATACTCCCTTGCTGGGAGTCACCAAAGGCGCCATTAGGTAAAGCTGCAGCCCACCCAGAACCTCCGTCGCCCAGTACGGATGCCAGCCATACTGGTGCACCCGCAGCGCCAAGCCAGACCAGAGAAGCACCTGAACTGCCGCAATCCAGCTGCACAGAATCCGGTTCACCATCACGGGAACCTGTCCGCCGTCGGGCGACGCACCGGTCGGAACCCACTCAGCGACGCGCCCCCGGATCGCGTACCACACCGCATACACGTGACAGCACGAGTTGATCATGCATACTCGCCAGATCGTGGGCCGCCAGCCGCGGCTCATCAGCGGGAAAACAAAGAGCGTTGCCGCGAGCGCCGGCAGGATCGGCAGATAGTTATGCGGGTAGATGCGCTGCGGATAGAACCAAATCATCGTCAGCGTCGGGAACGGCCCGGTGAGCAGCAAGGCGGCCGATGACATGTAGTAAAGGAACGCCGCCCAGAAAGCGGCCCGTTGCTTCCAGTTGAACGGAGCTTCCTGGAAATGCTTCTCGATCATCAGCATCATCGAGGAACGGCACCAGCGGGCTTGCTGATTGGCTAGGGAGGCGAAGTCGGTTGGCGCCACTCCCTTGGCCAGGCAGAGGGGAAGATACCGGGTCTCGTACCCGGCCCACCACAGCTTCACTCCAGAGTGCACGTCCTCACCGATCGGCACCTGAGCGAAGCCTCCCGCCGCCACAACAGCCTCGCGGCGGTATACCAGGTTGGTACCAGCGCAGATCGCCGCCTTATAACGGTCCCTGGCCGGCTGGATGAACCGGAAGAAGATTTCCTGAAGAGTACCCGCATAGCGCTGGATGTAAGAGAAAGACGGGTTGCTGACGTCGAAGTACTGGGCTGTCTGGACAATGCCGATCTTCGGATCGCAGAAGTAGGGCATGGTCTCGTAAAGGAACTCTGGACGCACTGCGAAATCGGCATCGATGACAGCGATGAAGTCACCTGAACTGATGCCAAAGGCGTGGGTGAGGTTGCCGGCCTTCTTCATCTCACCCGGGTTGGGACGCACGATATACCGGAAGCAGTACTGGTCCGCTAGGTCGCGTACCTTTTCGCTGGCAGAGTCATCGAGGACGTAGACGGTCTTGAGCCCACTCCAGCTCAACGCGCTCACGTACTGGAAGGTATTGTTCAGCACCGGCAGCGGCTCGCCGCAGCTGGGCAGGAACACATCCACCGTCTCGCCATGCTCGTGGTAGCTGGCCACAATGGCCTTGTGCTCGGCCATAGTCAGTCTGGGACGCCCGATTCGCAGCCAGAAGTTGATCACCACCGGTGGCACCATCACCATGAGCAGCAGCCACATCAGCGGGGCGACAGCCCAAGCATGCTGCGCCACGTGGATGTAGCCGTAAAGAACCCCGACGGATGCAATAAGCAGCCACGCGAACACCCAGCGACGTTGCTTGCCGAAGTACCCGTACTTTTCCCGTTCGTCGGGCGGTAGCGGCAGATACGTCGCCTGCGCCTGCTGGGCGGCCGAAGGCTCAGTCACGGGCATGGTTCCCCCCGGATTGGCGCGCTGGCACTGACTGCCGCGATGCCCAGATGGTGAACCGGCCGGCACGGGCCAGGACGTAGTAGCCACCTGCGTGACGCATATCCGCAGTGATCTGCCTATCGGTAGCCGCAGTGTCCCCGAAAGAGAGGATCACGAGCGAGAAGTAATGGCTGTTGATCGCGGCCTGGTAGGAGGGTGCGCCGGGCAGTCCTCCCAGGTAGCGGAAGTAGTAGGTGCTTGACCACCGCTCCCAGGGCACATCGGTGCGCAGGTAGTAGGCCTCAACGTCGTAGTCCTCGGCCAGGTAGTTGCCTGGGTGAGAGTGAATCTCCTCGCGGAGGGCACTGACGACAGCGGCGGAGTTCGGCCAGACCTGGTACAGGGCGGCCGCCTGTCCCATCGAGCCGAACAGTGTCGACGCGGCAATGGGCAGCGCCATGACCGCCGCCCACCCGCGGCCAGGGTCGACCCGGCTGAGGCGGGCCATCGCGTAGCCGGCCGCGATCGCGGCGAACCAGGCACCGAACACCACGTGCTTCTGCAGGCTGACCGTGGTATGAAGCCGGGCTTGCTCGGCCGGCGCCAGCAACGCAGCGACTAGCAGGATGGCGGGCAGGAGCTTCCCGCGCGCTTCGCTGCGGACGGCCAGCACCGCGCCAAGGACGGCGAGAACCAGGATCAGGCTGGCCCACACGTACGAGCGCTGCAGAACGGTCGTCATGGCTATGTCCGACTGCGGCCGGTCAAGAGTGCTCGTGGTGATGCCCAGCCAGTAATCGTGGCCGCCGGCGACGATCGCCGCGACGACCAGCATGAGCCACGAGCATCCCGCCACCAGGCCAGCCGCCAGTCCCGCGCGAACCCCGCGCTGCCGCCACACCGCCAAGGCCACGACAACGAGCACCACCGGTGTGAACAAGGCAGTCGCGTACTTCACCGCGTCCGCGGCGGCCAGGCCGACCCCGGCCGTGAGGAGAAGAACCGTCCGTGCCCAGCGCTGGCAGTCAGCCGACCGGACGCCCAGCCACGCGGCCAAGGCCAGCAGGAACAACGCCATCGCATCAAACGTGGCGAACGCGCCCAGGAACTGCGTTCCGGCGAGGGTAGCGAACAAGCCCGTGGCCAGGAGCGCCGCCCGCTGTCCATACAACCGGCGGGTCGTGGCCCACAGCAGGCTGGTGACCCCGAGCATGAGGCACAACGACAGGATGCGCGCGGCAACCAGGCCACCAATGCTGTCTGCCAGGGCGCCGATGGGCGGATAGATGACCGGTGCGCCAGAGAAGTACGAAGGAAAGTCGGGGATCAGCGTTCCGTGCAGCCACCGAGCCCACTCGAGGTGCCCAGCCCTCAGGTACAGGGCCTCGTCCTGGAATGCCGTGTTCGACCACACGAGCCGCAGCGACAGCCCCACCTGCACGATCAGGACGGCCAGCAGCGGCCACCGCAGGTCCGGCCACCGGTTCTTACCCGGCCGGCGGGTGGCCCTTCCTGGGACCGGCACCTGACCGCTGGATGGCCCGGTGCCCTCCTGCTGGCCGGGTGGGCCCGCCTGGCCGCGCGGCGCGGTATCTGATATTGGTATGCGAGCCAGTATCGGCGCTGCAGGCGTGGCGAGGGAGGTGAGCGAATTGAGGGCGCGCTCAGCCCGCGGCTCAGGATCAGAAATCCGAGCCGTCTGTGACCGGCTTGGCCAGTCCATTGGCACCGGGTCGTGGCCAGCGCTCACGGGGACGGCTCACAACCCAGCTGCGCCGCTACATCCGCAGCCAGCACGGAAGCCTCCGCTGCTTGCGGGATCCTTGCGACATGACTCATAGAGGCACCCTGCCGGCAACCACGCACGTGCCAGGGCGCCTCTGCTCCCCCCCACGCCACCCACGTACCGCAGGGCGGCTCACGTGCCGCGGCGATACCCTCCCTGATACGAATACCGCATATGAAAAACTACAGTCCGATTCCCGCCGAGGCACGGCGATTGACCGATTTCCAGATGATGAGTGCCCGCACTGCATAGTGTGATCGTCTCGCTACATTAGGTAAGGTTCGGAACCTGGCAGCTCAGGGCCGGGTCGACACAAGCGTGAGACCGGATACGCCAAGGTGGAACGCTGCCTCGGCCAGTGGGTCGCCTTCGATGCGCCAATCCTGATGTTCGATTTGCTGCATTTGGTCCTTATCGAACCACACCAGGCCGAGGGTCTTATACGTTCTCATCCCGTCGAACAGGTTAAGGATTTTAGCGTACTGGTCAGCGCTGCGCGTTACGGCAGTCTCTGATAGTAGCACCGGCTTGTTTGTGAATGTCCGCACCTGATCAATGGTCTGGGCGAAGACGCTGGCGAAGGTGTCGGACGGACGGCTGTAGTAGCCGTCGATTCCGACCCAGGTGACATAACTCCGGCCAGGCCACCACGAGGCGATCGGCCCTGTCCCGGGTTGGTCCGCCTGGATTGTCCACAGCCAGGTGACGTTGTCGGCGCCCTCGCTGCGGAATAGCGACACGATGTGCCGCCAGGCTGCGACGAACGCCGGTGCCGAGGTTTGCCCGTAGCCCCACGAATACTTGGTCGTCGCCGCAGGTGCGTTCATCTCGTGCCCAAAGCCTATAACGACCGAGTGACGGAACTCCCGGACGCTGTCTGCATACAGACGTAGGTAGCCGTCATAGTCACCTGCTGCGATCGCGGAAATAGAGGCGTAAGTGGGATCGATTTGCACGAACGGGATAACGCCGTGGCTATGAACCATCTCCGCGAACGATGTCGCGAAGGGCTGTGCCCAGCCGCTGTAGTACCCGATGAGATTCGGCTCCCTGCCCGCAGCCTGCGCAAAAGCTGCGATCGGCTGGTAGGAAGGCGGCGAATTAGGTTCGAAGACGCCCAGGTAAGAGGCGGACTTGGGCGGGAGAGATGCATGCGCATTCGGGGGGGAGGGGAGCAGGCTGAAGCGTGCCCCTGTGAAGCCAACGGCCACAGCAGCGATCACGAAGGCCAGGAGCATGACTACGCGAGGTCTCATGCGGGCTCGCCTCCGGGAAAGATCACGCGGCTCACGACAGCAAGGTTGAGCAAGCCGAAGATCAGTAGAACCGCGAACTTCAAAGAGCCTAGGGTCGCTGTCCGCCAGACCGCCAGTACCAGCCATAGGAGCGCCATGCCGCCGCTCCACCAGGTAACCCCGATCCGGAAGCGCCGCAGCGAGCTGCCTGGCGTCCGGGTCGGATGCCAGCCCATCGACTTGCCCCGGGCTCCATCCCAGATCGCGAACACATGTGCCCAGCCTCGGGCAATCCCCAGCGGCCAGACCGACGGGCCATACCTGGAGTGATGCCACAAGGGATAGAAAACGAATCCCGTGAGCATGGCGGGCAGCAAGATGACAAAATTCCGCAGCCGGACCTGACCAGGAAGGAAGGCCAGCATAACGACCGGGATAATAGGGCCGAAGAAGATGAGCAGGGCCGTGTAGGCGTAATAGAAGAACCCGGAGATGTAAGCCAGCCGGGCCGGGATGCTCATCGGCACCGACCACAGCCGGCTGGAGAAGACGATGCCCACGTTTCCGGAACACCAACGGTACTGCTGGCGCACGAATGCGTCGAGATTGTCGGGGCATATCCCGGTCGAGAGCACGATCGGAAGATAGACCATTGTCCAGCCGGCCCGCCGCACGTCGAGCCCGGTGTGCACGTCCTCGGCGTAGGGGATGAGCGTCGGGCCGCCCTGCGGCTCCAGCGCGGCCCGTCGGTAGACCGCGGAGGTCCCGCAGCAGATGGCCGCGTCAAACCGGTCCCGGGCCACCTGGACTGTCCGGTAGAACACTTCCTGGATCGGGCCCGCCGACCTCTCGATCCACGTCTGCGCGGCGCTGCTCTGGAAGAACTGCGGCGTCTGCACGATCGCAATCCGAGGATCATCCAAGTAGGGAAGCGTCTCGGCGAGGAAGTCGCGGCGCGGCGCGAAGTCTGCGTCCAGGATGACCAGGTATTCGGCGCTGGTCCGTGCGAAGGCGTACCGGAGATTGCCAGCCTTCTTGTAGGCGGGCAGGTCGGGCCGACGGATGTAGTTGAAGCCGAAGGACCCAGCCATCGAGCGGGCATCGTCGGAGGGCCCGTCGTCAAGAACGTACGCCGTCGCCACTCCCCCATAGTCCGCAATAAGGGCGGACACCGCAATCCATGTATTACGGAGCAGTTCGATCGGCTCGCCGCAGACTGGGAGGAAAATATTCACGCAGGGATAGGCCACCGGATGCCACCCTCGGATGCGCTCCTGGTGAGCGGCCAGGTCGAAGCCGCGGCCAGCAAAGTTCACCGGCAGGCTGATCATTTGGTAGATGACGTACGTGGCGGTGAAGACCAGGAACGGTGAAAGCATCAGATCGTGCAACTCAAATCTGACCTGGCTGACGATGAGACAGGCCGAACCGATGACCAGGACGGTCGTCAGGTAGGGCAAGTTTCGCTGAATGTAGACATATTTCTCGTCGTCATCCGGCGGCTTGGGAAGCACCAGGCCAGCCTGGACGTGCCGCTCACCTGCGGCAGTGACCACGCTCACTTTGAGGGCTCGAATTTCCAGATCTTGTACGTGCCCTGGCCGATGGGCGGGATCTCGATGCCGTAGGGTACGATTTCGACAATCCTGTACTTATGGCTGCGATTAATGTCAGCGTTGATTTGGTGGTCTAGCGACGTCGTATCCGCGAAGTTCAGCGCGATCAGGGAGAAGTACCCCCCACCGATTTTCGTCCCGAAGGTTCCTGCATTGCCTGCACCAACGACGCCTGCGGTCTGGCTCGGGCCGCCACTGCTCGCCCCCGATGGCAAGACGATGTTCCGGGTGCTTGACCATCGCTGCCACTGACTTCCGGCGGGCAGGTAGTACTCGGCTATAGACGGATCCTCGACCAGCAGGTGCCCGTCGCCATGATCGACCAGGGGGCGCAATATCGCAATGAAGCTTGTCGAGTTAGGCCAGCTGGTGGAGAACGCCCATGACTGGCTGGCTCCCAGTGACACTGGAAAGGCAAGTGCCACCACGCAGGCTCCGCAGGTGAGAACCCGGTTTCTCCCAGCGGGTGCGGAGGCGACAAACCAGTCGACCGCGTAACCCGCGGCGATGGCCGCGAACCAGGCGCCCAGGCCTATGTGCTTGTTCAGCGAGTCCGCAGTATGCAGCTGCGCTTGCTCCAGGGGGCCCAGGATCGCGGCGATGGTCAGAACCGCTAGCAGCCACGTCCGCGCGCGCCCCTGCCGGCCGACACCGCTGATGATGACGCCGCATATGGCAACAACCACTATGAGACCGGCCCAGTACCAGGAATCGGCTAGCACGGTGAGCGGGGAGGCTGCCCCGGGAGCCCGCGCCAGCGTTGTCCTCTCGAACCCTCCGACGTAGGAGCTTCCGCCGATCAGCAACCCCGCCAGCAGGAGCACGACCAACCCGATAATAAGGCTCGCGACCCGCCGGGCAGCGACCTTTCCGCCAGGATTCGGGACGGCGGTAAGCAACGCGAGCAGCACCACGATCGGGTCGAACAGAGCAGACGAATACGCCGTGGCATTGGCCAGCGCCAGGACGGCTCCCGCCGCGACCATCCGGCCGGTCGCGTCCCCGCTGTCCCCGGCACGGACCACAAGCCAGGTGGCGAGCGCGACAAGGAACAGCGACATGGCGTCGTAAGTGGCGAACGCACCTAGGTGCAGGGTCGGGCCGAAGACAGCGAACAGCGCAGCGGCAAAGAAGGCAGCCCGGCGCCCGTACAGCCGGCCAGTGGCACCCCACAGCAGCGTGGTTGCCCCGAGCATGAAGATCAGAGACAGGATCCGGGCCCCTGCCAGCCCTCCGATGCTGTCTGCTAGCGCGCCGATCGGTGGGTAGATGACAGGCGCACCCGAGAAGTAACTCGAGAACGGCGGGATCGGTGCGCCGTGCAGCCAGTTCGCCCACTCCAAGTGTCCGGCCCACAGATATGTCGCCTCATCCTCGAACGCGGTATCGGCGCCGACGAGGCGGAGCGAAAGGGCTGCCTGAACGGCAAGCACCGCCACCAGCGGCCACCAGCGAGGGGTGTGACGGGCAAGCACCCACCCTTTCCAGCGGGAGCCCTCCACGGGACCCGCAGGGGCAGCATCCAGCGCGGATTTGTCGGAGACCTCTGTCTCCTGGCGGGTCGTTGTGCCGTACTCCATAGGCCGCACCTGCTCTGCTTCCGCTCAGGGACGTACCAGGAGTGCCTCGGCTCCCCCCCGGCAGCCCACCTGCTGTGCTGGTGGCATCACACGCCGTGGCGATATCCCCGCGGACAGGAATACCCCCATACGAGAAGGTACTGTCCGATCACGCTCAACGAAGGACGTTTGCTAAATCTCCTACCGGCGGCCAACACGGGGGATACCGCCGGGGAGCCCTCGCCAGCTACCCGGCATCGAAACACGCACACGTAACTATTTCGTGACAACGAGTCATTTGACTTGTGTACGGGTTCATCATGTGCTGCGCTATCCTCCGGGGATCGCGCCATCCTGTCGTGCGCCCCGGGGGGTTATGGCCGCATGGGCGATGAGAGCCGCAAACCGCCGCCATTGACGCGACGCGTGCCAGGCGCGACGCGAGCAGCGCCGGCGGATCCGGAACGGCGGGAGCTGCCGGAACTTCCAGAGGAAGTCCGGCAGAGAATACAGGCCGTGGTCAGTGCGGCGCATGCGCAAGCGGCACGGGAGCAAGAAGCCCAGCACGAGGAGGAAGGTCGACGCGGGCAACTGCAACCGGATGAGCCAGTTCGTCGCAAGCGGTCCGGAAGGGTAGCTCGGCGGGTGCCGAACGCGGCCAACGGGGCGACGTCGCCAGAGGCGATGCTGCAGTCGGAGCTGCCAGCCGCGCAGTCGCGGCAGGAGCACTGGTCGGATGTGGATGCGGAGTTCGATACCTCGCCGCTGCCGCGTCTGACGGCATCAGGGGCCATTGCGACTCCAGAAGTCAACAACGTCAGCCCACCGTCGGCTCGCACAGCAGCGCCTAACGACGCAGTAAAGCCAGACCCGGCCGACAAGCAACGGCACGCCGCCAGGCCGGAGCAAGAGCGCGGTGGGCAGCATAAGCGCACCGCCAGGCAGGCGCGCATCGCCGATCGCAAGCACGCCGCCGAACAGGACCGAACCGCCCGTCAGGAACAAGAGCGCGCCGCCGAACAACGCGCCCGGCTCGAGCAAGAACGCGCCGCCGAGGAACGCGCTCAGAAGGACGAAGAACGCGCCGCCCAAGAACAGGCCCGTCAGGAACAAGAACGCGCCGCCGAACAACGCGCCCGGCTCGAGCAAGAACGCGCCCGGCTCGAGCAAGAACGCGCCGCCGAGGAGCGCGCTCAGGGGGAAGAAGAACGCGCCGCCCAAGAACGCGCCGCCCAAGAACAGGCCCGGCTCGAGCAAGAACGCGGCGCGCAGGAACGGGCCAGGCAGGAGCGGGCCCGCCAAGAGCAGGAAAGTCTCGCTAGACAGGAGCGCAGGCGCGCCGCCAAGCTGGAGCGCACGGCCCAGCGTGGGCGCGCCGCGGAGCGCAGGCGCGCCGTCAAGCTGGAGCGCGAACGCGCTGCCCAAGAACTCATAGAGCAGAAGCGCGCGGCCGAGGAGCGGGCCCACCAAGAGCAAGAACGCGCGGCCGAAGAGCTGGCCCGCCAACTGGAAGAGCTCGCCGCCCGAGAACGCGTCCGTCAAGAGCAGGAACGCGAGGACCGGGAGTGGGCCGCGCAGAGACGCGCCCGCCTGGAACGAGAACGCGAAGAAGCGGAAGAACTCGCGCGCCGGGAACAAGGACATGCGGCAGAGCCCAACGGCACCGCACTGCCGGGCGAGCCCTTCCCCATCTCGCAGCCCTCGAAACCCAATGGCACGGCGCAGCCGTCGGAACGCCGACTCGCCGCCTTTGCGCCGACCGCCGCTGTGCCAACTGGCGCGGGTTCACCAGAGCAGCGGCAACCCCGTGGGCAGGAGGCATCAGGTCTTCGGCGCTATCGCATGCCAGCCCTTGTCACTGCAGCGGCAGTTCTCCTAGTCAGCGTTTCCCTGATAGTCGGGCGGTCCCTGCATAGCCCAGCGCCAACAGCGGGAGCCGACATCGGCACGGCGACCCAGAAGCAGGCAGCAGCCTGGGTCGCCCAGCAGGTCAGCCCCAGCGCCGTCGTGTCCTGTGATCCCGCAATGTGCCTGGTGCTCAAGGCGCAAGGAGTTCCCACTTACGACCTGAACGCGATCGAGCCGAACACGCCTAACCCGTTCGGCTCCCACGCCAAGGTCGTCCTCGCATCGGCAGCCCTCCGAGATCAGTTCGGCGGCCGTCTCGCCACCGTCTACGCGCCTGTGGTGATCGCGAGCTTCGGCTCCGGGAAGGCGCGGATCGACGTCCGGGTGGTCACACCACGCGGAGCGGCCGCCTACCTAAGCGACCTCAAGGTGGACCAGCAAGAGCGGCAGACGGCCGAAGCCGCGTTCTTGGCCAGCGAGCGCGTCACGACCTCTGCCACAGCCCGGGAGCAGTTGGCCGCCGGCGAGGTCGACTCGCGGTTGATGTTCTTGATCTCGTTCATGATGACCTCAATAAGTCAGGTCGACATCGTGGCGTTCGGCGACCTGGGCCCAGGCGCCAGCGCAGGTATCCCGCTCCGTTCAGCCACCCTGACAGGCACCACCGCGAGCTTGAAGTCAATCGTTGCGTTCGTGCACAAGCAGGCGCCGCTGTACCGCCCTTTGCATACCGCGATCACACAGCGCGACGGGAAACCTGCATTGGTGATCGAGTTTTCCGCGCCAAGCCCGCTCGGGCTGTTCGGTCCTGGCAACTAGCGACCTGGAGTGCCGCTGCGGCGAAGATCTAGCACGGGACGTCCCGCTGCGGCTAGGTCCTTTCGCTGTCCAGCGCGGCCATCTGCCCTGGCTCGTAACGATCACCAGCGACCTGGCCAGAGGGTATCGCCGTCTCCAGGGCGGCCAGGTCAGCGGGACTGAGCTCCAGGGTGAGGGCGCCGAGCGCCTCCGTTAGCCGGTCCCGCCGCTTGGTGCCGATCAGCGGCACGATGTCGGTGCCGCGGGACAGGACCCAGGCGATGGCCAGCTGTGCGGTGGTGACGCCGTGGGACTGCGCGATCTTCTCCAGCGCGGCCAGCAGGTCCAGATTGCGCTCCAGGTTCTCGGCCTGGAACCGGGGGAACCTGGACCGCGGGTCGCCCGGCCCGATCTCGCGGGCGCTGGCGGTCGAGAGCAGGCCGCGAGACAGCACTCCGTAGGCGGTCACGCCGATGCCGAGTTCGCGGACCGTGGGCAGGATCTCCGCCTCGATCCCGCGGCTCATCAGCGAGTACTCGATCTGCAGCGCGGTGACCGGGTGCACGGCGTGCGCGCGGCGGATGGTGGCGGCGCCCATCTCGGACAGGCCGAGGTACCTGACGAAGCCGGCCTCGATCATCTCCACGATCGCGCCCACCGTGTCCTCGATCGGGACGCGCGGGTCCAGCCGGGCCGGCTGGTACAGGTCGACGTAGTCGGTACCCAGTCGCTGCAGCGAGTAGGCCAGCGAGGTCTTGACCATGTTCGGGCTGGCATCGTGCCCGATGAACGCGCCGCGAGGATCGCGCTGGCCACCGAACTTGACCTGGATAAACACGCTGTCCCGGTTGACGCCGCGCAGGGCGTCGCGCAGCAGCATCTCGTTGTGGCCCATGCCGTAGAAATCGCCGGTGTCGAGCAGCGTGACCCCGGCATCGAGGGCCGCGCGGATGGTGGCAACGCTCTCCGTCTCGTCGGCAGGCCCGTAGACGCCGGACATGCCCATCAGGCCCAGGCCGGCCCTCGAGACCTGAGGTCCGCCACTGCCCAGCGGGATCGACTCCATCCACTCCTCCAGCGCCGGTCGCGTTTGCTTACTTAGTTACGTAACGGACCCTACCGGCCGGAGTGGCTAGCGCTGCGCCGCATAGACCCGTTCCCCGGCCACGTAGGTGAGCGCGACCGACGTGCTGGCGATCTCGTCCGGGGGGCCGCCGAACGGGTCCCGGTCGAGCACGACCAGGTCAGCCAGCTTGCCCACCGCGATGGCGCCGGTCTCGTCCAGGTGATTGACGTAGGCCGAACCGCTGGTGTACGCGGCCAGCGCCTCGCCCAGGCTGAGCCTCTGCCCGGGCAGCAGCGGCTCTACTCCGGCCCCGGCCGCTCCCGGCAGCGTTCTGTTCACGGCGACATGCGCCGCGCGCAACGGGTTCGCGCTGCTGACCGCCCAGTCGCTGCCTGCCGCCAGGCGCGCGCCCGACCGGAGCAGATCGCCGAACAAATACTGGCGGGCTGCCCGTTCCGGGCCGATGAACGGGATCGTCAGCTGGTCCATCTGCGCCTCGTGCGCGGCCCAGAGCGCCTGCATGTTCGCGGTCACGCCCAGCGCGGCGAACCTCGGGATGTCATCGGGGTGCATCACCTGCAGGTGGGCGATGTGGTGCCGGTGGTCGTTGGCACCGTTCGCGCGGCGCGCGGCCTCGATGGCGTCGAGCGACTCCCGCACCGCCCGGTCGCCGATCGCGTGCAGGTGCACCTGGAAACCCTGGTCATCAAGGAGGGTCACGTACTCCCGCAGCTCGGCTGGGTCCACGTGGGACAGGCCCCGGTTGGCGCTCTGGCAGCCGCAGGAGTCCAGGTAGGGCTCGATCATGCCGGCCGTGAAGCTCTCCGCGACCCCGTCCTGCATGATTTTGACGGTGTTCGCGCGGAACCGGCCCGCCTGACCCTGCTCCCGCCGGCCCAGGATGTCCGGCAGTTGCTCGGCGCCCCGGCCGCGGTCCCACCACAGGGCGCCCTGGACCCGTGCGGTCAGCTTCCCGGCGCTGGCGGCGGCCAGGTAGACCGGCAGCGGATCGCCCGAGCCAAGGTAATCCCCGATGATCGCGTCCTGCCAGGCGGTGATGCCGCGCGCGTGCAGATGCTCCTGCGCCAGTAGCAGCCCGCTGAGCCGCTCCTCGGGCGTGATCGGCGGCACGCACCGCCCGACCAGGGTGGCGGCTCCCTCGTGCAGGGTGCCCTGGGGCGAGCCGTCGGTGTTGCGCTCGATCCGGCCGTCCGGCGGGTCCGGCGTCCGAGCGTCGATGCCCACCAGTTCGAGCGCGCGGGAGCTGACCCAGGCACCGTGGCCGTCACGGTTGGTGAGGTAGGCGGCCCGGCCGCCGGTGACCTGGTCGAGAAGCTCGCGGCTGGGCGTTCCGTGGCCGAACCAGTCCATCCGCCAGCCGCTGCCGGCGATCCATTCCCGGTCGGCGTGGCTGGCCACGTAGGCGCGGATCCGGGTGAGCGCCTCATCCAGGGTGGCGGTCCCGATCAGGTTGCAGCCGTTCATCGTCACGCCCGCCCAGGCGGGGTGCACATGGGCGTCCTGGAAACCGGGCAGCAGGGCCCGGCCGCGCAGGTCAACCGGCTCGGTCCGCGGGCCGGCCAGGTCGGCGAAGCCGCGGTCGGCGGGATCGCCGACCGCGATGATCCGGTCTCCGCGCACCGCGACCGCCTGCGGCGGCGGGCCGGCCGGGACCAGCCGGCGTCCCGACGGGTCCGGGGTGTAGACCGGCCCGCCGGTGAAGATCACATCTGCCTGCCCGCCCATGCGCTGTCCTTTCCTGCCCGCCCTTGCCCACCTCGCCGGCCTAGCCTAAATCTCGGTGAGGTGGCAAAGTGCGGCCATGGGACCGACTGTGATCACCCGCCACGGCACGATACGTGGCCAGATGCGCGACGGCGTGGCCAGCTTCCTCGGCATCCCGTATGCGGCCAGCCCGACCGGCCCGCTGCGGTTCCGGCCGCCCGCTCCTCCCGCGGCCTGGGATGGGGTCCGCGACACGGACCGGTTCGGCCCCACCCCGCCGAAACCGGACTACCCGGCGCCGTTCGACGTGCTGCTGCCCGAGCCGAGCATCCCGGGCGACGACTGGCTCACCGTGAACGTGTGGACGCCGGACCCGGCCGGGGCGGGACTGCCGGTCATGGTCTGGATCCATGGCGGCGCGTTCAGCAACGGCAACTCGGCCGTGCCCAGCTACGACGGTCACGCGTTCGCGCGCGACGGCGTCGTGCTGGTCAGCCTCAACTACCGGCTGGGGGTCGACGGCTTCGCGCTGCTGCCCGAGGTCCCGGCCAACCGGGGCCTGCTCGATCAGGTCGCGGCGCTGGAGTGGGTGCAGGACAACATCGCGGCGTTCGGCGGCGACCCGGGCAACGTCACGGTCTTCGGCGAGTCGGCCGGCGCCATGAGCGTGACCACGCTGCTGTCGCTGCCCCGCGCGCAGGGCCTGTTCGCGCGGGCAATCACGCAGAGCGGCTCGGTCCAGGCGGCCGCCGACCCGGCCGACGCCGCCCTGGTGACCAAGGAACTCGGCCTCGCGCTCGGCCGGGAGGCGACCGCGGCGAGCCTGGCCGAGGTCGCGCTGCCCGAGCTCATCGGAGCCCAGATCACGGTGCGCGACGCGCTGTCCGTCCAGCCCGATCCGGCACGCTTTGGCGCGAGCATCGTGGCCAGCACGATGGCGTTCATCCCGGTCGTCGACGGCGACCTGATGCCGGTCCGCCCGCTGGACGCGATCGCGGCTGGCGCTGGAGCCGGGGTCACGCTGCTGACCGGCACGAACACCGACGAGTACCGGCTCTTCCTGGTTCCGACCGGCCTGGCCGGCCTGGTAACCGAGGATGCCCTGGGCGGCCTGCTGAGCATGCTGGGCGTCGGCCCGGCCGTGGCCGAGCGCTACCGGGCCAACCGGCCCGGAGCGTCAGCGGGTGACCTGCTGGCGGCCGTGCTTACCGACCAGTTCTTCCGCCTGCCCGCGCTGGCCGTGGCCGAAGCCCGCGCGGCCGGGCCAGCCCCGACATATGCCTACGAATTTGCCTGGCCGAGCCCGGTGAGCGGGCTCGGCGCGTGCCATTCACTGGAGATCCCGTTTGTGTTCGACAACCTGTCCGCCGAGGGCGCGGAGCTTGCCCTCGGCCAGGCACCGCCGGCCGAGCTGGCCGGCCGGATGCACGCGGCCTGGATCGCATTCGCCAGGAACGGCGATCCAGGATGGCGCTCCTTCGATGACACCTACCCCGTAATGATCTTTGATTCGGCGGGCGGCGGTCTGCAGGCCGACCCGCGTGGCGACGAGCGCAGGATCTGGGCGCACGGTCGCTTAGCGCACGGTGACTGAGCGCATGCCGCGCTCAGCCGCAGCATTGCATCCTTGTGTCGTGCCCGGCCATAGCCGGGCATGACAACAACTGCGCACGGCATCGCCGTGCACTCTGGTGGCCTTGCGGCCTGGCATCGAAGCGCCAGACCGGCCTAGGCCGCACACTCCCGGCACACAAGCCGCCCGTTCCGGGTTTCGGCGAGCTGGCTCCTGTGGTGCACGAGGAAGCAACTTGAACACGTGAACTCGTCAGCCTGGCGCGGGATCACGCGGAACGAGAGCTCCTCGTTCGACAGGTCCGCCCCGGGCAGTTCCAGCGACTCCGCGACATCGTCCGGGTCGATGTCGATGGCCGTCGACGACCTGTCCTGACGACGCGCCTGCAGTTCCTGCAGACTGTCCTCGGTCAGCTCGTCCTCGGTCTTCCTCGGGCTGTCGTAGTCGGTAGCCATATGGCCCTAACCCCTCCATCTTTCTTCACCTATCGCGCGGGTGTAACGCTCGGGAAGCCTCGGTTGTGCCCGAATCCGGCGGGGAATTCTGCCACGTCCCAACGCCTGGTTCACGTACCGGATATCTACGGCGGTTCGTGTCGCAGCCGTCCCGTCCCACCGAAGATCGCCGTAACCTCTCCGTTACCTCGCATTACCTCTAAAATCTCGGGTGTCAACGCCGCTAGCAGGCACAAGTGCGTATGGTACGAACCGGTGCATCGTGTACAGCCTGCACGACCCTGCGGAGACGGTTTATGCCCCACGTCACGCCGCTGCATGCCGACGACCCCAGTCACGTCGGCCGCTACCGGCTGTCCGGGCGCATCGCGGGGATGCCGAGCGCCGGCCCGGTCTACCTGGGCCGGGCCGTCGACGGCAGCGAGGTTACCATCACCCTGCTGGACGGCGACTGGACCAGGGATCCCGCCGAGCGGGACCGGTTTGCCGCCGAGGCGAACGCGGCCTCCCGGGTCGCGCCGTTCTGTGCGGCGCGGATTCTGGGGGCCGGATTCGAGGGCAAGCAAGCGTTCCTGGTCAGCGAGCACGTGGCCGGCCCTTCGCTGTCTGAGCTGGTCACCGACCAAGGGCCGTGGGAGGGCGGTGATCTCGAGGCGCTGGCCATCGGGACCGCGACCGGGCTGGCCGCCGTCCACCAGGCCGGCCTGGTACACGGCGACTTCGGCCCCGAGTACGTCGTGCTCGGCCTGAACGGGCCGCGGGTCATCGAGTTCGGGATCACTCCGCCTTACGGCTCGGCCACCCCGGCCGCCGACATGCGCGCCTGGGCACAAACTGTGCTTTTCGCAGCGACCGGAGGGCCGACCGACCCCTCAGACAAGAACCTGGGCCTGCTGCCCGAGCCGTTGCGCACGCTCGCCCGCCGGTGCCTGTCCGGGGGTGTGGGTGACCAGCCGTCGGCCCGGTCCGCCGTGGTCGAGCTGCTCGGCGATGACAATCCGCCCGCCGGGGTGCTCGGTGAGGGGTCGAGGCGCGCGGCGGGCGCCGCCACGCTCCCCGCGCCGCCGCCTGCCCCGGCCGATAGCCCCGAAGCGCCGCGCCGGAACCGGACGCGGGTGGCGGCCATCTGGTGGGCGGCCGGGGTGGCGGTCTGCATCCTGGCCATCGCTGTGGCCATCAAGATCGCCCAGAGCCAGAGCAACCAGCCCAGCCGGCCGGCCAGCGCGGCCACGCCGACGCCGCACGCCAGCCAGGCGACGCGGCCAGCCCGGCCGGCCGCCATCCCCGCCTCGGTCGCGGGCACCTGGTCCGGCCAGGTCAGGCAGAACAGCTCGTCCGGTGCGTTCAGCGCCAGCGTTCAGGTGACCCTGGCCGCTGGCGCCTCGGGCGGAACGGTCCATTACTCGGGCCCGTTTTCCTGCGTCGATAACCTCAGCGTGGTGTCCGATACCTCCGGCACCCTGAGGATGGACCAGGCCGTCGTGCGGGGCCCATGCCAGCCTGGCGTGGTCACCCTCGTCCCGATCTCGAGCACCACCATGCGGTTCAGCTTCAAGGGCAAGGGAGCGCCCGCCGCAACCGGCACGCTGGCCCGGACCAGCTAGCTCTCAGCCGTCCCGCTCCGGGTCCAGGCTGGCCAGCAGGTCATGCAGATCGCCCAGGAGCCGCGGCGCCGCCGCCACGGTCATCGACGGGCCGGCCGGCCTGCCGTGCAGCCCGGTCACGCGGGCGCCGGCCTCGGACGCGATCAGGGCGCCCGCGGCGACGTCCCACAGGTTGACGCCCCGCTCGTAGTAGGCATCCACGCTGCCCGAGGCCACCGAGCACAGGTCCACAGCGGCCGACCCACCGCGCCGGATGTCCCGCACCCGGGGCAGCACGCCGGCCACCACCTCGCCCTGGACCAGCCGCCGGCCCGCCTCGTACCCGAAACCGGTCGCCACCAGCGCCCGGTCGAGCGGCACATCCGTGTTGCAGGCCAGCTTGGCGGGTGGCTCGGTGCCCTCGCCGCGCCAGTCCAGGGCACCCGAGCTCAGCCAGGCGCCGCCGCCAAGCCCGGCGCTGAACAGCTCATCGCGCCGCGGCACGAATACCGCCCCGGCCACGACGGCGCCGTCCACCTCGGCGGCCACGCTGACTGCCCAGTCGGGCAGCCCGTACAGGTAGTTGACGGTGCCGTCCAGCGGGTCCACGATCCAGCGGACCCCGAATCCGGAACCGGTCTCGCCACCCTCCTCGCCGAGTATCCGGTCACCCGGCCGCGCGTCGCCGATCAGATCCCTGATCAGCGCCTCCGCGGCGCGGTCCGCCTCGGTCACCACATCGGTTGGGCTTGACTTGGTGGCCACCACCTCCGGGCGGCCGCCGCGGCCGATCAGCAGCCGGCCCGCCGCCACCGCCACCCGGCAGGCCAGTTCGAGCAGGTCACCCGGGTTGCCCGCTCTTCTGCGGCCCGCCCTGTCCCCGGCCGCGCCGCCGGCGCCTGGCCCGCTCATTGCGCAGCTCGCGGGCGTCCGGTCCCGCAGCAGCCGCTGCCGCACACATCGAGCGCAGGCCCCAGGTCGCCGAGCGCCCGCGGCGCCAGTCCGTCCTGCCGCTCGGCCACCAGTTCGGTGATCATGGCGACGAACCGGGGGTCGGTGCTTGGTGTCGCGGCCCGGGCCAGCGGAAGGCCGAGCTGCCGGGCGGTCTGCGCCGCCTCCACGTCGAGGTCGAACACGACCTCCATGTGATCGGAAATGAAGCCAACCGGGACCAGGACCACCGCCCGCGAGCCGGATCGGGCCAGATCGGCCAGGCAGTCTCCGATATCGGGGCCCAGCCAGGGCACCGACGGCGGCCCGCTGCGGCTCTGATAGGCGAGCCGCCACGAGCCGGGCCGCCCGGCCCGCTCGGCGACCAGCCGCGATGCCTCGGCCAGCTGCCTCGAATACGCACCCCCGGATGGCCCACTGGCTTCGGCCATCGCCTCGGGGATGCTGTGCGCGGTAAAGACCAGGTCATAACCATCTTGAACGGCTAGTGGCAGCGATGCGGCAGCGACGCGCGCGGCATCGGCGAGCGGCTCAATGAAGCCCGGGTGGTTGAAGTAAGGCCGCAGCTTGTCGATCCGCGGGGCGTCCGGCACCGCCGCCCTGGCCCGCTCGATGTCCTCCAGATACTGCCGGCAACTGGAGTACGAGCTGTAAGCCGATGTCACGAACGCGATCGCGTGCCGCCTGCCGTCGGCGGCCATGGCCGCCACGGTCTGGGCCAGCAACGGATCCCAGTTCCGGTTGCCCCAGTAGACGGGCAGGTCGATGCGGCCGGCCGCGAAGTCCTTCTCGACCGCGCCCAGCAGTTCGCGGCACTGCTGGTTGATCGGGCTGACCCCGCCGAACCGGTAGTAGTGCTCGGCCACCCGCTCCAGCCGCTCCCGCGGCACACCGCGGCCACGGGTGACGTTCTCCAGGAACGGGATCACGTCGTCTTGGCCCTCCGGACCGCCGAAGGACACCAGCAGGAAGGAGTCGTAGCTGGGCATGTCACCATCCAACCAGGAGGTGCGCGTGGACTCACCCAGTCAGGAGTCCTGCGCGTACTCCGCGGCCAGCGCGAGCACCTCGCTGACGTACCAGTTGGCGTGGTTGTAGTCGAAGATGGCGGCGGACAGGGACGCGCCGCCGGCTGCGGCTCCGTCGGCGCACAGCAGCCGGGCCGCCGAAGGCACCGCGTCGTAGGGGTCCATGATGTTCGGCGTGCCGGTCTGGCCGAACCCGTCGATGCCCCAGATCGCCCAGGTCGACGGGAGGAACTGCATCGGCCCGAGCGCACCGGCCGAGGACGGGCCCTCGTTGGCCCCGTCCCCGCTCTCGATCTGGCCGATCGCAGCCAGCACCGTCCAGGACAGCCCGGGGCAGTACTTGGCCGCCGACTCCTGGAACAGCTGCAAATACGTGGTGGGTAGCTGGTTGTCCGGGGTCTCCGATGAGGGCACGGATTCGGGCTGCGAATCCGGAAGCTGCTGCTGGCGCAGGTTGACGATCTCGCCCGACGGCCCGAGCACCGCCTTGACCTTCGCGATCAGCCCGGTCAGGCCCGCGCCGGGCGCGCTGACCAGCGCAGCGACCCGGCGCACCAGCCCGAGCTTGGCGGAGACCTGGCTGTCCACGAGCAGGTCGACTCCCTCAATGCCGAGCGTGGCCGAGGCACCGAACCGCACCGTCCGGCTGGTGCTGCCGGTCAGCCGGTAGCTGGCGCCGGAGCGCAGCTTGAGGCCGGTCCGCGCCGCCTGCGAGGCGACGAATTCCCCGTCGGCCAGGGCGGTCCAGAAGGGCTGGTCCGAGGCGGTCTGCAGCGGAACCCAGGACCGGAACTGAGCCGGGTTCACGCCGATCACGCTGACCGCCTGGCCGCCGGCCTTGATCTCCGCACCGTCGAACGCGATCATGTTCCGGACGCCCTTGATCTTGGCCAGGCCGGTCAGCTGCTGGCTGGAAAGCCCGGTCGGCAAGACGATCAGCAGGTCTGGCAAGATGATCTGCCGGAACGACGCGGCGGCGGCTGGCGTCGCCTTAGGCGCCGTGACCGGGGTCTGATCCGACCCGGGTGCGGGCCGGATGATCCCGGCATACGCACCGGCGCCGACCAGGACGAGGGCGCTGCAGCCCGCCATGCCGCGGATTACGAGCGAGCCGGAAACGGTCCCGCGCGGTCCTTTGAGTTTGACCAGCCAGTGCCGGAGCAGGCGTCCCATCATCGCCATATACCCTAACCCGGCCCCCCGCCACTCTGAAAAGGGCATTGCCGATGTTCCTGGTTCCAGGCCGCGCAACCGGCGATTAGCCCAGGTCAACGGTTGGGAGCCAGAGCGGCCAGGGCGCGCCCGCGCGGGACCGGCGGCCGGACGCGGCGGCCGCGCCGTCGATCTGGCCGGGCGCGGCCACCGGCCAGGCACGGACCCGGCAGCCCGCGGACGGCGGGGTCCAGGAACAGCAGCAGGACGGCCCGGGCAGCTGGCCAGGCCGATAACCACTGGTGAAACACGGCGGCCCTGATATAGGTTCATGAGGGAGGTCGCCGTACATTGACGCAGGTCAGCGAGCGTGGCCAGCGCCGCGGCAATCCATTCATCGAAGTGCTCTCCCGGCCGGGCGCGCTGCGCATGTCCGCGGCCGGGGTCATTGGCCGGATGCCGATGTCGATGTTTGGCCTCGGCACGCTGCTGCTGATCGCGTCGTTCACCGGCCGCTACGGGCTGGCCGGGCTGGTGGCCGCTGCCGGGTCGGTCGGCTACGCGGTGTGCGCGCCGCAGGCCGCCCGGCTGGCCGACCGGTTCGGGCAGGCCCGGGTGCTGCGCCCCCAGGCGGCGTTCTTCGCGGCCACCACGATCGCGCTGATCGGCTGCGCGCACTGGCGCGCGCCCACCTGGGCGCTGCTGCTCAGCGGCGGGCTGGCCGGGGCGTCCATGCCCACGCTCGGTTCCATGGTGCGGGCCCGCTGGAGCACGCTGCTCGGCGGCTCACCGCTGCTGCATTCGGCGTACTCGCTCGAGTCGGTCGCCGACGAGCTGATCTTCGTCATCGGCCCGGCGCTGGTCACCGTGCTTGCCACCGAGGTCTACCCAGCTTCCGGGGTGGCCGTGGCCATGGCCGCCTGCGTCGTCGGGACCTTCCTGTTCGCGGCGCAGCGGGCCACCGAGCCGCCCCCCGGCCGCGCCAGCCAGCCGGCTGCGAGCCCGGCCACCGAGCCGCGGTCCCGGGCCGGACGGATCAGGATCAGGCTGCCCGCGCCGGGCCTGGCCACGCTGGCGCCGGTGTACTTCTTCCTCGGCGCCATGTTCGCCACCATCGACCTGAGCACCGTGGATTTCGCCCAGGAACACGGCCACAAGCCGCTGGCCGGGTTCATCCTGGGCTGCTACGCGGCGGGCAGTGCGGTCGGCGGCCTCTGGTACGGGTCGCGGACCTGGCGCGCCCCGGTGCACCGGCGGTTCGCGATCACGCTGTGCCTGGTGGTGGCCGGGACCGCGACGTTCTGGGCCTTGCCGGGGCTGGCCGTGCTGGCCGTGGTCATCTTCTTCTGCGGGTTCGCGATCTCGCCAACGCTCATCGCCGGCTTCAGCCTGGTCGACGGGCAGGCGGCGGCCGGGCGGCGGACCGAGGGGCTGACCTGGCTCACCTCGGCGATCTCGGTCGGCGTGGCCGTGGGGTCGGCCGTCGCCGGGCACCTGGTCGACGAGGGCGGAGCCCGCTGGGGATACTGGTTCGCCGCCTCGTGTGGCGCGGCGGCCGTCGTGACCTGCCTGCTCGGCCTGCGCAAGCTGCGGGTGGAACCCGCCGCCAAACCGGCACAATGGGCCGATGCGGGATACTGACGCGCCGGGGGCAGCCGCGACGGCGGCGGTCTGGCGGAACTGGGCCGGGAACCAGACCGCCCGGCCAGCCCGGATCGCGGCGCCGCGCTCGGCCCAGGAGGTGGCCGACGAGGTCCGCCGGGCGGGCGCGGACGGGCTGACCGTGCGGATGACCGGGACCGGGCACTCGTTCACCCCGGCCGCGGCCACCGACGGAGTGCTCCTGCGTCCGGGCGGCCTGACCGGGATCAGGTCGGTCGAGCCGGAGGCGGGCCTGGTCACCGTCGAGGCCGGCTGCCCGCTGCGGGTGCTCAACGCCCACCTGCTGGCGCGCGGGCTTTCGCTGGCCAACATGGGCGACATCCAGGTGCAGACGGTGGCCGGGGCGATCCAGACCGGGACCCACGGCACCGGCCGCGACATCGGCGGCATGGCGGCCCAGGTGGCGGGGCTGGAACTGGTGCTGGCCGACGGCACGATCACGACGTGCACGGC